>Ga0075118_10000881_pt1 | contig 24360 bp, 30 predicted proteins | sample AntAceMetag02UKE_FD_69794 | JGI IMG/M metagenome (GOLD analysis project Ga0075118, IMG submission 69794) | Saline lake microbial communities from Ace Lake, Antarctica - Antarctic Ace Lake Metagenome 02UKE | ecosystem: Environmental > Aquatic > Non-marine Saline and Alkaline > Saline | place...
GGAAACGCCTCACGCCCAGGCGGTCGGCGCAACAACAGGGACAACTCTCGATAGGCGCGAGCATGGTGTGTGAGGTCGTCATAAACAATCAACACGTCTCGCCCTTGTTCCATAAAATGTTCAGCGATACTGGTTGCCGCATAGGGGGCGATATAAGCAAGACCCGGCGGATCATTGCCTTCTGTGACCACGACAACGGTGTATGCCAAAGCACCTTGTTCGCGTAAAGTCGCGATCACTTTGGCAACGCCGGAGGCTCGTTGTCCAATGGCACAATACACACACAGCACATTCTTCCCTTGCTGGTTGAGTATTGTGTCAAGGGCAATAGCTGTCTTGCCGGTCTGCCGATCACCCAATATCAATTCGCGCTGACCACGGCCCACTGGAATGAGGGCATCGATAACTTTGATCCCGGTTTGTAAGGGTACGGAAACCGGCGCGCGATCCATGATCGCTGGCGATGGACGTTCGACCGGCAGACGCTTACTAACCGCCAGACTGCCTCTATCATCCAGCGGAAACCCTAGTGGATTGATAACACGTCCGAGCAGGCCATCACCTACCGGCACATCAACGACATGGTCAAGGCGTTCAACTTCGTCACCTGCTTGCAGATGCCAGTAGTCACCCAACAGCACAGCACCGATTTCGTTCTCATCGACATTGAAGGCAATACCATAGATATCACCTGGAAACCGGAGCACCTCTTCGAAGCCCACACCCAGCAAACCCGAAACTTTCGCGATGCCGGTGGCGATACTGGTAATGGCACCGACTTCTCGCGGCTTCAGTGGTAGCACATAGGATTCCCGCACCTGCTGCAGGCCTGAGAACAGATCTTCAAATGTTGCTTGCAGTAATGTCTCTGGGGCCGTCTCTGGCTCCATCACAGGCAAGGTGTCAGGGGGTGTTTTCATGACTAACCTGCTCCGTGGTTTGTTCGGCGCCCTTTTTGGAACTCTTTTCTGCGTTTTTTTCTACGCTCTCCTGAGCATTCTCATCGGGACCCTCAGTAGCAGGCTTATCGCCAGCCTGTTCCTTTTTCGCTAAAGTTTGCAGCAACTGATCAACACTCTTTGACAAGGAAGCAAGATAATCCCCAATACTCCACGCCATTTTTTGACCGTTTGCGTTGATCTCGATACCGCTGACCAACGCTGATTCAGTCACAAACTGAATCGGGTCATCACCGCCGATTATTTCCCTCACAATAGATTCAATCGACGCACGCTGTTCATCAGGTAAAGTAAAGGCGGAGCGAACTATTAGTGGTTGTCTGGATTCTTGAGACGCGCGTTCGGATGATAAGAGTGCTGATTTGAGATTCACCTTGTCGTCATCATTTAGCGCTCGCAAGCGATCAATGAATACCTCGGTCATGCGTGCCTCCAGGGTTATTCCGGCGAGATCACCGAGGGTCTTACGGGCTATCTCAAACACCTCGTCTCGCACGCGAGTGCTGAGAGATTCTTTTAAGCTGAGCTGCTCATTTTCAAGCGCAGCTTGTAGTTTACGGCGTAATTCTTCTGACTCGACTCTTGTGGCATCAAGCAAGTTTCCACGCTCGGCTTTCACTTCCGCTTCCACCTGAACCCTACGGTCAGACTTTTCTTTATCAAATGCTGCATTCTTTTGCTGGAATTCGTCGCGCTGCTGCTCAGCCTCAACCTCTTTCTCATCAGCATCAGCGAGCTTTGCGGCTATGCTTTTTTCACGCCGATCAATCGCGTCGAGAATTGGCTGGTATAAAAATCGTTTCAACAACCACACGAGCACAAGAAAGTTAATCATTTGCGCCGATACGGTAAACCAGTCAATTAGCATGGCTTACAAACCTGCCACTTGGGCAAGGGCAAAATTCCAGAAGGGGTTAGCAAACAGCAGAATCATTGACACAACAAAACAGTAGATTGCCGTGGATTCGATCATGGCCAAGCCAACAAACAGCGTGCGCGTAATCGTGACTGAGGCATCGGGTTGCTGCGCTAACGAGGTCAATGCAGCGGCAACCGCCCGACCTTCTCCCAGTGAAGGTCCAATCACACCGATAGCGATGGTAATGCCAGCAGTGAAAATGGATACCATCGCGATAATAGTCATGCTGTCCATAATTTCTCCATAAACGTTTTTGGTGGTTGATTCATTATCCGTCCTTTGCTTGTTTTTGCTCAGAACCAGACTCAAGGCGATCGAGATCAGCATTAGTCTCAGAATTAGACTCAGTATTAGCAGTAGGCGCAGAGTTTTGGGCACGTGTGGCTGCCGCGATGTAAACGGTTGCCAGAATAAAAAAGATATAGGCCTGCACAATGCCGGTCAGTAAACCGAGCAAAGTCATCACGATTGGAAACAACAAGGGCGTAATCGTGAGCAGAACACCAATAATCATGACGCCGCTCATCATATTGCCGAACAGGCGCACTGCCAGAGCCAACGTACGGGAAAGCTCACTAATAATATTGAAAGGCAGCATGATGATAGTTGGCCTGGTGTAAGACCAAAGATAGCCGCCAAGACCTTGCTCTTGAATACCGAACATAGGTACCGCGACAAACACACACAATGCTAGCGCGGCAGCGGTGGATAGCGATCCGGTGGGCGGTTCGAAACCAGGAATCATCGTACCAACAGCCGAGACAGCGATGAATAAAAACAGCGAACCCAGAAAGCCGAGATATTTGTGGGGGTGCTTGAGGCCCACATCTTCAATCTGTTTGTTGATGGTGATGACCACAACTTCCAACAGGTTCTGCCAACGAGATCGTTGTAGATTCACAGAAAGACTACGCGTAATCAGCGTTGACCCTACCACGAGAACCAACATGACGACCCAGGTGAAAACAATGGTGGCATTAAGGGTAAAGAAACCCACTTGCCAGTAAATAATTTGGTCTGGACTAAGGTGCATAGCCGGACCTCTGCTCAAGCGAGCGCGACGGCTCTTCTAGCGATTGAGGTTTCTGTTTTAACAGAAAAAAACGAGTCGTCAGCAGACGTACAACAATAAAACCGAGTAAACCCAATAATATTTTTTGCCAGCTATCACCAAGAAAAAAATAGAAGCCTAAAACGATGGCACTGGTTCGAAACAGCATACTGCAGAGAAATAGTAAGGCTACGTGTCGACTCGAGCCAAGCTGACGCACCGTCCACCAGAGTCCCGAAAAATAAAATAGGCCGAGCAGTCCACCCACCAGCAAAGCTAAAACGCTTTCGACATTACTGATCAAGCTCATCACCATCACCCTGTCTGTGAATTTCCTTGTATTCCTTATCGACCCAGCGCCAGGCATTGAAGCAACCCAGACACAAGCCGGCAACGAGTAACATCAGCGTCCAAGAACGCCCACCCGGAGAATGCTGATCCAGCCACATGCCGAGCACTGCACCGAGCAGGGTCGGTATCGCCACGGACCAACCAACGAGTCCCATCATTCCTAGGCCTGACCATACGGTTTTGGTCACATGCTTTTGCGCGATCAGTTTGCGTGCTGCAATATCGCCAACCTGTTTGCTAAATGCCGATTCGGCGGTTTTAGACCCGGCCGATTCAGGTCTACTTGATTCAGGTCTTATGACTGGTTTATCACTCATAGCGACCTTCTATCCTGATGAAACCCCGCCAGGTGTCCAACAAAACCACTTTCTAGTTTTGTCAGCACCGAACGCAGCTTTTGCTCCTGCTCGTCGAGATGCATAAATTGTTCTTCTACAGCTGTACGCAATTGACTCAACGCCATGCCACCGATCGCATTACGCACCGAAACCAACACATCAAAGCCAGTTTTTACCAGTACGCCTTGATCAACAGCAACGTAGGCGTCTTCAGCTCCTTGCGCTTCAAACAACAGTATCCCAGCAGACAGTGACGCGACACAGTCAAGTCGGTGGGGCAGAATCCCAAACCCACCTTCGTGCGTCACGACAGCGATGCGTAGCACCTGATGCTCTTCGGAGAATATCTTGTCGGGTAAAAGGATCTTGAGATTCATGTTTGCACTTGCCATTCAATCCTCCCCCGTCTTTGCTTGCTGCTCCGACACTGGTGTTTTTTTCGTCTTTTCACTGGCTTCGTCAATCGCACCAATCATATACAGCGCATTTTCCGGGTAGTCTTTAAATTCATCTTGCAGAATCCGCTCACAACCATCCAATGCATCATCAAGACTGACCAGTTTGCCGGGCGTATTGGTGAACTGCTCAGTGGTGAAAAATGGCTGGGTCAAAAAGCGTTCGAGTCTGCGGGCACGGCCCACCACTTTGTGGTCTTCCGGCGACAACTGTTCCATGCCCAGCATCGCTATGAGGTCTTTGAGTTCCGCGTATTGCGCCAAGGTGCTGCGTATTTGTTGCGCCAATTCATAATGCCGTTCGCCGATAACACCGGGCGTTGCCATCTTGGAATTCGATTGCAATGGGTCGATAGCTGGGTAAAGCCCCTCGCTGGCTCGTTTGCGTGACAACACAATAGATGCAGAGAGATGCGAAAAAGTATGTACCGCCGCCGGGTCAGTAAAATCGTCAGCAGGCACATAGACCGCCTGAATCGACGTAATCGCCCCGCTGCCGGTGTTGGCGATTCGCTCTTCCAGTTGGGACAATTCTGTACCCATGGTCGGCTGATAGCCTAGCCGCGCCGGCATTTGGCCCATTAATCCTGACACTTCCATTCCTGCCTGGATAAAGCGAAAAATATTATCCACCAGCAGCAGCACATCACGATGCTCATCGTCGCGAAAGTATTCAGCCATGGTGAGTGCAGCATGACCCACTCGAAAGCGGGCGCCTGGTGGTTCATTCATCTGACCAAACACCATGACCATGTTTTCCAAGACGCCCGCCGCTTTCATTTCGCGGTAGAGTTCTTCACCTTCACGACAGCGTTCTCCGATACCACAAAATATACTGACACCGTTGTGTTGTCCGACCATGTTGTGGATCATTTCAGTCAGCAGTACGGTCTTACCCACACCCGCACCGCCGAATAAACCAGATTTTCCACCACGCTCAATCGGCATCAGTACGTCGATCACCTTAATGCCGGTCTCGAATACTTCCGTTTTAGATGATCGCCGTGCTAACACTGGCGGTACGTTATGAACTGAACGCCACTGGATATTTTTAGGCGATTCTTGGCGATCAATTGCATTGCCAAAAACATCAAACATGCGAGACAAAATTCCTTTACCAATCGGCGCCATTAATGGTTCACCGGTGTCTATCACCACCGTGCCACGCGCTAAACCCTGGGTCGGCGTCAGCGCAATACCGCGCACGCGATACTCATTAAGCTGAGCAAAAACTTCGATCGAAATGTGATTGTCTTTACCGGCATACAATAAGGTGCGAATAGACGGTGACCATCGAGTAAACTTGATATCGACGACGCTGCCATGTACCGATATCACGGTGCCAATATTCTGAAGTGTGCTTTCTGATGTCATCATGTCGGTCAACTTCTTGTGTTTATGATCATGAACTATCCCTTAGCGCAAGCTGGCTGTCTTCGGCCTTCATCTCCACAGGCCATGGTGGTTTAGCAGTTTCAAACTACACCTTGTCGCGCAGTATTTCTGGCCTGGGTTGGGCAATCACCACCCTGTCAACAAGTAAGCCCTTGCCTTTGATAGCCTCGACTCCGGCATCAACAGCAGCATTAACCGCCGCTACATCACCGGTCATCGTGGCGTAGCCTTTACCCCCGATGGCCATCGCTAAATGAATATCGATCAATTCGACATTCGCCGCCTTCACGGCAGCGTCAGCGGCTTCAATAATCGAGGCGACGGAAAATGTCTCGATAATGCCCAGAGCCGCAGTCTGCTCGATAACGCGGGTACCACTGATCGCCGCAAATACCGATGAATGCACTCTTGGAATAATCAACTCATCCACAATCGTTTCAGTGCCAAGTGCAAGTCCTGCAGCCATGGCCGCCTCTACCGCCGCTACATCCCCGGCCACCATCACCATAAATTTTCCAGGACAGATCGTGCGATTAAATAAAATATCCACGTCGGCGGCTTTAAGCATCGCGTCACCGACGGCATAACCCTTGGCAATGGAATTCATTTCAATCATGCCGATAGCATCATCATTAGCTCGCATAATCATTCTCGCTTTGTTGAATGTGTATTTGATCCGTTATGGCCGTCACTTCGCCGCTAATACTGGCGTGAACCGGAACCCCCAGAGCATCTACCGGTGGTTTTGCCAACACCTGCCCCATGACGACCTTATCGCCCTTTTTAACCACGGGCTCTGCTTCTACTCCAACATGAGTGCGCAGACTAATTGCAACCTGAGCAGGCGAACTCTCGATCTCTAGCCATGGTGCTGGGTGCTGGTCATAAGCCTGTAAACCCAGGCGACGGGTTAAGCGGGCAGAGGGAACGCCGCGGTATTCACGTACGCTGTGCACCGGGCGGGTTTGCGCTTGCAACTGCTCCGGTGTTTGCCATAAACCCTGCGCTTTGACATCGCGCTTGGCCGCGACACAAACATCCCGGGGGTTCAGCTGTTCTGGACAAGCCCAGAGGGTGCACACATTGCACTCGCTGCAGCCCTGGGCATGGACTGATAAAGTTTCACTCACCTCACCGCTGGTTAACAGCGAGCGCATCACCAGATGGGGTTGAATCGGATAACCTAATAAATAGCGTGGACACATTTCTGTGCACAGGCTGCATTGATCACACGCAGCTTTACCGATTCGTTTGGAGACTGCTTCCGGTTCCGATTTTCTGGCAACCACGTGAGAGTCCGCCGGTAGGACTAAAAGACCACTGGTAACCGCCGTGATTGGCGTAGAAAAATTACGCTCAATAGAACCCATCATAGCGCCCCCTTCCACGATTACTGGAGAATCACAGAGAATCTCACCGGCCAGTTTCAATACATCGTTATACGACATTCCAATCGGTAACCAGGCCGTGAACGGTCGCTCTACTTCGCCGTGTACAGTTAACATGGTATGCGTCACTGGTTTACCCTGTGATGCCTCATAGACGTTGACCAAGGTTTCAACATTTTGCACTAGCACACCAACATCTTTGGGTAATCCACCCGCAGGAATGCGTTGCCCGGTGATCTCATACACCAGTTCATACTCATCACCGGCGGGATAGACATTGGGCATGATTTTCAATTCGATATTGGACGGCAACAAAGGTTGTATATGGTCGATGGATACCTGGTGCGTTTGTTTTATGGCGAGTACTGCACGGCTAGCACCGGTCTGTTGCATCAACAGTTGAATACCGTCGAGCATCTGCTGAGAGAAGCGCTGAATAATCACCTGATCTTTATTCAACAAGGGCTCGCATTCAGCACCGTTGGCGATAATAAGATCTACCGGCGCGGCGATTTTCACATAGCAGGGAAAACCAGCACCACCGGCACCGACAACTCCTGCTTGTCGTACTTGCTCGACTAAAATGCTCACAATCTTACCTCCACAGCTGTTTGGTCCAGCCACACATCAAGATCCGCACCGGGTCTGGCAATAACATGGTGGGCGCACAACTTGCCGACGCGCCTAGCAGCGTACGCGCCCGCCTGCACCGCTACTTGACAGTCTGCCAACTCACCGACACACAAAACTACCGTTAAGCCAGCGCCTAGTTGGCGACGAAAATACAGACTCACTTGCGCCGTTTTAACCATAGCGTCGGCGGCTTCTATGGCGACCAGCAAACCATTGGTTTCAATAATGCCGATTGACTGTTCTATGGGTTTCAACAATTCACAATTGCCTAAATATCAATCGGTCTTGCGGCAACATCCAGCACCGCTTGTTGGAAGGCGTCACAGGCTGCTTTACAGGCGGCCTGTGAGCCCGTCAGATAACCACCACCGAAGTTGGTTTCTGAGGGCGGAGCGAAAAAAGCAGCGACTTCAACGCTGGCCGCTTTTAGTGCTGCATCCATGCCAAACATCGCTTCCAGTGGCGGCGCGATTAGATAAGCCAATGCCTCGCCCTGCTTTATGCCGCCTTCTTTTGATAAGTAGCTACCGGTGGCCGAGACCACGTGCGCAAAGAACGCCAGGCTGCCATCTTCATTCCCTGCCAAAAAACAGGCTTCATTTTCAATCACTTCACGCGCGCGTTGTAAGCCCGCCATCACATCGGCAGGACCCGGCCCCGCCAAGATGCCGATAACTTCACCGGACAACGGTCCAGAAGCATGTGCCGCGCCTGCATAAAACGAACGCGCGTAAACGACCTGCACTTCGGCGGCTTTAGTGGCTTCATCAAGTGCGACATAGGTGACATCATCACAATCGCCAGTAATCATCCCAATGCAGCGCTGGTTATCGTTAAGTGAAAACTGCTTTATCATGCCCCGGTCTACTGAGGCGATGACACGCGTCGCCAATACTGATGCCCTAATCTGATCTAGTACACTCATGGTGCTGAACCTCTATTTTGTGACTTCACTTTGAAGACGGTTGAGTAGCTTCAATTAATGTTAGCGTGACATTAGCGTTTCAATTTGAGCCCACTGGCCTTTTGCTCCAGCATTTTTTTGGTCAAATCAACAATGACGGCCGCTGCTTCTACGGGTGGTGTGCCGCTCTTATGAATATTGGAGATCACCATCCGATCTGACTCCACCGTTTCCGCTGTAGGTTTATAAACACAATAACAGCTGAGACTTTCTGACTGGCCAAGCCCTGGGCGCTCACCGATCAGGAGAAGATTGGCGTCCGCCTGCAGCAAATCTCCTACCTCATCTTGTGCCTTCACTCTGCCGTAGCGCAAAAAGAAAGGTGTACCAACGTCGAAGCCGGCACTTGCCAGCCCCTTCAGTAACGGCGGAAGAATCTCATCGTAGTTGTGCGTCACAGCATCCGTACTAAGACCATCAGAAATTATCACTTGAACTTGCGGTGATTTTTTACAGCGTTCCATGACAATTTTCTTGCCCTCATCGGACAATCGACGGCCGAGGTCGGGGCGGGTCAAATACTCGCTCTTTTCACTGGCGCGCGATTGCACTTCCCACAGATCGCGCTCGGCCAACCACTCTGAGCTGACCTCCTTAACCACGGTATCCTTGGAACGCGAATGGTCGGCAATGAAGCGCAGCAAGGAAATCGTGCGCGGTCTGGGTCCAGCCCTGCCCTGGCAGACTCTGGCTGCTGTCTGGCTGATCATGTCGTCATTCACGCTGGCATTGTTGGCATCCACAATGCCATTCCAGTTAATAAACTTATCTAGACTCAGATCCTCTAGCGCTTCACTATCATGCTCTTCTGCGCGATCTGGTGTCGCAGCTGGCGTCGGCGTGGCACCGGGCTTAATGGTCGTTATTCGACCCGGCACGATGTTTTTTTCACCCAATTCGGCCAGTACCGAATTCACAATTCGTTGAATACTTTGCTCGTCCATTTGTTCCATCTCTTCCATCGTCATCACCCTTTGTCAAAGAATATTGAAGGATCACCCGCGCGGGCCGTCAAATTGCCGTTCTCCATCAAGCCCATATCTTCCAGCCACGCTTCAAATTCTGGTGCTGGCCGATAGCCCAACAAGCGCCTCGCGGTGGCAACATCGTGAAAGCCTGTCGTTTGGTAATTGAGCATAATGTCGTCACCCAAAGGCAGCGCCATAACGTAGTTGCAGCCCGCCGCTGCAAGCAACACAGTCAAGTTTTCGTTCGAATTTTGGTCGGTATCAGCATGGTTTGTGTAACAAGCATCGCAACCCATAGCGATGCCTGTTAGCTTGCCCATAAAATGGTCTTCCAGCGCAGCACGCGTGATCTGTTGATGATTGAACAAGTATTCTGGACCAATAAAACCAACCACCGTATTGAGTAGATGAGGTTTATACCGCTTGGCAAGTCCATAATTGCGCGCCTCGACTGTCACCTGATCGGCACCATGGTGCGCATTGGCAGACAGTGCAGATCCCTGCCCGGTTTCAAAATACATCATGTTGTTACCGGCTAGATTGCAGTAGTGCTTGCCAAGGTCGTAGGCCTCATCGAGCATCGAAACCGTCACACCAAACTCACTCAAGCCCTTTTCAGTGCCAGATAGGCTCTGAAAAATTAGTCCACCGGGGGCGCCTTTTTCGATCGCCTCCATTTGATTGGTGACATGCGCCAGCACGCAGCTTTGGGTCGGTATCTGCCACTTGTCCGTTACTTCCTTTAACGCATCAAGGATGCGCCGGGTATTCTCTACCGATTCGGTCACCGGATTGACCCCGATCACGGCGTCGCCGCAACCGTAGGACAGCCCTTCATAGGTCTGTGCAATGATGCTGTCGATGTCATCGCGGGTGTCATTAGGTTGCAGGCGCGAGGCAAAACGTCCGGGGATACCTAGGGTCGAATTTGCCTTCGATATGACGAACAATTTTTTCGCCCCCACCATCAAATCCGCGTTAGAGCATATTTTGCAAACAGCAGCGACCATTTCGGAGGTGAGTCCTTTGCGCAAACGGTCGTAGTCTTCCTGGGTTGGGCTGTCACTCAGGACATATTCACGTAATTCGCTCACTGACCACTGTTTGATCTCGTCGTACACGGCGCTATTCACCGCGTCCTGGATCACTCGGGTAATCGAGTCTTCCTCATAAGGGACGATAGGGTTTTCGCGCAGGGTTTGGAGGCTCATATCTGAGAGCACTTGCTTTGCCGCCACTCTCTCCTGGGCAGTCTCGGCCGCGACACCTGCGAGCACATCGCCAGAACGTAGTTCGTTCGCTTTGGCAAGCACGTCTTTTACATCGCGGAATTGATAAGTCTGGCCAAACAATACGGTCTTTAATTTCATAATATCTCCTATGCGGGAAACGCTAGTGATTTGATGGTTAGCGGAATGACTTCGCCGCCAAAAAAGCTCAGGCCGATGTCGATATAATCGCCTTCTCGAGCTCGTACCTCGTCAATCACTAGCAGTTGCTGCGGGCTGATTAGAGGTTGTAATTCCATACCCAGGACTTTGCCTAAATCGTTTTCTGTCACCACGATAGCGGTCGCATCGTGATTGCCGTGCTTGAGAAAATATGTCGCTAACTGGGTGGCGGTATGACTGACCGCTCGATAGTTCACTGGCATACTGTCATCGAAGGCAATGGCGTACCGGTCGTGTTGCAAACGTAAATCCATACGCTGCCCGGCACTGATTGTCTCTTGGCACACATCGGGCTCCGCCTGCGTCCAATCAATATTGGGCTGCACCACCGGAATATTTCGCACGGGAAGTTCATCGCTGTTGAGCCAGATAGAACTGCCTGATAATGATAGTGAGTAAGCGCCAGCACCAATCACGGTGGCTTGTAGAGTTTGCGCAGGCTGTTTGACCGAATAAGACCCGAGTTTCGAGTTCTTCAGCAGCGCCTTGGCCAACAGCACACCGATATCCTGCCATTTAAACGCTTCAAGTTCGGCTTCCCGCTGCTGGTAGTAACAGTCACCGACTCCGCCACTCAGAAAGACCGCGTCAAAATTCTGGTCTGCCAGCAGCGCCGGTGTCATTAACAGTCGAACGCCCAGTGGGGAATGGTTGCCGCTTATGCCTTCGCAGATTAACTCGGCCATGCGATTGGTAACTTTCTTGAGTTGGTCACCCTCAAGGCGTGAGGCTTCAACCTCATCACCAAACATGTCGTCAACAACAATGCGCCCAGGCTTGTGGATTTTTGTGACGCCGCCTTCGGCATCAGTTTCGAGCAGATGGCCGCCCACATTCAGGCACGCCGTATCCACCGCATCACCGCTCTCAAACACTACATAGTTGCTGGTGCCACCACCGATATCGATATTGAGCACTCGGGCATGATGCGCTTTAGAGTATTCACCCGCACCGCTGCCGCGTCCTGCGATAACCGATTCCAAATTGGGGCCGGCGGTTGCCACAACGAAATCACCCAGACGATCAGCCAGACCCATGACGGCATCCCGAGCATTTATGGCCTTGGAAGATTCTCCCGTGATAATAATTGCGCCGGTTTCAATATCTTTCAGGGTCAGTTCCGCCGCCACAAACTGAGCATCAATGAATTCCTCCAATCGATTGACATCCACCAGGCCATCGTCTGTCTGCGGTGTGCGGCTAACAGGACTTTGAAAAAAAATCTCGCGTTCGACAAACTCGTATCGCGGCACCTGGGTAACAGGCGCACGATTGACCATAGTTAAACGTGAAAATATGACCTGGGTTGTCGTGGTGCCAATATCGATACCGACACTGTGCACGGTTTTGCGAGTCATAGGCTGTCTCTACCCATATCGGGAGTCGGCTGAGACCCAGGCTCAACTTCAGAATCGGTACCAGCGGGAGAATCTTTCTCTATCGATTCGATCATCTTGTCAGCCAACAACATGGCAAACAGTACAGCCGTGATACCGCCCACTAATTTGCCGATAATGACGGCCATAATCATGTCTGGCTTGTTTGCCGCAGTGAATCCCAAATGATCACCAAAGGTGAAAGCTGCGCTAACCGCGAATGCCGAACAAAGAATTTTCCCCCGACTATCCATGTCTTTCATGACCTGAAACATAGGAATGTTATTGGCCAAGGTAGCAATGAGACCCGTCGCTGCGACCGGATTAATCTTAAGAACTCCGCCCATTTTCATAAGCGGCTTTTCGAACCAGCGTGTCAACAGCAACACCATCGGATAAGCGCCCAACAGGATAATGGCGATGGAACCGATGACTTCCACAGCTCGCATACTCACGCCTGGAATATCACCTTCGCTCATGAAGATCGGATCCATACCCGGAATCAGCGTAATACCGAGGGTAGTTTCGAGCACCGCTGACACCAACCCAATCGTGATAAACGCCACCAGAAACTTGGCGAAGACAGAAAAGCCATTAATCATCCCGTGGGGCGCAATCCACAGCCCAATTGCAATCAAGGCAGAGACAATAAGAACAGGTATCAGGTTCATGAAAATCAAAGGTAGATTGAATACAATCGCCTCCTCTGTACCCGGTACCATGACGGTTGAGGCCATCGCTCCAAGACCACCGGCAATGCAGCCCAATGGAATTGTTACAATCCCGGCCAAGACACCGGCAGCCAGATAAGGGCGATCTTTTACATCGATAATGCCGACTGCGACAGGAATAGAAAAGACGATGGTTGGCCCCATCATCGCGCCTAGAATCAGGCCCGCATACATCCAGGCACCATAATTGATGGTGCCGTCAGCAGCAGTCGCCATTTCTCTGGCGAGAAAATACCCACCCATATCGTTGGCCAGCAAGGTCGTCGCGAACATCGCTGGATCTGCACCCAGTGCTGTATAGATAGGCACAACAACGGGTGAGAGTATTTTTGCCAGTACCGGTGCGATAGCAATAATACCGACCATTGCCAGCGCCAGGGCGCCCATCGCGTTAAAACCTTCTTCGAATTGACCACCAGCGCCGCCAATCGATTTACCCAGTTTACCTAGACCAACTTTTCCAAGTATTGGCTCAGATCCGCCGAACTGTTCAAAGATACGGTCTATTGCACCTATGACCATAAAGGTCATCATAATGTAGAGAATAATCTGGTTTAGCATTTCCATAATATTACTTCCGGTTAACGAACACAGGTCGAGCTATATCGCTACCTGCTGTAAAAGTTGAACAATGTCTGCTTGCACGACAGTGCGCGGATTAGTTTTAATGCAGATATCCTGTAGGGCGGCGTTCGCCAACTCGCCAAAATCTTCTGGTCGCAAATCGAAATCTGCGAAACTGTTAGGCAGGCCAATATCCGACAGCAATTGCCGCACAGCTTCGATACCGGCCTCGCATTTCTGTCGTTCGGTCATACCCTCGCGCGTTGCGCCCAGTGCCCGAGCGATGTCCGCATATTCCCTGCGGCAAACCAAGGCGTTAAACTCCATCACATGCGGCAGAAGAATTCCGTTGGCCACGCCATGTGCGACACCGTATTGCGCACCGACCTGGTGGGACAAAGCATGTACCAGGCCCAATCCGGAGTTACCAAACGAAAGACCGGCGCTGTAGGCGGCGATAGCCATGTCTAACCTTGCCGACATATCCATGCCATCGCCCACTGCGATTGGGAGTGCATGCGGTATTGTTTTTATCGCGGAGACCGCCAGCGCGCGTGACAATGGATTTGAACCGTGCGCGACATAAGCTTCAATCGCATGAGTCAACGCATCAATACCGGTTGCGGCAGTCACAGGTGCGGGCAGACCCAACATCAAGCCAGGATCGATCACGGCCAGATCGGGTATCAGACCAATGTTCTTCGCAATCAATTTTCTATTTCGGGCGGCTTGCATAATGACGCTAATGTCGGTGACTTCAGACCCGGTACCTGCGGTTGTTGGCACGGCTCCCAGACCGAGTGTGCGACGCCCGGCAAAACCGGACTCGGTCAAATCGTCAAGGCTGGCGTTGCAACTTCCCAGCAAAGCAATAGCCTTCGCCGCATCCATTGCCGAGCCGCCGCCAAAGCCAAGTACAAAATCGGCCTGACTCTGCGCCAGCATCGTTAATCCTTGCTCCACAACATCGCTGGAAGGCTCACGTTCGATGCCGGAAAATACAGTGGTTTCTATGTCGACCCTGGCCATGCAACGCTGTGCACTCGCCACCAAACCATTTTGAAAGACCACTTGATCAGCGACAATTAATACGTGTTGCACACCACGTTTTTGCAACAGCGTACCGAGCGTCAATATCGACCCTTCTCCCACGACGGTCTGCGGCGGCGCGTTAAAGTGGAATAGGTCTTTCGGCGTTAACTCGTCGACAGTTTGAGTGACGATGCTTGCGATAAATTCGGCATTGGCGGGGGAGGTATTCATTTCAACCCGCACGCTGCAAGCGCGTTACTGCCGCAGCGCCAAAGGCGGCGATCGCCAAAGGCGTTAGGTACAAGGGTTGCGTGGGAATGATGACGTCGAGATCAGGAAATTCGGCGGCAAAAACCTTGCCAAAACCCTGTAGGGCACAACAGCCACCCGTCAAGTAGATCGCTGGTGAGGCGTGCTGAGCAATGTGTTGTTGAACCAGGTTGGCCATTTTTGCGATCACGGGTTGCACCACTGACAACACCTCGCCCGAACTATCCTGACGCTTCAGCTGCTCAGCGGCTTCATAAGATAGGCCATGATGACCGGCCAGAGTCAGGGTAATATGATGCCCACCTGTGGGGTCGTCGACCGACTTAACCACCCTGCCATTTTCAATTATCGCGGTGCCGGTCGTGCCGCCACCAATATCCACAACGGCGGCGTGCTGCAATTGCAACAGAGCAGCCACACTGCTGGGTTCATCAATGACGCCCGAAACCTCAATACCCGCTGACTCAACGACGTTGATCGAAATTCGTGGATCGGTACCGGGTGGATACGATGTGGTCGCCCGCTTGATATCGATGCCCACTCGCTCGCTGGCTCGGCGCAGTTGGTCTCGCACGATAAGGCAAGCACCGTGGTAATCGACCACTACTCCGTCTTGCACGACGTCGGACCAATCCAGATAGCAGGCCAGCGGTCGGTTGGCCTCATCCAGCACAATGGTTTGAATATCAGCGGTGCCAAGGTCAATGCCGACTTTAAATGGCCCGCTATGGGGTGCGGCGCTATCGTCGTTGACCATCATCTCAGCCGCCGCCAATAATTCGTTTACTGCTGCAATACTGCTACTCATGAAATCACCCTTATACAATTCGGAATGAATCGACCAACGTGCATCGACGTTTGCGTACAAACGTCGCGGCGTTGGTAACGCCCTCGCCGGTTGGTGTAGATATCGTCATTGAAGTCCAACCCTCGCCGCCGGCGCCAAGTCCCGCCAGACAAGGCCCGTTTTTAACAAACAGGCTGGTGTTGATTTCGATTGCCATGCGGGACAAGTTGTCAATATTGCGTGAGTGCATGGCTGCGGAATGTTTGTTGCCGGCCTCCAACTCTATTGCCCAATCGATTGCCTGATCGGCATTGCTTGCCCTACTCATGGCGATCACCGGCATCATCATTTCCGTGCGTGCAAAGACATGGTCGTAATCAGCTTCCAACAACAGCAAGCGAGTCGATGCAGGAACTTCGAAGCCAGCGGCAGCCGCGATCTTTGCTGCATCCCGGCCTACCCATTGCGTTTTGGGTGAAGCTTTTGGTCCGGGATAATCGCGCAGCACGAGTTGCGCAACGGCTTCAGCCTGCGCTGCGGACATCTCCACTGCGCCATTTCGAACCATCGCTGCTTTCAAGGCATCGGCAATTGACTCGACGGCGATAATTTCCTTTTCATCTACGCAGACAACATTGTTGTCAAAAGAGGCGCCCTGCACGATGCTGATCGCCGCGCGTTCAATGTCTGCGGTTTCGTCGACCACAACTGGAGGATTCCCAGGACCGGCGGCAATCAGCCGCTTATCTGTTGCACTCCGCGCCGCTGCCACCACTGCGTCGCCACCGGTTACAGTCAACAGATGGATACCAGGATAAGAAAACAACTGCGTTGCCGCTTCAAGGCTTGGCGATTCTAGGCAGGTCACAATTCCGCTAGGGCCTCCCGCATTTACGGATGCCTGGTTGATAAGCTCAACTGTGCGCCGCGATACTGCTTTCGCGGCAGGATGGGGCGAAAATACAACGGCACTTCCCGCCGCAATCATGCTGATACTATTGTTCAATATGGTTGCTGACGGATTAGTAGAGGGTGTGACTGACGCAATGACTCCCCAGGGCGCGTTCTCCACCAGCGAAAACCCATGATCACCGGTTATTGCTGTTGGTATGAGCACCTCTGTTCCTGGTGTCTTTTCAATCACCAATCGGTTCTTGCGTAATTTGTCACTAACTCGGCCAAACCCGGTTTCCTGCACCGCCATCTCGGACAGTTCTTGTATATGTTCCCCTGCCAGTCGCCGAATAGAAGCGATAATCGCGTCACGCTTGGCAAGACTACGAATTTGAGGTTGCGCTTTTTGCGCCGCAGCTACTGCATCATCCAGCGTCTGGTATATACCGTAGCGATCACCGTCTTTCTGAGGTGCATGCAATTGCTCGATCACACGCTTTACGATCGTTTGGAGTTGCTGCGAATCTAAATCCTGTTGTGCCATGTCACATTCTCGTTAGCGTTGCTGGTATTTCTGAAACAAAGGCGACTTGTTGCTGGTGACCTCATCAACGATGCCGACAACACTCAGATCAACCGGTACCTGACCGCTTTCGTCTATCGACATGCGCGCGGAACTGCCGCCCACCACGAGCACCCACTCACCTTCACCTGCGCCCAGTTTGTCCACCGCCACGACAACCGAGGGCTCCTCCAAGCCTGCCTGGTCGATAAACTTGAGTAGCGCCAGTTTATCCATGCCCAACCGGTCGCTGCGTATGGTTGCAACAACCTGACCTATGACTTTTGCGAGTCTCATTATTCAACCCTCCACTTGTTAGTACTTCGCCTTCGCGCTTGGCTTAACCCGTTATCTTTTTAGTCACAGATTTTTTACCGCCTACTGGCTTCGGCGTAATCGGGAATATCGATTCAAGATCGCCGTGTGGCCGCGGAATCACATGCACGGCAACCAGTTCACCCAAGCGTTGCGCAGCAGCCGCGCCTGCATCTGTCGCGGCTTTACATGCAGCGACATCGCCTCTTATGAACGCGGTGACGTAGCCGTGACCAATCTGCTCGTAGCCCACCAGTTCCACTCTCGCCGCCTTGACCATTGCATCGGAAGCCTCGATCAACGCGGTCAACCCTTTTGTTTCAATAATGCCTAACGCTTCCATCATGGGAGTGTCCTCTTTATGAATTAATAGTTTTCGAAGCCGCCTGGCCATCTAGCCATCAGCGGTAGATTTCCCAACGCCGGTGATCGGGAATATTCCTTCTAAATCACCATGCGGTCTTGGTATCACGTGCACGGCAACTAGCTCACCCAGTCGTTGCGCTGCAGCCGCGCCGGCATCTGTCGCCGCCTTGCAGGCTGCGACGTCGCCACGCACAAACGCTGTGACCAAACCGCTACCAATTTGTTTGTAGCCAACCAGCTCTACTCTGGCCGCTTTAACCATGGCGTCTGAGGCCTCGATCAGCGCGGTCAGACCTTTTGTTTCGATAATTCCTAGTGCTTCGTTCATCGTCATTCCTCCTCAGGAAAAGTACTATTGTTTTGCTAAACAAGAAGCGAGAACCGCAATGTCGACAATATCGTCGGCACTGCAACCCCTCGATAAATCGTGCATAGGTTTTTGTAAACCTTGCAGTAATGGACCTAACGCCTGGTAGTTGGCCAGTCGCTCAGCGACTTTGTAGGCAATGTTTCCAGCATCAAGGGACGGAAATACCATGACGTTCGAATCGCCGTGCAATGGACTCCCCGGTGCCTTGTGGTCAGCTACAGATGGCACAACGGCTGCATCAAATTGCAATTCCCCATCGATAATCAGATCGGGAGACCTGCTACGTACTAATTCAAATGCGTCTCGTACACGTTGTGCACAAGGATGGTTCGAGCTGCCTTTGGTCGAGAACGACAGCATCGCAACTCGGGCGATTTCACCGGTGAGTTTCTCGAAATTGCGAGCGGCATCGATGGTGATGTCGGCAAGTTGTTCAACGGTCGGTTCTGGGACAACCGCAGCATCGGCAAACAACCTCACGTCGGTTCCGTCGGGAGACGTCATGACAAAAAATGAGGATACCGTTCGGTGCTGTTCGGCTATGCCGATAACTTTAAGTGCCGCGCGCAAGACATCGCCGGTGGTAGACAGATTTCCGGCGATACATATTTCAGCTTGATCACGGCGGACCATCATCGCTGCGTAGAACACGGGGTCACGCAGCAGTTGCTCGGCGCTCGCACGACCCATCGTTTCGTCAATACTTTCAAGGAAAGCGTCCACGAACTGCTCAAAATAGCCGGAGCCCTGTGGATCCACTACAGCAAAACAGGGTATCGCCACTCCGCTGCGATAGGCGAAATCACGAATCGCGAAAGGATTGCCGATGAGGATCGGCTCGGCTAGACCTTGCTTCTGTAGCTCGTTAGCCGCATGTAACACACGCGGATCCAAGGCGTCAGCAAAAACGATCCGCTGCGGTGCTTGTTTGCACTCATCGCGACAGCGCTGGACAACATTTACAGGAAAGTTCATAGGCGCATTCACAGAGACGCTACCTTTGCCAATGAAACGGTAGCGCCAGACTCGCTGACCAGGGTGATCAGCATAAGCACGTAAAAAGCACTACTAAGCCGATTCAGACCTTGAACGATATCTTTGCGTGCAAGCTCAAACGTGTCGGTGACAAATGCATCGCATGCCTCTAATTCCACCTCGCGGGACACAGCTCGCAGCAGATTTAGCAACGCCACGTTAGCCCCATGGCCTTGTTCAGGCAAAATATGATCGTGTCCTAGGTACTTGAGCGGCTGGTGGGAAATACTGTGAATTGCCTTGTCATCAAGTTCGCCCATGCTCAACGGCAACAGCGGCTCACCCGTCACTTCGCACCGTAAGACGTTACCGATATAGGATCGTAAATCAGCCAACAATTTATGTAGCAGCGGATATTTTTTAGCCACGTCAAACTGTGTTTGAACGACAACTGTCTGCGCAATTAGCGTATCAAGTTTGCCGCGAAGGCAAATGCGTGGGTGAGTTTTCGGAACCAGAACTTTGTCGTCAAGCAGCGTCAGTAGCTCGGATTTTTCCTCAACGTGACTACTACAAACCGCACAATTGCTTTCCGGGCGGCTATTAGCACTGGTGAGCGGATGCACGCGCGTGATATTTTTTTGGGCTTGCCCCGGCTCTCCCTCGGAATCTTCCGCAAGGTATACGCGGCCCTCTTCATCGGTGTACCGGGTACGAATTTTTCGTTCCGCCAGCAGTTGCGCCGCCGATGGCGTCAGCCTCGAATGGGCAGGCAAATGTATCTCACTGCCGTGCGCCAAACCGAACTCTTGGCGCAACCAGGTCTCGGTGATGAAAGATGGCATCTTCACATCCTCCACTACCCTGCCCAATCGGCGGGGTAAGTGATGTAAACGAAGCGCACTTTTTCGGGTGTGCCAAATACGACACTCGACCCTTTTGGGATTAGCATCACATCGCCGGGTTTACCTACGGAGGTTTTCCCGCCACAGGTGATATGCAGCTCGCCTTCGAGCACGACATCGATTTCATCATAGTTCAGAGTCCAGGGAAAACTGGTTTTTTCCCACTGCATGAAGCCCGCAGCAATCGCACTCTTGTCGCCGCTACCGATCACGTCAGTCAAACCAATTTTTTTGTCCGGCGCACCATCGAAGCGACCAAATTTCACTGAACCGCCTCGTACCAATACGATGCCACTATCGGAGACTTCTCGCTCGCAATAAGGACCATTGTCAGCGCTTTTCAGTTCCTTCATTGCCTTTTGGACCAATTGTTCGAGTAGCGCTGAGTCGTGCTTACCAGCAGGAAGTTTTGCTTCAACTGCTTTTCGTATCTCGCGGACCTGGTCTGCGGCATTCCCATCTCTAGCTGCGGGCAACGATTGGGCATCAGCCAACAGTTCATCAAATTTGACACCCAAGCTCTTCGCGACATCACGTGCCTCTGGGGTGATGATGGTGCTCAGCGCAGCTATCGACAAAGAAGCTCCACCCTCTCGGTGTAGCTTCTTAATATCTTCAGCGGTTATCAGAGTCTTCATTGTCTATACCCTTTCTGTGTCACGGATCGCCTGCTCATGCCATGCACGATTTGTGTTGAGTTGGCTCTGTTTCCATTGATGGTGCTTGTAGACTAATCAAGTAGCGTTTGAGTTGCTCAACCCCATCGTTAGTCAGAGCCGAGGTTGCAAAATACGGCTCGCTAATTGCGTTATCTTTTAGAATCTGACGCGCTCTACCTGGGTCGGCATTCGGCAGATCAGCTTTGCTGATAACACCAACCACACGTTTATTCGGATAAACCTGCAGCAAACCTGGCGGCATGGAAAAAGCTGAGCTATTAGCAGGCTGCAGATAGACGATCGTGCTAACGTCGACGATCGTTGCCAGTAGCGCACCGTAATAAGAGGGTCGGCCGATAAACTCTCCCGGTGTATCGATCACATTGTTGTCATGGAATACGGCCGCTTGTGTTTTACGCACCTCACTGCTGTCTCCAAGTAACGCTTTCATCAGCGCAGTTTTTCCGCAACCTACGTCGCCTACCAATATGAAGTCAGCTAACGATTCCGACTTAGTCTCGGGTTTTAAGTGCGTGTTGCTGGACATACGCTGTACCCTAGTGTTGTTTGCATGGTCATCAATACGGCAGTTAACGCTTCGTCAACTGCACCGATGGAGCCAGTCACCACCAATGCGCCAGAAAATCGATCCAAAAACCTATCTCCACCGACGCAAACTTGGTGGCTACATCTCCCGCGATGATGGCAGTCTCGCCGGGTGTCAGGGTAAGAATCCCAATCGCCTCTGCGTGCTCTACTCCTACCTTGCGGCAGAGTTCCTCACCAGGATTGGCCAATACGTGAGCAAGCGTGACCTGCTTTCCCGGTACGTATTCTTGAATAATCCGCTCAATGTCATGGCCTTTATCATCCATTGCACTGTTTTCCTTGCGGCCAAGATGACTGAACGAAAAAAACATTGTGTCGTTTTGGCTTTATGAGACCGGATGGGTCACTTATTGGATGGATCACTGTTGGCACCGCCACAAAAATTTCCAACATGATTATTGGCCCAACGCAGCGCTGATACCAAAAACGACGCGTGAACTTGCGTTATCCCCAAATAGATCCTCGCCGTTATTATCTGTATCGACATAAGCCAAGCGTGCGGTGAAAATCCCCATGGCCATTTCAGAACCGAGACTCCAGTCTGTATAGCTTTCGTTTAGTGCGTCATCTAGGTCGTAGTGCCCAACAGAAGCCGTTAGCAAGATGCTGTCAGTGAGGGGGTAGTTGCCAGACAGGCCGTAATAGATGCCGGTTTCATCGATGTTGAAAACTTTATTGGAATAGCCAATAAGTAGACTGATGGAATCTCGAAAATGTGCGCCCAATAACAACTCGTTCCAATCGAGGTCGCTATCACTGGCAGTCCCGGGAAAAACATAGCGAATAACGGTCCCATCCACTGACCAGTCACTATTTAGCTCAGCGCCATAACCAATGTAGAGGTCAATTTCCTGATCGGCCTGATCATCCGTGGGCCCGCGGTCTTGTAAATCGACGTTAGAGCTCCAGATACCTGCGGAGAATCCACTAAGGTGGGAAACGTCAAAACTGGCCTGAACTGTCGGGTCTTCCAAAGTTTGCGATACACCTCGAAAAATATAGTCCGAGGCCATTGTCGCGCTGACGGTGATGTCGTAAGCAGTCAGGTCTGGACTTGTTTTAGCGCTAAGATCCTCAGCTTTTGTTAAAGCAGCAGGAAAAATGGTAGCTACAACTAGCGCCATCATCAGAATCGAAGTTGCACCCTCTATCCTTCCAGTTATTTTTTTTGCCCACATCGCAAAAGATCCTTTTTGTTTTCAGCGAAACAATTGTGGGCGCAGCGGAATCCGACTTATTGACCTCCGTCAATAAAAAGTAAGAACCTATCCAAAAAGTTTTTGTGGCGACTCGGATGCGCGGGGCAACCAAATAGGGTTTATGTCTCAAGCTGAGGTTGGGCGCAGTTCGTGGAGGGCTCGGGTTGATGTCGCCTCACATCAAGCAATAGATCATCAGACTTCCTATTACGATCACCAATAGACCGTAGCTTGATCCACGTCGTCTATTCGTGCCAACCCTTGTGGTATAGGTGATTTATTAACGAGGAAAGCCCCCACTATCGCCACTCCGCCTAAAAAGTTATGCAATCCATCACCAACCAATATCAGATATGTCAGCTGCTGCTTTTGTTCGGGTTGAACTCGGTGACAGTGACGCCACAACAGCAATTGTTCCAAGGCAAAAAAACATCGTGAAGCCGACGATGACCATCACACTGATCTCCAACACATCGTGATTCATCGAGAGAGCGGCAGGAATCATAAGAAAGAACGCGCCACCAATGAGAGCGCCGGCCGCAAAAGCCATGAGTGGAAGCAAGATCTTTTCCAGCATTGCCTGTGATATCAGTAAAGTGATGTTGCCGACCAACGCGATTGCGCTCATGAGCAATCCCCCAACCACTATCCAGCCGAGGGGAGTCACAACGGGATCAGTGTCGCAGTTGGCTCTAGCCCCTCTACTGAAACGTTTGGGTCTTGACGTCGAATTAGCATACTAATCCGCACAACATCTGTGCTTGCAACATCAACCATGATTAAGATCTTGCCGTTCGCTATATCAGACTCAAATGCCTTCAACCTCAAATTCGGGAATGACGCTCCCGCCATACCAGTCAGATAGCCCCTAAACTGGCACTCATAATGCCCAGCAACAGGACACCACCACCGCTGACCACTAGGTCCGAAGGTGGAAACGCAACAGCGGCGAGGTCAAGGAACACACCGGTTGCTCCGCCAAATGCGACCCCGAGCTCAAATGCTGGCAAAAATTTTTCTTCTTCCGGTCCGCCGTCAGGCAGATCCTCAAGCGGTAAACGGTGATTCGCAATGACATAAATATGGCACTGTTGAATACCGTCGGCTTTTAAAGCCTCAACAACTTGTTGAGCATGGGAAATATCTGATGATATAAAACACAATCGTTTATTCATCGCCCTACCCCAAGTTCACTGCAAAGATCACATCGCCTATCAAGAACACGACCATGCAGCCCGTTAACAGCAAACCTTTCCTCAGCATTGCTTTCGATTTACGCATCAACTCAATCCTTGTATCCGTCACTTAATATCATTGCGGGCAAGCACCCTCAATTGAACTCGCGGGTAAAATCATAGGTCGATCAGTAGCTTCCACACCTGGCTGAATCCGACCCTCATTCAGCAGCTTGACTCAAGCTGTCGGTTCATAAGTTGATATAGAAAATTTTTGACACGAGTCTTGGGGATTTTTCTTTAGTCGCACCGCACAACTTGGAGAAGAGTTTTTCAAGCGAAATGTAAAACCCATCGGCTTCTCTACCGACACTGTAGAGGAACGTGAGACCTGGATACTGGTTGTGAACGACACTCAAAACACAACCCTAACGTTCCCCATTGTTGCTGATCTTAAGATCAGCCAAGCTTTACAGAATTGTCCTAGTCGCTAATTGAGAACTACTAACGCCTAAAGGTAGCGCTAAAACAAGCCTCGAAAATCGGGAATCCTAAAAGTCGATGCTATAACCCAAGAAACAATCTGAGAATCAACACTCTTGTCCAGTGCTGTAATTTTACGAGTCCGCCTTGTTGATTGAGGGTAGCTAATTCACTCAGACGAACATTACCTATTATCCCAATCGCAAAGTTGGCCGA
>Ga0075118_10000885_pt1 | contig 24303 bp, 21 predicted proteins | sample AntAceMetag02UKE_FD_69794 | JGI IMG/M metagenome (GOLD analysis project Ga0075118, IMG submission 69794) | Saline lake microbial communities from Ace Lake, Antarctica - Antarctic Ace Lake Metagenome 02UKE | ecosystem: Environmental > Aquatic > Non-marine Saline and Alkaline > Saline | place...
TGGTGGATGCAAGATCACCCCGACGGCAAGGCCGCCAACGCCCTCACCAATGACACCCTGACCGAATGGGGTGGCGGCGTTGCCTACTCCGACACGCTCGTAGAAGTCGCTGCACTCGCCTGACATGACTGCGCTCGCCATTTGTGTGAGCGATTCCCGGATCCGACGGTGCTATCGCTCACACAAAACTCGGGGGCGCCTGCTTGCACGCTGATGTATCGCGCAAGATATTTAGGTCTCTCATCTTCAGCACTGTCTCATGCAGCAGCCGAGTGCATCTCAACGCTGGGGTTTCGTCGCACTACTTCGGGCCCGCGACTGGCGTCGCATTGACAGGTCCGGTCCGGCTAGATCGGGACTTGGGGGATCGTGGTGGTGGTCGTCGTCGTCGTGGTCGTCGTGATGTCGAGACGTTGTGTGAAGAGGACCTGGACGGTGCCGTCGGGGCCGAGGAGCTCGCCAATTGCTTGCACCAGGCCGGCCGCGTTGGGTTGTTCTGGGCCGGTCACTTCGATGACTACTTGCCCTTCGATCACGGTGAGGTTTTGCACGACCAGCCCGTTGCCGGCCGCCCACGACCTGGCCACCACGCCAACACGCTGAGACAGGACCTCGTCTGGGGTCGCCGCAGGTTCGCCCTGCGCCACCTCCTGACGCTCAAGCCAGGTCAGTTCAACGACCAGAGTCTCGGCAAACTCGGCATCGAGGCGCTCACCAAGCGCCTGCAACGACGGGGCGTCGCCAACACCGCTGACATCAACACGCACCACGTTCCCTTCGACCAACAGCGCGTCGAGACGACGGCCTGAGGGCGGTCCACCATCGAGTAGCCAGGCCTGCACGATTGCCTGGACTCGGACGAGACGAATCTCTTCTTCGGACGGCGGTCGTTCGGTTGTTGTCGTCGCCGCCGCGAAACGCTCAACCTTGTCCCACGCGGTCGACACGATTCTGTCGTTACCAAACTCCGCCTGCATCAGTTGAACCATCGACTGCTCGTCAATCGGCTCTTCGAAGCTCGTCACGTTGACGAAGATGCGGTCGCCGTCGAACGTAATATCCGAACTCGTCGTCTCGGTGGTGGCCAGCCAATCGGACACGATCAACTGTCCTTGGACCTGTCGATCACTGGCCTCGACTGCAGACGTCGACGCTCGGTAGAGCGGGATAGCGATCGCCACGAGCAACGCTGCGACCCCGATACCGACGGCGAGTGAACGGGTCCCCATCATCGCCAGGCGCTTCGGCGGCACGAATCCGGTCACCACGAACACGACCGCACCGGCCAGGACAATCGCTGCCAGGTTGGTCGTATAGAGGAGCATTGCGCCCCGGGCAAACGTCATCTGTCCGGCTTCAAGCGCGATCCCAACGGTGCCCAGTGGCGGAACGAGCGCGACAGCCACAGCCACACCTGGCAGCGAGGACGATGCGTCCTTTCGAACCGTTGCGTAGGCGCCAGCAAAGCCGGCCCCGAGCGCAACAACGAGGTCACGGATGTCCGGAGCAGTGCGGCTCGTGACCTCGCGCGGCAGGTCGCCATTGACGAACAATGCCGCCAACACATACGACAGTGCGATCGAGCCAAGCGTTGCCAGGGCGACCACGCCGAACGACCGCAACGACTTGCGGAACAGCGCCATCGAAATGCAGGCAGCAGTTGCCAAGACAGGCTGCATCAACGGAGCAAGCAACATGGCACCAATCACGACGGCAGCAGAGTCTGCCGACAGGCCCATCACCGCGACCACCACGGACAGTGTCAGCATTGTTGTGAAACGAAAGCCCCAATGCTCCTGCCGCTTGATCGCCAGTTCAGCCATCACACGCTGGCGTTCTTCGGGCTCAAGATGGCGATGCCACCACGCTGGCGGCTGTTTCAGTGTCGACAAAGTCGGGTCACCGGATTCTTGATCGTCAGCGTCCGCCACAGCGCGAGAGGATACGGGCAGACACCAGGGCCGGTCGGACACCCCGAGTAACCTGAAGAAATGGCCGGCGAACTGATCTACGCGTTTCGTGTGCTGCGCCTCCCGCTGCTCGACGCGGGTGGATCGCCAATCGGACGGATCGAAGACCTCGTTGCGATCCCAGGCCGCCCCGGCAGGAACGGTGAGCCCGACACACCACCGCGCATCGTCGGCTTCGTCGCGTCGAGCCAGCGCAGACGTATCTTCGTCAACGCGAACCGCATCGCCGAACTGAACAGCGACGGCGCTCGGTTGCAAAGTTGGGACATCGACCTCAACCCATTCAAGCCCCGCCCCGGCGAGGTACTGATCAACGCCGAGCTGATCGATCGCAAGGTCGGAACAGAGACCGTCAGCGATATCGCGATACTCCGTAACTCTGACGGGCGATCCAGCTGGTGGGAGATCGACAAAGTCCGCTTGACCTCCAAGAACACGCTGCGACGACGTACGGCGTATCGACTCGTCGATTTCGAAGAGGTACCGGCACTCTTCGACCAGCCGACCGAGATGCAGGCCGAAGCCGCTCGTCTGCGCGACTTCCACCCGGCCGAAGTCGCTGCGTTCGTCCGCTCGCTCCCCAACGAACAGCGTCGTCAGATCGCCGAAGCCATGGATGACGAACGGCTCGCTGATGTCCTTGAAGAGTTGACCGAGGCCGAACAGGTGCGCATCGTCGAGAGCCTCGACCGGGAGCGGCTCGAAGGCGTCTTCGACGAGATGGATTTTGACGATCTCGCCGACCTCCTCGGCCAGATGTCCGAGGTTAAGCGGCAAGAGATGCTCGATGTCATGGGCGACGAGGACGCTGAAACCGTCCGTCGTCTTCTGTCGTACGAAGAAGGCACCGCGGGCGGCCTCATGACGCCGGAGGTCATCATCCTCGGCCCGCACGCCACCGTCTCTGAAGCACTCGCCCAAATACGCCACCCTGACTGGGTCGTGAGCCTCGCTGCCCAGGTCTTCGTCTGCAACGCACCGTTCAAGTCGCCGACCGGCAAGTTCCTTGGCATCGTGCACATGCAGCGCCTGCTGCGTGAACCACCGAACATGGAAATCGGTCGGATGCTCGAAGATGTGCCGATCGTCGCGCCGGAGACGTCGGACCGTGATGTCGCCGAACGTCTGGCCAGCTACGACATGCTCGCTGTTGCCGTCTGTGACCCCGCCGGCCGCCTCCTCGGCGCCGTCACCGTTGATGACGTGATCGACCGGATGCTCGGCCCGGCTTGGCGCACCCGGCGCAAGCCAAGCTCGACACCCGAAGTGAGTACGTCGTGAAGCGGCGCGAAGACCTGGCCGCACCGCGCTCTCGGCGCCGGCTGGGTGTCACGTACGACTCCGACGTCTTCGGTAGCTTCGCCGAATCGATTGCCAACTTCTTGGGCACCGCACGCTTTCTGGTGTGGCAGTCGATTGTCGTCAGCATGTGGATCATCCACAACGCGTTTGCCCCGCGCAACCTCCAATTCGACCCATGGGACCGCGGCCTCGTGCTGCTCACGCTGGTGCTCTCGATCCAAGCCTCGTACGCAGCACCGCTGATTTTGCTCGCACAGTCACGCCAGGAACGACGCGACCGGGTGACATCAGAAACCGACCGTGAAGTTGCCGAGCGGACTCAGGCAGACACCGAGTTCCTGGCCCGCGAAATTGCCAGCGTCAGAGTGTCGCTCACCGACATGGTCACCGGCGAAGACATCGGGGATCGTCTCGACCAAATGAGCGAGATGATCGAACGGCTCTCGCTCCAGGTCGGTCAACTCTCTGGTGGTGCAGTCACCATCGAGAGCAGTTCAACGGTCAACGACGCGAACTGATCGGGCGCCTCCCACGGCGCGAGGTGATCGGTGGCGATCTCCCGGGTTTGGGCACCCAGGGCTTGAGCCAGCGCACGCTGCTGGCGCGGCCGGACGAGTCGATCATTCGTGGTGATCAGCATGGCTGCAGGAATCCCCAGTGATGAAGCCCACGATGTCGCGTCGTACTTGCCCAGCGCCTTGCCCGCCTGAGTGACCGCGCTGATGTCAGCACGTTGACTCTCGCCGCGCAACCAGGGCACCAATCGGTTGAGCGAGTGACCGTCGGGCAGCATCTGTTCCAGGAATCGCTTCATGAAGCGTCCAGCCACGCGTGACCGCAACACCGATCCCATCAACGGAAGGAACCTCCATTGCAACCGCTCACGCAGCGTGCTGTTCCACTCCAGGGCGGTGGCCTGTGTGATCACACCGGTCACAAGATCAGGATGGCGTCGGGCGAGCAGCATCGAGATCGGCCCACCCATTGAGTAACCGATCGCCGTGACGCCGCTGATCCCGAGTGCACGGACGACGGCCGCAGCATCGTCTGCACAGTCTTCCAACGTGAAATCAGCCGGGGTCCGAAGACCGCGGCCGTGACCACGATGATCTATGCCAACGAACGAGCAGACAGCAGCCAGCGCCTCGTAGGCCGTGAAGAACTGCAAATCGCACGACGCCGTCCAGCCATGGAGGAGGAGCACGGTGGGAGCCGACGAGTCGGCGTGCTGATGGTGCCGAACGAAGAATTCGCCCCGACCATCGATGACAACAACCTTGCTGTCTGGCAGCCACGGCATCGCAAGGCCGGTCTGGTCAGGCACCGGAACAGTGGTTTCAGTCATGTTGTTTCAGTCAAGTGGTCTTTTTTCCGGGCTGAAGTGTGGGATGCCAGTGAACTCCTGGAGGCGAACACCGAGCCGTTCGATGGTGTGCAAAAGGCCCAGGGTGTCGAGTTCAGCAGCACCGCTGGACACAACGCCAGCGTGGAGCGACCCATCGAGAACCGCAGCTGCAAAGGCGGTCGCAGTCGCGGCGGCACTCGTCGCGACCAGTTCAGCCACGCCAGCGATCAGCGTGATTCGCTCGCCCGTGGCAGCGCGCCCGCGGACCTCGACGCGAACAGCACCGACGCCGCCTTCGCTGTGGGGTGGTCTGAGCATTGGGAGTCGGGCGGTCAGGCGGTCACGTCGGTTTGCTGACACGCGTGCGCTGATCCGATGCACCGTCGGGAAGTTCTGATGGATCAGCATCGGTGACGGCAACTCGGCCCGGTAGCAGTCGTACGCACCGACTGGTTCGGGGAACCAACACAGTTCGCGGCCAGAGCCGGCCGGCTTGACGATCGGCTCACCATCATGCAATCCATGCGCATGCCCAGCCAGTGCGCGGTGATGCTGGCGCGCACACGCAGGGCCGGCAGTGCCGTGCACGGCAACATGAATCTCGTCGCACGACTCAAGTTGCTCAACAAGATGACGCGCCAACAGACCAGTCAACCCCGGAGACATCCCTGCTCCGACAACCAACGGAACACCTTGGAGACGGGCCGAGTAGTCGAGTTCCAGCAGCGCCTGCACATCGGCGCTCCTGTCGGTGACGGACACGATGGGCACGCCCATCTCGACCAAACGAGTCGCCGATCGAATCTGCGGGCCGCCGTGGGCGAGGATTGCAACGTCGGCACCGTGCGCCGCTGACATGTCGCCCCGTGGATCGACCTGGATCACCTGGCAACCAGGCGCCACGATATTGAGTCGTTTCGCAATGCGGCTGCCGGTGACACCGTTGCCGACAAGTGCGACGCGGCTCACCATCAGCGGTCCGGCAGTTCGAGTGGTCGCCACCCGCCATGCTGCGGTGGCGTGCCGCCGGTGCCGCGGACCCGAAGGCACGCAGCAAACGTGCCAGCCAACAAAATCGCCGAGATGGCACCGCGCAGCAGCTTCATCAGCAGAGCATGTTCGGCCTGCGACGCGAATGCAACCTCGGTCGAAGCGCGCTCCAGTCGCAGTGGCTGAAAACCGCAACGAGACCCACCGATTGCTCGGGGGTCTCGTTACTGGGGTGGGGCTACCTGGAATCGAACCAGGGACCTCATCGTTATCAGCGATGCGCTCTAACCGACTGAGCTATAGCCCCAGCAGGTACGAGACGTTATCGCCCGACAGTCGGATCGGCACGCGCGGTTTTCGACCCGTGCGATCGAGCACAAGACCCCTGTCAGCGTTCGAAATGGCCAGAATCGTCGACTATCGCCTCGCGAATGAGCGGACCCGAAGCATCTTGTAACACGGCAGGAATTTCAGGCTCTGGACGGCGCACCACGAAACGGCGCATCGGCGATGACCGTGATTCGACGACTTCTTCTTCAAGCACCGTGAACCGGACGCCACCGACCAGGTCCGTGATGAGGTTAAACAGAGATGCGAAGAGCAAAGCGAGGCCAGTTAAGCCGAGAACCCCGAAGAGGCCGGCGATCCAAGCGGCGTGGTAGATCTCGCCACCATTGAATTCGAACGACTGCCAGCCGAAGGACTCGAAGAATCGCTCAACGTTCTCGACAGTACCGGTCGCGTATGCAACGTTCCACAGCAGCACAGATGCGGTCAACAGTGTCAAATACAGCACCATGTTCGCGATGAGCGCGATTTTAAACACCGACCACGGATCAACGTGGCGGACAACTCGTGTGACCTTGCGGACACGCGCCTTGCGACCGAGAATCCGTGGCACTTTGAGCGGGACCGGGATCGGAGCCGGGTCGTAATCGACGGACTTTTTCGGTCGACGTCGACCCGACGTGCTGACATCCTGCGGCGCCGCATCGACCACCGGGCCGTCGATGTCGGCACGACGAAGCTCTTCGAGAACGTCGCCTGACACCTCGCGATGAGAGGTGTGCCCATCTTTGGCCTCAGCGCCATCACTCTCAGATGCATCACTGTCCGAAGCATCGGTGTCGTCGCCACCTTCGGTTGCGAACACGATGTCCGGAACATCATGCGTTTGGTCATCTTCGTCGAAGTCATCGTCGCTGAGTTCGTCGTCTGCGAGGACCGCCCCTTCGACCGCTCCAGCCACACCAGGGTCAGCGTTCGCTACGTAGTCCGCAAGTGAGTCGACCAGGGATTGGTCGAGTGCGTCGATCTCTGCAGTGCTCGGTCCGTCGTTCTCACCGTCGTCAGACATGAGCTCACCGACGACCTCGTCCGCCCTGGACGAATCGAGCTCTTCTTCGGTGGGATTCACCTCGCCGAGTGTACGCAACCCACCTGCAATGGTCCGGTCAAACTGCAGGGCGTCACCCCAATGGGTGCATCGATACACAAGTCGGCATCACGGTGCATTCGTTGCTCGGGCTGACGCAGTGGTGTCGCCCAACCGGACAACCACCGTGACCTGGTGCGGTTCCGGGCCCTGCAACCAGGACACGACAATCGCACCATGGCGTTCTGCATACGTCGAAGCCGCTGCCGCCCCACCGTCGAGCGATGCCAGTGCGGCCGCATCGGCCGCCGTCTGAGCACGCGCTCGGCGTTGGGCAATCGCGCCGAACTCGACCAGTGCGCTCGTGAGTGCAATTCCCACTGCCATCACGACCATGAGCAGGAAGACGGCCGCCTGGCCGGCATCGTTTCGTCGTAGCTCCATCAGCATCTCCACTCATTCGATTTGAAGGAGGCTGCTCGAGCAGCAAGGAGACCCGGAAGTCGACTGGATCACGCTACCAACAACAGCAACGGCGTGAGGTAGGGGCGCATCTACCTCACGGCCTACGAGGCAGTCCAGCTGAAATTGAGGCGGGCCGGATCAGTCGTCCGCGTTGGCGCCGACGTCGGCATCTGCGTCGGCGTCGCCTTCACCAGCGACGATCGATGCAACGGAGCTGACCGTGTCGCCATCATCCATGTTCATCACACGGACGCCGGTTGCACCGCGGCCCTGCTCGGAGATCTCGCGGACTTGCATGCGAATCGTAATGCCCGACTCGGATACCGCGACGATCTCGTCGTCGATACCGACCATGAACGCTGCCACGACCTCACCCTTCTTGCCGGTGAGCTTCATCCCGCGAACACCCTGGCCACCGCGGCCCTGGACGTTGAAGTGGTCGAGCTGGGTTCGCTTGCCGTAGCCGGCCTCGGTCACGATCAGAATGGACGTGTCATCACGGGCCACATCGACAGACACGACTCGATCCTGATCGTTCTTCAGCTTCATGCCGCGCACGCCAGCCGCTGTGCGACCCATCGAGCGGACATCGTTCTCGTTAAAGCGAATCGTCATGCCGCCACCGGACACCATGAAAATGTCGTCGCCGCCGCTGGTCTCGATGACCTTGACGAGTTCGTCGCCGTCCTTCAAGTTGATGGCGATCAAGCCATCACGACGGCTCTTGTCGTACTCGGTAAAGGTCGTCTTCTTCACCGTGCCATTCTTCGTGGCGAAGAAAAGATAACGGTCGATACCGAACTCCCGGGTGTCGATGATTGCCTCGACGCGCTCGCCTGGGATGAGCGGTAACAAGTTGACAATCGGCATGCCCTTGGCCGTGCGCTCACGCTCGGGAACGTCGAGCGCCCGCAATCGATAGACCTTGCCCAAGTTTGAGAAGAACAGCAAGTGCGCATGCGCAGTGGTGAAGATCACGTGGCGCACAATGTCGTCGAGCTTCAACTTACCGCCCGACACACCACGGCCGCCCCGGCCCTGCGTCTTGAACGATCCAGCCGGTACGGCCTTCACGTACTGGGCCTCGGTCATCACGATGACCAGTTCCTTGTCGTCGGTGAGGTCTTCGATCGACATCTCGCCGATGTCGTAGGTCAACTCGCACTTGCGGTCGGTCGCGAACTTGTCGCGGATTGCCGTGATCTCTTCCTTGATGACCGTGTTGAGGCGATCAGGATTGTCGAGGATGTCTTGCAGATCAATGATCTTGAGACGCAATTCGTCAAGTTCGGTCTGCAGGTCGATCCGCGAAAGCCGAGTCAGTTGACGGAGTTGCATGTCCAAGATGTCGTTGGCCTGGATCTCGGAGAATTCGAACGGCGTCGCCATGAGGCCATCCCGCGCAATGGCGACGTCGTCGCTTGCCCGGATGAGTTTGATGATCTCGTCGATGACATCAAGGGCCTTGATACGCCCTTCGAGGATGTGCTCGCGATGCCTGGCCTTCTTCAACCGGTTCTGGGTCCGCCGGGTGATGACCTCGACCTGGTGGTCGACATAGGCGACGAGGGCGTCACGCAAGTTGATCTGCTTGGGCACACCCTTCACGAGGGCGACCATGTTGATCGAGAACGTTGACTGCAGCTGGGTGAGCTTGAACAGGTTGTTCATCACCACGTTGGCGTTGCCGTCACGTTTGAGGCTGATGATCAGCTCAGTCTTGCCACCGTTGGAGCCGTCGTTGACATCAGCAATGCCGTCGAGATCGCCGTTGTCGACCAACTGCTGGATACGTGCCGCAATGGCTGAACAGGAGGTCTGGTACGGCAGTTCGGTGACGACGATCTCGTAGCGACCGTTCTTGCCTTCTTCGATTGAGGCCTTGGCACGTGTCTTGACCGAGCCGCGTCCAGTCCGGTATGCGTCGATGATGCCGGCCCTGCCGAGGATCTGTCCGCCGGTCGGAAAGTCCGGACCTTTGACGAACTCCATGAGAGCGTCAACATCGGCGTCGGGATTGTCGATGAGGTGCACGACGGCGTCGATCACTTCGCCGAGGTTGTGCGGCGGGATGTTCGTCGCCATGCCGACAGCAATGCCTTGGCTGCCGTTGACCAGCAAGTTCGGGAATCGCGCCGGCAGCACGACGGGTTCTTCGGTGGTCCCGTCGTAGTTCGGGATCATGTCGACGGTGTCTTCGTCGATGCCGGCAAGTAGTTCCATCGCGAGCGGGTCAAGGCGACACTCGGTGTAGCGCGACGCGGCCGGACCGAAATCGGGTGAGCCGTAGTTGCCGTGGAAGTCGATCAACGGATGACGCAGCGAGAACGGCTGGGCCATACGCACGAGGGCGGCGTAAATGGCAGAGTCACCGTGCGGGTGGAAGCGGGCCATCGTGTCGCCGGCGACACGGGCGCACTTGACGTGGCCGCGGTCCGGGCGAAAGCCCTGCTCTTCCATGTCCCAGATGATCCGGCGATGCACGGGCTTCAGGCCGTCGCGCACGTCGGGTAGGGCACGCGACATGATGACCGACATGGCGTACTCGAGGAATGAGCTTTCCATTTCCTCATTGAGCGCGATCGGCTGGATCGAACCGCCAGTTGGTGTGTCGTCAGTGGTGTCAGTCATGAGTGTTGGTCATTTCTCGTTCGTCGTGCGGTTCGTACTGCCGTTGCAGTTGGGGTCTGACCCCAACTGCAACGGTGGGATCAGAAATCGAGGTTCTGAACGTCGCGAGCGTTCTTGACGATGAACTCGCGGCGGCTCGGTACGTCGTCACCCATCAGGACCGATGTGATGTGGTCTGCCTCGGCGGCTTCATCAACAGTGACCTGGAGCAGTGTGCGGGTACTGGCGTCCATGGTGGTGCCGCGAAGCTCTTCCCAATCCATCTCGCCGAGGCCTTTCAGGCGCTGGAACTGTTTCTTGTGGTTCGGTCGTTCAGCCATGAACGCGTTCTTGGCCGCATCGTCCTTGAGGTAGACCTTTTCTTTGCCGATCTCGGTCGAATAGAGCGGTGGCTGAGCGATGTAGCAATAGCCGGCCTCGACCATCTCACGCATCTGGCGGAAGAAAAACGTCAAGAGCAGTGTTCGGATGTGGCTACCGTCGACATCGGCATCAGCCAGGCAGATGACCTTGTGGTACCGGCACTTCGTGACGTCAAACTCGTCACCAACACCGGCACCAATCGCCGTGATCAGTGCTTGGATCTCGGTGTTCTTCAGCATCTTGTCGATGCGGGCTCGTTCGACGTTCAGGATCTTGCCGCGAATCGGAAGAATCGCCTGAGTCCGTGGGTCGCGCGCATCGACGGCCGTGCCGCCAGCAGAGTCACCCTCGACGATCATGATCTCGGACTCGGAGGCGTCCTTCGACGAACAATCCTTCAGCTTGTCGGGCATGCCAGCGCCGGACAGGGCCGTCTTGCGGCGGATTGCGTTACGTGCGTTCTTCGCGGCATCGCGTGCCTGAGCCGCGGCGAGCCCCTTCTTGACGATTCGGTTGGCCTCGGCGGGGTTCTCGTCCATCCACTCGACCATGCGAGCGTAGGTGGCCTTCTGGACGAAGGAGCGGGCAGGCACATTGCCGAGTTTGGCTTTGGTCTGACCCTCAAATTGCGGCTCTCGTAGCTTGACTGTGACGATCGCCGTGAGGCCTTCACGCACGTCGTCACCGGTGAGATTCGCATCCTTTTCCTTGATGAGATTCTTCTCTTTGCCGTATTTGTTCACCACCGATGTGAGGGCGGTCTTGAAGCCCTCGACGTGCATGCCGCCCTCGGTGGTGGAAATGCCGTTGGCGTACCCGTGGATACCCTCGTGGTACCCGGTATTCCATTGCATGGCGATGTCGAGTTCCATGCCCTCCTCGACGTCTTCGTCCTCAAAGTTGCAGACCTTGGAGAACAACGGCTCCTTGGAAGCATTGAGGTGCTTCACGAAGTCGACGAGACCACCCTTGTACTGGAACGTGACGTCTTGCTCGCGCTCGGCACGCTCGTCTTTGAAGACGATCTCGAGGCCCTTGTTCAAAAACGCCATGATTTGCAGACGATCAATCACCGTGCGGGCGACGAACTCGGTGCCCTCGGCCTGGAAGATCCCAGCGTCGGGGTAGAACGTGATGCTCGTCCCGGTTTCCCGGCCGCTCGGAGGCGTCTCACCGGTCGGCTTCATCTCCGCCTTCGGCTTGCCGCCATCGAGGTAGGTCTGCTCGTACCGAACGCCGGCGCGGTCGACTTGGATTTCGAGGCGAGTCGACAGTGCGTTCACCACGGAGACGCCAACACCGTGGAGCCCACCAGACACCTTGTAGCCGCTCTCTTCGCCGCCAAACTTGCCGCCGGCGTGCAACACGGTCAGCACTACTTCAGCAGCGCTCTTGCCCTTGTGTTCGCCTGATGGATAGGGGTCGACCGGAATGCCGCGACCGTTGTCGTCGACGCGACAGCCGCCATCGGCCTGCAGTGTGACGACGATGCTGTCACACACGCCAGCCATTGCTTCGTCGACCGCATTGTCAACAACTTCCCAGATCAGGTGGTGTAAGCCCTGCAAACCGGTGGAACCGATATACATGCCTGGGCGCTTACGAACGGGGTCGAGCCCCTCAAGCACCTGGATCTGTGCGGCACCATAGTTGCCGAGCTTGTTGGACGTCTTCTCAGCAGAAGGCTTCGGCGTCGGCTCTGGGGCCTGCTCGTCGCCGGTTTCAGCGGGGGTATCAGCGGTGTCGTTGGACACTCGAACCTCGATGTCTTCAAGTCGTCGGACACGGCGTCAGCACGCCGTGCTTTTAGGGGCGATGAGAGCGCTTGCGCCAGGTACATCAGACCGGCAGAAAACCCTTCCCGCAATTGGATTTCAGTGTACTCCATGGGTGTCACAGAGATGCGAATTCGCGCCAGCAAACTACACGATTGTCAGAACAGATGTACCCACTTATTTTGCGGCCATCTCGCCGCACTTGCGATGATCCACATCACAAGTTGCGCGAACCGCTCCTCCGGGCGCTTCAGACCGGAGATCAGCGCGCGCGGGCGACGCGCACTTCAACGCGTTCCACCTGCACACGGGCAACTTCTTCCAGCCGAGCAATGATCGTGCCGGACAGAAACTTGACCTGCGTGGCCCATGCCACGTCGTCGGCTTCGACCGTCAACACACCCTGATCGAGTCGAACAGGTCGGACGTGCGCGGCAACATTCGCGCCGACAGCATCGGCCCATTTGCCGAAAACACCGCCAATCTGGATCCGATCGGTCCCGCGCAAGGATTTCATGATTCCATCGAGCGACTTCGTGATCGGCACAGGCTCAGCCATCAGACGATCCACCGTAGCTGCGAGTTGGGAGACTCGAACGCTTGCCAGCCAGGTGATCAGTGACCCTCAGCGTTGCGGGCAAACCCGGTTATCGCCGTCGGAGCACCAAGTCAGGCGCTAATTCAATGAGATCATTCGACAACCCTGCCGCCTTCGACCCGCAGGATTCGGTCGGCCCGCGCGGCGGGTGGAAGTTCGCTCGCCGTCGTGATGATCACTTGACCAGGTGGGATGTGTGCAAGGAGCGCCGTGGCCCGACCGTCATCGAGTTCAGAGAGCACATCATCGAGCACGAGTACCGGTGCTGATCCTGTTCGTTCGGTCACCAGCTGATGCGCGGCGAGGCGCAATGCAAGAGCGAGTGTGCGCTGCTCGCCCTGCGAAGCGTGTGTGCGGCTCGGTAGGCCGTTGATCGTGAAGCTCAACTCGTCTCGGTGTGGCCCAACCGTCGAGACACCACGACGGACATCTGCAATACGTGCAGCCTGCAATGCCGCGACGAGACCGAGCTGACGCCACTCAGGTTCGTACGTCAACTCAAGAGGCGTCGAGATGCCAGCAAGACGCTCGTACGCGTCTTGGACCATCGGAGTAATCCTCGAAACAAGCGTTGCTCGGGCGTAGCCGAATTGATCGGCAATCTCAGCGAACTTCATATCCCAGACGTCGAGAGTGACCTCAATTTCTTCGGTCAGGCGGCCATTGGCCTGCTTGAGAAGTGTGTTCCGCTGCTGAACGATCCGGTCGATCTCCAGCCGGATCGCGTCGTACTTTGTTGCGAGTGCGACGAGTGTGTCGTCCATGTAGCGACGCCGCTCGCCCGGCCCACCCTTGACCAAAATGAGATCGTCTGGCGAAAAAACCGTGACACGAACCGAGCCCAGTAAGTCACGGACGCGAACCAGCTTCTGCTTATTGACCTGCACGCGGTTGCGACCTGCGGCGACCAGTTCGGCTTCAATCAAGGTTTCGCGGCCGTCGTCGTGGCGAACAATTGCACGGATGATCGCCTGTGAGGCGCCCGCTTTGACGAGCGCGTCGTTGGGCGCCCCTCTGAAACTGGACAGTGTCGCGAGGTAGGCCAGCGCTTCAGCGAGGTTTGTCTTGCCTTGACCGTTGCCACCGATGATCGCCGTTGTCCCGGACGTCAGATCGAACGAGCCTTGAGCGTAGTTGCGAAAGTCGATCAGCTCAAGATGCTCAACGATCACAGCTGAGAGATTAGGTCGTCCAGTTTTTGTGTAAGCGATTCCACGAAAAAACGCGGTCATCGCTCACACAAAAACGGAGCCGGTGATGGCTACGGAACGCGCACGGGCATCAGCAGGTACAAGTAATCGTCCTGACCAACACCGCGAAGAACCGCTGGCTTCATAGGGTCCATGGTGGCGAGCGTGACATCCTCAGCATCGATTGCGTCGATCCCGGCCAGCAGGTACTCCGGGTTGAACGCCACGGTCATTTCGGTGCCGTCGTAGCTGGCGTCGATCTCTTCAACGGCATTACCGACGTCCTGGGTGATCGCAGTGAGCTGCACCGTGTCGCCGCCGAGCGTCATCCGCACAGGAGTCGAGTCCTGGGCAAGAATCTTCACACGACGAATTGCTTCGATCATCGCTGACTTGCTGACTGTCAGCAAGTTCGGGTAGCTCGAAGGCAGCAGGTTGCGATAGTTCGGAAACTCGCCTTCGATGAGACGAGTGCTCAAGCGTGTCGAGCCAGCTTCAAACGTTGCTTCACGTTCGCCGAGGCGGACGGTGAGCGTCTCCTCGTTGCCCATCAGGCGCTGCAACTCGTTCAGGGCACGACCCGGAATCAGGACTTTTTGACCGGAGCCCAGCATTGACGAGTCCGGTAGATCGCGGACGGCAAGTCGATACGAGTCAGTGGCAACCATTCGGAGTCCGTCATCTTCGGCCGCCAAAAGGACACCGGTGAGCACTGCGCGAGCATCATCAGTTGAGGCTGCGCGAACGACTTGGCGGAGCGCCTCTGCCATGTCTGCCGCCGGCAGGGTGACTGCGTCGCCAACAGGCTCGGTCTGCACGGGATAATCGTCGAGTGATAGGGGCCGCACAGAAAACTGCGAGCGGCCAGCACTGATTGACATCTCGGCACCAGAGTCGCCGTCGGCAAGGTCGATTTCAACCGCGCCGGACGGGAGTGACTTGACGATGTCAGCGACGAGGCGTGCAGGTACCACGGCGGCACCGTCACGTTCACCGCCGACCTCGATCGATAGGCGGATTGTCAGCTCAAGGTCGGTGCCGGTGATGGTCAGCGAATCGCCAGCCACCTCCATGCGCACACCGGCCAACACAGGCAGCGTGCCAGTGCGGTTAGTGGCGGCACGACCAGCCGATCCAACGGCGTCAGCTAGGACGTCACGTTCGCAACGAAACTTCACAGTGGGCACTTCTCCTCATGCATGGATGTTTCAAAGAACAATGTAAGTAGTAGGTGCTGTGGATTGGGGACAACCCACCATCCCTGCAGCGTAGAGCCCTCGCGGGCTTCCACAATGGATGGACCACTTCTCCCCAGGCCACGGCTTACACGCGTGTGGTCCGGTGGACAACCGTGAGTTGTCCACTTTTTCGTCGTGACTTGCACAGCGGCGCGTCCCCCGCTTTTGACGAGTTGTCCACCGATATTCACACGGAGATGGCATGTGGTCGCGCGAAGAGTGGGAACCGAACGGCGCTGCAGCGAGCAATCGTTCATGCTTTGAGCTGCTGCTGGAGGTCTGTGACTTGGTCGTAGATCTGCTTCCGCTCACTCATCAAACGCTGAATCTTCTCGTTCGCGTGGATGACTGTGGTGTGGTCGCGTCCACCGAACAGCCGAGCGATTGCAGGATAACTGAGGTCGGTCATCTCACGGAAGACGTACATAGCGATCTGACGTGCGGTAACGAGTGGTCGCTGGCGGCTCTTACCCTTGAGCGCCTCGACCTCGAATTTGAGGATCCCAGCGATCTCAGCGAGCAATTCTTCATCGGTGCGGTGCTTTGGCTTGGTGTCGACCATGAGGTCAGCAAGTTGTGCCTTGGCCAGTTCGGTGGTGATTGCCTCGCCACTCAGGCTGGCGTATGCGGTGACCCGGATCAGGGCACCTTCCAACTCTCGAATGTTGGTCGAGATATTGGTGGCGATGAAGTCAAGCGCCTCGTTTGGAACTTCAACGCGATCACGTTCAGCCTTGTTGCGGAGAATTGCTGTGCGGGTTTCGAGGTCGGGTGGCTGGATGTCCGTGAGTAAGCCCCATTTGAAGCGACCACGGAGCCGCTCCTCGAGTGTCGGGATGGCGTCAGGCATGCGATCGGAGCTGATGATGATTTGCTTGTTCGCTCCGTGCAACGTGTTGAACGTGTGGAAGAACTCTTCTTGGAGTCCCTCCTTGCCAGCAATGAACTGGATGTCGTCGATCAGAAGTACATCAATGTCGCGGTAGCGGCGCCGGAGTGCGCTGGTCGTGTTCTGCCGGATGGCGTCGACGTACTCATTCATAAATGTCTCGGTCGAGACATACCGCACCTCGTGGTGCTGGTAGTTGTCGTGGACGTAGTGACCAATTGCGTGGAGCAGGTGCGTCTTACCGAGGCCGGCTGAGCCGTAAATGAAGAGTGGATTATATGATCTACCAGGTGTTTCGGCGACTCTGAGCGCAGCAGCTAGCGCGAACTGGTTCGACGCCCCCTTGACGAACTCCTCGAAGGTATACCGAGGGTTTAACCCAGCTTCACCAACATGGGCACGTGCGTCGTTGCCGTTATGAAGAGGGGAGACGGACGCTGTTGAGGACCGAGATGTCACATTCTGGTCGTTTGGTGACGGCTCGTCTTCGACCGCATCGGATTTCGCGACTTCGATGTCGATCGATCGGTGCCCTTCTCCAGCCTCGTCCAGCGCGTCCGTGACCAGTGGGAGATAGCGGGTCAGGATCCGATCTCGTACGTAGGCGGACGGTGCGAGCAGCCGCAACATGTCGCTACCAGCTTCGAGCGGGATGATCTCCTGGAAGGTCGAGAACCAGACGGACTCAGCAAGTTGGGAACGGAGGAACAGCGTGACTTGTGTCCACACATCATCAGCGTCACTCACCTGGTATCAATTTCCTTCGAACGTCGTGGTCCCACTCGCTGCGGGATGGCTTGCAATCGACTCTGTCCACACAGTTGTCCACAAGATGTGGACATGTGTCGTGGTAGTGGCGAGCGATTGAACATAGCACGTTGTAAACCAAACTGAAACATTCGCAAAAACATGTCATACGCTGGTACGAAGCGACGTAAAATTTGAGGGAATTAACTTACATCAATGTCATTCAGCTGACGCTGTGGGTCAACTGTTGAGAACGAGGTGGTCACCCTGGCGCCCCGTGGGTGTGGTTCATGCTTCCTTCGATTGAGCGGTTGGACTGGATCGTGAGCGACGTCCGCGGGTCGGCCGCCTGGAGGGGGTGGTTGGGAGACGCGCCTCGCGCGCCGTAGCCTTGTTTGGTCAGTCCACAGGAAGTGTCCACCAGGGCACGTGTTTCCCCCGGGACGTGACTCGAAACGTCCGAAAGAGAACGTCGTGAAGCGCACATTTCAACCAAACAACCGTCGCCGGAACCGTAAGCATGGATTCCGCGCCCGCATGAGCACCCGCGCCGGACGGGCTGTGCTGAAGTCCCGCCGTGACAAGGGCCGCACACGCCTTTCCGCCTGACTTGATTCGTCGGGTCTGTGATCGCGATTCGTTTACCCGTCTCCGGCGGGAGGGAGTGCGCGTCCGAAGTGACGCCATGTGGTGCTCGTTTGTCGACGATCCGAGCGTCTGCCCACCGCAGGTGGCGTTTGCCATCGGGCGTGCGGTCGGGCCTGCTGTGACGCGTAACCAACTCCGCCGACGTCTACGCGCGATCCTCGGAGCCATGGACCTCCCCAACGGCTTGTACCTCTTCGGAGGTCGTCCGTCCATGAGCGAACTGACGTTCGCAGAACTTGAAACCCGTGCCGCTGCCCTTCTCGACGCAGCACAGCCTCCGCGAGCGTATTTATGACCCACGGGCAGGTCGTTGAACTCCCGGAGGCCGACCTGCTGGCAACGCTCGCCGAGAAGAGCGAAGTCTGTGTTTGTCCTGTTCACGGGGATCATGGGAATCATGAGCCGGGCCAAGTGTCCCGGCTGCAGCGCCGTGTAAGCGGGGTTATCGTCGCGTATCAGCGCGTGCGAGAGGGCCGCCCTTCGCCGTGCCGTTTCTTCCCATCTTGTTCGGCGTATGCCCTCGAGTCGGTCGAGGTGCATGGTGTCTGGCGCGGCGGATGGCTGAGCCTCCGTCGGCTCGTTCGGTGCCGTCCACTCGGTCCCTCAGGCGTCGACCTTGTTCCTGGCGGCCTATCTTCCACGGCGACGTGCGAATGCGGCGGTGCTGATGCACCGGCACTACCTACTCCGTTCATTCCGACAGTGATGTCCTCCACTCAAAAGAAAGGCGGCTGACCGATGTTCGAGATTCCCGCTGGATTACTCGCCTGGTTCTACAGCCTGACCAACGACTACATCATCTCCATCGCGCTCATCGCTGCAGTGGTCATGGCGATCACCACGCCGTTGACGCTCAAGAGCACGAAGGGGATGCTGGAGATGCAGCGGCTCGCGCCGGAGATGCGCAAGTTGCAGAACGAGCATCGCAACGATCGCCAGAAGCTCAACGAAGAGATGATGAAGCTCTACCAGGAGCACAAAGTCAACCCGATGGCCTCGTGCTTGCCGATTGCCGCGCAAATGCCGATCTTCATCGTGATGTTTCGTATTTTGCGCGGCCTGGTGTACACCCCGTCTGACACGAATGGTGCCAAGGAAGTCGCTTCAGCGACGTTGCGTGCCATCAATAGTGCCGACACTGTCCAGGGGTTCATCCCCCGCTTTCTGGCGCAAGATTCCGACCTCTACTTGTCGCTCTACGGCCGGACAGACATGCCGTCGTGGGGTTTCAACCTCGACCTTTCGGCATTTCAGGCTATTGGTAATGGCGTCAGGGAGGGTCTGATTTACACCCTGCTCGTGGTGGCGCTCGGTGCGCTGTACTTCGCCCAGCAGAAGATGGTGGCTGCCCGGGCTGCGATCAGCCCGACCATGTCACCGACCCAGCAGAAGCTGATGCAGTACCTGCCAGTGTTCTTTGCTGTGTTCCAGATCTTTTTCTTGTCGGCACTCGTCTTCTATTACATCTTCCAGACACTGCTTCGCATTCTGCAGCAGTACTACATCACCAAGAAGTTCTACGGTGGCGACGAGTCACTCGGTCGTCAGGCGCAGCGCGCCGGCGATGCCGCTCGCGAAGAGTCGAAGAAGAACGGCGACTCCGGTGGCATGCTCGCTCAGGCCAAGCGGGACTTGGCAGCCGCCAAGGGGAACGGCGCGACGAAGTCCAATAAGTCTGCCGAGAAGGCGGAGAAGCCGTCGGTGGTGACCAGCAAGAGGGTCACTCCGCCCAAGAACGGCACGAAGAAGCCTGCTGCGGACCGTCCGACACCATCGGGCTCCAGTAAGGGTCGCCCGACACCCACGCGCCAAGAAGCCGAAGCGGCCCGTGCCAAGCAGGCGAAGAATCGTCCCAAATCGTCCGGCAAGAAGAAGCGCTGACGAACCAAGATCGTGTGCCGACCGCATGGAGCGGCGGCCTGTCGAAGGAAAGAGAGATATCATATGGAATGGGTGGAAACCACTGCCAAAACGATCGAGGAAGCGCGAGAAGCAGCACTTGATCAACTGGGTGTCGGAGCCGACGAGGCAGAATTCGACGTGCTCGAAGAGCCCAAGCCAGGGCTCTTCGGACGCACCCGTGGCCAAGCTCGCATTCGTGCCCGGATCATGCCGAGTCCGGTGCGCGCCAAGCAGGAGCGACGTCGTAAGCCCAAGAGCGATAAGCCCCGTGGCCAATCAACTGGCGGCAAAAAGCAGTCAGACAAGGCACTAGAGGCCACCGATGCCGGATCGACAGACGTGGAGTCCGACGATTGGACGCAAGACGATGCGGCCGCGAGTACGAACGAGCCGAAGACCCGATCACGCGGCAACAACCGGAGCGGCAAGAGCCAGGAGAAGAAGATGAGTAACGATGAGCGCCCTCAGTCCGACGTGACGCCGCAGGAAGTGGGTGATGCAGCTGTGTTGTTCATGAACGACTTGGTCTCCGCCTTCGGCGGAACCGGCACGGCCGAACTGACCGTTGACGGAATTGAACTCGACGTGCAAGTGCACGGCGATGACCTCGGCTTACTTGTCGGCCCGGGTGGCCGCACACTGAACGCCGTGCAGGACCTGGTTCGGGTTGCTGCACAGCGGCGCCTCGGCGACCACGAGACCCGCTTGCGGATTGACGTTGCGGGTTATCGCGAGCGTCGTTCGGCTGCTTTGTCTAAGTTCGCCGCAGAAGTAGCAGGCCAAGTCCGCGAAAGTGGCACCGCCCGTTCCCTGGAGCCAATGACTTCAGCCGACCGCAAGGTCATCCATGACGCATTGAATGACGAAGACGGCGTGGTCAGCACTTCCTCAGGCGAGGACCCGTATCGCCGGGTCGTCGTCGAGCCGGCCTGACAGATCGTTACGGTCGAGCCGGCCTGACAGATCGTTACGGTCGAGCCGGCCTGACAGATCGTTACGGTCGAGCCGGCCTGACAGATCGTTACGGTCGAGCCGGCCTGCTGACATACTGATCCCCGTGAACGAGGATCAGGTCAAACAAGAATTGCACGAGGCGCTGGGAACTTCCCAGCGCCTCGGCTTTTTAGGAGACAGGCCCATCGACGAAGTCATCGAACACGCTCGGGCCTTTGTGTCGGCATTGGAGGGCGTCACAGGATCAGTGATTGACTTGGGCGCCGGTGGAGGCGTGCCCGGCTTGGTGCTGGCCATCGACCGGCCCGATCTCTCCATAACCCTGTTGGACCGTCGGACGAAGCGGACTGACTTCCTGTCTCGGATAGTTCGTCGAATGCACCTTGATCATGTGACCGTCGTGGCTGCCGACGTCGACGATGCGATCCGTCAAGGCTACATTGGATTCGATGCAGTGGTTGCCCGGGGCTTCGGTCCACCAGATTTCACTCTGCGGACTGGGGCCCGTTGTTTGGGACAGAGCGGTGTCATTGTGATTAGTGAGCCACCCACAGGCGATCGGTGGGATGCGGAACTCGTCAGTTCTCTGGGGCTCATCCGAGTGCCGTCTGACACTCGGGTGGTCTGTTTCACACGAGAATTTGTGCTCTGACCAGGGATGATGTACTCAGTCTGAAGTCAGATAACAATCGTGTCATCTGACTTGAGGGATGTTTCACGTGAAACACCGCGGGTCACGCGAACGTTGAGAGTCTCGGTACCAGATTGGAGGTGCCTCGAATGTTTCACGTGAAACCAGGCGGAGATAGTTGTAACTTGTCGAGGAATGAGGCACAGTAGGAATGTCCCAGTCGGGATGATTTGACCGGCGTTTGGAGAATGTGTGTCGGATACCGAGGAACCCCCCTCCCCTACCGTAAGTGAATCTACCGGTGTGCCTGAAGTGGCCTCACTCGTCGGGCGTTCACTCCCTCGCATCATGGCGGTGGCCAACCAGAAGGGCGGTGTCGGTAAGACGACCACCACCGTCAACCTTGGTGCGTCACTAGCTGAACTCGGACTTCGGACGCTCCTCATTGATTTAGACCCCCAGGGGAATGCCTCGACTGGCCTCGGGATCGAAAATCGTGGCCTCGAGCTTTCGATGTACCACGTTCTTATGCATGAGGAGCCACTCGACAACGTGGTCGAGCCGACTGATGTGAAGAACCTGTTCGTTGCACCCGCGTCACTGGATCTTGCGGGTGCGGAAATTGAACTCGTTCCGGCGTTCAGTCGTGAGCAGCGCTTGAAACGAGCGATTGATGCCGTGATCGATGACTATGACTATGTCCTTATCGACTGTCCCCCATCGTTGGGACTCCTGACAGTCAACGGCCTGTCGGCTGCGACTGAGGTCCTGGTACCGATTCAGTGCGAGTACTACGCACTGGAAGGCCTTGGCCAGTTGCTTCGCAACGTTGATCTGGTGAAACGGAACCTCAACCCCACGTTGGAGATGAGCACGATTCTCTGCGTCATGTTCGATGCTCGTACCAAGCTCGCAGGGCAAGTCGTCGCTGAAGTCCGGGAGCACTTCGGTGAGAAGGTGCTGCGCAGCGTCATCCCGCGCAACGTCCGGTTGTCTGAGGCGCCGTCGTTCGGCCAGCCCATCAATACGTTCGATCCAATGTCGCGAGGAGCGATTGCATATCGCGACGCAGCAAAAGAGGTGCATGCACGTGTCACGTCGTAGTGGTCTCGGCAAGGGGCTCAGCTCCTTGATTCCCGCAAGCGAAGTTGCCGACGCCGGCGACGGAGCCATATTGGCTGAAGTTCCCACGGCTTCTGTCGCACCAAATCCAAATCAGCCCCGTGTGCACTTTTCCGAAGAAGGACTCGTCGAATTGGCGGCATCTATTTCAGAAATGGGCGTATTGCAGCCGATTCTGATTCGCCCGGCCCCTGGAGTGGAAGGCCAGTACGAATTGATCGCGGGCGAACGGCGCTGGCGCGCCGCGCAGCGGGCAGGCCTCACAACGATTCCTGCGATTATTCGCTTGACGGATGATGTGAGTTCAGTCGAGCAGGCGCTCGTTGAAAACTTACACCGGCAGGATCTGACTCCTCTTGAAGAAGCTGCTGCATTCCAGCAACTGATCGAAGACTTCGAGATGACACATGACCAGGTGGCCACCCGCGTCGGAAAGAGCCGTTCGGTTATCACCAATACCATTCGCTTGTTGGGCTTGCCGCCCGCCGTGCAAAGTTTGCTCGCAGATGGCCAGCTCTCAGCGGGTCATGCTCGAGCGTTGCTTGGCACACCTGATCGAGCACGCCAGGAGTTGTTGGCCCGGACTGCGGTGGCCGAAGGATGGACCGTTCGTGGAATGGAACAGGCGGTTCGGGCGGCTGTGGCCCCGCAGGCTGAGCCCGTCAGGGTGGATGAGCACGTTGCGACAGGCGTGACGCCGATTGACGGTGCGGGTTTAACGCCGGCGACGCAGCTTCGTCCCCCGGGACTGCTGGAACTCGAGGAATTACTGGCAGATCGACTTGATACGCGTGTCGCGGTCACGATGGGTGCGAAACGTGGTCGGGTCACGATTGATTTCGCGGACCTTGAAGACCTTGAGCGGATCTACCGCGTCATGACAGGCTGAACCGTCGAGTCGTGGACAAACTACATCGATGGTATTTATCCACAGGTTCATCCTCACGTTGGGGATGACACTGATTCGGCCCTGGTGTCTTGCGGGTCAGCGGTGAACGTTCACCCCGAACGGTGGTGTGAAGCACCTGTACAGGCACCGTACGTGGTGAATATTTGAAGATCCACTCGAGGGATACTCACAACGTGTGGATAAAAGTGTGGATAAAGCCTCACGCGCGGACGCGGGGTCGATGTATGCGTTTGGTCCGAGCGTTTGGTCTGCACAGCTGAGATGCCTGTGAGATGACTGGGCGACTTAGGGGCTCAGCGGATAGGTGACGGTTCGGGGCTCCAGCGGTCGCGGTAGTCGATGAGCCGTGCGGTCATGAGGACGGTGCTGGCGAGGCTGATAGCGGCGTAGCGATGGACCATGTTGCGGTCCGTTGATCTGCGCAACTGGCCGTAGTTCGAAAACCACGAGTTGAGTGCTTCGACAATCCAGCGCAGGCCAAGTGTGAGGCGGTGCGGTGTCCCGGGCGGCGGTTTGGTGCCGCGTTTTTGGATCTCGAGTTCGGTCAGGTCGTAGCGGGCCAGACGCTCGCGGATCACTGGGAAGTCGTAGCCGCGATCGAGTGCGAGCAGATCGATGTCGTCGAGCAACCCGTTCGTGATGATCGAGTCGAGCGTCGGCTCCAACAACTTGATGTCGTTGCGGTTCGCGCCCGCAATCGCGACACCAATAGGGATCCCGTTCGCGTCGGCAGCCACGGACCATTTGTGACCGAGTTTGGCCCGGTCAACAGGGGATTTGCCGGTCCCCTCACCACCACACGGGGCTTTGTGGATCGAGCCGTCGATCGCCACGAAACTCAGGTCGAGGCCGATGATCCGGTCGTAGCCGGCGCGTGTTTCGGCTTCGAGCTCAGCGAACACGCCAGCGACGATCCACTCGTCGCGTCGAGCCCGCAAGGTCGTGTCGGACACTTGGTACTCCATCAGCGCTTCGACGGTTTCCCATGACGAGCCGGTCACCAGACGGATCAGGATCCCGCGGAAACACAGCAGGTCCGGCACCCGTTTGCGGTGGCAGCCGAGCGGGTGGTCGTCGACGTGTTCGGGGAGGTGGTGATAGATGGCCTGCCAAAGAACAGAGATGACGGCCGGGTCCAAAGCGCGTACCATGATGAGTGCCTTCCACTGGTCGTTTGGTGTGAGTGCACTCGCCATCAAACGCGAGACACAGCAACGACTGGTGGATGGTCACCCCGACCTATCCGCGCGGCCCCTTA
>Ga0075118_10000887_pt1 | contig 24279 bp, 21 predicted proteins | sample AntAceMetag02UKE_FD_69794 | JGI IMG/M metagenome (GOLD analysis project Ga0075118, IMG submission 69794) | Saline lake microbial communities from Ace Lake, Antarctica - Antarctic Ace Lake Metagenome 02UKE | ecosystem: Environmental > Aquatic > Non-marine Saline and Alkaline > Saline | place...
GACCTCGCCCTTATCGAACTCCATGGCCTGCGCGATCGCAGACGGAAAATTGATATACCACTGCTCGCTGCTTTTTCGCTTGATCAGCTGAATTTTCGTAGGAAATCCCATAAGGCAATAAATCTAGTTATATAACTAGTCCATTGCCCAGTCTAAAAGAGACTTTTTCCTTCATTTAAGGCGTCAAATATCTAGTAAAAGGCCAAACTCCAGGCGACGGCTTCGCCGTAGCCACAAAAGCGGTAGTCTGGGGGATCGCAGACCAATCCGGCCCGCACCGCGTTGCGATCAATGTAGGCTGCCATGGTGCGCATCGTCCCAGCCTTGGCTGCAACCAAGACACTCTTGAAACGCTCGGACCACAACGTGCCGTAGCGCTGATGGGAGCGGTTGCACCAGACCGAGAATCGCGGTTTCCCCAATTTCATGAACTGCGAAACGTCGCCCCTCATAGCCTGCTGCTTATCGCGCCAAGCCACCGCGTCGGGGCCATCCGGGGCGAGTTGTGATTCGATGACCGGCAACACGGCGGTTTGGTATTTGGTCGGCTGGGGATAGAGCACCGCATACCGGCGGAGCAATTCAGAGTCCGGGTTGTTCAATTTGCGCGGGACGCGCAGCAGCACATGGAAGGGGTTGGACCGCATGGCGTAGGTGATGATCTGCACCCCGCCATGGTCGGCGATCCGCCACAGCTGCTTACGCCATACCTCCTTAGCGGCATCATCAAGCAACCGCTCTTCATTCCCGGTGCGGGACATGCCGTGATATACCGCCTCCCCCTCCGCCGCGTTCACCCTAATCCGTGCCTGCCTCATCCTCCCTCAAACCCATCGACCCCGAAACTCGGCCCGTCAATCAAGGTCAACCCGTCCCTTGGGTGTATCGTAGTCCGTCCCTGGCGTAGTCCCATTCGTATAATGTCCTAGCGGTTGATTAACCGTTACCGCGAATCCGAGTCGTGCATGAACTACGAAATTCCCGCCCTTCATCAATTACCCTAGCTTGGGCGACGGCTTCCTTCGAGTGGATAGGGGTACATCAAATGGAGCTAAATTCCGTTGCTGAGAATCTCCGTCCAGCCACGACCTGCGCCTGTCTATGTCCGACCCGTTGTTTAAGTTGCATGTCTAATTTCCAATCGATCAGCCCTTGGCCGCTCCTTTTGAAGTGAGAGGTTGGATCATCGCGCAGGCGCCAATCGAGGCCGTCGGGAATGGCGGCCAAGACGCGGAGTGGCTACAACTGCACGCTCGGCCTGACGTCACGGGTGCCTTCCCCCAGTGGGGGCACGCCGTTGGTTTTAGCGGTCGGCTGGGCCATGACGCGGTGCAGGCCAACACCCTGAGATTGCGGGTGCGGATTGAGGGTGCCGGGCACGTGGCTTCTGCGGCGTTGCAACCCATTCCCCTTCCACCAAATCACCTGCAGGTGCGGCAGGTGGGCAGTGTTTGGGGGGAGCGCTTCTATCCAGCAGGGCGCGCCATGTTTGAGCAGATCTACGCGATTACCGCTGCCGCCCAACAACCTTTGACCGAGGCCAAGCGGGTGTTGGATTTTGGCTGCGGCTGCGGTTGCGGTCGAGTCCTGCGGAGTTTTGCCGAGGTGCCGCACCGGGGTGAAATATGGGGCTGTGATATCGACGGCGAATCCATCGCGTGGAATCAGGAACATCTGGCGACGCTGGCGAATTTCTACACGAACCCGACGGAACCCCGCACCAACTTTGCCGACGGGTTCTTTGACACGATCTACTCGGTCTCGGTCTTCACTCACCTGCCCGAGGATTTGCAAATGGCTTGGGTGCAGGAGTTGCATCGGATCATGGCCCCGGGCGGGTTGCTGGTGCCGTCTTTCCACGGGGAATCCTACTGGCAGCGAGACCCCGCCGTAGCAGCGGAGGTGACCGACCGGGGATTCGCCTACCGGACTGGCGCAGTCACGGCCGGCTTGCCTGACTTCTATATGGTGGCGTATCACTCTATCGAATACATCCGGAAGCGTTGGTCGCCTTGGTTCGAAGTGATCGCGCACCATCCGCAGTGTATCGACGGGGCCCACGACGCGATCGCGTTGCGGCAAAGAGATGGGGAGTAAACTAATCCGTCAGCTCAAAGTCCGCCACCAACACGTGATGGTCCGACCCGGTGGTCGGCGCGATTTGATGACCGACACAGCGGAAGCCGCTGTTGTGGAAAATGTGATCCAATACAAACGGTTGGCGGCGCCAGGTATTCTCGGCGGTTTGGACGGGGTGGAAGCCAAACTTGCCATACTCGGTGACTAACGAAGAGGTATTACTCACGTTAAAATCGCCGCACAACAGCGTGGGTTGCTTCGCATCGCGCAGGAGTTCGCCGATTTGAGCGCGTTGGCAACCGTGAGTCTCGCTGCTCGATTTAAGCATGAAGAATGCGAGGAGGTGAGTATTGATCAGCGCTATCTCGCGACCGTTGATCGTCGTCCGAGCTCCGATCAGGACTCGATCCGTCGGTGTCTTGGTCTGGCCGAGAAAATCGAATTCAACCGGGGGCGAAGGGATGTCTTCCTTGAACACGAAGCTCAACGGCGTGCGGGAAAAGATGGCTAATCCGATACCGAAGGGTAACTCGCGCGTGTCCTCTCGCGGGTAGGCGAAATAAGAATCATAGCCGGGCAAGGCTTGCTGGAGGCGGGCAAAGTTGGGCGGAGGGTGAATCTGCTCGCCGCCGTTGTCGACCTTCTCGACCTCTTGCAACGTGATGATATCCGCGTCATGGCGGAGGATTTCATCAATCGCGATCTGCACATCAATCGGAGCCCCGTCAGGATCAGCCTCATCCCAGAGTTGTCCAAACTGCATGTTGAACTGGAGCGCCCGTAATCGACTCATCAGCGGCGACGTTGAAGTTTACGGCTGACGGTCGGGCGAAAGAGCGCGGAGGACGGCGAGTGCACAATGGAGCGCGAAGATCCCAGTAAACGACTCGACCCGACCGGGAGTCGCGTCGTAGGCGTGGCTTGCGGCAAGCGCTCCACCGGGCGATGGGACTTGCTCAATTTGGCCGCAGACTTGCGCAGCAACGATGATTGCTGGGAGCGGTTAAATAGACTCGCCCGATTCTGCGCTGGCCGCATCGCCGCAGTCGTGGTCACGAAAGCGTTCGAGGTGGAAACCCGCGATGCGGTCACGCTCGAGGCGGGCTGGGTAGAGATCCGATCAGCCGCAACCCCGTTGGCCGAAACCACCGAGGCGAGCACTAACAAGCTGGAAAATAGGCGCCGCATTCGTGAGCTTTAGGGTTGTTTGAGAACGAGTTGCGGCAAGCCTAATTTATGCAATCTAGAACGACGACTACTCGGGTTCGGCGGTGCCTTCTTCGATCCAATCGGCCGCCTCGGGCACTTGTTTGAGGAACTCACGCAGAACCGCGCTCGCGTGCTCCGCGTAGCGAAAGTGCGCGCCCATGCCCGTGCGCAGTTCGACTTCGTAGATGAACTTGTCGGCCTGAGTGGTGTGCTCGAAAGGGGTCTGAGCGCCTAACAGCAGGGAATAGACGTAGCTGGCACTCCCCCGCTCCATGAGTTCTTTCGTGAGCGCCGCTTGATCGGCCAACAAGGTCGCATGGGCGGCCCGGTCGATTTCTGGCGGCAAATAGAACCCGGCTTGAATGCATGGCGTCCAACGATGTCCCGTGCGGTGGCGGTTGAGATCGCGGAGCTCGGCGAGCGCCATGTTGTTCCAGGCAAAAGAAACCCGCATGCGCCGCGTAGTGGTGCCTTGGTAGCCGTATCGATTGGTCCGGTGCCGCAACGCATCGGCGATCGATTGCGATTCGGGGAGCCAAGGGGGCGTAGCGCGGTCGACCTTGACCCAAACCTCGTCGGCCAACGGCGCGGTGCTCAGCCGTTCGAGCCCGAGCTGCAGGCTCGTCGCCAACTCCTGTTGAGCCTGGGCTTCGTAGGAGGTCTCGGCATGGCTGTGTCGCATCAGGCGCGGAGATTGTTTGATCAATTCGTCGCGAATGAGGGCCGCCGCCGCCTTGGCTTCCGGGTGCGGTAGCGAGTCGAGATGCTTGACCGTGGCGGCCCACATCCGAGAGCTCTGCACCAACGCCAGATTCGTGCGCGTCGCCATCGGGATGAAATAACGGGCGCGATCAAGGGCGAAGTTTTTGCGCAACCGTTTCTCGAGCGCGGGTTTGGCGCCGGCGGGTAAACGAATACGTTCCGGCTCGGCTTGGCCGAGCGCATCGAGCCGCTCATATTCGGCATGGTAAGCCGCAAACGAGCGCGCCATCAGCTCCCGCCACCGGTCCGCTAAGTCAGCCGGAATGCCAATCTCGGACGGCTCCGGCAGGTTATTGGCATCCATCGTGATGTAACGCGTGCTCGACTCTTGGCCGTCGGCCATCTGCGCGAGCTCGAACATTTTAAGCGCCAACCACATCGAGACATCGTCCAACGCGATAGCCAATCCGCCGGTCAGGCCGCCGATGGAGGCATGGCCGTAATCGACGAACTTGAGGATGCGATCAATCGACGCATCCGGGTTGGCCAAATCGACCTTTTCTAGGATCGTGTGGATCCCCTCGTTGCTGCGGGAGTAACGAGCCAAAACCGAAGCGAGCAGCTCGGGCGTGACTTGGGGAAGATCGGAAGCAGTCGGGGCTGGGACGATGGCAAGGCCGGTGATACGCATCAGCAGCCATGGCCGCAAAAAAGCCCCCGAAGCGCAAAGGCAAAACCGCTGAAGTCGGGTATAAAGGGCGAGGGGCCTACCCCACCGCAGACCGCCCGAAGGAGGGTTTGGGGTTTAGGGGCAAGGAGCCAAGGTTAGGGCAACGGGGCGGGTGACCACGTTGTCGTGATGCTCCAACGCGGCTACGGGAAGGAAGGGCGATATTTCGCCACGGGCAACCGCGCTTGAGTAGCAGACGAAAGCGTGGACCGGGCCCCCCTGCCCCCGACATCCCGAACTACGGGACCCGGTAGACTTCGATCAGACCGATACCGTTCCCGCCGTCGACACCCGACAATTCGGCGGTGTAGCGGCCCGGAGCCAGATCCATGAGGAGGACGGCATCACCCCTGCCGGCCGCTAGGGCGAACCCGCCCACTGCGGCGGTCGTGGTGATGATTTCGGCGGCGTTGGCGGACGTACTCCAATCTTGATTGGTCGCAATCGGTTCAGAGCCTCCCAAGCTAAGACGCCCCAATCGCAACACCGGATCGGCCAAAGCCCCGTCCATTCCGAAGCCGGCTAGGGGCGGTCCCACGCCGCGGATCAAGACCCGTTGAGGGGCATCGCCCGTGATGACAAAACCGGCAAACATCGCGTCTGCTCCCGTGCCCGCGACGCCGCGGGTCGATAAATTGACCAGCTGCACCGGCGCGTTGGTCGCCGCATCGTAGACCTCCACCAGCGCGACGCCGGTGCCACCATCCCCGCCCGAAACCTGCACGGTGTAGCGGCCCGGTTGTAGTTGCACGCGCGTCGCGGCCGAAGCCGTATCCGACGCTAAATCAAACGCGCCTAGCGTTTTGAAATCCTCACTCAATCCGGGATCCCATCCGTCCACCTCCATCATCAGCACCGGACCATCGCCTTGATAAATTGTAAACTTCGGATCAGCCAACTCGCCCGGCACCCCGAAGTCGGCGAGCCGAGGCCCCACCGCGCGGATAACCAAATCCTTCGGTCCGCTGCCCTCGATGACGAAACCCGTCACCATGATGTTGGCTCCGGTTCCCACCGCACCGCGCGTTGACAGGTTACTCAGTCGTCCACCACTCGGGTTTCCGAGTGCAACCGGGATAACTTCAGTGCCTGCGTTGGTGAGCGAAAAATATCCGAGCGCCCGACCCGCCATGTCTTCGACCACGTAGTCACCGGCAAAGCCACGGCCCGTCACCATGCCTGTCGCATCCGATACGCCAACGTCATTGGTGCGCCACGTCTCGGTCACCAGTTTACGGTAGGCTTCGCCGATCGGGCGCGCGGTCCAATCGGAGTTGTAGAGCGCTGATTCCGGACGCCAATGCGCCTCTTCCCAGAACCCCCAAAGTTGGATGCCGGTGACTTGCGGATGACTGAATACAATCGTGTAGAAGTCGCGCAAGTAGTCGGCCTGCAATGGGGCATCCTCCCCCGTAATATCGAATTCCGTGATGCGGAAATCCAAGTCCGGCAACTCCGCCGAGAACGTCTGCAAGACTTCCCATACTTTGGTTATTCCGGTGGGGGTGCCCGAAAAGTGACCTTGAAATCCGACCCCCGTTACCGGGCCGCCGCCATCGATGATATACTGCAAGGTTTCGATGTAAGCCGCTTGCTTCCCGGTGTTGAGTCCACCGCCCGAGAGAATGCCGTAGTCGTTCACAAAGAGCCCGACATTCGGCGCGTGTTGGCGAGCGGCGTTGAACCAATCGATCATACGCGCGTCGCCGTATTTCTGCATCACGTCGAAATTATCGAAGGGCTCATTAATGACGTCCCAGTCAACGAACTTACCGGCGGTTTTGGTGAGCACGTCTTCGATATGGTCGAGAATGGTCTGCGGCACCGAGGGGTCCGTAGCGGCCAGGGCCGGCTTCACCGCCTCGGGCATATTGCGCTCCGACGGCCACACCAAAACGTGACCGCGCATCGCCAGCCCGCGCGTCTGCGCCCAATCCAAGGCGGCCAGCGTTTGGGTTTGGTTAAAACTGCTGCCCCACTCCCCGATCCACGGTGGCCACTTGGTATCGTTTTCGAGCGTGCCAGCATTAAACAATTCGAGAATTTTGGCGCGATAAGTCGCCGCCGCCGGAGTGGTGGTATCCCGCAAGCGCGACGCCACCATGGCGGTGCCAAACTCGAAATCATGTTTGCGCAGCCGGACCCGCACCTGCTCCCCCGCGACGGGATCGCCGGATTCATCGAGCACTTGGATCTGATAGTTGCCTTTGCGAAACTGCTCGATGCGCGCGGCTGCCTCGGTGCGCCACGCCGCGTCGGGAGCGCGACCCGCGTATTCGAAACTGGTCCGCGGCATCTCATCCATCGTCTTAGTCTTGCCATACCACCACGCTTCGACGCCGCCAAACTCGATGACCTGAGGCCGCCCCGTCGCGCCAAACCCAAACTTAAAGTCCAGCTGACCGCTGGGGTAATCGCCATCGACGGTGAACGGCACGAAAAATTCCTGCCAAGCCTCGGCGACGTTGACCCGGTAGGATGCCGACTTGGTGTAATTCGGCGACGGACCTTCGACGTAGACCTCCATGGTCGCCGTGCCCGACTCATCGGTAGTTTCGATCATGCGGGCGAAAAAATGCAGCAGCACGACATCGTCATCCGCTACCGCTCGATCTGAATCAAAGGTTACCGCACTGGAGTAAAACAGTCCGGTCGGATTCAACGTCGCGATCTGAGTCGCCGAGCTAAACGACTGCCCCGAAACCGCCCCAATCTTGCGCGAGGTCACCGGACCGTCGCCGGGGTAGTATCCCGCTGATCCGATCTCAGTTTGGGCCATGATCTCAATGCCACCATCCGGGACCTGAGCCGGCAGGGCAGCGGGGGAAAACAAAAATGCTCCGACAAGAAGCCGTCGGAAGGTTCGAAACATCGCGGGGATCAGAGCAGAGGAATTAGGCACGACAGGGGTTAATGAAAATCTGGTCTGCCAACCGGCATCAGGGCAAACGACCACGACGGTCTCTCTCTAACATAGACCATAAAAAACCCGCCGTGTCCCGGCGGGTAATTGGAACGTTAAGCGAGCCGGACGGGGCTTAATTCAGTCCTAGCCAAGCTCCGAGGGGGCCTTGATAGAAGCCGAGGATCACTGATGCCAGCGCTACCGTGGCGAGGAGAATACTAGCCGAGGCACTTACGACTTGGCGAGGAGGCTCCGGGATCGGGTCATCGCCTTCAAATACCGGCGGACGCCATTGCGGGAAGAAGGCCGCTTTGATCCAGCCGAAGTAATAATAAATCGAAATCACCACGCCGACAATCGCGACACCGAGCAGCGCGTAGAGTCCGGCTTGAAACGCGGCCAGAAATACCAGCAACTTGCCCATGAATCCAGCCAGCGGTGGGATGCCGGCCAGAGAACCGAGTCCGACGCCCAACACCACGCCGAGGAACGGATGCGTTTTCGCTAGGTCGGTGTAATAATCTAGATTTTGGTCAGCGTCATCTTCGCCGGAAACGTGGGTCATCACCCCAAACACCGCGAATGAGGCCAGCATGTAGGCAAAGAGATAGAAGCAGATCGCCCCCACGGCGAAGGGCACGTGAATCGCCGCAATCACGCCGATCAAAAGATAGCCCGCATGAGCTACCCCGGAGAGGCCGATGAGGCGTTTGACGTTGTGCTGCGTCAGCGCCGCCAAGTTGCCGAACAAGATCGTGGCGATCGCCATAATCGTCAGCACCCCGACCACCAACGATTGGTAACCATCGAACACGGTCACGAGGGTCAGGAGAATCGCAAATCCGGCCGCCTTGGAGGAAATGGCCAGGAATGCCGTTACGGGAGTGGGTGCCCCTTGGTAGACGTCGGGGATCCAAATCTGGAACGGAACGGCACCGATTTTGAAAGCGACGCCGGAGAGCACGAGCACGATGCCCACTGCCGCGACCACGTTGTCGGGATTTGCGTAGAGGAAGACCCGAAGCGAATCAAAATTCATCGAGTCGGCACTCGAAGCGGCGAGAGCCGCACTTCCCCCGGCGCCATACAAAAGCGCGATGCCGAACAGCAGGATGCCCGAACTCAACGCGCCCATGATGAGATACTTGAGCCCGGCCTCCAACGAGAGCGGGTTTGACCGGGTGTAACTCACCAGAATGTAAAAGCCGACCGTGACGGTCTCGAGCGCGACAAACAGCATCACAAAATGGTTGGCCTGCGCCAATAGCATCATGGCCCCACTCACCACCAAGGTGATCGCAAAGAACTCCACTTTGGGCATCTTCTGCCGCTTCAGCGCCACCATGCCGAGCACGCACACGCCCGTGGCCGCGAGCAGGAAGAACAAGCGCAGGAACTGGCCCGTGCCGCTGTGCCGCAGCAATCCGTTGAACGTAGTCTGGCCCACAAAGGTCGTGTGGTAGTTGACCAAAAACGCCGTGATGATGCCAAGTAGTCCGACGATGGCGGCGGAGGGGATCCACTCATGCCGCGACTTGGGCAGCACGATTTCCAGAACGAGAAGGATTAGTGCCAGACAACCGACCATGAGTTCGGGCCCAATGGCGACCCATCGGTTGTCGGCGGCGGCTTTTTGCAGCAATTCGATAGGCATAAGTAGAAAGTGTTCAAACGAACCGGGCCGGACTAGGAGACATGCCGGGGATCACAGACGCTGCTTTTGCACGATTTCGGTGGCCGGTGCCTCTTCCGCCGGGTAAATGGCCTCAAGCGCCGCATTAAGGGGAGTGGAAATCGCCTTGGGCCAAAGGCCTAGCGCAATCAAGGTGATCAGCAACAAGAGCGAAGGCACCCGCTCGCTCCATTTCAGATCGATCACCGGATTCTCCGTCTGGTGTTTGATGAATGTCTCAGACTCCTCGCCGTAAAACACTCGGCCCATCGCTCGCAGTCCGTAGATCGCCGAAATGACCACCCCGAAAACTGCCGGAACCACCATCCACATCGCGTAATCATAGACCGCCATGAAGATCGCGAGCTCTCCCCAGAAGTTGAGCAGGCCCGGCCCCGGTAGGCCGATGCTGGCCAAAACCGCCGTCAGGAAAAATGCCGCGAGAACCGGCGCCTTCTTGGCCAACCCGCCCATTTCGTCCATGTCGAAAGTGCCCGTGCGGTGGTGGATGCTCGTGGTGAGCAAAAACAACAGCGCCACGGAGAGACCGTGAGCGACCATGAAGAGGACCACCCCGCCCGCACCAAGGATCGAGACGCAGGCCACGCCGAGCAGACCGTAGCCCACGTGCATCACCGAGGCGTAACCGACCATCTGTTTGAGGTCGCTTTGCGCCATGGTGATGAAGCCCACGATCACGATATTGCCCAACGCCAGCCAAGCCAACCACGGGGCCCAGGCGGCCGCGCCTAGCGGGAGCAAGGGCAACGCGATCTGCACAAATCCGTAGAGCCCAAATTTTTTTAACACCCCGGCATGCAGCATCGCGACGGAACTGGGAGCGGCTCCGTAACCGAGCGGTGCCCAAGTGTGGAACGGCCAGAGCGAAACCAGCGTGCCAAAGCCAAACAGGAGTAAACCAAAAATTACCTTCTGGTCCCCTTCCACCAGTCCCTGCGTCATGATCGTCTCGCGCAATACCAGCATGTCGAACGAGTCGGCCCCGCTGCGGTGATAGAGTGCGATGAGTCCGATCAGCGATAGCATCGCCCCCAGCGTCAGGTAGATCGTCATCTTCATCGCCGCGTAGTTGCGGTCTCGGCCACCCCAGATGCCGACCATGATGAAGGTCGGGATGAGGGCCAATTCGTGGAAGAAGTAGAAGAAAAAAACGTCGGTGCTGGCAAACACCCCGAGCAGCCCTGCCTGCATGATGAGCAGCAACATAAGGTAGATTTTCAGCCGCTCTGCCTCCGAGTTGATCGCATAGATTCCGGACGCCAGCCCGACGATGCCGGTCATAAGAAACATCGGCATCGAGATACCGTTGAGGCCGAGCACCAGAGAAATACCGAGCCCGGTCAACCCCGTATCATAGCGTGACACAAATACGTAATCACCCAGCGCGGTGGCTGGAAAAGCCCACCACAGGTAAACCGCGATTACCGCCGGGACGCCGAAACCGAGGTAGGCGAGTTTGACCGCGAAGCGCTTAGGCAACCCCAGGCCAATAGCCAAGGCCACGGCCAATGGAGTGAGGATGGAGAGAAGGAGAAAATCGATTTGCATCAGCGCAGTCAGAAGAAATTAAAACAGCCCCGCTGCGGCAGCCCAGAGCACCACGGCACCGAAGAGGAACCAATATACGTAAGCGTGGAGACTCCCGACGTGCAGGGCCCGCGCCCCCAAACCAAACAGCCCCACTACTCCGGCCAGACCCCGCACGATCAGGCCGGCCAGAAAGATCTGTTCGAGGAAATTCAACACCATGGCAAAGCGTTGCTGTACCTTGGCCACATACCAGTCGTAGACCGCATCAATATAGAGCCGGTTTTCCAACACTCCGTAAACGACGGGCAAGCCTCGCTGGAGCGCATCCTCCTTGGCGTTCGACCGGTAAAAGAACAGCCCCAACGCCACGCCCAAGGCCAGAGCAACCGTGCCGGACGCCGCCGCAAAGCTGGCCCCTTCGGTTGCCATGAGCGCGTGCGCCATTTCCGGAATCACCGCCAAGGCTTCGGGGTAAAGCCCGGTGTAACCGCCCACCACCGCACCGATGGCCAGCAAGACCAGTGGCACCACAAATACCGGACCGTTTTCATGGGCGTGCGAGGCACCATCGCTTCGGGCGCGCCCAAAGAAGGTGATGATCCAAAGACGCGTCATGTAAAGCGCGGTCAAGCACGCCGTCCCGACCAGCAACCAGAAAGCAACGGCGTTGTATTGGAGCGCTAGCACCAGAATGGCGTCTTTGGAAAAATACCCGGCGAAGAAAGGCGTGCCGATCAACGCCAACGTCCCCAGCGTAAAAGTCGCAAAAGTGAAGGGCATCTTCTTCCACAATCCGCCGAGTCGATAGATGTCCTGCTCGTGATGCGCCGCATGGATCACCGAACCGGCGCCGAGGAACAGAAGCGCCTTAAAAAAGGCATGAGTCGTGAGATGGAACATGGCCGCAGCCACGCCGCCCGTGATCCCCGCGAGAGCGGCACCTGCCCCCGCCTCGAGAGCCAATAACGAGCCGAGCGCAAACGCCGCCACCATGTAGCCGAGTTGCGAGATCGTCGAGTAGGCCAGGATGCGCTTGATGTCGCGCTGCCCGAGCGCCGTGACGCCGGCGAACACCGCCGTGCCCACGCCGATCCACATGATCACCGTTAAGGCGTCGCCGGTCATCACGACTGCTACTCGGCACAGTAGGAAGATACCCGCCGCCACCATCGTCGCCGCGTGGATCAAGGCAGAGACGGGGGTCGGGCCCTCCATCGCGTCCGGCAGCCACACGTGCAGGGGCAGTTGGCCCGACTTGCCCACCGCCCCACAGAAGAGCAGCAACCCCATGGCCGTAGTGACCGCGTCGGGCGAGACCGCCACTTTTGCCGCAATGTCTTCGAGGTTGATTGAACCGAAAGTCCAGTAGGCGATGATGATGCCGAGGAGGAAACCGAAGTCGCCGATGCGGTTGACGATGAAAGCCTTCTTCGAAGCCGCCACCGCCGCCGGGCGATCATAATAGAAATTGATCAGCAAGTAGGAACTCAAGCCGACCAACTCCCAGAAGATGAACAGCATGATCAGGTCGTCCGACAGGGTGAGCCCGATCATCGAAAACATGAACAACGATAGGCAGGCAAAGAACCGAGCCGCATGCGGGTCACCCTTCATGTAGCCGAGGCTGAAGACGTGAATCAGGAAACCGACAAAAACCACCACGAAGAGCAGCAACTTCGACAGCGGGTCGAGCAGCACACCCAGTTCGATCGAGAGCGGACCGATAACCAGCCACTCGGTGGCCGCCGTGAACGGCTCGACCCGAAAGATCAGGTGTCCACCGATCAACACCAACCCCGCCGCGGTCGCGACGGAGAGCACGCTACCGACGAGGGCGTTCTTGCGAAAAAAACATGCCGTTAAGCCCGCCGAAACCAACGGTAGGATAAGGAGAGCGAGGGCGAGTTGGATCGGTTCCATGTCAGTTCGGAATAAGGATGGTCCCCTTCGAGCTACCAAGGGCCTCAAGTCCAGAGCGGGCTCCTCGGTCCTGCTGGTCGGATACCGGTCGGTTCATGCTTGGTAAAAAGATCGGCAAAGACATCAGTTTTTGAGCGCGTTAAGTTCCTCGACCTGGACCGTCTGGCGGCGGCGGAAGAGGGCCACGATGATGGCTAGACCGACGGCCACTTCAGCGGCGGCGACGGTCAGGATGAAAAAGACGAAGACGTTGCCATCCATCGTGCCGTTGAACCGAGAGAACGCGACGAATGCGATCGTCGAGGCGACCAGCATCAATTCGAGGCACATGTAGATCACCAACGTGTTCTTGCGGATGAGCACCCCGACAAAGCCCACCGCGAACATCACCGTCGCGACGGTCAGGTATTCAGTCAGACCGACATTCATTATTTCACGTCCTCCATGCCTTCAAATTTTTTGCTCAACACGATCACGCCCAACATCGAGATCAGCAGCAGGAAACCGACGACTTGCACGGGCAACAGATACGTCGTGAACAACTGTTCCGCGTAGTGCTTCAGATTGGCTCCCACTGGAACGATCGACCCCATTTCCGCGGTCTCAAGTCCTCCGAAGTTGCGAATCAGCGTCATGGCGCAAACCGCCAGTAAGGCCGCTCCGATCAGACCGGCGACAGCGGTGGGTTTCGAGAACGCCTTGCGCTCCCCCCCCTGCATATCGAGGAGCATGACGATGAACAGAAACAGCGCGACGACCGCCCCGACGTAGACCAGCACGAGCAGGACCGCCAAGAGGAACGTATCGAGTAACACGAAGAGCCCCGCCACGCCCACCAACCCAATCAAAAAGGCCATAGCCGAATTAACCGCGTTGTGGTTGTAAACGACGGCCACCGAGCTGCCGATCGTGATAAACGCAAAGATATGAAAAAGGATGTCTGCCATGGTAGGAATGGGAGGAGAAATCAGTGGGCGCCGTTACCCGATTTTTCGGCGGCTTTCTTTTTGTCCCACTTGAGGTGGTCGTCCGGCAGAGTACCACCGAGTTCGTAGAGCTTGGTCTTATCGTTGACCATCTCTTCGCGGGTGTAACCCGAGAGGGAGAACTCATTCTGGAGAAAGATCGCCTCTTCGGGGCAAACTTCCTGACACAGGCCGCAGTAAATGCAGCGCAGCATGTCGATTTCGAACTCTTGGGGAGCCTTCTCCACGTGCGCCGTGTCCGCATCGTCGGGAATTTCCCCCGGCTTGATGCGGATCGCCTTGGGCGGACAAACGAACTCACAGAGCTGGCACGAGACGCATTTCTCCCGACCATTCGGGTCCATCACCAAGGTCGGCACGCCGCGATAACCGGGCGGGATCGGCGGGCGCGCTTCCGGATACTCGAGTGTCTCCTTGGGCTTCACCATCTTTTTGAAGGTGGTCTTGAGCCCGCTCATAATCTGAGGCACGTACGTGCGCTCAGCGAGGGAGAGCGGTTTGCGTTCGACGGTTTTGAAAGACATGGCGCGATAAATCGGGCGGTTAGCTAAGTTCGATCACGGCGATCGCTAGAGCGTAGAAAATGACGTTGGCAATGGCGAGCGGCAGCAGTTTCTGCCAGCCGAGCTTCATGACTTGGTCATAACGAAAACGAGGGAGCGTCCAGCGCACCCACATGAAGAAGAAGATAAAGAAGAAGGTTTTCGCGAGGAAGATACCCGCCCCCATCAAGCCACCCAACCACATGGGCAAACCGGCAATCAAGGTCTCCAACGGAACCCACGGCAGCGGATTCCAGCCACCGAGGAACAACAGCACGAACACCGCCGACCCGATGGTCATATGCGCGTATTCCGCGACAAAGAAAATCGACCACTTGAACTCGCCATACTCCGTATGGAAACCACCGACGAGGTCCGCTTCCGATTCGGGCATGTCGAAGGGTTGGCGGTTGGTCTCCGCAAAGAGCGAGACCAGGAAAACGAACGCACAGAGCGGCATCAGGAAGATAAACCACATGCCGCCCCAGAAGCCGGGTTGGCTCTGACTCTCCACCACCGCGACTAGACTCAACGTAGCTTCCGCACCGGGAGCGTTGATCCACAGGAACACCGGGATGACCGACAGAGTCATCGAAAGCTCGTAGGAAATAAGCTGCGCCGAGGCGCGGATGCCGCCGAGGAAGGGATACTTGGAGTTGGACGCCCAACCCGCGAGGATCAGCGAATAAACACTCAGCGAGCCAATCGCGAAGACCGCCAAAATACCGATATCCACATCCGCCAGGATCAGAGGCTTGATCGTCTCCGTGGCGCTATCGAAATAGGCTCCGAACGGCACCACCACGATCGTGCAAAGCGAGGGCACCAGCGCGACTAACGGTGCCAAATAATAGTAGAACTTGTTCACGTGGCCGGGCACCACGTCTTCCTTGAAGACAAACTTGGCCCCGTCGGCCATGAGATGGAAAATCCCGAGGCGCTGGAGGATCGGACCGAGAATCGGGATATAACCCAAACCCCAAGCCCGCGCTCGGTTCGGTCCGGGACGGCCTTGGATCCACGCGGAGACTTTACGTTCGGCGAGGGAACAGGCTCCCGCGATCGGAATGATCAAACCGATCGCGATCAGACCTTTGATGCTGGCCTGAACCCAAACCGGCAGACTGATATAAAGTTCAATCATGGCTACGATCAGGCCGTGGCTTCCGCCGGAGCGGGTTTGTAGTGCAGGGTTTCGCCTTCCGGGAAGGTCAACTGGCTCCACGCGGAGTCATCCAATAACAAACCAGCGGCCGGAATCTTCGCGTATGTCAGATCGCCCAGAATCGGCGCGCTCGCCGCGAGCTCTCGCCAAACCGTGGCCAGATCGCTGCCGGCCGATTCACCACCCACCGCGGTCAAAAGCTGATCGAGCACGACGCGGTCATCGGTGGCGCCTTTGAGTCCTGGAATAGCGGACGCGAATTTCTGGATGCGAAACTGTTGGTTGATGAAGCTGCCACTCTTTTCGAAAACGGTGAGCGTCGGGATCGTAACCTTGGCGGCGGCACTCGTGGCGTTGGCGTGACTGCCGAGGTAAACGATTTCGACCTTGGCCAGTTGCTCGGCGGAGAGACCCGCGGCCGCCAAATCCTCGCCGATGGAGAGCACGACCTTGACGTCACCCGCGTCAATCGCGGCAGCGAGTGCGGTCAGTTCGTTGGCGGGCGGTTCCGTGATGAGACCGGTTAACAGCGCGCCGCGCGTATTGGGGTTGCGATCCGCTGAAATCAAGAGGCCGTCCCCTGCCCCGCTCCGACCCACGAGGTAAGTCGAGGCGGCAAGTTTGCTGGCCAGTTTGGCGGTCAGGAATTGCTCCTCCACCGAACTGCGACCAGAGCCGACCACGGCGACGGAGCCGTCATTCAACAAGCTAGCGCCAGCAGCAATCAAAGTAGGAAACTCGCTGGTCGGCGTGAGCCGGTTGTCGGCCTGCACCTCTTTGTAGAGGGCACGACCACTGTCGGCCATCCACGTGTCGTTGACCTCGTCATTGCGCCGGGGGGTGATCCGGTAGATCGCGCCCTCGCGGGACCAGACGACGGTGTTGGTGCCGACCGAGGATTCGGGGCAGATGCTCTTGGTCTGCTTGAGGAACCAAACCCGCATCTTGAAGCGAAAGTCGGTCGAAGTGAGCGCGCCGACCGGGCAGATATCGACGGTGTTGAGCGAGTAATTATTTTCCAGTTCCTTGCCCGGATAGCAGGTCAAGGTGGAGTAGCTGCCGCGATCAACAAATCCGAGGACGTCATCCTTGGCGACCTCTTGGCAGAAGCGGATACAACGCGAGCAGAGCACGCAGCGCTCGTCGTCGAGCATGACCCGGGGACCGAGCTTGGTGCGCTTGGGCTTCACGTTTTTCTGTTCGATGAAACGCGAATAACCGCGGCCGTAGCCCGTGGCTTGTTCTTGGAGTTTGCACTCACCGGCTTGGTCACAAATCGGGCAGTCCAGCGGGTGGTTGATCAGGAGAAACTCCATGACGCCCTCGCGACACTCTTTGACCATCGGCGACTGCGTTTTGACGTGCATGCCCGGGACCACGGTGGTGCTGCAAGCGATCTGGGGACGGGGGATCCAGTTGATCTTCTGCTTACCCGTTTCCGGGTCCATGATGGGCTCACGGGTAGCGCGGTCGGCCATCGGCATGCCGAGCTCGATCAAGCACATGCGGCAGTTGCCGGCGATCGTGAGCTTCGGGTGATAGCAGTAGTGCGGGACATCGGTGCCGACCATGCGGGCGGCCTCGATGACGTTCGTGCCCTTGGGCACAGCGATCTCTTTGCCGTCGATGAAAACGGTGACGAGGTCGGTTTGAGCGGGCTGGATCATGGCGAAAAGTCGGAGGAGCGCTAGACGAGTTCGAGGCTATCAGCGGCTCGAGATTTCTTGTCTTCGTTGTAGGTTTTAAATTCGTCGCCGAACTTGGCCACGAAACTCTGGGTCGGCCAGGAGCAGGCTTCGCCGAAAGCGCAGATGGTGCGACCGGCAATTTGATTAGCCACGCTCACCATGAGCTCGCCGTCCTCGGGACGCGCCTCACCGTGGACCATGCGGGACGAGATCTTCTTCATCCACAGGGAGCCTTCCCGGCAGGGGGTGCATTGGCCGCAGCTTTCATGGGAGTAGAAGGCATTAATATTGGCCAACGCTTCAACCATGTTGACCGAGTCGTCCATCACAATGACGCCGCCGGAGCCACCCATGGTGCCGCAGGCCGCGAGGGAGTCGAAGTCGAGTGGAATGTCCTCCACCGCGAGCGTCTTTTCCGTGCCGTCTTTGTTCTTGATGGTGAAGGTCTCGCCGAAGCGGAGAATTTTGGCCGAGGACCCACCCGGGATGACGGCCTTGAATTGACGACCCTCGAGGGGACCGCCACAGACGTCGTTCAGCAGCTGTCCGATCGTGACCTCGCCGCAGGCATACTCGTAGTAACCCGGCTTCTGCACTTGGCCAGAGACGCAAAAAATACGCGTACCGGTATTGTTGGGCGTGCCGATTTTCAGGTATTCATCCGCGCCCATTTCGAGGATGTGCTTCACGTGGCAGAGCGTCTCCACGTTGTTCACGATGGTCGGGCATTGGTAAAGGCCGAGCACAGCCGGAAAGTAAGGAGGCTTGATCCGAGGATTGGCGCGTTTGCCTTCCAAGGACTCGATTAATCCCGTCTCTTCGCCGCAAATGTAGGCGCCCGCGCCGCGGTGCACGAAGATGTCGCAGGAGTAGTCGGTGCCGCAAATGTTTTTGCCCACGAACCCCGCATCGCGAGCCTCTTGGATGGCTCGCTCCAAAATCCGCGCGCCTTCCGGGAACTCACCTCGGATGTAGATGTAAGCCTGTTTCACATCATTCGCGAAACAGGAGACCATCGTGCCCTCGATCAGTTGGTGTGGATCTTGATGAATGATGTAGCGGTCTTTGAACGTGCCGGGTTCCGACTCGTCGGCGTTGACCACGAGGTAGATGGGCTTGCCACTTTTGCGATCCACGAACGACCACTTAAGGCCGCAGGAAAACCCGGCACCGCCGCGGCCGCGCAGACCAGACTTTTTGACTTCATCGCGGATGTCTTCGGGCTTCTCGGTGACGGCTTTTTGGAGGACGTCGTAACCACCATGCTTTTGGTAGCAGGCGATATCGTTCGAATAACCCTCTTCGTCGATGTGCTTAAAAATGATGCGTCGTTCAGCAGGTGCAGGCATAATGCTTATCCTCGTTTGGCCGCTTCGGCCTTCATTTGGTCGCTGATTTCTTGGGCCCTCGCCTCGCCCACGTTCTCGTGGAGCGTTTCGTCGATCAAAACGACTGGCGCGGTGCCGCAGCTGGCGAGACACTCGACGAACTCGATGGTGACTTCGCCATCGGGCGAAATCTCCCCGCGACGGGTGTTAAATTCAGATTCGAACTTGGAACAGGTTTTGTAGCCACCCGCTAGCGCGCAAGGTAGCGTGCGACAGACCTTGATGTGATGACGGCCGATCGGTTTGCGGCGGAACATCGGGTAGAATGTGATCACCTCGAAGACATTGATCGGCTGGAGCTCGAGCTTCTCGGCAATCCATTCGACGGCCTCGTCGGAGACGAAACCGACGTCTTCTTGGATCAGATGGAGCAACGGCAAGGTGCCACTACGCTTCTGAGGGTAGTGGGTAATGACCTCGTCAATTCGGGTCAGCGTTTCGGGCTTCAGATTCATCGCAGCGGAAATTCGGTTAGCGGTCACATTCGCCCATCACGAAGTCGAGTGACCCTAGGATGGAGACGACATCGGAGACGAGTTCGCCCTGACACACTTTGGGTAGGATGGAGAGGTTGCAGAATGACGGCCCGCGGATCTTCATCCGCCACGGCACGCCTCCGCCTTTACTGACAATAAAGAATCCGAGGGTGCCTTTGGGGTTTTCGGCTTCGAAGTAGACCTCACCCGACGGCATCTGCGGGCCTTCAGTCACAATCATGAAGGTGTTAATCAGCTCTTCCATGGAGGACATGACCTTGTCCTTTTTTGGCGCGAAAATTCGCACGGCGTCCTTGGCGTAGTAGTCGCCGGCCGGCAACTTGGCGATGGCCTGCTGGATGATGCGAATCGACTGTTTCATCTCTTCGCCGCGGCAGAGGTAGCGGTCGTAGCAGTCGCCCTTCGAGCCTACCGGCACGTCGAACTCGTATTGCTCGTAGCCCCAGTAAGGTCGGTCTTTGCGCAAATCACTTTTTACGCCGGAGCCACGCAAGTTGGGCCCGGAGAGGCCGTAGCCGACCGCATCCTCGGCCGTGATTACGCCGACTCCAACCGTGCGATCCATAAATATCTTGTTGCGAGTTAATAGCTTAAGAATTTCATCAAGGATCGCTGGAAACTCGTCACAGAACGCCAACACCCTGTCGGTCCAACCGTCCGGCATGTCCCGAGCCACGCCTCCAATGCGGCTGTAGCTCGTGGTGAAGCGGGCGCCGGTGAGCTGCTCGAAGAGGGTGTAGAGTTTTTCGCGTTCAGCGAAGCTGTAGAGAAATACCGACCAGGCTCCCACATCGATGCCGTAAGCGCCGAGTCCCATCAAATGACTCGAAACCCGAGCCATCTCGGAAGTGATAACGCGGATCGATTGGACCCGCTCGGGCACTTGAAGGTTCGCCAGCTGCTCCACCGCCGCCGCATAGGCGGCGTTGTTGGCTAAGGGAGCGAGGTAGTCCAACCGGTCCGTGTAGGGCACGAACTGGTTGTAAGTCATGTTCTCGGCGATCTTCTCATCGCCCCGGTGCAGGTAGCCCAAGATCGGGTCGCAGTGCGTGACCGTCTCGCCATCGAGTTCGAGCTGAAGACGCAGCACCCCGTGGGTGGACGGATGCGAAGGTCCCATCGCGAGGGACATCTTCTCAGTTTCAAATTCCTGGCTGGCGGCGTCAGCCGTCTTCGCGGCGGTGTCAGGGATGTTAAGTTCAGTGGCCATCGGTGCTAAAAAAAAGGGTCAGTGCGGGCTTATTCGGGTTTGGGAAGTTTTTCGTTCCAGCTCTCATCTTTCGCCCGGGGCTCAGCGTCAGTCATGTTCATCTCTCCTTTGCTGGAAGCCACGAACGGGCCACCCATCATCGGAGCGGCGATTACTTTGGCTTGGGTCTCTTCGGCCACCTCGATGTCGGGCAATTCGGTCTCGATGCCAGCCAAGGGGAAATCCTTGCGCAGCGGGTGATGCGGGTAGCTGTCCCACATCAAGATCCGACGCAGATCGGGGTGATCGGTAAACGTTACGCCCATGAGATCGTAGGTCTCGCGCTCGTGCCAGTTGGCTGAGGGCCACAGGTGAGTCACGGTCGGGGCGGTCGGTTCAACGTCGTCGGCGCAGTCCATCGCGACGCGAATATAGCGGTGCGACGTAGTTGAATAGACGTGCCAAATGATCGTGAACCGGGGCGAAGCCTCCTCGGACCAATCCACCGCGGTGACATCGACGAGATAGTTGTAACCCGCCTCCTGCTTGAGCCATTGCAGTGCCTCTGCTACTCCGTCCGGGGGCACGTTGACTGCGGGATGATCGAGGGACTCGCGTAGGGTCGCAGCAGGAAATTTGGCTTGGAGGGAGGCGGTGGTGTCGTCGGCGACGGTCTCGGACATGGTAGGGAATTTAATACGCTGCGGGACCGGTTAGGCGGTCAAATTTTTGAAGGAAGGCGTGCGCTTGATCTTGTCCTGAAGCTTGATGAGGGCGTCCAACAACGCTTCTGGCCGGGGCGGGCATCCGCTTACGTAAACGTCGACGGGCACAATACGGTCCACGCCTTGAAGCGTGGCGTAGCTGCGATACATGCCGCCGGAAGACGCGCACGCGCCCATGGCAATTACCCACTTCGGCTCGGCCATCTGATCGTAAATGCGACGCAGGTGCGGGGCCATTTTGTAAGTCACCGTGCCGGCCACGATCATGCAATCGGACTGGCGCGGAGAGAAACGCATGACTTCCGCGCCGAATCGGGCGATATCGAACCGCGCTGACGCAGTGCCCATCAGCTCGATCGCGCAACAGGCCAATCCCATGGGCATCGGCCAGATCGAGTTGGAACGCACCCAGTTGATCACCGAATCGAGCCGAGAGATGACGACGTCCCCCTCGATTTTGTTATCGAAGGCAATGTTTGAGTTAGGTGATACCATAGTGAGATGCGGACGTAGCGTTTGAAATTTGGCCCTAACATCCTAAACCCCCTCCCTCCGCGCAAGACGCTTCTGGGGAAAGTGCGGGCCAAAGAAGCAGATCCGTCACGGAAACCGATGATAGCTTATGCCGACCAACCCTCACTCACCCCCGCACCCGCCAATTAATCGACGCCCCCGCCGGTCCAGTCCTTCTTATTTTGCTCATACTCCTGCGGCAACTCATCGGCACCGCCCAGCAGGCGCGAGAGGTGGATATCGTCTCGAAACGCCACGTCGTCCGTGATCAACGGACAGCTTTGGAACTTAGCGACCATTCTAACACGCGCTTGCCGCAAAGTCGTGGTTTACATTGTTATTGGGAGACGGAGTCCGGATCCGAACCAACATCAATCTTTATCTTTTGCGTTTGACCCCTTCGGCTGCCTCCTCCGGCTGCCTCCCGATGAGACTGCCTCGCAACTGGAGGCCACCCGTCGAGGTGGAATTGGACGTGGCAACGCAATCGTAACGGTTGCTACATCGAAAACTTCACCATCGCGGTGCCCCTATCGTAACCATCGCTATCCGCCAATAAGGGTGCCTCTCGGACGCTTACTGCCTTGTGGACTGGACGAACGAAAGAGAGGGAGGGAACGAGCAGACGACGTGACAGTTCCGAGGAGCCCGCATAGCGGGTGACGCAGGGCTGGCGCGACGTGTGCCGCAGGGGCGTGGTTCGTTACGCGTTGTGAGCCGTCGGACGGGGGCAGTTTGTCAAGGTCAAGACATGACGTCTTTTTGGCTGCCCGCCCTACATATAAACCCGATTCTCTTTAATCGGGCACTTTAGTTTACATTTCTTGTGGCGGATTCTCTAATTATTATTGTAAGTAATTGCCGTCGGCCCAACTGGAGGAGTAAAGCCATGAACTATTGATCCGCCCGGAAGTAGTCGAGTGTTATTTCCTTTTTTGTTAGTCGATCCAGTTGCCGTCTGATTGTAAACTATATAATTTGATGCGCTTACATTGCAGGAATTACCAATAATCATTAGGTTTTCGAGCCGTAAATTTGCTTGGCCTCCACTATTTGGCTGAAGATAGATCGATTCGTTACCTCCATTTGGCATTTCAATCGTAACATTTTCAATTGTAAGACCATCCCAAACAGTCGCTGAAGGAGTTCCGATAGACTGATCAATCGAAATAGCTCTGAGAAGACCGGTCCCGCTATTACGAATCGAACCACCTTTGATTGCTACCTTATCAAAGGCGCCAAGTAACATCGCGACATTCGCCTCTATGTTGTCGATTGAATTTTCGTTACAAGTAACATTTTCAGCTTCAGTAATCCTGATTCCGTAACCCGACTTGATGCCTACTTCATTTGCAATCAGATTATTGGCAAGCTGTATTTGATTGGGCCTCACACCACCTTCAGCGGTAACAAGCATTCCTGTCTGTTTTACTTTGGTGATTAAATTACCCTCGGCCATGATTCGCTTACAGCCAGACAATATAGCTATCCCTCGCCCCCAATCGGTGAATCCAATACCCACATACTCGACATCTGTTCGGCATCGACAAACATTATTAGCAACGAGAATATCCTCAGATTCACCAACGGCTATAATATCATCATCAGCTCCCGTGATGACATTGTCCGATACAATTCCATCCTTAATCCTAAAAAGATTTATACCATCAGCAAAACACGGGCCTATTTCGTTTTCGTGCACATGAAGTCCCACCAATGGATCGCCGGATGTACGATTTCGTCCAAAAGTATTAGCGAATTCGCCTGAGTTAATAGTATAATTGTGATGAAAGTGTGTGTGATCAGCGTCAATTATTACTGCCTGCTGTCCTGGCTTTCTATGATCGCAGTTCCCATCGAATGTGAGGCCACTAACTTCGACAAATGAACAACTAGAAGAGATATTTATAACTTGTGCACCGTTTAGTGGATTATTAGGACCAACCGGAGTATATGGACTTGGCACTAAAAACGATGAGTTTTTTTTATCACAGAAACACCGGCGCCATCTCCTAGGACTTTTAGACCTGTCAATCCGGTGATTGTGATCGTACCACTGCGATACACGCCGGGTGAGAAATAAAGGACACTGTTATCTGTCAGGGCAGCCAATGCCAATGCAATTGCTGAGGTATCGTCTGTGACGCCGTCTCCGACGGCACCGTAATTTTTTACATTTTCAATAGACATAATGCTCTGCTTTCATTGTTGAGTTGTATCGGATGTTCAAACAGAAATAATATGAGGCCTGAAGTTCTTTAATCCAATAACGTATAAACATTGCGAAATGAGGTATTTTCTGTATAGGAATGGGGAGTCGAACCTATATGACCAGTAGCTGATCGAAAATTGTGTTTCAAGTTCTCGGACGTCTAAGAGTCGATTCGTATTGCTATTCGACGAAGTCTCTACCAACAGACAACGGGTTATACGAGGTTATGCCAAGAATAGAGGCTTCTTTGCATTCTCAAAGCCCGCATCTCCGATGGCTGAGCATGTCCACTTCTCTCCTAAATCATTTGAAAGGTTGATTGGCTGTTGCTGATTAGTCGGAGCGAAGTTCAAAAAATCCCAAGGTGCGTTGATTTCTCGAGATCCAAACGAGAGACTAGCTTGGAATCAACGAATACCCAACGTCTCTGATCTAAGCCAATCTTTGGCGTAGCCTGAAGGAAAATTGCTTTAGTTGGCAATGCGGATGATTTTTACGAAGTGATCGGGCTTGAGGAAAACGGACACGGGAATCTCATAGAAAGAGAAACCCGAAGTGAAGAGACAAAGATATACCGCCGCGTTCAAACGCGAGGCGGCCCGACTA
>Ga0075118_10000899_pt1 | contig 24089 bp, 22 predicted proteins | sample AntAceMetag02UKE_FD_69794 | JGI IMG/M metagenome (GOLD analysis project Ga0075118, IMG submission 69794) | Saline lake microbial communities from Ace Lake, Antarctica - Antarctic Ace Lake Metagenome 02UKE | ecosystem: Environmental > Aquatic > Non-marine Saline and Alkaline > Saline | place...
TTCAGATCAACGACCACCGGCGCATGATCGCTGGGCTGTTTGCCCTTGCGCGCATCTCGATCCACGTAGGTGTCCTTGATGCGTTGGCGAAAAACCTCGTTGGCCATAATGAGGTCAATGCGCATGCCAAAACCCTTATAAAAGGAACCGTTGCGGTAATCCCAAAAGGTGTAGGGCTCACCCTTGAGGGCACGTGGATAGATGTCGGCCAGTCCCACCTGTTGCAGTTGGTTAAGCCGGGCACGTTCAGCTTCAGTGATGTGCGTTGAACCAACGAACGCGCTGACATCCCATACATCGGCGTCGGTGGGGGCCACGTTGAAATCACCGATCACGGCGTAGGCAAGGTCAGGCGACGTGGCTTGTTCCGTTTCCACGGTGTCTCGCAAAGTGTCTAGCCACTGCAATTTGTATCGATAGTGGTCGTGATCTGGCTCACGACCGTTGGGGACATACACACTCCACACGCGAATGCCCCCGCACGTGGCACCGATGGCTCTGGCTTCAATCAACCCCTCGTAGTCGGGCTGTCCGGGCAGATCGCGGACCACGTCGGTGAGACCGACCCGGCTGAGTAGCGCCACCCCATTCCAGCGGCCCTGGCCATGTGCGGCCACCTCGTAACCGAGTTGCTCAATCTCCTGGTGTGGGAACGCCTCGGTTGTGGTCTTGAGTTCCTGGAGAGCCACGACGTCGGGTTGGGCGGTGTCCAGCCACTCCAGCACTCTGGGCAGGCGGGCCCCGATGGAATTGACGTTCCAGGTTGCAATGCGCACACCGGTGAGGTTAGCCGGTCGCCGCGGCCGTTACACTCGGTCACCGTAAGGCTGGTTCGCCAGCCTCACCTCCTGCTCTGGAACGTCCAGGGCCGACTGAGTCCGAAGGAGGTCGGTGCCACTATGCGCCGATATGAAGTACTGGTCATTCTTGACCCTGATCTGGAAGAGCGAACCGTTGCTCCCAGCCTGGAAACCTTCCTCAACGTGATTCGCCAAGATGGCGGTACGGTGGAAAAGGTGGACCTGTGGGGTCGTCGTCGCATGGCGTACGACATCAACCATAAATCTGATGGCATTTACGCCGTCCTCGATGTCACCTCAAGCCCGGCAGCCGTTGCGGAGTTGGATCGCCAACTCAACCTCAATGAAGCGGTCGTCCGGACCAAGGTCACCCGCCCGGCCGAGGCCTGATCATGGCCGCCGGCGATATCAACGTCACGGTTATTGGCAACCTCACCGCCGACCCTGAGCTGCGCTTCACCCCCAGCGGTGCCGCAGTGGCGTCTTTCACCGTCGCGGCAAGTTCGCGCTACCTCGACAAGCAATCCAATGAGTGGAAAGACACCGAACCGGTTTTCATGCGCTGCAGCGTGTGGCGCCAGTACGCCGAGAACGTGGCCGAATCCCTCCAAAAGGGTATGCGCGTCATGGTTCAAGGTCGGCTTCGTCAACGCTCGTACGAAACACGCGAGGGCGAGAAGCGCACCGTGGTGGAGATGGAGGTCGACGATGTCGGCCCTGCACTGCGATACGCCACAGCCAAAGTCACCCGGGTCGCTCGTGGTGAAGGTGGCCCTGGCGGCGGCGGTGGCGGCGGATTCGGCGGTGGCGCAGGTGCCCCCGTTGACGATCCCTGGGCAGCTGCTCCGGGTGCCGCAACAGATGAACCGCCCTTTTAGCGCGCGCGTTAACCCACACGTTCACATCAGACTTCGTTAATCAAGGAGACACATACATGGGATCGCCACGGCAGTCCAAGAACCAACCTGTTCGTAAGGTCATGAAGAAGAAGGCATGCGTTTTTTGTGCTGAGGGGGCTACGCCCATCGACTACAAGGACACGTCCATGCTGCGCAAGTACATCTCCGATCGCGGCAAGATCCGTGCCCGTCGTGTGACCGGATGCTGCACCCAGCATCAGCGCGATATCGCTGCGGCTGTGAAGAATGCTCGCGAGATGGCCCTGCTTCCCTACACCGCAAACGTTCGATAGGAGCGATCAATCATGAAACTAATTCTGACCGCTGTTATTGACGGCCTCGGCACACCGGGTGACATCGTTGAAGTGAAGGCAGGCTACGGCCGAAACTTCCTCATTCCGCAGGGTTTTGCTATGCCCTGGTCACCCGGTGGCGAAAAGCAGATCGTGGCGATTAAGAGGGCGCGCGATGCTCGCGAAATCCGTGACCTTGGCCATGCGCGCGAGGTGCGCGATCAACTCCAAGCTTTGGACATCATTGTGACGGCAAAGGCAGGTGACACCGGAAAACTTTTCGGTTCCGTCACCAATGCCGATGTTGTTGCGGCCGTGCGTAAAGCCGGTGGGCCACTGCTTGACAAGCGATCGGTGGAGGTGCACGGCATCAAGACGCTGGGTAAGCATCGCGCCATCGTTCGTGTTCACCCGGATGTGCAGGCCACCATCAACCTAGAGGTTGTCACGGTCTAGCGTTTTCTTTTTTTGCACGCAATCCCTCTCTTCCCGTGAGCACTCGGGGAGGGAGGGATTTGCTTTCGTGCCGCTAAATCATGTCGTTGGGATCGCGTCGCGACACGATGCGGGCCACAACCCGCAGTTGCATTCCGGTGGACAACACGATTCCTACGAAACCAATGATGCGTAGGTAAAGGGCTACCTGCTCATTGGGTGATAATCCGGCAGCGATGAGCAGCATGGCTGACGCCACCAGACCAACGGCACCGATGGTGGCGAATAGAATGCGTGAAATCCACTGATCTAGGCGATGGCCGTCACTGCCGCTCCAGCGATCTACCCGCAGGGTGAGTCTGCCCGACCGCGCTTGCAGGGCGATGTCTTCGGTGAGTTGTGGCATGGAGCGTAAAACAGGAAGCGCGCGAACAAGTTCACCCATCATTTGATCGCGGGGGTTCAGCTCGGTCGCCATCACCAGATTGGTCATGCGAGCCGAAGCTGCCGGACCCATGCGGAAAGATTGATCAATCATGCGCAGGGTGCCATCGAGGGTGAGGACCGCGCGCGCGAGGACCGTGAGCGCCTGGGGTGCGGCAATTCCGTGTCGATTGAGCACACGAACAACCTCAGAAAGTGCATTCGGGTCGAACCCACCGCCTTGCACATCGGTCAGGGCCACGCCGAGGTCAAACTCCATGGACGCAATATCAATATCGTCACCCGCCTGACCAGCAAGGCGACGGACACCACGGGCAATGACCGAGGGGTCACGCATGGAGAATCCGATCGCCAACTGCTGCAGGCCCTCCAAGGTGACCGGGTCGAGGTATCCCACCGCGCCGAAATCGATGAAGTAGAGCATTCCTTCGGCGTCAATGAGGACGTTGCCTGGATGGGGGTCAGCGTGATAAACGCCATCGGTGAGTACCTGAGCGAGGAAGGAGTCGAGCAGGTTTCCATCGAGGGTGGCAGGTGGCACTCCCGTAGCTGTGATTGCCGCAGTGTCGGACACCGGCTTGCCGTTCACCTCTTCCATCACCAGCACTCGTCGGGTGGAAATATCGGTGAAAACTTCGGGTATGTACACACCCTCATCGTCTGAACGCGTACGTCGGATCGCTTGATTGTTGGCCAACTCGCGCGTGAAATCTAGTTCTTCCTCGATACCGCTGACGAGCTCGCGGGCGAGTGCACCCACACCTATTCGCTGCGCAGACTCTGACCGCCGCTGAAGTTGATCGGCGGCCCAAATCAACACTCGCCCATCACGTCGCACGGTTTGTTCCACTCCGGGGCGCTGTACCTTCACGATCACTTCACGACCATCTAGCAGGGTGGCCCGATGGGTGACCCCGATTGATGCAGCAGCGAGGGGTTCAGAAGCAAAGTAGGTGAAGAAGTCGCTGAGGGGTGCGTGCAGTTCAGTCTCGATGACGGCCACAACTTCGTCATAGGGCAGTCCGGGCACAGAGGCGCGCAGGTTACCCAATTCGTTGGTGACGATCTCGGGTAGTAGGTCTTCGCGCGTGGAAGCGATTTGCCCGAACTTAACCAAAATGCCGCCGGCATCTTCCAATGTGCGACGAAGTGCGCGCGCGCCCTCGGGTGTAGAGAGCCCGGCGGTGGTGATGCGTCGACCCGCCAGGCCATTGCGTCGAGCCGAGGTTGCGATGTCGCGCACCCTGGAGGCAATGGCTAACCGCTCACGGATCCAGCGGATCGGATGGGGTATGCGTAGGCGTCGACGTTGACTTCGCGGACGTGCGATCGCATCAATGGCAACACTGGCCAGCAGTGTGACGACAAGGACATAGCTGAAGAACCCCAGCCCTAGGGCCCAGATGTCGCTGAGGTCGTTGATTTCGTTGGAGCCAAATTGAATGGCAATGAGAGTCGCACCGGCAACAAAACCCACCAGGCCGGCGAGCATCGCCCGGAAGAACCCACGCTTGACGCCCAGGATGCGACCGGATAGCCAGCCGATGAAGACCAGCAGCACCAAGACGGTCGCGAAACCAAGCACCACACTGAACCAGTCGGTTTGATTGGGTTCCATGACCTGATCGTGCCATGACGTGCAGCGGTATTACGGCTTGGTCATGCGGTTCCAGCCGCGAATTGTGAACGTGGCACCAATCGCGGTCAAAATCACTACCCACACCAACGACCAGCCAAGTGCCGAAGTGATCTGGGCATCAAGGACGAGTGCTCGCGTTGCGTCGGCGAATTGCGTCACGGGGTTAACGGTGGCGATGGCAGCAAGCCAGTCGGGCATTGTGTCGACCGGTACGAAAACACTGGACGCGAAAGTGAGGGGAAAAATCCAGATGAAGCCCGCGCTTTGGGCGACCTCGGGTGATTTCACCGAGACACCGATGGCTACCGCGATCCAGGCGAACCCAAAGGCGACCAGCATGAGCAGTAGCCAGGCCACGATGAGACCCCAGGACCATTCGGGGCGAAAACCCACCACGATGCCGACGAAGAAGATCACGGTCACCAAAAGTCCAGCCCGTAGGGTGTCGGCAAAAACGCGACCGGTGAGGGGCGCCAGGCGCGCGGTGGGCAGACTGCGGAGGCGATCGGTGAAGCCGTTGGACAAGTCGTCAGAGATCGCCACACTCGCGGCTGCTGCGGAGAACACAGCGTTTTGCACCACGATGCCGGGGATGAGGAGGTTGACATAATCCACTCCCGGAGGAGTCTGGATGGCGCCGCCAAATACGTAGCGGAACAGCAGCACAAACATGATCGGTTGAATCAGGGTGAAAACCACGGCCTGCGGGTTGCGCCGATACTTGACCAGGCTTCGCTTGGTCAGCGCCCAGGTGTCGATCGCGAACTTTGTCACGATGACCTCCCTCGGCGCCGTTTCGTGGGTTCAGGAAGGGCCTCCTCCTCGGGTGCGTGCCCGGTATAGGAAAGGAACACGTCATCAAGGCTGGCTGTGGATGTGGTGACGCTGGCAAGTGGACCCACGCCGAGAGCGGTAGCCAAAATGCTATTGATTCCATCCTTTGCGGTGGCAACACGAACGTGCTGTCCCCTGATTTCACCGCCAACAGCGGCCGCTAGGTCCGACAGTGCCCGCTCATCTACTGGTTGGAGGCTCAATATTTCTTCTCCCACAGTAGATTTCAACTCCTGGGGGGTTCCTTCCGCGACAACCCGTCCGGTATCAATGATCGAAATGCGTGACGCCAGCGCATCGGCTTCTTCCAGGTACTGTGTGGTGAGCACCACCGTGACCCCGCGATCGGCGATGCCGCGCACCTCTTCCCACAGCGCGTTTCGGGTGCGCACGTCGAGGCCGGTGGTGGGTTCGTCCAGGAAGAGCACCTCGGGGTTACCCATGAGTGAGGCGGCCAGATCAAGCCGGCGTCGCATACCACCGGAGTAGGTGCGGGCGGGCCGCCGTGCGGCATCGGTGAGATCGAATCGGGAGAGTAGGTCGCTTGCGCGCGTGCGTCGTTCGCTGGCGGGCAGGCCGTAGAGGGTGCCGGTAAGTAGCAGATTCTCTTCGCCGGTGAGTACCTCATCGATGGTCGCGTACTGGCCGGCGACGCCGATGAGGTCGCGTACTGCGGCCGCGTCGGTGACCACATTGCGCCCCAGCACATGAACGCTGCCGGAGGTGGGGGTAAGCAAAGTGGTGGCAACCCGAATAAATGTTGTCTTGCCCGCACCGTTTGGCCCGAGGATCGCGTGGATCACGCCCGGTGCAATGGAGAGGTTTAAACCGTCAAGTGCGGCCTTGTCGCCATAAATCACGGTGAGGTCTTCGGCGGTAACGGCTGGTGACGACACGCTGACACGGTACGCCTGAAGGTGGCATTGTTCGCACATGGCCACCCGAACCCGATTGACCCCGCATCGTTGGACTCCACCGAAAGACGCAGGTCTTACCGGTGCGTTCACCCCGCAGCGCCCGGCGATCCCCACTCGGCTGCTACCGGTCGGTGGAATTGGACCGGAAGACACCGCCCTTGACGCACAGGGGCGGCTTCTCACCGGTTTGGCAGATGGCCGCATCGTGCGCATGACCACCGATGGCGACAACGTGGAAGTGCTGGCAAATACCGGGGGCCGGCCGCTAGGCATTGAGGTGGAGGCAGCCGGTGGCATCATCGTGTGTGATGCAGACCGCGGACTTTTGCGGGTACATCCTGACTCCGGCGAAGTTGAGGTATTGGTTAGTGAAGTAGCAGGTGTTCGGCTACGACTCACCAATAATGCGGCTCTGGCGCACAACGGTGATATCTACTTCTCCGAGTCGTCGCAGCGGTTTTCGTTGAGTGAGTTCAAGGGCGATATTCTTGAGCATTCCGCCACGGGGCGGCTACTGCGACGAAATGCTGATGGCACGGTGGAGGTTCTCCTCACCGATTTGAGTTTCGCCAACGGTGTGGCCCTAGCACCGGATGAGAGTTTTCTACTCGTTGCCGAAACCGGGGCGTACCGGGTGCAGCGGCTTGACCTCGCGGGTGCTTCGGCAGGTCAGTCGCGCGTCGTCATCGACAACCTTCCTGGGATGCCCGACAACATGTCAACCGGATCGGACGGATTGTTTTGGATTGCGATGCCGAGCACCCGAAACCGTCTCCTCGACACGCTTCTACCTCGACCAGGTGCCCTACGGTCGGCGATTTGGCGGCTACCTGACCGCCTTCAACCAGAGGCCGACCGCATCACCTGGGTATGTGCGATTGATGGCGATGGCACGATCAAGCACAACCTGTATTCAGCGGGTGAGCCCTACCATTACGTCACCGGTGTCACCGAGTGTGCCGGTGAGCTATTCCTGGGCAGTCTGGTGGAATCTGAGATCGCGGTGCTGGCGCTGGCTGACTAACTAGACGCTGGCTGGGATAGCGCAGGAAACTTCGCCCTTCAGCCGCGTGCGCAACGCCCAGACGAGCAGAGCGATGCCGGCCACGGCAAGAATGGGTTGAATCGGAGCAAACCATTGCACCGCACCCGTTGTGCCCAGCGCGATGAGCACGAGTTTATTGCACACCGGACAGCCCACGGCGAAGAAGGAAACGACAGCTCCGATAACTCCGGCCCGTCCGCCCTTGTCGGTCGTGGTCGTGGTCTTGGGTGGGACTCCCACGTAGGTCGCGATGACGAGGCCGGCGAGCAGGCCGGTAACGATCGTGACCGGCCACGACCACCATTCGGGTTCAATGGCGCGGCCGAAGATGGGATTGGGGATGAGGGCTGCGGGGATAGCCAGGGCGATGGTGGAAAGGGCACCGGCTACTGCGGCGATCGCCCATCGACGGGGCGGCCAGGCACGAAGTGTCATCCAATTCAACATACCCCCCAGGGTATATGAAAAGAATCGTGCGCGGGTGAACTGCCCTAGGTTGGCTGCATGACTCAACGCACCCGGGTAGTCGTCGTTGGCGGTGGGCACAATGGCCTTGCGGCAGCGGCCTACCTAGCTCAGGCCGGCATCGACGTGGTGGTACTCGAAGCTCTCGGCGAGGTGGGTGGCGCGGCAGTGTCGGCGCAGGTTTTTCCCGGTGTTGAAGCGCGCCTGTCCCGATATTCCTATCTGGTGTCACTTATGCCAGGTCAGATTATTTCTGAACTCGGCTTGTCGCTGGATCTACGTTCCCGATCAGTGGCGTCCTACACCCCCGTGGTCCGCGGTGGCGCTGACACCGGCCTTTTGGTTGAGCGCACGCCCGGTGGCGTCACTGAAGATTCCTTTCGCGCCGTGACCGGCGGACTTGGTGACTACTCCGCGTGGCAGGACTTCTACGACCGAATGGGACGGGCTGCCCGTGTTATTGCGCCGACCATGTTGTCGCCGCTGTTAACGACCCAAGATATGGCTGAACGGGTGATCGCGGCTGCGGGTGCACAGACGTGGGCTGAAATTGCTCAGGTGCCCATGGGTGAGACGTTGATGAGTTCCTTCAGCGATGACGATGTGCGCGGCGTCATCGCCACCGATGGTCTGATCGGAACGTATGCTTCGTTGTTTGATCAATCGCTGTTAGCGAATCGATGTCTGCTCTATCACCTCATTGGTGATGGCACTGGTGAATGGAAAGTGCCCGTCGGCGGTATGGGTGCGGTCAGTGCAGCTCTGCGTCTCGCGGCGGAAAGTGCCGGGGCCCGAATCGTGACCAACGCACAGGTACTGAAGGTGGAAACTGATGGGGCGCAAGCATTAGTAACCTATCGTGATGATCACGACAGTGAACAGAGCATAGCCGCGGAGTGGGTGCTGAGTAATGCTGCGCCCGACACTCTCCAGCGCCTCCTCGGACGTGAGCCGAGCACCTCTCCACAGGGTAGCCAGGTGAAGGTCAATATGGTGCTCACACGGTTGCCACGTTTGCGCAGCGGTATTGACCCGCGCATTGCTTTCGCCGGCACCTTTCATGTCAGTGAGTCACTTGCCGAGGTTGAGGATGCTTTCGCCGCGACCGTACGTGGTGAGTTTCCTGAGCCACTGCCGGCTGAGATCTACTGCCACACACTGACCGATCCAAGTATTCTCAGCGGTGACCTGATGGACGCCGGCTGGCACACAATGACCCTGTTTGGTCTGCATACACCGGCTCACCTGTTTGACGCTGAGTCCAGTCAGCGACAACGCCAGCAGGTGCTTGATTCCTATCTCGATGGTCTTGATCGGTTTCTGGCCGAGCCCATTCGTGACTGTCTCGCCATTGATACCAACGGTGAAATGTGCGCAGAGGCGCGCACACCGCTGGATATCGAGGCCAGTGTGGGTCTGCCCGGCGGACACATCTTTCATCGCGACCTGCGGTGGCCTTGGTCACCGTCAGGGAATTCCGAGCCTGATTCGGTACCCGGTGCATGGGGGGTAGAAACTCAAGACCCGAACGTGCTGGTCTGCGGGGCGGGTGCGCGACGTGGTGGTGGTGTGAGTGCTGTGCCCGGCCGAGCTGCGGCGATGAAGGTGATCAGCACGCAGGGATGAGAAATCGGCGCAGACGTAAAACATCGGATTTTTTAGGCCGTTCTGATTTAGACTGCCCCCTGTGTTTTTGATTCAGCGAGAACAGGTGGGAGACCATGTCGCAACAGGGTGAGCGCGTGGATGTGGTGGTCGTGGGTGCTGGCGCAGCTGGCGCAGCCCTCACGTGGCGATTAGCCAATCACGGGGTCAACGTGGTGTGTCTGGAGCAGGGGGGTTGGGTCACCCCAGAATCAATTCCATCGCTGACGCCTCAATGGGAACGAGCTCGTGCTCGATCCCATCATCCCAATCCCAACATCCGTAAGAATGCATGGGACTACCCCATCGACGATGCAGACAGTGCTATTCGCCCGCTGATGTACAACGCGGTGGGTGGCTCAACCATCGCGTGGGGAGCCCATTTTCCACGACTGCGGCCCTGTGACTTCGCCGTTCATTCCCTTGACGGAGTGGGGGTGGATTGGCCCATTGGGTACGACGATCTTGCGGCGTACTTCGAGGTGAATGACGCCATGATGACAGTGGCCGGTTTGGCCGGGGATCCGGGCAATCCACCGCGCGGACCCAGGCCGTGTCCGCCACTTCCGCTAGGAGCAGGTGCGCAACGAATCGCGGCGGCGTATAACCGGCTGGGTTGGCATTGGTGGCCGGTTGATGCAGCCATCTTGACCGGCACAGATCCGCATCGGTCGCCCTGTAACTTCTGTGGCCCATGCGATCTGGGCTGCCCGCGAGGGGCACGATCAAGCACCGACATCACCTATTGGCATCAGGCAATTGCGGCGGGAGCACAGCTGCGCACGCAGAGCCGCGTGGTCAAGATCACGTCGGTACCGGGTCGCGCCACCGGTGTTGATTACCTCGATGCCGATGGCAATCTTTGCCACCAGCCGGCTGATCACGTCGTAATGGCGGGCAATGGGGTGGGGACTGCACGACTGTTGCTGCTCAGTGCAGACGATTGGTGTCCCGATGGTTTAGCGAACTCCTCCGACCAGGTCGGACGCAATCTCATGCATCATCCCACCGGAATGGTGACCGGAGTTTTCCGCGAGGATCTCCAAGGCTACGAGGGGCCATTTGCGACCAGCATCGTAAGTCAAGAATTTTATGAGACTGACTCCTCGCGCGGTTTCGTTCGTGGCTTCCAAGCACAAACGATTCGCAGTGATGGCCCCTTAGGTACCGCGCTGGGTGGCTACCTTCCACGAATTCCGTGGGGTCGCGATCACCACACCCAGTTCGATCGTCAATTTGGTCACACCGCGAGTATTACGGTGACCACCGAGGATCTGCCCAACCCATCGAATCGGGTCACGCTGTCCCCAGACATCACTGACTCCTGGGGGGTTGCTGCACCCAAAATCAACTACCAAGTTGAACAGCGGTGCGCCGACACCATCGCCTTCGGCATTGAGCGCAACACCGAGGTACTGCTGGCCGCTGGGGCACACGAGATTCTTTCCCTTCCCCTCGTTGAGTCGGCGGGCTTCCACCTGTTGGGCACTGCCCGAATGGGTGAGGATGCAGCATCGAGTGTTGTTGATGGGCAATGTCGGGCACACGATGCGCAGAACCTGTGGATTGTTGACGGCTCGGTGTTCCCCACATCGGGTGCTGTCAATCCCACCTCAACAATTCAAGCGATCGCATTGCGGGCCGCTGACTGTCTGGCTGAGCAACCGATGCTGATAGGAGTTCTTGATGCGTGAGGAACACCTGGTTGCTGTTCTCAACGCTGTTATCCCAGCCAGAGGATCGTTAGCGGCCGCAGGCGATCTGGGGCTCAGTCACGAGGTACTTCAAGATGCTCGCGATGGTTCAGCAATCGACCAAATTTTGGCTGTCCTCCACGAATTACCAGCTGACTTTGATTCGCTCAGCCCAGACGATCAACAGCCGATGCTTCTTGAAATTGAAACCCGCCAGCCAGAAAATTTCGCCACGCTGGTCAACATGGTGTACACCGCCTATTACTCCCATGGCGAGGTCTTGGCGGCACTGTCTGGGCGCACCGGATACAACCCTGGTGCTCCACAACCGACGGGGTACGTCATGGAACCCTTTGACGAATCTTTGTTGGCTTCGGTAAAGCAAATGCCCCCACTATGGCGCCAGGTGAATTGAGGAAATGACCATGTTGAAAACAAATGGAACTGGTGACCAACATCGCGGTAAGGGTGTGGTGGTGACGGGTGGGGCCAAAGGCATTGGTCTTGGCATCGTGCAACGCTTCGTTGCCGAGGGTGCATTCGTGGTGATCGCCGATATCGACATGGACGCTGCTCGTTTGGCGGCAGCAGAACTCGGTGATTCCGCGATTGCAGTTCACACGGATGTCCGTGATGAAGCTGCGCTACAAAATGCTGTCGATGTCACGGTGGCACGCACCGGTCAACTCGATGTGATGGTGAACAACGCCGGCGTTATTGCTGTCGCGCCACTGATTGAAACTGAGGCAGACCAGTGGGTTCGTCTACTTGATATCAATGTGGTCGGAGTGGCCATGGGGAGCAAGGTCGGGGCTAAGCAGATGATCAGTCAGGGTGCGGGTGGTTGCATCGTGAATGCGTCATCAGGTGGCGGGCGCCATGGCGTTGCCAACGTTTCTCAGTATTGCGCGAGCAAGGCCGCCATCATCATGTTGAGCCAGTCACTGTCTCAAGAGGTGGCGCAGCACAAGATTCGGGTCAACTGCTACACACCAGGTCACATCATGACCCCGCTGTGGGAAGACATTATTGCCGGCATGGGCGATAAGTTGGGTCGATCACGAGATGAGACGCTGCAGGCATTTGCTGAAACGATTCCGTGGGGCCGGTTCGGTACCCCAGAAGATGTCGCCGGCACGGTCTCGTGGCTGTGTACACCGGATGCGGAGTACATCAGCGGCCAGTGCATCGCGATGAACGGTGCAGAACTGCCCTGGTAGGCCGGTTACTCAGGGGGAGGAATTTCGGCGGCAAAGTCAGCTGCAATCTGTGCTCGATGGGCAAACCAGACGTCATCGTGACCTTGCACGTATTCCAGAAATCGGCGGAGTGCACCAATGCGACCTGGTCTTCCGACAATACGTAGATGCACACCCAGTGACATGTAACGGAAACCGTCCCTGCGTTCTTGGTACAGCTGGTCGAAGGTGTCAACGAGATAGTCGTACCAGTCGCGTGGTGTGTAGCCAGTCCCCTGCCACATTTTCATGTCATTGGTATCGATCGCATAGGGCATCACGACGATCGGTCCCGATGGCGTAGTGGCCCAGAATGGTTCGTCACCGGAGTAGTCGTCCATGTGGTAGGTGAACCCTTCCTGCACGAGGATTTCGCGAGTCTTCTCGGTGAGTAGATAGCGGGACAGATGTCCTCTGGGTGCTTCACCAACGCTTGTCGCAATGCTGTCGCGGGCGCTACGAATGAATTCCCGTTCTGCTGCTTCGTCCATGCGGTACTGCTGAATCCAACGGTGGCCGTGGCTTGCGGTTTCATCGCCGCGATCGCGAATGAAAGCCGCGATCTCCGGCGCCCGTTCCAAAGCGACTGCTGCGGCCGTCCAGGTTGCCGGAACGCCAGTGTCGGTAAGAACCTTCGCCACCCGTGGGAAACCCTCTTTGGTCCCGTAGCGGTAGTTCGACTCGTTCCCGTAGTTTCGCATTCCCTCCTTAAGCGCAAGACCCATTTCATCCACCGGTTCTGGTCGACGATCACCGTCGAGGATCGACATCTCTGCGCCCTCTTCCACGTTGACCACGAGGGAGAACCCGAGGGATTGTGATGACGGCCGTGGATGATTTTTCACTGCGTGCTCCTATCTGATGAGTGAAGCGGGTTGGCGAAACTTTGGAGTGACTAGACTGGCAGATATGGTGAACGTAGATTCGCAAAATGCAGGCGTGTTGGTTGAACGTCATGAGCATGTTGCATACATCAAGATCGACCGGCCGGAAAAGCGAAATGCCTTGACCCAGGCCATGTGGGCGGCGATCCCCCCGATGATTGATCGGTTGAATAGTGACCTGAGCATCCGTTTGATCGTTGTTGGTTCCTCGAGTCCTGGAGCCTTTTCTGCGGGTGCCGACATCAGTGAATACCGACAGCACGCAGGAGATCTGGAATGGGGTGCCGATAGTCAACGTGTCGTGGGTGCGGCCTTGGCTGCTGTGGCACAGGCTCACGCGCCGACGTTGGCCGCAATTGACGGGCCGTGCTTTGGTGGTGGCGCCGGGATCGCGGTGGCGTGTGATTTTCGCATCGCGACAAGATCGGCGACCTTTGCTATTACTGCGGCAAAACTGGGCATGGTTTACGAGTTTGGGGCATTGGTTGCGCTCGTTGATTTGGTGGGACCAGCCCATGCAAAGAAGATCTTGTTTACCGGTGAAACCTTCGACGCCACACAAGCCGAGCGCATGGGTCTCGTTGACACAGTCGTTGATGATTCCGATCTGGAGACCGCAACTGAGGCGTTTGCTGCGGGTCTGGTGAAGACCAGCGGGATGAGTGCGCGGATTATGAAAGAGGCGATTCAACGCATCATGTCTGGTCGTCGTGAGGAGTGCACTGAGACCGACGAGTTCGTCAATCGCGCCTTGCGTTCGGCGGATTACCAAGAGGGCGTTTCCGCATTCATCGAGCGTCGACCTCCAGTGTTTGAAGGTTGACATAGTCGTCGATTTTGGCGGCCCAGCGCAGGAGATTTCGATCGCTACCGGGCTGGCCGACGAGTTGAACCGAAGTCCCGTGCCACGGAACCGCAACGGCTGGGAGTCCTGCGACGTTGACCCAGGCGGTGAGATCTGCAGCGTGAACGGGATCGTCGCCAATGACCGGCGCTGACTGCGGTGTCGTGGGGAGAACCAGACAGTCCACGTGACTGAGTGCGTTGCGAATTGACCGTCGGATGCCGACCATTTCATCCACGCTCTGCCACAGTCGTGCCGCGCTGGCCTTCTCTGCGTAATCCAACATGGAACGAACCGCTGCCGGCACGAGGTCTCGCTGCCATGGTTCACTGAAAACGTTGCAGGCGGAAGCCTCAACGACTAGTAGGCCGTGACGACGGATGCGGTCCGGTGTGAGATCAACGCTTGTCGAAAAAGTAATGGGATCCACCGTCGTACTGCCCCAATTTTGCATGAGGCCGACCACCTCGGTGACTCCCCGACGACCAGACTCATTGGCAACGCTTGCCCAATCGCACAGGGCAATGTGCGCCGGATACTCGGTTGACGTTGTGGGGGCAACGTCTCGCGACCAGGGAAAATCGCGATCAAAGCGAAGGATTGCGTCGGCAACGTCTATCAATACGCGTGGGTCCCGGGCGAGAACTCCCACGGAATCCATGGACGGCGCGAGTGGCGTCATTCCTCGTGCGCTTACTGCGCCGTGGGTGGGGAGCCATCCGTAGACACCGCAGTAGGCGGCTGGAATTCGAACGCTTCCCATGGTGTCTGAACCAAGGGCAAACTGAACAAGTCCTGCACCAACAACCGCGCCGGAGCCACCACTTGACCCACCAGCGTGCAGGGTCGGATCTCGTGGATTCACGCATGGTCCCAATGCTGCGGACTCGGTAATCGCCCCGATGGCCATGGGCGCCATCGTTGTGGTCATTGCGGCAATGGCTCCCTCGGCTTTCAAAAGTTCGATGACGAAAGCGTCGCTCGCAGCGGGAGGTGCCAGAGTGGGAATGAGACCGGAACTCGTGGGAAGCCCCTCCAGGTCGATATTGGATTTCACTGCAAACACTAGGCCGTCTAGCGGACCGAGTGCCTGTCCTTGTGCACGGCGGGCGTCTGCTTGCTCAGCCTCTGCCAAGGCGGTTGGGATCAGCGCTTCGATCGCACCCGGTGCTGGGTCGTGATCGATGGCTGCCATTAGCTGTGACCACGTAGTTGGGCTCACCGTTGATCCACCAGGCGAACCGGCTTTTGCCGTTCATGAACCCCGGTAAGACTGGCGGTTCCCCCGGGAGCGACGATGTCAATCTCAATACCGACTCCGAGTCGATCAGACATCATCGACTGAACCTGTTGGGCATCAACGGCTTCCGGCTCTTGGACCTCACACATGATGGTTAGCCTTTCGCCGTGCCCAGACTTTTCCCAGCGGCACACGAATTCACCGGTAAACCCGGGCACATTGGCCAGGAGCGCGCCCATGGCTGACGGATAAACGTTGATGCCCTTGAGCTTGACCATGTTGTCGCTGCGCCCGAGTAGTCCGTCGATGCGGCGGAAGGGCAAGCCAGCAGCGTTGCTGCCACTGCGTAACTGGGTGAGGTCATGGGTATTGAATCTGATGAGGGGTGCGAGGTCGTCCTTGGCCAGACAGGTCACGACGATATTCCCTACGCCGTTGCCAGCGTCTTTATCGTCATCGTCAAGGACTTCAACAACATTGGCGTCTTCCCACAGGTGTAATCCGTCCCGTTCGGGACCCTCACTTGCCAGCGCCCCTGTGTCGGCAACGCCGTACCAGTTGTATGCCTTGGCTCCACCCCAGGCTTGCTCCAGCGGCTCTCGGCCACCTGCCAGCAGGTGTCCGATGATCATGCGAACGGGCAGATCCGTGCCGGGCTCAAGGCCCACATCACGCGCGGTATCGGCCAGTTTGCGCAGGTAGTCGGCAAAGCCAAGAAGCACGGTGGCACCGAATTGGTGCATTACCGCTATCTGGCGTTCCGATCGAGTCTCAATGCCGGTGCCCGCGGACAGCAGCATGGCGTTGGTGTAGCGCGTCACCGACTCGCGAACGTAGTGACCACCATTGACCAGCCCGTGCCCATAGACACTGTGGGCAACATCGTCGGCGCCAACACCGAGCCAACCGTAGATTCGTCCAAGGAGCGCATTTTGTACCTCGCGCCCCCATGCTCCCCAGATGACCGGCTGTGGATTTCCGGTGGTTCCGCTCGTGGTTTGCAACACGGCCGGTCCGCGCGGTCGATCTGTTCTGGTGGCCAGCGAACCAAAGGGTGGGTGCGCGGCCACGTCGGCGAGGATCATGTTCTTATCAATAACGGGTAGGCGATGTAGATCAGCCAGGCCATGGATATCGCCTTTGCTGATGCCGGCTTCGCCCCAGATGCGTTGGTAAAACGGCGTGGCCCACGCGCAGTCCATGACCGTGGTGAACCGCTGCTGCTGAAGATCCTCAAGAGTGGTGCGAGACATGCCCTGATATGTCTGCAAGAACCCAGGGCCCCAGGGATATTCCCGTTGCAGTCGTTCTTGGTCTACTGCACCAGCGTAGGTGGGGATGGGTGAGGTGTCGCGACTCATAAAACGTCCCAGAGGTCAGTTACATCAGCAAGGTTGTCAATGTCAGAGATGATTGCGTGCAGTGCATCTGCATAGTCCGCGCGGCCACCAATAGCCATGGCATCATCGAATTTCTTTCGTGATTGTTCTGGGCTCAGTGGTGATTCTGGGCTACCCAGCGACCCAGGTATGTCAGCGGTAATTGTGTCACCGTTGTTGAGGGTAATCACGATTCGTTGGGGGTTAAATGCGTTGGGGTCGGGGTTGTCGTCGGCAACGACACTGACCCGTTCGCTCCAGGCGAGTGTGTCTGGATTAGTTATGCGTTCGGGGCGGTAGGTGTCCATGTTAATGGTGCCGTCGTCGAGTAGACAGGGCACCAGGTAGGCCAGGCACAGCCGGGCTGCGCCCACCGGCATGTCAGCGGTGGGTCTGCGACCGACGAGTCCGCGAACCATGGACGGCACTGCGATGTCGATTCGGCTGATATCTGATCGGGTAAACCCATGTGTGTGCTGCAGATCCAAGATTCCACCGAGAACTCCGTGGGTTGCTCTGCCGCTGGGAAAGGGCTTGATGCCAACGCGAGTAATCTCCCAGTGCGCTGCCTTGTTGGCCGCTAATTGCCCGGGATCACCGTCGGTCTCGATGAGGTTGTAGTAGCCGTAGGTGCCCTCGAGTATGAAGCGGGGGCCTTGGAATCCGGCATCGGCCAGATCAATTGCGTTCATCGCTGCCCGGGCATTGAACCCCACCTGTAGGGCCAAGACCTGCGCCCCTTCGGTGTGTGGCTGCATGGTGCCCGAAATTCCGCCGTAAACGATGCCCAAAGCGGCGAGGATTTTTTCTGATGACCATCCCGCAGCGACTCCAACGCCCACAACCGCGCCCATGCCACCGTTGGTTGCTGGCCGGAAAAACCGCAGGGGGCTGTTGGTAACCACACCGAGCCCGGCTGCCATATCGACGCCAGCGAGGATGCCGTTGACGATTTGTTCGCCACTCACCACTTCGCCGCGCCGAGTCATGGACTGCGCCCAGGCCATCACACACGGGGTCACCACGGACATCGCATGCACAACGCCTGGCTCGTGGATGGGATCCCACTCCAGGGTGTGTACCTGGTGGGCATTGACGAAGGCAGCACCGCCGACGCCGAGGAACGGGCCGCCGCCCCAAATAGCCGCTTCGCTAGGCCCACCCCAGTGGGTAAGGAGTTCGCGGACGCGTTGGGATTCGGCTGTGGAAGCCCCCGCGATACCAACCGCCAGCGTGTCACGCAGCAGTGCAACCGCTTGCGCACGCACTGTGCCGGGAACCCCAGCGTCAATGGAGTCGTTGATCTGCTCAATGAAGTCATAGGCGATGGGTGATCCTGAGTTCACCGCGTGAGCACCCGTGGGGCTCACAGCACCGTGTTCTGTCACTTTTTATTTCCCTTTTTCGATAAACCGTCTGACATCTTTATTCATTTGTGACACCTTAACCCTTGCGCGATTAAATCGTCGGGCATTTAAATTGTGCCAACCGGTCAGCCAGGCAGCAGCGTGGTTGGCACGAAAGCACGAGTGAGCAGAGGTGGTTTCATGAAGCGCAAGGCCTTGGTCGCAACCGCGGCCGTAGCGGCCCTCACCATCGCCGGTTGTTCTGGCGGTTCAAGTGATGGGTCAACATCTGGGGGAGCAGCAGCGTCAAACCTGACCTATCTTGGTCTTGACGTCCCGGCGGGCCTCGACCCCGACGGTCCGTCTGCATCAATTCCGGCTACCCAAATGGGTATCGCCAATTTGATGGAGCCCCTGGTGTACTACAAGCCTGGCTCAGAGAACGAAACCGGCGTTGGTCTGTTGGAGTACGGCTATGACATCGATAAGTTCGATGGCCGCCTCGCTGAGAGCGTCACCTTCGACGAGGCCACGTTGACGTGGACGTTTAATCTGCGTCAAGGCGTTACCGGTTGCGATGCAGCCACTTTTAATGCCGACGATGTGCTCTACACCTTTGCCCGTGCGAAGAGTGTGAGCGGCGCAGCGCCCATCGGCTGGTTCCTTTCTAATGTTGCCAACATCGGTGGATTTACCACCGATGTGTTCGCCGAAGATCCTGCCGTCGCAGCCGAGGCAAAAGAACTAGGCGACTGGATCACCAAGACTGATGATTTCACCGTGGTCATCAAGCAGGATGCAGCGAATAAACTGTTCCTGCCGGTGCTCACCATCTTCGGTCTGCAGATCTATGACAAGGAAATCATGGAGGCCAATGCCACTCCGGATGATCCCTGGTCACATGAGTACGCCAACAACGTCAACGCCCCATCCTTTGGCGCCTACTGCGTGAAGTCGTGGGAAAAGAATGCTGAAATGGTGTTGGAGTCCAACCCCGACTACTACGGCGGAGCACCAGCGCTGACAAACGTGGTGTGGCGCAAGGTGCCCCAGTCAGCCAACCGGTTGGCTTCGGTGTCTACCGGTGCTGCTCAACTCACCGATAGCCTCACGCCCCGTGAATTTGCCAGTGTTGAGGGCAACGACGCGGTCCGCGCATGGCGAGCCACCGGCAACCTGAACCTGTTCCTCGGCATGAACTTCCAGTCGCCGCCCTTTGACAACCTCAAGGTTCGTCAAGCCTTCGCTCTGGCCCTGAATTACGACAAGATCATTCAGGATGGGTACTTCGGCCGTGCGGTCAAGTGGGAAGGCCAGATCCCCATGTCTTACCCGGGTTACTCCAAGCAGGAGCCCCAGTACGGCTACGACGTGGAACGCGCCAAGCAGCTTCTTGCTGAATCAGGCTGGGTTGATGATGGCAGCTTGAAGCTGACCTACATCTCCGAGGCTGAGTCAACGCTCGGCCCGATCGTCACGCAGATGAAGGCTGACCTTGCCGCTATCGGGGTTGAGATTCAGTTGGACCCGATCCCCCAAACCCAGTTTGGTGATCGAGTCTTGGTGAAGCGCGATCTGCCCTTCTTCGTTAACGATAACGAGAAGCCGATCGGCGTGGATGCCGGTTACGCCACCCTGCTGTTCTTCGTGTCTACCGCTCAGGGTGGGCTGAACAACATGGTCAACTACGAGAGCAAGGTTGTGGATGATCTGTGGGCGCAAGCCAAGACGGATCCTTCGGTGGAGTCGCGCGATGCGCTTCTCGCCCAGGTGCAAAAGCAGCTGCAGGAGGACGTCGCGTGGGCACCGGTTGTGCAGTATGACAACCAGTGGATCTCCGCACCTGGTCTGTCCGGACTTGTGCTTCACCCGGACAATTCAGTGCACTTCAGTGATCTGGCACTAACCAACTAGTTCCAACCACCGTGGCGCTCGATGTGTTAATCGTCGAGCGCCACGGTGCACTGCTGTTTATCGGCATACCTGGTTCATGTTTGAAGTCAGCGGGGAACTCAGGGAGGAGTCGCTAGCACCGTGGGTCGCTACGTACTCAAACGAGCTGGAATCGGGCTACTGCAAGCCCTGGGCATCACCATCGTTGTCTTTTTTGTTATTCGTGCACTCCCGGCCGATCCGGTTGCTCGTCTGGTCGGGTTTAATTCCTCCCCTGAGGTGTACAAGCAAGCGCAGGCCTCCCTCGGCCTCGACGCCAGTATCTGGTCACAGTTTGTTACCTACATGTCGGGCCTTTTCCGAGGTGATCTGGGTGTCTCGTGGGTCACCGGCAGTCCGATCCTGGAAGAGATTCGCTCGGCTCTTCCCATTACTTTGCAATTGATTACCCTTTCGTTCGCCCTGGCGCTTTTAGTTTCCGTTCCCGTGGGTATTGCCACCGCAAAGCGTCCCGGTGGCAAACTCGATAAGGGTGTTTTCGGTTACGGTCTCTTTGCTGGCGCCCAGCCTGAGTTCTGGTGGGGCCTGCTGTTCATCTTCTTCTTCTACTACTCCTGGGGCTTAGCCCCGGCTCCCCTTGGCCAATATGCGCCGGGGCTTGATCCGCCACCACAAATCACCGGCATGTCTTTGGTGGACTCATTGATCACCGGCAACTTCACCGCCTTTATTGATGCGGCCTGGCATCTATGGCTGCCGGTGATGACCCTTGCGTTTATTGTGTCTGGCCCGATCATTAAAATGACGCGACAGAGCATGAGCCGGGTTCTGGGTAGTGAATTCATCCTGTACCAGCAGGCATCAGGCTTGCCATCGGGGCAGATCGCTCGCTCCACGATTCGCGCCAGTTTACCCCCGGTGTTGACCCTCGCCGGAATCCTTTTCGGCTTCCTGCTCGGTGGAGCAGTGCTGATTGAACAGGTCTTTGCCTTCAACGGTCTGGGGTCCTACTCCGTGCGCGCCGTGCTGAATCTGGACTATCCCGCCATCCAGGGAACGGTCCTCATCATTACCGTGGTGTCGTTGGTGGTTTACCTCGTCCTTGATTTACTCCTAGCCGTCATCGATCCGAGGGTGAAGAACTAATGACTATTCCCCAGGCCCCACCGGTCGAAGGTGAGCACCCGCTAGAGAACCTCGCCAACGAAAAGCTGAAGACGAAGCGTTGGTTTCATGACCCGTTGCTTGTAGTCGGCATTGTTATCGTGGGAGTCGCTATTTTCTTAGCTGCTTTCGGTGAAGCGATCGCCCCGTATGACCCGACGGTGCCGGTGGGTCCGCCCAGCGTTCCGCCCTCGGGTCAATACTGGTTCGGCACAGACACGTCGGGCCTCGATGTGTTTAGTCGCGTAATTTCTGCCCCACGCATCGATGTGACCCTGGCCGTGAGCGCTGCCCTTCTGTCCGGAATTTTTGGCACTCTGATTGGCTTGATGGCTGGGTTCTACCGCGGGGTGTTCTCGTCACTGGTGATGCGCATCTCTGACGTGCTGCAAGCCTTCCCGGTCTTCATTTTGGCGATGGTCTTGGTGGCACTGTCGGGTCGTAACCTGACGAACCTCATTTTCGCCCTCACGTTCTTGTACACGCCCATCTTTATTCGGCTCACGCGAGCCGAGGTCTTAACGCAGCGGGAACGTTCCTATGTGGAGGCAGCACGGGCAGCGGGGAACTCTGATTTTAAGATTGCGCTCAAGCACGTTCTTCCCAATTCCCTGACACCCTCACTAATTCAACTCTCGGTCACCGTGGGCTTTGGTATTTTGCTCACCGCGGGCCTGTCTTTCGTTGGCGCAGGTGTTCGACCACCAAACCCTGAATGGGGTCTGATGATCGCCAACAGTGCGCCGCAATTGGTGCTGGGTGAGTGGTGGACATCGTTGTTCCCGGGTATTGCGGTGTCCTTGACCGTTGTGGGCTTTGCCGCGCTGAGTAACGCGATCGAACGACGGGTGGCCACCTCATGACCTCGACCATTTTGAAAACCACCGGACTCAACGTGGTCTACCCCACACCAACGGGTCAGTTTAAGGCCGTCAACGATGTCGACCTAGAACTTCGCTCGGGTGAAATTGTGGGTCTTATTGGTGAGAGTGGATCGGGCAAGACTTCACTCGCGCTGGGTCTCCTGGCGCTCGCGCGTCATCCTGGAAAAGTTTCCGGTCACATCGATTTTCAGGGCAGGGACCTCCTGTCGCTGGACAATGACGAGTTACGCGAGATCCGTGGGCGCTCTATCGGGCTAATCACCCAGAAGCCTCGCCAATCGCTTAATCCGTTTCAGAATGTGGGTACCCAAATCGGCCGGGTCTATCGCGCGCATGTGAAGGCGTCGAAGAGCGAGGCCAATGACCACGCTATTGAGCTATTGGAAAACGTCGGCATCAACGATGCACCTCGCCGCATCCGGGCGTATCCACATGAGCTTTCCGGTGGTATGGCGCAGCGGGCCCTGATCTCGATGGCGCTGAGTGCACAACCGGAGCTACTTGTGGCTGATGAGCCCACCAGTGGTCTCGATGTGACCATTCAGGCCCAGTTCCTTGACCGCATGTGGCAGCGAGCCGAAGAGACAGGCACCGCAGTACTTTTGGTGACGCAGGACCTTGGCATTGTTGCAAACTATTGCGACCGCGTGCTGGTCATCGAAAATGGCAAACTTGTCGAAGATGCCCCCACTCGGGACTTCTTCGCAAACCCTCGAGATGCCTATAGCAAGCGCGTGTTGGCGTTGGCCGGTGAACGAGCAGTTGCCGATACTGCCGATGCGGGAGTATCCACAGCAGAACCATTGCTTCGCATTGAAAATCTCCGCAAAACATTCAAGCTCGACGACGGCAAGATTCTCAGTGCCGTGTCCGACGTAAGTCTTACCGTCATGCAGGGTCAGTCTCTGGGGTTGGTGGGTGAAAGCGGCAGTGGTAAGACCACGGTTGGCCGACTCATCCTGCGACTCCTTGACGCCGACGAGGGCAGCATCTGGTTCCGCGACACCGAGTTGACGTCAATGAAGACGCGAGCGTTTCGTGACTTCAGGTCCAAGATTCAGGTTGTGTTCCAGGACCCATTCGACTCTTTGAACCCGCGCTGGTCGGTGGAGAAGGCGATCTCTGAACCTATCGACCTGCACATGAAAATGTCCAAGGATGAGAAGCGACTGCGCATCACCGAACTGCTCGGGCAGGTAGGACTTCCCGAGAGTATCCGCACGGTGAAGCCTGCCGGGTTGAGCGCTGGCCAGCAGCAGCGAGTGTGTTTGGCGCGAGCACTGTCAACGAACCCTGACTTCTTGGTGCTTGACGAACCCACATCGGCACTCCCACCGGTAGCGCGGGTGGAAATGATCGCGTTGCTGAAGGATTTGCGCGAACGCCTCGGGTTGTCCTTCATCTTCATCTCCCACGACCTGAGCACCGTTCGCGAACTGTGCCAAGACGTTGCCGTGATGTATCTGTCCCAAATTGTGGAAATGGGCCCAACGTCAAAAGTCTTTGCCCATCCGGAGCATCCCTACACGCAGGCGTTGCTGGACTCGGTGCTTTTTCACGACCCCTTATCGCGGCGCGTGGATCGGGAACATCGCGGCGCTCTGGTGGGTGAGATCCCAAGCCCGGTTGACCTACCCAAGGGCTGTTACCTAGCCGGTCGTTGTCCCTTCGCCGAAGAAAAGTGCAGGCAAGAGCCACAACTTTTGGAATTTACTGAGCCGGGGCACCTCGTTCGGTGTTGGAAGGCTGTCGGTGGAGTATTGAACGTGGTTGATACCGAGGCGTGACCCATCATGGCTAGCGCGCGCGTGGTGATTATTGGTTCTGGTGCAACCGGTGCGGCATTTGCCTGGCGTGCAGCAACTTCAGGACTGGATGTGACCTGCCTGGAACGTGGTCGTTGGGCTCTGCCTGAGTCGACACCGAGTGCGAGTTCTGATTGGGAGGTTCGCCGCCTCACCGATCGTTCACCCAACCCTAACGTTCGCCGGTCGGTAGCGGACTATCCGATCCTGGATGACACTTCTGTGATCAAGCCGGCCACATTCAATGGTGTGGGCGGTAGCACGGTGCTGTGGTCAGCGCATGCCCCACGGTTTCGCCCATCA
>Ga0075118_10000905_pt1 | contig 24017 bp, 21 predicted proteins | sample AntAceMetag02UKE_FD_69794 | JGI IMG/M metagenome (GOLD analysis project Ga0075118, IMG submission 69794) | Saline lake microbial communities from Ace Lake, Antarctica - Antarctic Ace Lake Metagenome 02UKE | ecosystem: Environmental > Aquatic > Non-marine Saline and Alkaline > Saline | place...
CAGCGGGTACCACGTAGGTGGCGCCGTGGCGACGAGCAAGCTGCAGTCCACCGGTGACGTAATCGTTGTGCACATGCGTTTCGGCGACATGCGTCACGGTGAGCCCATGCTCGGCAAGAACCTGCTCGACCCGATCAATATCGCGCTGGGGGTCGACCACCAACGCATGCGTACCGTCGTGGGCGATGTAACTACGGTCACCGAGGCCGGTCGAGTCAATGTTGATGACATGGGGGGCTGAAGAAAAGGTCATGATGTCTCCCGCTGCAGTAGCGCTCGGCCAACGAGGTGTCCGAGGCACGTCGACGAATCAATGCAGTTGGGGTGACGATCACTCCAACCACCCAGAGGTTATACCCCCAGGGGTATCTGGCGCAAGGTTTTGGCGGCGACCTCAGACATCAGTGCGGCGGCGGTCGGGGTGGGGTGCAATCCATCGGTTGTGTAGCCGGGCAACCAACCACCCAGCACCGGATCGCGCAATGGAGTGCCGGTGTCGAGCACGGTCACTCCATGAATCGCAGCCCACGCCTTAATCGCGGAATTCACCGCCACAACCCGGGCATCAGCTTCGGGCTCTGCCCGAGGTGGCAGCGTGCACACAAACAGGGGTACACCGACTGATTCGGCGGCTAATCGAATGCGTTCAAGATTGCCGGTGACCACCGGCGGGGTTATTTCTCCGGACACGTCATTGGTGCCGCCGTGAACGATCAACAGGTCTGGCGTGGGGTACATCGCGGTCCACACTTGACCGGCCATCCAGGCTGTGGACATGCCATTTCCTGCTGTGACAGTAGCCAACCGAACACTTCCCGTGGTGTCATCCAATAACCCGTGCAGCCAGGAGTACTCATCGACGATGCCTAGGTCGGTATCAGACATTCCCCGCGTGATCGAGTCGCCCAAGAACGCCGCGAGGGGCCGTTCCTCCGGGGGCAGGTAGGCGAAGAGATCTACATCTTCGATGGTCGCGGTGGGCTCTACGGGCACGGACTCAACGGCGGAATCGGTGCTCTGAGGTTGAAGAATCGGCCCGCCTGATTGGGCGGGTCCGGTAGCCATGGCGATCGTCCAGGCCAGCAATCCGAGCCCCACGCCCACTACTGCGGCTAGGCGCCAGCCCCAGGCATGGATCGACATCACCGTCCTATTCAACCCTGAGACCCCCCATCAATGCCCACCGAGGTCATTTTATCGGTGTGTCGCAAAATGATCTCAAAAGGCTCACAAAGTGATCCAAGCCACTGACTTGGACCCCCTATCACGGTCCCCGCACCAGCATGGGTCACCCTTGGTTATGGCTCAATTAAGACCGGTACACCCACCGGCGGCCAGATACGACCCGCCATCACACGGGTCAAGGAGTGAGAAAAGATGAAACAGTTCGCGACCGTGTTCGCGTCCCTATTCGAACGGGAGACCCCCGGCTACGACAACACCGAATCGGCCACACCCTGGACGTTTGCCGATCGTCCCTGGCAGTCCAAGCGTTAGTGGCAACTGACCGGGCGTTGATTCCCGGTCAGTTATTTGGCCGGATATCTAGGCCATGATCTAACCGGCAAATGCCGTACTCGGCAGATCCCGCTCTCCAGCGGTGATGGCGGTCACGATTCGCTCGGCCACCGCCATGGCAGTTAGCCCCTCGGGCAACCGGGGGGCTTCGCCATGAATGGGGTGGTCTGCCAGTCCAGTTTCGGTATGCGGTGGACGAGCATCGATCAGCCGGATCCCGCCTCGTCGCAGTTCGCGGGACGCAGCATGGTCGTAGGCCATCAACGCTGCCTTCGCCGCGCTGTAAGCGGCCATGCCGGCCATTGGCTGCTCGGCAACGACCGCGCTGACATTGACCAGGAACGGATCGCGGCCCTGACTTGCCGACTCACGCAGGTGCTCGGCCGCTGCCTTCATCAATCTGATGGGCGCCAAAGTGTTGGTAGTGAACAGTTCAATGAGCACGTCATCGGGTGTGTCCACAGCGGCACCGAAAGCCACCACTCCCGCGCAAAAAACCACTCCGTCAAGGCCACCGCGTTCAGCAACCGCGGTATTCACCGCTGTGGCAATGCCATCGGCACGACGAACATCAACCAAAACGGTGCGACCCAGCGGGGACAAGGCTGCGAGTCGGGCGTCGTCTCGGCCCGTCATCGTCAGCACTGCCCCAGCATCCTTGAGCAACTGAGCGATGGGTCGACCAAGACCACCTGTTGCGCCCACAACCAAAACTGACTTTCCCGCGAGATCTCCCATACCCCCCACTGTGGCATCACCGCGACCTTCCGGCACAACCAGCACACCCCAGCCAATGCGCTAGGGTTCACTCACCAGGGGAGCTCGCAGGATCAGCGGGCTGAGAAGGTGACGGCCGTCACCGACCCATTACAACCTGATCTGGGTAATGCCAGCGGAGGGAGACTTCTTGTGTTTCGTCGATTTTTTGCTCAGGGCCCCACTACTCCGGTGCCGGGGCGCTCAATTGCACTCACCGTCGGGCTGATCACCACCGGTCTTGTCTTAGCCGCCTGCGGTGGGACTTCCGGCGGTGAAACCTCAACCACCGTCGACACCGACGGCGATCCTGTTGTGGTGCGCGTCATCACGCACGACTCGTTCGCCCTCACCGAATCCCTGGTCACCGACTTCGAGGCAGAGAACAACATTGTGCTCGAACTCATCGCTGCCGGCGATGCCGGCGAGATCGTTAATCGGGCGGTGCTTGCCGCTGGCAACCCGGACGGCGATGTTCTCTTCGGGGTAGACACCACCCTGCTGTCTCGGGCCATTGATGCAGACGTGTTCGAGCCCTATGTGGCCGACGCGCCGCTACGGCCAGAATTGGTCGCGGCCGGTCTCGGTGTCGTCACCCCGGTTGATGATGGTGACGTATGTATCAATCTTGACGACGCATGGTTTGCAGACAATGACGTGGCTCCGCCCACAACATTGGACGACCTCACCAAGCCCGCGTACGCCGACCTGCTCGTTGTCCAAAACCCAGCCACCTCATCCCCCGGGCTGGCCTTCCTGATGGCAACGGTTGCCCGGTTTGGAGATGACTGGCCCACCTACTGGCAGGACCTGCGCGACAATGGTGTCGAGGTCGTCAACGGATGGTCCGAGGCCTACCAGGGTCAGTTCAGCGCAGGTGGCGGCTCCGGAGACAGGCCGATCGTTGTTTCCTACGCCACGAGCCCCCCGGCGGAGATTGTCTACGCGGCCGACCCCAAACCGACGCGGCCGAGCACATCGGTGATGCTCGATGGTTGCTACCGCCAGATCGAGTTCGCCGGAGTTTTGCGCGGTACGCCGGTCGCAGAGGCAGCAAAAATCGTCGTGGATTGGCTTGTTTCGGAGCCGGTGCAGGAGGACTTTCCCCTGTCGATGTTCGTCTTCCCCGCCCGCGAAGGCGTTGCACTGCCCGCCGTGTTCACCAACTTCGCCAAGCGAGTGGACGCTCCGCTAGAGATTGACCCCGCCACCATTGCGGCGCAACGGGAGACCTGGGTGGAGGAGTGGACTCAAATCGTGCTGCGCTAAAGGCGGCACGACCACTTGGCCTCGCGCTCCTGCCCCTTGCTGCTGTCGCTCTCCTCGTAGCGGCACCGCTTTGGGCTCTGCTCACCGAGGGCTTACAACCGGCGTCTTGGGACACGCTGGTGGCCGGTTCGACCTGGCGGGTCATGGGCTACACCACCGCTCAGGCACTGGTCAGCACGGCGTTAAGCATTGGCCTTGCTCTCCCGGTGGCATTCGCGCTCTATCGACTTTCCATCCCCGGTCGCCGCATCTGGCTCGCGCTGATCACTATTCCTTTCGTGTTGCCTACCGTTGTGGTGGGCCTTGCCTTTCGTGAACTTCTCCCCTTCGCTGGCACGACGTGGGCGATCATCGTGGCTCACGTTTTCTTCAATGTGGGTTTGGCGGTTCGCGTGATCGGTGCCGTCTGGGGGCAACTAGACGGTCGACTAGGTGAGGTTGCTGCATCACTGGGGGCCAGTGCATTTGCCCGCTTTCGACTCGTTACCTGGCCGCTCCTGCGCCCAGCGATTACCGCGGCCAGCGTGCTTGTTTTCATGTTTACCTTCACCTCATTCGGCGTGGTCCTCGTGGTAGGTGACCCAGCACTACCCACAATCGAAGTGGAGATCTACCAGCGGGCAATCCAACGCCTGGATCTCGACGCTGCAGCGGCCTTGGCGATCTTGCAACTTGTCGTTGTGGTCTTCACGCTGGGACTGGCTTCACGGTTACAGCAACGACTCAGCGTGGTAGGTGTCGTGGCCGACGTGTCGCGCAGGGAGAAGCCCCGAGGCACGGGTGATTATCTGGCTGTCAGCATCGCAGTATTCGTTGCGGTCGCTGTCATCTTGCCCATTGCGCAGCTGGTTGCGACATCACTGCAGGTTGGCGACAGTTGGGGGCTGACCTGGTATGCCGAAGCCTTCGCGCCCAGCGACAACACCACCCGCGCCACCCCGGTTGCCGAAGCACTATGGATCTCGTCTCGCTACGCAGTGGTGGCGACGATGCTCGCACTTGTGCTGGGCATGCTCGCCGCTATTTCAGTGACACATCTTAAGCGAGGCCAGGCAACCTTAGATACCATAGTGACTCTGCCCCTTGGGATTTCCGCGGTCAGCATCGGACTTGGACTGCTCCTACTTTCCATCGGCGGGCCCCTCGACCTGCGCGGCTGGTGGCTCCTTGTACCCCTGGGTCAGGCACTGGTCGCCATGCCGATCGTGGTGCGTGTGGTCCTGCCGGTACTGCGCTCTATCGACCCGCGCCTTCGCGACGTAGCAGCCTCACTTGGCGCTCGACCCATCCGCGTTTGGCTCACCGTGGACGGGCCACTGGCGCTTCGTGCTGCAGCGGTAGCAGGGGCGCTGTCGGCAGCAGTGTCGCTGGGCGAGTTCGGAGCAACGGCCTTTCTTGCTCGTGCAGATACACCCACGGTTCCCGTTCAGATTGTGCGACTGCTGTCACGTCCGGGTGAGGCAAATCTCGGGCAGGCTGCCGTACTCTCGGTCATTCTCGTTATCGTTACCGCAACGGTTGTGGGCGTTGCCGAACGAGCCCGCCCCTCCAAATCCACAGGTTGGTGATGATGTCATGACCACACCGAGAGACCTGACGCCATCTCCTCAGTGTGAGCAACCGGGTACGACTGGACTTCGAGTGCTCGATGGCGCCATCACCTACGAAGGTCGCCTGCTCCTTCATGAGGTGCGCCTTGACGTTCCCCCGGGCCACATCGTGGCGCTTCTGGGCCCTAGTGGTTCCGGCAAGAGTTCGTTGCTTCGGTGCATCGTTGGCGTGCAGCCGCTCACATCGGGATCAATTTCCTGGGATGGTCACGACATCACCGGTGTCGCTACACATCGACGTGGCTTCGGACTCGTCTTCCAAGATGCACTGCTATTTCCCCACCTCAATGTTGCCGCGAACATTGCCTTCGGCCTCAGGTTCACATCCGGCGAGAAGATCAACACACGTCAGCGGGTCGAGGAGTTGCTTGAACTCGTCGGTCTGGAGGGGTTTTCTCACCGTGGAGTCGACACCCTGTCCGGTGGTGAGGCGCAGCGCGTGGCACTAGCTCGGGCGTTGGCTCCCGGCCCCAAACTGCTATGTCTCGATGAACCTTTCGGAGCCCTTGATCGTGACCTGCGCGAACGGCTTGTTCATGACGTCCGCGATTTGCTCACGCTACTGGGCACCCCTGCGATTCACGTCACGCACGACCCTGATGAAGCTGAACAACTCGCCGACGAAGTCCGCACGATCCGGGACGGCAGCCTGGATCCACGTTGCTGATTCGTTGCAGTAACGTCCGGGCATGACCAAGTACGTCTATGACTTCAGCGAGGGCGGCCGTGAAGATGCGGATCTGCTCGGTGGCAAAGGCGCGAACCTTGCCGAAATGACCCGGCTCGGGTTGCCGGTGCCACCGGGATTTACGATTACTACCGAAGCCTGTCGAGAGTTTTTGCGTCGCGGCGAAGTCCCAGATGACCTTCGCGTGCAGGTCACCATGGCGCTGCGCCGCTTGGAAGTTGAGCTTGGCCGCCGACTCGGCGATGTGACCGATCCGCTCCTGGTCAGTGTTCGCTCCGGCGCTCGGTTCTCAATGCCGGGCATGATGGAAACAGTTCTCAATGTTGGGCTCAACGACTACTCGGTGGAGGGCCTTACCGCGGCGACCGGTGACGCCCGCTTCGCCTGGGATTCCTACCGGCGCTTGATTTCCATGTTCGGGCGCACCGTGCTTCACGTGGAACCGGGCACCTTCGAGGCCGCCTTTGATGCGGCCAAGGTGGCCCAGGGCGTCACCTTGGATGCAGACCTTTCCACTGAGTCTTTGCAAGAGTTGGTGGAGACTTACAAGGCCATCGTTTTGGAACACTCCGGCCGACCCTTTCCACAGGATCCGCGTGAACAACTCGACATGGCCACCGTCGCGGTGTTCTCGTCATGGAACACCCCACGGGCCAATCTGTACCGGCGCCGCGAACGAATTCCTCACGACCTTGGCACGGCCGTGAATATCGTCTCGATGGTGTTTGGCAACCTGGGCGCAGATTCTGGCACCGGTGTGGCCTTTACGCGAGATCCCGCCACCGGCAAAGTGGGAGCCTACGGCGACTATCTCACCAACGCTCAAGGCGAAGACGTGGTCGCGGGCATTCGCAACACGGCCACGCTGGCTGAGATGGCTGAAATTGACCCCGGTGCCTACGCCGAACTTCAGGTGATCATGCGGCGGCTGGAAACCCACTATCGGGATCTGTGTGACATCGAGTTCACCGTTGAACGAGGTCGCCTGTGGATGTTGCAAACCCGCATCGGGAAACGAACCGCGGCCGCGGCTTTTCGGATCGCGACTCAACTGGTGGATGAGCACCTCATCACCATGGATGAAGCACTCGCCCGCGTTAACGGCGAGCAACTAACCAAACTGATGTTCCCGCAGTTCGATCCGCGCAGCCCACGCCAAGACCTCACTACCGGCCTCGCCGCCAGCCCGGGTGCCGCCGTTGGGCGCGCCGTTTTCGACTCGGCCACCGCCACCGAATGGGCAGCGCGAGGCGAAGCTGTCGTACTGATTCGCCGCGAAACGAACCCCGATGACCTGGAGGGAATGATTGCTGCCGTTGGCATCTTGACCTCACGCGGTGGCAAAACATCACACGCCGCTGTTGTCGCACGTGGCATGGGCACCACCTGCATCGTTGGTGCTGAGGCACTTGATGTGGATCCATCCGGTCGTCAGGCGACAGCCGGTGGTCACGTGGTGATCGAAGGCCAGATGCTGTCCCTCGACGGTTCCACCGGTCAGGTATTCATTGGCGAAGTGCCCGTCGTGGCATCACCTGTTGTGACATATTTGGAATCTGGTCTTGACGTCGCCCTGGCTGACGCCGATACCGAGATCACCGAACTGGTTACCTCTGTCGATCGAATTCTGCGTCACGCAGACGCGGTCCGCGGCTTGAATGTGCGCACCAACGCAGACACCGCCCCCGATGCTGTGCGCGCCCGCACTCTGGGTGCTGAGGGCATCGGCCTGTGCCGCACCGAACATATGTTTCTCGGTGACCGCCGTATCCTGATCGAACGGCTTGTCCTCGCCGAAACAGCGCAGGAGCGTGAGGACGTCTTCGCCGAACTGCTCCCACTGCAGCGGGCAGATTTCATCGATTTGCTGGCGGCCATGGATGACCTGCCCGTCACGATTCGCCTCCTTGATCCGCCGCTGCACGAGTTCCTGCCCGATCTCGCTGAACTCAAGGTGCGCGTTGCCCTCGCTGCCGAACGTGGAACGCCCGATGATCGAGAGATACGCCTGCTCGGTGCGGTAGAACGGCTCCATGAAACGAACCCCATGCTTGGCCTGCGTGGCGTTCGACTCGGCCTGGTCATGCCAGGCCTTTACGCCCTGCAGGTACGTGCCATCGCTGAAGCAGCCGCGCAACGCAGCCTTGACGGTGGCGCTCCTCACGTCGAAATCATGATTCCGCTGGTGGGGTCGGTCATGGAACTTCACCTCGTTCGTGACGAGGTAGGCCATATCGTTGACGAGGTCGCAGTGGCCCACGGCGTTGAGTTGTCGATGCCCATCGGCACGATGATCGAACTCCCCCGAGCTGCCCTCACCGCCCGACGTATTGCCGAGGCGGCGGAGTTTTTCTCCTTCGGTACGAATGACCTCACCCAAACTGCGTGGGGATTTTCTCGGGATGACGTTGAGGGCGCCTTCTTCGCCCAGTACTTAGACAAGGGCGTCTTCAACGTGTCGCCGTTTGAAAGTCTCGATATTGATGGCGTGGGCGAGTTGATACGCATTGCCGCTGAGAAAGGCCGTGCAACCCGTCCCGATCTCAAACTCGGGGTGTGCGGTGAACACGGCGGCGACCCCGACTCAATCCACTTCTTTCACTCAGTCGGCATCGACTATGTTTCCTGCTCACCCTTTCGGGTGCCCATTGCGCGGCTCGAAGCTGGTCGGGCAGCAATTTTGCAATCGCTGACGTCGTATCATTCGACCGCTTAACCACTGCGCGCGATCAGGCCGATCTCAGCCTGATTGCTCATTTCTTCAGACATGAACTCACGCAGCAGATCGATAGCGGCGAGTACCTTGGTTCCGCGCAGCGAGTACTGCACCGTGGTTCCGATCTTTCGGGAATCAACCACACCGCGATCGCGCAGTGTGGCCAGATGCTGGGAACAGTTGGACTGGCTGATCCCCAAGGACGCGGCAAGATCACCGACACTCATCGCACCCGCGCGCAACTCGCTGATCAACAGCAGCCGCTTGGGATCGGCAATGGCCTGACACAGTCGCGCGTGTAGGCGATGAATCTCTTCAACTGTCTCCCGGTCCATGGACGCAGCCTCTCATACGTTTCCCCCGCACCCCATTGCCGCGATGTGCACCTAGGTCGTGGTTGAGGCAGCACACTGATTCTTACCGATCTCTAACGTCTCCATTTCCGCCGCCGTCGCCGGTTGCCCGGAGTTCACCAACCGGATCGTGTCGTAGATCTGCGGTGCGGCTGGCAAACTCGTCACGATTTCACGAACGAAGGCCGCCATGTCCGCTTCGGACATCAAGGTCGAATCGAAAACTTCGCCCAGGGTCGTTTTCACCAACCCATCAGTGCCGATTTCGTTGAGGAACGTCCAGTGCGCGGGAAGCACCATCGTTGTCGGCTCAAGCGGACGCAACACGTCGTGGACAGTGTGAAACAGCTGCTGAGCCAGGTCATCAGCCTGGCCGGTGAGATCGGGTCGACCCACGCCGCGAACAAAGACCGTGTCCCCGGTGAGAAGCAGGTGGCCTGGGATGTGAATGCACGTGGTTCCGGGCGTGTGGCCGGGCATTTTGACGGCCAGCACCTCAATGCTCGCCGCGCCAAGGTCGAGGGCGGCCCCATCAATTAGTGGCTCATTGGCAAAGGGGGTTGAGCCACCGGTGTCTTCCATCGGCACGTGATAAATCGCGTTCACGCGTTCGGCAAGTTGGGGTCCACCGCTGATGTGATCGGCATGTACATGGGTATCAATCACGTGCATGATGGTCATGTCCGCCCGAGCAGCTAGGTCGAGGTACTCCTGAAGAAACCTTGCCGGGTCTACCACGATGCAACCGTGTCCGGGAACTCCGATGACGTAAGACAAACATGCCTTAGCCGGGCGTTGAATCTGCCACCCAACGAATGGTTCAGGTAGCCCCGGTAGCGGTAGGCAGATCAGTAGTTCCGCCCAGGCGGCCGTTCCCCCGACAAGATTGGTCACGCTACGGCCCGCTTGCGCCAGCATCTCGATGAGCAGGTCGCTGCCATTGCCGTGCGCGCACACCACGATGGTTCCATCGGGTATCTGAGCGGCTAGGTCCTCCACCTCTTCTACGGCCTGCCAAATCGGCACATTGCGCGTGGGCACCTCGCGCGTTCCTTCTATGCGCCAGGATTCAAACTCATTTTGATTACGCACATCCAGAATCAATGGAACATCGCCGGCATCAATGTGGGCAAAAAGTTCGGCCGGGGTGAGGGCTGTGGACATGATGCCTCCGCTCGCTAATTCATCATGTTCTGCGAATATGCGCAAACGCTAATGTTTTCACTACCGGGGCGCTAGCCTTTAGCGAAATTGGTCGGTCCTAGATTGATGGCAACACATCATGTCGGTCTCGCCCCGCACGAAGGAAAGGTTGATCATGCCTGACAACGACCCCGCAGACATCGCTACGAATACAACTGGATCTGATCTGACCGGTCCGCAGTCAATGACGATCATCGCCTGGAGCGGTGACCTAGACAAACTGTGGCCGACCTTGATTCTCAGCTCCACCGGTGCGGCCACCGGCATGAACGTTACGGTCTTCTTCACCTTCTGGGGCCTGTTTCCACTCGTCCGAGACGACGTGCGAATCACCGGGTACGACGCCATGACCAAAGCACTGGCCGGCATGAACCCGCCGGGTATGAAAAAGGCGAAACTGTCCCGCATGAACATGGGTGGGGCGGGGCGTTGGATGATGCGCAAGGTGGCCAAGAAGAACAACCTGTTACCCCCGGAGGATCTACTAGAAATCTGCCAGGACATGGGCGTGAACCTGTGGCCCTGCCAAATGACGATGGACCTACTAGGCATTAAGCCCGAACAGATGATCGGTGGCCTCGGCACACCGGTCGGCGCCGCCACCGCCCTGCAGTCCATGTCTAAGTCGCAGATAAATCTTTTTATCTAACCAACCAATTCTCATCACCGATGGAGGCATCATGACCGACGTTAGGAAAACCGTTGACACCAAAGGGATGAGTTGTCCCATGCCGGTGCTCATGACGGCCAAGGGAATGAAGGATCTGGCTGTTGGCGAAGTGATGCTGGTCGAGGCTACCGATGCCGGCTCTCGGTCAGATATTCCGGCGTGGGCGACACAGACCGGCAACGAAATCGTTGAGTCCGCTGGAGACGGCAACGTGTTGAAGTTCTACATTCGGAAGAAGTGACCTCCCGTGCGCTATGGATTTGCCATTGACCAACGAACCTGTATTGGCTGCCACGCCTGCACGGTGGCCTGCAAGACTGAGCATGACATTCCGGTCGGTCAATTTCGTACCTGGGTGAAGTACGTTGAAAAGGGCGAGTTTCCCTCGACCACACGAGAAATGGCCGTCCTTCGATGCAATCACTGCACTGATGCGCCGTGCGTGAAAAGTTGCCCCACCGAGGCACTATTCATCCGCCCCGACGGCATCGTCGACTTCGACAATGAACTGTGCATCGGGTGCAAAATGTGCATGCAAGCTTGCCCATACGATGCGATTTATATCGACGAAAATACCCACACGGCCGCCAAATGTAACTTCTGCGCCCACCGCATTGATCAGGGCTTAGAACCCGCCTGTGTACAGGTATGTCCTACCGAATCCATCTGGATGGGGGACATTGACGATCCCACCAGTGGTATTTCGAAGTTTCTCAGCATCGAACCGGTCAGCGTTCGCACACCGGAACAGGGCACAAAGCCGAATGTGTACTACGTCGGTGCCGACCACACAACACTAGATCCACTCGCTGCACCGGTGGATCAGACCTACCTGTGGGCTGATGCTGATCCGCTGCGCCTAGAAACCGCTGCGGAGCTACCCGGTGACCCGATGTCCATGGCGCGCACGACTCTCAATACTGCCCACCCTCGACCCTGGGGCTGGAAAGTCTGGACCTACCTGTGGACCAAGTCGATTTCCGCCGGTGGTCTACTCCTCGGCGCGCTGCTGGTCTTGTTCACTACCGACCGGTCCGGTCTGGTCACCATTGCCGCCCCCGCGATCGCTGTGGGATTCCTGCTCATCACCGCTGCACTACTCATCTGGGACTTAAAGCAGCCCAAACGATTCCTGTTCCTGCTTGATCCACGCAAGATCAACCGACGATCGTGGCTGGCCCTCGGGGGCATCTTCCTCGGCCTAGGTGCTGGCATTGCCGGCCTATGGCTCGTCGTCGGTGTGGCCGATGCCCTCGGAATTTTCGACTGGACCTCGGTCATCTCTGTTCTCGCCTGGCCCGCAGTGCCCGCTGCGATCATGGTGGCCGGCTACACCGCATTCCTTTTCGGTCAGGCAGAGGGCCGTGACCTGTGGCAGTCACCCGCTCTTTTCTGGCATCTGCAAGCGCAGGCTGTCATGGTCGGAGCCGGTGTTCTGCTCGCACTGTCCATGATGCTTTCCGACACCGAAAGCCAACGCTGGCTGGCGTGGGCCCTGGTGGTTGGGGTGAGTGCACACCTGCTGATCACCGCGGTCGACTTTGGTGGCAGGCACAGCACCCGAAACGCCCAGATCGCCGCCCATGCCATTACCCACGGCCGCTACCGCCAGCAGTTCTGGTGGGGTTCCATCGCGATGTCAGCTGTGGGCGGTGGACTTGGACTCGCCGTTGCACTCGGAGCACCCATCTGGCTCGGATTGATCGCGGGTCTCCTGGTGCAACCGGCACTCCTCGCCCACGAGCGTGTCTTTGTCATGGCCGGGCAAGACCCACCCCTGTCCTGATCGCACACCACGTCATTCCCGCTGCGCGCCAGAAAGGTTGTCCCGATGAGTTCACGACCAACCGAGTCCGTCGCTACCGGACCTGCTGCTTCACCGGTGGATCCGCAAGCACCTGAACACCACGGTCTGCGCGTACGGGAGACGGTCTCGAACTACCCGCCCGTTGACACCTGGGATGACGTGGTGATGTACGACGCGAAAGCCCATCCACGCAAGGTGGGACGGCACTACATGCTCGTGCCCACCACCTGTTTCAACTGCGAATCAGGTTGCGGCCTGCTGGCCTATGTTGACCGCGAAACAAAAGAGGTTGTCAAGATTGAGGGCAACCCGGCCCACCCTGGCTCGCGCGGGCGCAACTGCGCCAAGGGCCCGGCCACGATCAACCAGACCCAAGACCCCGAACGGCTCCTTACCCCCATGAAGCGCACCGGTCCACGCGGTTCAGCCCAGTTTGAGCAAGTGTCCTGGGATGACGCCATGGACGATATCGCCGGGCGCATTCGCAAAGCGATCCTTGAAGATCGACGCAACGAAATCATGTATCACGTGGGCCGCCATGGCGAAGACGGTTTCATTGAGCGCGTCCTGCTTGCCTGGGGGGTTGACGGCAATAACACCCACACAAATATTTGCTCTGCCGGAGCACGTTTGGGCTATTCCCTCTGGGGTGGCTACGATCGCCCCTCCCCCGATCATGCCAACGCAAACGTAATTCTTCTGCTGTCTGCACACCTTGAATCCGGCCACTATTTCAATCCGCACGCTCAGCGCATCATGGATGCCAAGGTGCGCGGCGGAGCAAAACTTATTGTCGTGGATCCGCGCCTTTCTAATACGGCCTCCCACGCCGATGAATGGGTGTCCCCATGGCCCGGCACTGAAGCAGCCATGCTGTTGGCGATCGCTGCGTACTTGATGCGCACCAACGCCGTCGACTGGAACTACATCCAACGCTGGGTCAACTGGCGCACCTATCTAGAACGCCTGCACCCCGAGGTCGATTCGGCTGACTTCACGGCGTTCAAAGAAGCACTCACCAACGACTACGCCCAGTACACACTTGAGTTTGCTGCGCAAGAGTGCAAGGTGCCGCTGGCTCAACTGCAAAAAGTTGCTCGCATTGTGGCTGGCTGCAATGGCAAATTGGCAGCTCACACCTGGCGTGCAGCCAGCGCGGGAAACCTTGGTGGCTGGGCGGTTGCCCGCGCACTGTTCTTCCTCACCGTGTTAACCGGCAGCATCGGCCAAGAAGGTGGCACCAGCCCCAACGGCTGGAATAAGTTCATTCCGCACGGCCCCAATATGCCCGGTGGACACGACTCGTGGAATGAACTGCTGTGGCCAAAAGAGTTCCCGCTGTCCACCAACGAATTGTCCATCCTGCTACCTCATTTTCTTCTTGAAGGCCGGGGCAAACTCGACGTGTACTTCACTCGCGTCTACAACCCCGTATGGACCAACCCCGACGGTTTCAGTTGGATCGAGGCACTCTCGCGGGAAGATCTCGTTGGTTGCCACGTGGCCATGACACCCACCTGGAACGAAACCGCGCTTTGGGCGGACTACATCCTGCCCTTCGGTCATTCCACGGAACGACACGACACCCAGTCTTATGAGCAGTACGCGGGCAAGTGGCTCGGATTCCGCCAGCCAGTTCGTCGCGTGGCGCTGGAAAAAATGGGCGAGAAGATCAGTGATACCCGCGATGCCAATCCCGGTGAAGTCTGGGAAGAAAACGAATTCTGGTTCGAAATGTCCTGGCGCATCGACCCGGACGGATCACTCGGAATCCGGCAGTACTTTGAGGCACCGGGCCGTCCCGGTGAGAAAATTACGATTGATGACTACTACGGGTACGTTTTCGATAACAACGTCCCCGGGCTGCCCGAAAAGGCAGAACGAGAAGGCCTTACGCCGCTGGAATACATGCGCAAGTACGGGGCGGTAGAAATCGTCAACGGCCTCTACCGCCAGGATGAACGCCCGCTCACCGATGCTGAACGAGACGGCGCCGTGGCCGATGCCGACGGCGTGCTGCGCAAACCCACCACGCCAGAAACCCAGAAACCACTCGTGGGCGAAGCCGGCGCGGTTGGGATCGTGATGGCCGACGGTACCGAAGTCGCCGGCTGGCTTACCCCGTCACGAAAACTGGAGTTGTATTCACCATCCATGGCCGATTTTGGGTGGCCAGAATATGCGACGCCGACCTACATCAAGTCCCACGTTCACCACAGCGTGATCACCGAGCAAAGCAACGAGATGCTACTGGTGCCCACCTTCCGGCTACCGACTCTGATCCACACCAGGTCGGGCAACGCCAAGTACCTGAACGAGATCAGCAATAAGCATCCGATGTGGATGAACAGCAAGGACGCCCAACGGCTCGGCCTCGCCACCGGCGACATGGTCCGCGTCAGCACCGAGATCGGTCATTTCGTGGCACGCATTTGGGCAACGGAAGGTATCCGACCAGGGGTAACAGCCCTGTCCCACCACATGGGTCGCTGGCGCACCACCGACGATGCGGGATCACGCTGGGTGAGCGGCAAGGTGCAGGTGGGCCAACTCGAGGACGGCCGTTGGCGGCTGCGCTATCGGGAAGGGGTGCGTCCATTCGTCAGCGACGATCCTGACTCCATGCGCATCCACTGGGAGGATCCAGGGGTGCATCAAAACCTCGCCTTCGCGGTGCACCCAGACACCTGGTCAGGCATGCACTGCTGGCATCAGCACGTACGCATCGAACCTGCCCATGAAGAAGATAAGTACGGCGATGTGGTGGTGGATACGGCCAAGTCGCGCGAGGTGTACCGGGAATGGATGGCCAAGACGCGCCCGGGGCCCAATGCGCAGGGGTTGCGGCGCCCGCCGTTCATGATGCGTCCGGTGATGCCCCAGATGAAGGCCTATTACGTAGACGATGCACCTGCGCCATAAGGACAGTGGCAGACTGCCACGCATGATGATGCACCGCGTCAAGCGCGCCACTGTCCTGACCGCCGCCGCAGCAATGCTCGTGACGGCGGCCGGTTGTGCCCCGTCCGGCTCGACCGAGCCGGTGAGCATGGTTGGTACGTGGACCGGGGAGTTCACCTATCCACTCACCAACGGCACCACGGCCACCGTGACCGAGCGCATCGTGATCGAAACCCAGGACGGGCGAAACATCTGGGGTTACCAAGAATCTGCGGGCAGTGACCAACGAGATGCCCTGGTAGGTCAATTAGGCATCGGTGGCAATACCTTTGTGCTCACCGAAACGGACGGATTCTTCTCCGGCGTGGTCGATGCCGATCGCATGGCAGTGCGCTACATCGAGCTTGGTGACACGAACACCAGCTACGAGGTCGAATTGACCCGCGAAGGTGCCACCGCAGAGTAGACCAGACACGAATTGGTGATCCGCTGAATTGTGACCCGGACGGGGTCATACGATTCAGGCATGACCTCTTCGCTGCCCACCATTTCCCACTGGATCAACGGCACAGAATGGAGCGGTACACCCGCGCGAGTTGGTGAGGTGTACGACCCGGCCACCGGAGCGATCACCGCTAATGTGGCCTTCGCCGACGCCGAGGTGGTTGATGCCGCCGTTGCGGGAGCGAAAAAGGCCTACCTGTCCTGGCGAGAATCATCACTCACGAAACGCACCCAGGTCCTGTTCGCCTTTCGCGAGTTGCTCAACGCCCATCGTGAAGACCTCGCCGCACTCGTCACCGCCGAACACGGCAAGGTGCTCGCCGACGCACTGGGGGAAGTGACGCGTGGCCTTGAAGTCGTGGAGTTCGCCTGCGGGATTCCGCAGCTGCTCAAAGGTGGCTTCTCCGAGGGAGTTTCCACCGGAGTAGATGTGTATTCCATCCGCCAACCACTCGGGGTCGTCGGCATCATTTCACCGTTCAATTTCCCCGCAATGGTGCCGATGTGGTTCTTCCCCATCGCCATTGCCGCCGGTAACTCCGTGGTAATTAAGCCCAGCGAAAAAGACCCCAGTGCGGCGAATTTCATCGCCCAACTCTGGGCGAAGGCGGGACTACCCGAAGGTGTCTTCACCGTGCTGCACGGCGACAAGGTCGCTGTGGATGGCCTCCTTACACACCCTGACGTCAAGAGCATCTCATTCGTGGGGTCAACCCCGATTGCTCGCTACGTATACGAAACAGGAACCGCACACGGCAAGCGCGTGCAGGCACTCGGTGGTGCCAAGAACCACATGCTCGTGCTGCCCGATGCAGACCTCGACCTTGCCGCAGACCAGGCGGTCAATGCTGGCTTCGGTTCGGCTGGTGAACGGTGCATGGCTATCTCCGTTGTAGTAGCCGTAGAGCCGGTGGCCGATCAACTCGTGGCTGGGATCGCCGAACGGATGTCTCGCCTTCGCACCGGCGATGGTCGACGCGGTTGCGACATGGGTCCGCTCGTAACCAGAGTGCATCGAGACAAGGTCGCCTCCTACGTCGCCGCAGGTGCCAAGGAGGGCGCCACCCTCGTCGTTGATGGTCGCGGCATCGAGGTCGACGGCGCCGATGAGGGTTTCTGGCTGGGCCCCACGCTCTTTGACCATGTCACAACCGACATGTCGATTTATCAGGAGGAGATCTTTGGTCCCGTCCTGTCCATCGTCCGGGTCAACTCCTATGACGAAGGTCTGGCACTGATCAATGATCATCCCTACGGCAATGGCACCGCAATTTTCACCAACGATGGTGGTGCGGCTCGGCGGTTCCAAAATGAGGTCGAGGTGGGCATGGTGGGCATCAACGTGCCCGTCCCGGTGCCGATGGCCTACTACTCCTTTGGTGGCTGGAAGAACTCCCTGTTCGGTGACTCACACGCCCATGGCCTTGACGGGGTAAACTTTTTCACTCGCGGCAAAGTGGTGACCAGCCGCTGGCTAGACCCAAGCCACGGTGGTCTTAACCTTGGGTTCCCCACGCAAACGTAGGCGAGGTTCAACCATGGCATACCTGTGGCGGATCGGCCTCGGTGCGATCGTGGGCTTGGCCCTGGGCGCTGTGCTCTATGTGGTGACCAGCAATTGGCTCGATCAACAGACCGGCGGCCTTCGTGCATTGCAGGGGCTGTCCTGGAACCTGGTGCCCGGGCTGTTCATTGTCGGTGGCCTAGCCGGATGGGTGTGGGCGGCGAAGTCTCAGCGGTAACGATCAGTGCGCAGCACTCGCACCGGATAGGACCACGCAGACACCGCGTAGTCGTGAAAATAGTCTGATTCGAGTAGCTGCCAGATGCGCTCAACAACCGTGTCCGATGCCAACACGTCCAGCCGAATACTGCCGCCCTCAATCTCGCTCACCCCGCGGTTGCGTGGACCCTGGCCCTGTGCCGGAGTCAGCGTCCACCCGCGCACCCCGCAGGCGACTAAATCATCGAGCAGTCGAGGTTCAACGATCGACTCGGCAACGATGACCACGCAGGTCACCTCACTTAGCTCACTCATTGCAGGTCCTTAGCATGTTGGGTTTGTGCTAGCCCAGTACCGGTGCCAGCCATTGCGCGATACCCCAGTACAGCGGGATGCCGATGACGAGATTGAACGGAAAGGTCATACCGAGGCTGGCGGTGAGGGTGATGCCAGGATTGGCAGTTGGCAACGCCAGGCGAACCGCGGCCGGTGCGGCAATGTAGGAAGCGCTGGCGCACAGAACACCGAGCACCATCGCACCGCCGGTCGACATTCCGGCGAGCAAACCACCACCGATTCCCAAGACGCCCGCCACAATGGGGAAGAGGATGGCGAAAACAACCAGCCCAAAGCCTGCCTGACGTAAATCGCCGAGGCGCCGCCCCGCCAACATTCCCATTTCGAGCAGGAACAGGGCCAAAACACCGGTGAAGAGACCGCCGAAGAAAGGCTCAACACGCACGAACCCTTCCGGACCGGTCAACACTCCCATCACCAAACCCCCGGCCAGCAGGAGCACCGATCGGCCGGTGAGCACCTCGCGTAGCGATTCGGCCCAGCGCCGCTGAGACGACGCATCGGCCCCGGCGGAATTCTTGCTCATCGATCCGGCGAGCAGCAGGCCCACCAGGATGCCGGGGATCTCCAAAATGGCCAACAGCGTGGCCACGTATCCCTCATAGGACACGTTGAGCGATTCCAAAAACACCAGAGCAGCGGTGAAGGTGACCAAAGATGTGGAGCCGTAGTGGGCCGCCAGCGCGCCGCGATCGACAGGGCCCAGTTTGGTGAGGAACCGCAAGACCAAAAAGGCCAAAATCGGAATGGTGACGCCGAGAATGATCGCCACCGCCACCGGCGCTGCAACCTCGGCTAGATCGGCTTCACGCAGAGCCACACCACCCTTGAGCCCAATCGCCAAAAGTAGGTAGATCGAAATCGCTTGGTAGGCAGCGTCAGGTAGCCGCAAATCTGCTTTGATTGCCGCGGCTAATAGACCGAGGGCAAAGGCAAGCACCGGGACTGAGAAAACATTGGTTGCGATCAGGTCGAGGGTCATGTCTGTCGGCCTCAGTCTGCGCTCGGCAGAACCGCGCAAGCGGCTTGCACGGCGGATACTGCCGCACGCAGGGTGACCTGGGATGGGTCGCGGGTGATGACATCGCGTGCTGACTTGATGGCCTGGTCGACTGCCACGAGGACCGGCCCGGTCTGACCATCAACGAGCAGATCGGTGACCTGCTGGCTGGCCGCGGTGAGGGCGGCCAGGGCGGCGGGTGTATCGACTTCAGGGGCCCAGGCTGGCTGAGCGGTGGCGCAGGCCTGCTGTACGCCTTCAGTGACGCCAAAAGCTGACTGGGCCTGATCTACCACCGCCTGCCCAGTGGAGCAGGCCGAAAGCAAAGCAACCCCGGCCGTCAACGCAGACCCGGCTAGCCACCTGTTCTTCAACAGCATCGTGTCTCCTCCAGCCCCCGCGCCACCAGTGTCTCAACGCAGACAGAGGCTACAGCCTGCACTGTTGGTCGTTGTCGTATCAGCGGCACCCGGCCCGCCTAGTTCATCCAGCTGACGGTTAACGAAGTGGGTTGGTCAAGGCGTACCGCATGTACGTCAATGCGTTCACCGATCGTTTCCCTCATGCTCTCCACGTGGCTGATCAACCCGACCTGGCGGCCGGCGCCACTGAGTTGATTGAGCATATTCATGACCTCATCGAGTTGAGCATCATCAAGCGTCCCAAACCCCTCATCAACGAACAGCGAGCGGATCTCAATGCCCCCGGCGTTCCTGCGTACCGCATCGGAGAGCCCCAGGGCCAAGGCAAGTGAGACACAAAACGTTTCGCCACCGCTGAGGCTCGTAGCAGGTCGCGGTTTATCCGTGAGCGCATCGCTCACGGCCACACCTAAGCCGTGCAGACTGCGCATGTCGGCCGTGGACTCATCGGCGACCACAAGTTGATATCGACCATTGAGCAGGTCCTTCAGCCGCTCGTTTGCCAGCAGCATTACCTCTTCAAACAGTGCGCGCAGTACGTAAATGTGCAGGCCAACATCAGTGCCACGACCGCTGTTGAACGTTTCAGCCAGGTGCGCCAATTCGGTGTTGCCGGTAACTAGTCGCACTCGTTGTTCAAGTAATTGCTGGATGTTCTCGAGGCCATCGGTGTACCGGCGTAACCGTTCCGTTGCGGCGCGCGCTTGCTCAGCTGCTTCATCCTTGGCGGCACTGAGCCTGACCCAGTCGGCTTCGGCGGCAGCCACATCGCCAAACTGCTCGCGTGCGGGAAATGCGCTGTGCGCTGCAGCGCAGGACTCAGCTGCGGTCGTGGCCAGATTCAGTGCGTCGAGCGTCACAGCCAGTGCTTCCAGTGCCACATGGCACTCACCGGTGACCTGAATTCGAGCCTTGATTGACGTGCATGAATGAAGCGCTGCCTCGACCTTCATTCGTGTCACTTCCATGTGCGTCGCGCGTGTGCTCAGGGCTGTCTGAGCCGTTGCCATCTGTGTCTTTGCATCGGCAATCTTTGCGCTGAGCGCCTCACTATTTTGACGCAGATCTACCAGGGCAAGATCGGCCTGATCAGCGGTTGATTCTCGCCGACCTAATTTCACCTGGCTATCTTCTAAGTCTCGGCGCTGCGCTGTAAGTTCATTCAATGGGGGCAGGCCCGAAGCCTGGATCTCAGCAATTCTTACGAGTGTGTCTTGCAGACGCGTTTGCACCGTGCCCAGTTCTTGATGACGTGCGCTGGACGCAAGATTGAGGCGGTCAACTTCGTCGAGACCGATTTCTTCACCGGTGCTCAACGCTGGGTTCGGGTGCACGCTTGACCCACAAACCCCGCATGGTTGTCCCTCGATCAAGTCTTGGGCCAGGGAACCGGCGGCACTCTCACGGAACATGCGGCTGATGTCTTCCGCCGCGGCGGCAGCGGCCGCTGCTGCCCGCGTCGCTTGGGAGACTTCCGCGCGCAACGCAATTTCAGTCGCGCTCAAGTCGGCGAAGTCCACGAGCCGCCGTTCATCTGAACTCAGTTGGTCAAGGCGTTGCTGCAACGACATGTGCTCACCGGCAGTAGGCCTGCTAGCAACTTCACCCTCACGTTGCTCAATAAGTGCGGGCAGCTGCTGCTTTAGCGTCAGTAGCCCGTCAACATCGTCGACCAGTGCGGCAATGTCCTTTTCCTCCTGGGCCCGCTCCATTGGCCAGTGTTCCAGGGCACGCTCGTCGTCGAGTAACGCCCGCAGTTGCCCCATGAATGTCGCCACTACGCTCACCCGGGCACGCCACACCGACACATCTGGGTCGTCGTCAATCACCACACCTACCGATGACGCCACCTGCCGATGGGCAAGGACGGCCGTCTTCTTAGCTTCCACATCTACCCTGCTGGAGAGGAGCTTCTCCCCAGCCGTAATATCGGCGTCGCGAGCGGCGGCTTCTCGGTGAGCCAAAATTCGATTGCCATCGGCAACTTTGGCCCGCTCACTAGCAACACGAGCAGCCTTGATCAACCGGGTACTGCTCGCCTGTAGCGCAGGAGCATAACCAGCCAGGGCCGTCAGCAGTTGTTCATCAAGGCTGTCCATCACCCACTGATTCAGATCTGCCTCCCCATGCCCGTCTTGACTGAGTTCTGTCGCCAGTGCGCTCACACTGCGCTGCAGATCATGAGTGACGCCGGCTTGCTCTACCCCTGCCTGCTTTTGCTGCTCCTTCAAGATCAGCGCGATGCGCTCGTAAATATCGGTGGCGAAGATTTTCTTCAGCAGATCCACTCGATCCTTTGTGTCTGCGGTCAAGAAAGTAGCGAACTGTCCCTGGGGCAGCACCACGGTTTGGACGAACTGATCTCGGGTAAGGCCCAGAATTTCGCGCAATTCACTATTGGCTGACGCCACCTGATGTGCGACTTCTTTCTCGACTCCATTTTCGCCGATGCGAAAAAGCTTGCAGGTGGCATGGGATTTAGTTTCGCCCCCACCCCGGAGTTTGGGTCGGGTGTACTCCGGTGAGCGCTCTACTCGAAAAGTGCCCGCAGCCACCTGGAACACCGCGACCACCCTGGTGCTCTCGTTGGGGGCACAAAAGTCCGATCGCATTCGGCTGGCATCGGCATCGTCGCCGGCCAACCGGCCATAGAGTGCATAGCAAATCGCATCAATGATCGTGGACTTCCCAGCTCCCGTAGGGCCGTTAATGAGGTACAGCCCCGACTCGCCAAGTTGATCAAAATCAATCACCTGACGGTTGCGGTACGGCCCGAAACCGACAAACTCAAGCGACCGGATCCGCATGCTAGGACTTCCCGTGACCTTGGGCTTGTTCCACCACGTCGACCAGAATGCTTTCCATGGATGGAGTGAGTGCTTCGTTTCTCTCTTGCAGGTAGAAACTGCGCATGAGGTCCAGCGGAGACTTCATTAACACCATTGCGGCGGACAGTTCGCCACTTTCCGATGCATCATTTTCTGGCCGCTGATGGGTCACGGCAAGGATGCGGGTGAACTTCGCGTTCAGTTGCGCCCACTCATTTTGAGCCTTGAATTTATCGGTCAAGACGATGTCGACGAAGTCGTCGTGGTGCTGGTGAAATTTGCCCGAGACGAGCTCTTCGAGTTCGCCTTCTAGACGGGTCATGCGCGCTGGCTGTGGGATCTCAATCTCCTCAACTGTGCAGCGCCCGTCGCCGTCCATGTCAACGATGGTCACTGACTTACGGTGGTTTCGCTCGGAAATGGAATAGCGCAGCAGTGATCCGGAGTACCGCACCATGGGTTCGTGTTCCTGCACGGTGCGTGGCCCGTGGAGATGACCGAGTGCGACATAGTGAACACCGTCAAACACACCCGCTGGTACCGAGGGCACTCCCCCGACAGAAATATCTCGTTCGCTCGTGGATTGCTCGGCCAACAGGGTTTCGGCGGTTTGCGTTCCGTTGACGACAAAAGCATGAGCCACGACGACGGCACGGGTGGCTGGCTGGTCAATCTGGCGCTGGGCGAGGTCAAGCCGGATTCGTCTCATCGCCTCAGACATGACGGCCTCGTGGCTGCGTTCCAGCATCTGCGCATCGGCTGCGGCCAAACTTCGCCGCGCACCGTCTGGGTCGAGATAGGGCAGCGGGTAGAAAACCACCGGTCCGGCGCTATCACCAAGATCCACGCGGTGACCCACCTGGTCGTACTCACCGATCACCGTCACCGAATCTTTCAACAGTTCGGTGTAGGCGGCTAGTCGGGCGCCCTCGTCGTGGTTGCCGGAGGTAACGATGATGGGAATCTGGGCGTCATTTATTCGGCGAAGAGCACGGTTGAATCTGCGTACATCGTCAACCGCTGGGAACGCACGATCAAATATGTCGCCGGCGATAACGAACGCGTCGACATCGCGCTCAATTGCAATATCGATGACTGCCTCTAGGGCCACCTGCTGGGCGACTGACAAATCGTGCCCGCGAAGGCCACGTCCTAGATGCCAGTCGGAGGTGTGCAGGAATTTCACGGCCGCCCTCGCCCGCTCAGGCTGCGCAGATGCATGTCCTCATCCTAGGAGTCTGCTCCGACAGCGCCCACTACTCAATCGCGCGGACCGTGGCACACCAGGAACCGGTAGGAGCCGGTACCTGCAGTTGCGCACCTACAACAGCGCCCATGAGTGCCGCACCCAGTGGCGACGCAACCGAGATGCGCTCATCGTCGAGGAACGCTTCACGTGGATGTACCGGACGGACCCACATGGTTTCACCGTCGGGGTAGGCGATGTGCACACGCGAACCAAGCCCAACCTCGGTGAGATTGACGAATTCCGGCGGTGCAAGCACCTGAGCCTGGGCGAGGAACGCCTCCCACTCGACAACCTCAGCGAGCAGGGATTCAAAGGCGGCCACATCTCGCTCGTCACGCTCGTGCTCTACGAGTAGGGGACGCAGTGCCGGTAACCGCCGCTGATGAATGTCAGCGATTCTTTCGTTGATCAAATCGAAGCCATCCGGCGTGAGGCTGGGCTGT
>Ga0075118_10000912_pt1 | contig 23865 bp, 18 predicted proteins | sample AntAceMetag02UKE_FD_69794 | JGI IMG/M metagenome (GOLD analysis project Ga0075118, IMG submission 69794) | Saline lake microbial communities from Ace Lake, Antarctica - Antarctic Ace Lake Metagenome 02UKE | ecosystem: Environmental > Aquatic > Non-marine Saline and Alkaline > Saline | place...
TCCAGAATATAATCCTGCGTAATAGTCAATACCCATATCTTCGGGATTCAAGGAGAACCTATTACCCGAAAGGTGCCACTTGCCAACAATGGCTGTTGCGTACTCGTTTGACTGGTTGATATAGGACTGCAGAGATGTCTCATTTACCAAGATCTCATCACCTTGAGACCTAACGCCTGTGCTAAAACCATATTTACCGGTGAGGATGGTCGATCGAGTAGGAGAGCACACAGAGTTAGTCCAGAAATTATTGAAGACCAATCCGGTAGCTGCTAGAGCGTCTAGATTAGGTGTGTTGGGTTTTATGCTGCCTTCTGAGTAACCATTCAGCGCATCAAGGCCTAAATCATCTGCAATGATTAGCAATATGTTTGTTTCCTCTGTGTCTGTTGTATCGGGATCATTAGTCGTATCATCCTCTGATGAACAACTGAATAGGAGAACCAGGGCGATTAGGCAGTAGTGAAGATTTTTAGGCATAGAAAGTATTTGTCTTAAGACAGTGCTTGAACTGTTAAGTTTAATATACCCTTAAGGTATATTAAACCCTCTCGGCCACGGTTTTTATATCTTCTAAGTCTTTCTTTAAAGCTTTAACAGTAGCGCCTTTGAACATCCACCCAAGCGCTGCAGACATAAGCTTTGCACCAAAAGTCTGAGACTCACCGCTAAAGCCCATAGTCAGTAAAGTACCATTGTCTTGCTGTTTTATCGAAAGCTTAGAGATGTAGATTGCTCCATGACTTTCCGCACGCGTTTGATAGTATTCATTTTCAATGGATTCGGTGATCCACATAGTTTCGGTAGCTTGTTTACCAAACATAGTTCTAGTCTCTGTCCATTTTAAACCTACCATTCCAGTGTTCGGTCGCTCTAGCACTTTCAAGCTTTCAATTGCGCTGATATTGTCTTTCGCATTTTCAATGTCGCTAATGATAGACCATACTTTTTCCCTAGAAGCATTGATCTGAATTTCGGCCTTAAGTTCCATGATATTCGATTATAAAGAGTCCAAATGATAATGAACAATCGGGTTGTAATTACCCATTGCTCTAAGTAATTTTCTTGTAATTAAGGGGGATATCACTCATACTTTAGTCTGATATTGACTAACTAATTAACCGATTATAGGTCGGGTATCATCATTTCAAAAGCTTCTTCAGTGTCGTCTGTTGGAAACTTGCATGTCTTATTTTGGCACACATAGATCATTGTCCTACCCTCTACAAGTTTGTAGGCCAACAAGGGGATTTCACCTTCTGATGCTCCGCCAAGGAAGATAACATCTGGTCTAAAACCTAAGTCCATGTTGTTTCGAGCAATCACTGCATCATCACCGAGAATAGCTACCTCAAAAGGGGGGTTGGAGTTAAGTAGCAATGCTTGTATCCATGTGCCAGCAAAAGCAGGAGCAGTTCTCGTTTCTAATTGTCCAACTGCTAGCATTACCTCGGCATTCGCTTTCCAGTCGCTTCTAGTATCGTAATAAAACTCTGAAAGCATCAGTAAGTTGTTAACGGCTTGAGCGTTACCTGAGGGAAGGTCTGTATCCAAAATGGGTATACTATGCATGAATAATTGACCAGTTTGGGCACTTTGATTAAGAAGAACATAGTCATCCGATGTAAAAACTTCGAGCATACTTGCTGAAATACGTTCTGCATTCTTTAACCAATGTTCATTAAAACTCACTTGGTACAATGCTATCAAACTCCCAGCAACTAAAGAATAATCCCCAAGAAATCCCTCCTGATTAGGGTCTGCAGTTCTCGATACGCTTGTTTGATCTGCGGACGTATGGTTCTCAATAAGGTATTCTGCCAATTCACTTGCATACTGGAGGTACTCTTTGTCATAGGTAGCTCTATATAATTCAACGAAACCTTCTAAGGCAAGGGCATTCCACCCCGTGATGATTTTTTCGTCTTTCGGAGGTGCCTCTCGTCTTCTTCGCTTTCTAAGCATGCTTTCTCTAAACTCACTTTCTATCGATTTTAAGTAGTCTTTTTTATCTGTGCCTAAAGCGAATAGCACGTTTTGGCCATTCTCCCAGTTTCCTTCTGAGGTAATGTTGAACAGCTTAATGATTTCCTCCGATTGGTCCAGATCTTCGATTTCTTCAGCTGTCCAAGTATAGTAGCCACCTTCTTCTTCATCACTGACTGCATTGATCGATGAGAAGTATCCTCCCTTTGAATCCTTGAACTCGTTCACTAGAGATTTTGCAGTCTCTTTCGCGATATAAAGGTAAAAGGGGTCATTGAATTTGCGATAGGCTTTCGCATAGATACCCATGAGTTGGGCATTGTCGTAGAGCATTTTTTCGAAGTGAGGAATTTTCCATTCATTGTCTGTTGAATAACGAGTGAAACCACCACCAAGATGATCGAACATGCCGCCAAGAGCCATATTATCAAGTGTTTTGATTAAAAACCGATCTAGTGTTTTGTTCGGTTGATAATAGGTGAAGTCTAATAAAGCAGATAGGTAAGGTGAGTTGGGGAATTTTTGAGCTCCCTTAATTCCTCCGTTGATGGTATCGCTTTGATTAAGCCAAGCTTCTTCAATTTCAGATAGCGTTAGGTTCAGTTTTTGATTTTCGACTGCTCTTTGTTGACTTAGTGTTTCGGCCAGTTCATTTGCTTGTGCAAGAATTTCTTCTGGATTATCATCATAGAGATAGCTTGCTCGTTGAACGATTGCCTGCCAGTCACTATTCTCGAAGTAGGTACCAGCGAAAAGGGGAGTTCCGTCTGCTGTTGCAATAATATTTAAAGGCCAACCTGACGTACCGATCATTTTCTTAGAGGCTTCGGCATACACCTGATCAATATCAGGTCTTTCTTCTCTATCTACCTTGATCGATACAAAGTTATCGTTCATTAAACGGGCCACAGTGGTGTCCATGAAGGTTTCCTTTTCCATCACTTGACACCAATGACATGCATAATAACCGATACTAATGATCAATAACTTCTCTTCGGCTTTGGCCTTGTCAAAAGCTTCATCACCCCACGGGTACCAATCGACAGGGTTGGATGCATGTTGAAGGAGGTATTGACTGCTCTCTGACTTTAGACGATTTAGTCCTTCGGTTTCGTTGCCTGAAGGGTTACAGCTTACTGATAATAAAATATTTCCAAGAATTGAGAATAAAATAACACAAGCCTTAAATCCCCTTTTTTTACCGTTTAAAGTGGATTTAAGTGAGGGATAGTATATATTAGGATCTTTACTGGGCATATATGGTGATGAGAGGTGTAATGTTACGAGAATGCAGTACTAATTGCAAGCAGCTGTTTTTTACTTTTTCCGTGATTTTAATGTTGGGAGTTATTTCAGCATGTGGTTCTGGCGGAGGAGAAAGTGAATTAGAAAGTAAAACGAGTGCGACACTTCCGGAGCCAATTTTCAAAGAGATATCATTCACTCAGTCAGGAATCAATTTCTTGAATACTATCCGCGAGGATGAAATCCATAATTTTTTCAATTACAACTACATCTACAATGGGTCTGGCCTAGCCATAGGCGATTTTAATAATGATGACCTTAAGGATATATACTTTGTTTCAAATCAGTCAAAAAACAAGCTTTTTCTCAACAAAGGGAATTTAAAGTTCCAGAACATCACCGATTCTGCCGGAGTAGCAGCGCTTAAAGGATGGAAGAATGGAGTGACTGTCGTTGATATTAATCAAGATGGTCTTGATGATATTTACTTATCACGTTCGGGTCGATATGAAGACCCAGACCAACGAGCCAATTTTCTCTATGTCAATAACGGTGATTTGACCTTTACTGAAAGTGCTGCTCAATATGGCTTGGCAGATAAAGGGTATGGTATACAAGCTTATTTCTTTGATTATGACAGAGATGGAGACTTAGACCTGTACCAAATGAACCACCGGCTTGATTTCAATAACAAAAACACAATCATGTTCCTTAGGAACGAAAGGCCTGAAGATTACGATGCCTATTCCAGAGATAGACTCTATGAGAACAAAGGCGGTCGTTTTGTCGATGTGTCAAATAGCGCAGGTATTTTTAATAGTGCTTGGGGTTTGAGTGCCGTGATGGGGGACTTTAACGAAGATGGCTGGGATGACATCTATGTAGCCAATGATTATCTGACACCTGACTTCCTTTATATCAACAATCAAGACGGAACATTTACAGAATCGATTAAAGATTATTTCCAGCACATGTCCTTCTTCAGCATGGGGAGTGATTGGGCTGACATTGATAATAATGGTCACTTTGATTTAGTGACTCTCGACATGGCACCTGAAGACCATGTAAGATCCAAGCGACTCATGGCTAGTATGAGTAATGAGTTCTTTAGAACAATGATTGATGAGGGATTGCAACATCAATACATGATCAATACGCTACAGTACAATCACGGGGACGGTAACTATAGTGAAGTATCACAAGTTTCGGGCATCGATAAAACTGACTGGAGTTGGACGGCTTTGTTTGGCGACTATGATGTAGATGGGCTTAAAGACCTCTATGTAACCAATGGTATTAGAAAGGATATCACCGACAACGATGCCGCAGCGGCAACTGATAGCCTCTATGCCTTAGGAAAGCAATTGGCCTTAGGTCAAGTGTTGAAACTACTGCCAAGTCAGAACCTACAGAATCCGGCCTTTAAGAATGTAGATGGCCTAAAATTTAAGCGAAGTAATATCGATTGGGGCATGAAACGAGCTTTCAATTCAAATGGTGCTGTTTATTCTGATTTGGATAATGATGGTGATTTAGAAATCATCACCAATAACATGGATTTGATGTGTACGCTTTACCAGAACCTTACAGTAGAGAATAAGAACAAGAAGCTTAGGAGATTCGATGTTATAGGCCCTAAAGGAAATAGAGAAGGTTTCGGAACTACGCTTAGAATCAAAATATCTGACGGGAAAGAAGTCTTAGAAAAGGTAAGAGGAAGTAGAGGCTATTTATCCAGTTCTGATCCTGCGATTTATGTGGCTGAAAGCCTTGACATACAAGAGATTGAAGTGACATGGCCAACAGGGCAAACCTCTGTTCTCAAATCAGCTGAAGACTTAGCCAAGGGAACAATTGACTTTGATGATGCAGTTTTTCAGGACATTAAGAAGGAACAAGTTCAACGTTATTTGACTAAGGTTGATAATTCAATCATTGACTTTAAGCATGAGGAAAATCAATTTGATGATTTCTTAAAAGAGATACTGTTGCCGCATAGACAGTCGGAGCATGGCCCATTTATTTCGAAGAGCGATGTCAATGGTGATGGCTTGGAAGATGTTTATGTAGGAGGTGCGAGAGATCAATCAGGAAGCCTATTTGTACAAACAGTCGATGGCAAGTATAGAGCGTCTTCTCAAGCGACTTTCTTGAAAGATCGAGCGCATGAGGATATGAATGCTACATTTTTCGATGCTGACGGAGATGCTGATATGGACCTTTATGTCGTCAGCGGAAGTGGAGAATTTTATCAAGGCAATGGCCGTTTGCTGAGAGATAGACTTTACCTGAATGATGGTGAGGGTAATTATTCACGTGCTGCTGCAGATGCTTTGCCGAATAATCAGGCTGGCGGTAGTAAAGCATTGGCATCTGATATTGACGGTGATGGAGATCAAGACTTGATTGTCATCAATCGAAATGTGCCTGGAGAATATCCAAAGGGAGCTAAAAGCTTTATATACCTGAATGAGGGTGGTCGATTCGTCAATGACACCAAGAATGTATCTTCTGACTTTTATGAGACATCACAGATGCTAACTGACGGTGTAATGGTTGATATTGACCAGAATGGATTCGAAGATTTAATTGTTGTGGGCGAGTGGATGAGTCCGAAAATATTCATGAATAGCGGAGGCGACTTCGAGGAAGAAAAGCTTGATATGGATAACCTCAAAGGTTGGTGGCAAAGTGTAACACCTACCGATATTGATAATGACGGAGATATTGATTTTGTGATAGGAAATATTGGTTTGAATAACAAGTTCCACCCAAAGCCTGACTCTCCATTGCTCTTATTCTATAATGACTTTGATGAGAATGGTATAGGTGATATTGTATTGTCTAAAAGTAATGGAGATGAATTGCTGCCGGTTCGAGGGCGGGAGTGTAGCTCTCAGCAAATGCCGTTCATTCTAGAGAAATTTGATAACTATGAGAAGTTCGCAAATGCCGATTTAACAGCTATCTATTCAGAAGAAAGACTCGATGCCTCCCTTAAATTAGAGGTAAACAACTTTGCTTCAGGTATACTGATCAACAATGGGGACATGAACTTTGAGTTCAAAGAATTGCCTTCATTATCTCAATTTGGTGCAGTGAGGGATGTAATTATCAAGGATGTCAACAACGATGGTTTGATGGATTTTATTTGTGGTGGCAACTTCTATGGTTCAGAAGTTGAAACTGTACGTTATGATTCCAATTTTGGATCTATCGTGATCAACAGAGGCAATGGTAATTTTGAAACACTTTCATTGGAAGAGTCTGGGCTGGTTTTAAATTCAGATGTTAGAGACTTAGAAACTGTAACTGTTCAAAATGAAGAGTACTTATTGGTCACTTCGAATAATGATGCGCTTAGAAGTTATAAATTCTCAAAACGTCCTTAACACCTGAGGATTCAGATTAAACCTGAACCGTTTTCCATTTACCTTTCCTGAAAAGCCAAACAGACACTATCGCGATGAGTATCTCTGCTAAAGTGATCGCTATGAATATTCCTGATGGCCCCCAATCAAAAGTGAAGGCAGCCAAATAGGCAAACGGTAACTGAAATACCCAAAAGCAAAAGAAGTTGATCACTGTAGGTGTTCGGGTGTCTCCAGCACCATTAAAGGATTGGGTAACCACCATGCCATAAGCATAGAAGATGTATCCTGCTGCGATTACTTGCAAGCTGAGTGCACCATAGTTAACCACGTCAGCGACATCACTAAATAAGCCAATGATATACTTAGCAAATATCAAGTAGATGACTGATATGACTGCCATGAAAATGGCATTGTACTTTCCAGTTTTCCATACTGATATCTCAGCCCTTTCAGGTTGCTTGGCGCCAAGGTTTTGGCCGACTAGGGTTGCTGCGGCATTACTCATTCCCCAAGCGGGCATAAGTGTAAACATCATAACTCTGATCGAAATGGTATATCCTGCTAAGACTTCACTTCCAAATTCAGACACAAGTCGCATTAGAAACACCCAACTTGATGTTCCGATGAGAAACTGACCAATACCACCCAGTGAGACTTTGATCAAATTCCACATAACGGGAAGGTTGATAACGAAATCCTTAATGCCGATTTTAATACGTGCCCAGCCAAAGAAAAGGATCATAAATTGACCAATTACGGCTACACCACGACCTATAGTTGTTGCGATAGCGGCACCTTCAACTCCATAGGCCGGAATAGGGCCAAGGCCAAAGATGAATATTGGGTCTAGGATTATATTCAGCCCGTTCGATAGTACTAATGTCCACATCGCAACGGATGCATCACCTGCACCTCTGAAGACCGCATTAATCAGAAATAAAAGCATGATGGTGATGTTACCGCCAATCAGGATGCGAGTATAACCATAGCCTTCTGCGATTAGGCTCTCTTCAGCACCCATAAGTCCTAAAATCTCTTTAGGATAAATGATTCCGATGATTCCGATGATAACTGCAACTGTGGCACCAAGGAAGATTGCTTGTACTGCTGCTTTTGCAGCACCAGGCTTGTCCTTTTCACCTGTACGTCTGGCAACAACAGCCGTTGCTGACATGCTTAATCCAATAGCAACTGCATAGAGTAAAGTGATGACTGATTCTGTTAATCCAACTGTCGCTACTGCATTGACTGAAATTTGTGAAACGAAAATAATATCAACCAGCGCAAAGGTTGATTCCATAAGCATTTCCAATATCATGGGAATAGCCAGCATGAAGATGGCCTTGCGCATGCTGCCTGTGGTAAAGTCTTCCTGTTTACCAGCGATAGCCATTTTAAGGTATAGCCAATACCGATATATCTTGTTATTAGATTGATTCATTAATGAGAATTAGTAAGCATAAAAAGTAAAAGCGGGGATGCTCGTAAGTTGCTTAGCAACTCACGTCCAATAGCAGCTCAGTAGTGGCTGTCGTTATGAACGTATTAATTCTCTTCACTTCATAGTGAGACAAATCAAGGTTAATTAATTAGAATTTCAAAATCCATATCACCGCTCAAGTAGTTTTTGGAGCTTTTTCATGCCAGAAGTGGCGTTTTCCTCTATATAAATTAGGTCTGAATGATTGCGTGGCGGATTAGGATCGATGAGGTACTTCCTGCTTCTGGTATTAACAAAATCGATTAAACTGGCAGCAGGGTAGACTTGCATGGATGTACCCACGACTAAAAAGATATCAGCTTGTTGTGTAATATGGATTGCGGTATCCATCAAGGGTACTGCTTCTCCGAACCAGACGATGTTAGGCCTTAATTGACTTCCCTTTTCACAGAGGTCACCAAGATTCAAAGGCCAATCTGTCATTTGATAGACTAGGTTTTCGTCTACTGTACTTCTCGATTCAAATAATTGACCATGTAAGTGCAGCACATTTGTACTACCAGCCTTTTCATGAAGGTTATCAACGTTTTGGGTGATGACTTGGACATCATAGACCTGTTCTAGTTCAGCTAAGATGCGATGCGCATCATTAGGTAGAGCTGTCAATGCCTGCTTTCTTCTTTGGTTATAAAAGTCTAATACCAAAGCTTGATTGGCTAACCAGCCTTCAGGTGAGGCAACTTGCATCACGTCATGTCCTTCCCATAGACCATTTGAATCTCTGAATGTCTTAAGACCGCTTTCAGCACTTATACCGGCACCAGTAAGGGCTACAAGTTTTTGCATTATGCCTAGTGTTTAAAGAAGCGATGAAATAGATAAGTTAATTAGGTAGTTGGCAGGTTTTATTAATCTACCCACCAATTTTAAGTTCATTTTTATTGTCATTTAAAACATTGATAATGAACTGGATATGATCTGTCATGTCAACCTCTAGTAAATCTACTCCAGTTTGGATTTCATCACGCTCTACTTTGGCCGCGAAGCCTTTAGTCTTGAGCTTCTTCTTTACGGATTTTGGAGTCAATCCAATTATACCATCAGGCCTAACTTGACAGCATGCGACAATGAAACCTGTCAACTCATCTGACGCCAATAATGCCTTGTCGAGGAGCGTGTCATAGGATACTCCCCATTTGGTATAATGTGCTGAAATAGCATGAGCGATTTTTGCCTCACCCTTTTCTTTTAGCATACCTACAATTCGATTGGGATGTTCCTCTGGGTAGGCCTCATAGTCGGCATCGTGTAGCATACCAGTGATTGCCCATTCTTCAGGATCTTCATTGAAGTGCTTACCATAGGCTTCCATTACCAGTTCAACTGTTCTAGCATGTCTCAATAAACTTTCTCCTTTGGTCATAGAGGAAAGTATCTCTTGGGCTTCTTCTCTTGTCATTTGGTGGTGATGAGATGTTCTTTGAAAAATGAAGTGATGACTAATTTAAAGTCAGGGTTTAGCGGTAATTCTGGGTTACTATACGTTGCAATGTTTGCATTGCGTTCAGTAGGAGCATTCTTCAGCACATGATTCATTCCATCAATGATAATCATACGTGCATCAGGTTTAGCGGCTTTTAGTCGATTGGCATCGTCCATGCTTACTTGAATATCTGTGGTGCCATTTACGATCATGCTTGGGATGTTCAGCTTCTTCAGTTCGTCTTGTGGGTTGTACTTAAGCCATGAACTCATGAATGGCTGAATGCTAGGCCTAAACAGACTAGCAAAATAGGGAGGTATGTCACTTACATTATTCCCTTTCTGAAGTTCACTCATAATGTTTTTAGCCTCTTCAATAATTGCTGGAGGGTTTGCAGGGTTAGCGCGTAATTGTCCCATAATGGTTTCTCCAATTCCCATTGAGGCACCAGCGATGGATGCATAAGCTGAGGCAGATTTGCCTTGTGCTACTAGGATGCCAATTAGAGCACCTTGGCTATGTCCAGCAATGCCAATTTTGGTGAAGCGTTTTTGCTTTGCTAAATAATCAAACCATAGAGAGGCATCTGTCACAAAATCATCGAAAATTAGGTTTTGCTCTTGTTTACCAGCTGATTGACTTAAGCCCATTCCACGCTTATCGAATCGTAAAGTGGCAATTCCCTCTTGGGCAAGTGCCTCAGCGAGCATTTTAAGTGAGTTATTCTTGCCAGGCATTCCAGCTGAATTACCGTCTTTGTCGGTAGGGCCTGAGCCCTGTATGATCATTACGATAGGTGTTTTCTGTCTCTTTTTACCTTCAGGCAACATAATGATGCCACCTAGGTTTCCATTTTCTACAGAAAGCGTAACTTCTTCTTCCTGATAGGATTGAGCATTGCTGAAGGCAGTTGATCCAGCAAACAGCAGATAAATAATAAACAGATTTTTCATAGCAGCTTCTTACTGAAATGTACTAAAATCAGCGTTAACTATGAAAAATGATAATGATTGAAGGCTATTTTTTCTTCTTCTTAGCGGTTTTTTTAACCGGCTTATTCTTTTCAACAAGCGCTATAGCCTCTTCTAACGACATGTCAGTTACATCCACGTTCTTAGCCAATTCAATTTTAAGCTTGCCTTTAATCACGTTATGACGTCCCCAGCGGGCTTTTTCAACCCTAATGCCTTCGGCTTCCCAATTGTGAATTACCTTGTCTTTCTCTTTTTGGATTTTATCTTCAATCAGTTCAATAATGTCATTGTCGGATAGGTTATCCCAATCGTACTTTTTATTGACATTGATGAACATATTGTTCCACTTGATGAATGGGCCAAAACGGCCTTTCCCTTTTTGAACGGGTTCATCATTGTAAACATAGATTGGTGCATCAGCAGCCTCTTTTTCTTTTATGAGTACTATGGCCTCATCTTCCGTAATACTTAAAGGGTCAGCTTCTTTAGGGAGGGAGACAAACTTTTCGTCAAACCTTAAGTAAGGGCCAAAACGACCGATTGCAGCAACGATTTCTTGGTCCTTATATGCACCAACTACACGCGGTAGTTTAAAGAGCTCAAGGGCATCTTCTAGCGTAAGGTTCTCAATAAACTGACCAGCTTTTAGGCTGGCGAATTGAGGCTTGTTTTCTGGATTATCAGGATCTGTTTCACCAATCTGCACAAGAGGACCAAACTTTCCGAGTCTCGCGATAACTGGTTTTCCACTTTCAGGGTCTATACCAACTTCTCGGCTTGAACCTACATCGCTACGGCTAATTAGCTCAGTAGCCTCCACTCTGTCATGGAAACCACCGTAGAAGTTTTTGATCATTACTTCCCATTGCTGTCCACCGTTAGCGATATCGTCAAATTGTTCTTCAACTCTAGCGGTAAATGAATAGTCAATTACATTAGGAAAATGCTCTACTAAAAAGTCGTTGACTACCATGGCGATGTTGGTAGGGAAGAGCTTAGCTTTTTCAGCTCCTGTAATCTCTGTTTTTTCCGCTTTGGTTACCTGATCGTTTCTTAGTGTAAGCTCGGTATACTTCCTTTCTACGCCCTCTCTATGCTCTTTTACAACGTATTCACGTTTCTGCACAGTAGAGATAGTTGGGGCATATGTAGATGGTCTACCAATACCCAATTCTTCAAGTTTTTTAACTAAACTAGCTTCTGTAAAACGAGCTGGAGGTCGAGTGAAACTTTCCTTGCCTGTGATATGGTCTAGTACCAGTGCCTGGCCAATATTCAATGGAGGCAATACACCTTTAGCTTCTTCATTAGGCTCCTCGTCATCTGAAGATTCGATGTATACTTTTAAGAAACCCTCGAATTTGATTATCTCACCTTGAGCGACAAGCTTTTCGTCAGTAGATGAGACACCAATGGTTACAACAGTTTTCTCTAGTTGTGCTTCAGCCATTTGAGAGGCTACTGCACGTTTCCAGATAAGGTCGTAAAGTCGTTGTTCGTTATAGTCTTTTCCTGCGGATTGATTCGAAAAGTTTGTTGGCCTGATGGCTTCGTGTGCTTCTTGAGCAGATTGGGATTTCGTTTTGAACTTTCTCGTCTTAACGAATTCTTCACCATAAGCAGACTTAATTTGATTCACCGCTCCCTTGACAGCTTCGTCAGATAAGTTCAATGAGTCAGTTCTCATGTAGGAGATCTTACCCGCTTCATATAGCTTTTGGGCGACTGTCATGGTTTGTGTAACAGAGAAGCCTAGTTTTCTGCTAGCCTCTTGTTGGAGGGTAGAAGTCGTAAATGGAGCTGCTGGAGATCTCTTGGCAGGCTTTTTCTCTAGATTATCGATCGTGTAATCTGCTCCAACACAACGATCCAAGAAAGCTTGCGCTTCTTCTTCAGCATCAAATCTTTTAGGTAGTTCAGCCTTCATTTCACGTCCTTCGACATTGAAAATTGCTGTTATTCTAAAGAACGATATGGCACCGAAAGCATCTACTTCTCTTTCTCTTTCTACTACCAACCTTACGGCAACAGATTGAACTCTACCAGCAGAGAGGCCACGTTTAATTTTTTTCCACAATACTGGAGATAATTCATATCCTACCAGTCTGTCTAATATTCTTCTTGCTTGCTGAGCATTTACCAAATCAACGTCTATGTCTCTTGGACTAGACATCGCTGCTTGAATGGCAGATTTTGTAATTTCTCTGAAAACAATTCTTTTGGTGTGGGCTGGATCTAGCTTCAAAGCCTCTTTTAGATGCCAGCTTATGGCTTCTCCTTCACGGTCATCATCACTGGCTAAATAGATAGTTTCAGCTGCTTTGGAGAGTTTTCTAAGTTGTTTGATGACTTCTTTCTTATCGGCAGTCACCTCATAGGTTGGTTTAAAGCTATTAGCTATATCTATCGCCTTATCGCCTTTGGGTAAGTCTCTTACGTGTCCGTAACTGGAGACAACTTTGAAGTCTTTACCAAGGTAACCTTCTATTGTTTTTGCTTTAGCGGGGGACTCTACTATGACAAGATTTTTAGACATTCTATGCTTTGGGTTTTAACTCAGGGCGCTCAAAGATGCGTAAAAAACTTTCATAAAAACAAACTAAACCCTTTGAGCAGTTGATTGGAATATGTCAACAAACGAAAATTGTCGTTCTTACACACACTACCAAAACAACTATGCAATGGTTAAAAATTTACTACTAATTCGACATGCGGAGGCTGAATTTCCAGATAGCGATACGCGCGACTTTGAGCGGAACCTAACGGCTAATGGGAAGAATCAAGCTACTATTCTTGGAGAGTATATTAATAAATTGCCTCTAAAACTTGATGCCATATATATCAGTCCAGCCTTTAGAACATTGAAGACTGCCAAGTTAATTGCTGAGCAATTCGATTATACACCAAGACTAATAGAAGCTGAAGAACTTTATGACGCAACGGAAAACCTAATGAAGGCTTTCGTAAATCGCATGGATCCACTATTCCAGCATGTGGCCATTGTAGGACATAACCCTTCCATCGCTGAGCTGTTTGCTTATTTAACTAGGAGTATTTGTACTTATTCACCTGCCACTTGCGCATGGGTAGGGCTAGCCGTAGATGAATGGTCCGCTGTTTCTTCTAACTTGGGATTAGAGAAGGACTATTACTACCCAGGAATGTCTTAACAATAAATATTTTCATCAGGAAGTATCAACCAATGAGAATTGGTTTTAATTTTGGCGCATGGCGTCACTAGGTAGACATATAATTGTGGAGTATTATGATTGTGCTCCAGAGATTATGAACGATGTTGTTCTTATTCAAGAAAGCATGGAGGGTGCAGCTGAAATAGCAGGTGCAACAATTATCAACTCAACATTTCATCATTTTTCTCCATACGGAGTTTCTGGAGTAGTTGTTATTGAAGAAAGTCATTTGGCAATTCACACTTGGCCCGAATTCGGTTATGCTTCTGTTGACATCTTTACTTGCGGAGAGGCAGTCGATCCGTGGATATCTTATCAATTTCTTAAAAAAGCTTTTAAGGCTGATCATGGCTCTGCTGTGGAGCTGAAAAGAGGCGAGATGGCACTTCTGACACGTAAGGAGTTCGATGTAAAGCAGCTCAGAGACGACAAAAGTTCGGATGACGGAAGTCCTATCCGTACCAAAGATATATGGTTTACAGAAAGAGATGATAAGATAGCCCTATCCTTAAAGCATGATGGTAAACTCTTCGATGTTCAGTCGGACTTTCAAAGAGTAGAAGTGTATAATACACAAGCTTATGGCAATATGCTAACGCTGGACGGTATGGTAATGACCACCGAAAAGGATGAGTATGTCTATCATGAAATGATTACGCATGTTCCATTGCTGACACATCCGAACCCTAAACGCGCTCTGATTATCGGTGGTGGAGATGGTGGAACGGCCAGAGAGATGCTTCGTCATGAAGGTCTCGATGAAGTAGTAATGGTAGAGATTGATGACAAGGTGATTGAAGCATGCAGGGAGTACTTACCGTCAATTGCATCGGCTCTGGATCATCCGAAGCTTAACTTGATTGTAGATGATGGAATAAAATACGTAAAAGAAGCTGCCAATGGGAGCTTCGATGTAGTGGTCGTTGATTCTACTGACCCAGTGGGGCCAGCGGAAGGCCTGTTTTCAGTTGACTTTTATAAAGAAGTGTACAGAATTCTTAGCGATGACGGTATAATGATTACCCAGAGTGAGTCGCCACGCTTCAACAATAAAGTCTTCAAAGAGATCTATGAAGTGTATGGGTCTATTTTCGGGAAAGATAAAGTACACTGTTACTTGGCGTATATTCCTACATACCCGACAGGCATGTGGTCATTCTCTTACAGTGCAAAGGGTGATGCTCATCCATTGAATGATTTCAATAAAGAAAAGAGTAAGAAATTCTCTGACGAGCAAGACTTAAGCTATTATAATGAAGGTATTCACGAATCGGCATTTGCTTTGCCAAACTTTGTGAAGAAAATGATCAACTAGTGAGTCAATTAGAAGACTTTAACCCAAATGGTGTAGGTGTGAAGGGAACCCTTTTTGGTTTACCCTTTGACACCGAAAATGCCAAAGTTGTGGTGATACCCATTCCATGGGATGTCACCGTTTCTTACGGTTCGGGTACTTCTCAAGGGCCAGCAGCCATACTTGAAGCTTCGGCTCAAATAGATTACGAAATTCCTGATGTCCCCAATGCTTGGAAATTAGGTGTGGCCATGGCGGAAATCCCAGAAGTATGGGAGTCTCTTGGTAAATCGCTCAGGGTAGAGTCAGAAATTTATATTGACTGGTTAGAAGCGGGTAGTGATCCCGCTGATATGGAAGAGATGACCGAACGTCTCTCTAAGATCAATGCGCAATGTGCTCAATTGATGCGTTACGTAGAGCAAGAGACCGAATATTGGCACCAGCAAGGGAAGACAACCATTTTACTTGGTGGTGATCACAGCACGCCCCTGGGACATATTATAGCTTGCGCAAAGAAGGAGGGCGAGATCGGTGTTTTGCAAATAGATGCACATGCTGATTTAAGGAAGGCCTACGAAGGCTTTGAGTTCTCTCATGCGAGTATCATGTACAATGTGCTTCAGCATGCTGAAGTCACCAAACTGGTTCAAGTAGGCGTTAGAGACTATTGTGAAGAGGAGAAGGAATATATCAGTACTTCAAACGGTAGAGTAGTGACGTTTTTTGATCAGCACATTAAGGAAGCTCAATTCAAGGGTAAGACCTGGAACGAGCAGTGCGATGAGATTGTCTCACAACTTCCCAATAAAGTCTATGTATCTTTCGATATCGATGGTTTAAACCCAAAACTATGTCCGAACACGGGAACGCCCGTTCCAGGAGGCTTTGAGTTAGAACAAGTGAGTTACCTGATCAAAAAAGTAGTACAGAGTGGTCGAAAAATAGTAGGGGCAGACCTCAATGAGGTTTCTCCTAGTACCGATGAATGGGATGCGAATGTAGGCGCAAGGGCTTTGTATAGGCTCGTATGCTTACTAGGCGTAAGCCAAGGATACTTAGAACTCAGCCCTTAATTACTACAGTTTTCAGTCCAGCATACTTCTTATTCAATCTAAACGGAGAAAAGTCACTTTTCTAATATTCATAGACCTGAGCTTTCCACTGATGAAGTTTACGAATTCAGTCGGTGTTGCTGGATCGGCTTTAAAAACAATATTGATGTTATTGAGTGAAACGTTTCGATCCTTTCTATTATTGATTTCCTCAAAAAGAACGGATTCAAAGCTATTGATGGGCAAATCCTCCCCCTTGAATTGGACAAGTCGTGAGTCCGTAAGGTACAGCTGAAGCTCAGCGTATTTTTCTGAAAAGAGTTGGTAATAAGTAAAGAGCGCAATGGCAGACTGGTCACTAGTTGAGGCATTCAATACATCTTGGTGGTTTAAGAATGATGTTAATGGCGCTTTGGAAATTAAAGCTGGTATTTTAAATTCCTCAGGCTGCACAGTTGCCAACAGGTCATCTAGTTTAGCGTAAATTTTTGTTGGGTCTTCCAAGTCTTTTTCCTTTATCAATTGTTTTTCAATTAATTGAGCCTTGAAGACTTTCAATGTCTTATCCAAATCGATTTTAATGTTTCTTGAGGCGTATTCACCTTCTAAAGACCTTAGGATCGGGTCAGCTGACTGCGCAATAAATAGTATCGGAATGAGTACGATGGCTATAACAAAAAGGAGGTTACGTGGAAGTGTAGTTTGTCGCATGGGTTAAATATAACTATTTATTTAGTTAATCAAAATATTTGTCACAAGGCAGGGGAGTGTAGTCCATTACAGTTTCTGTTTCTTGAGTGATTTCCAACTAATTTCAAGTCCTTTTCTCGCTTGACCAGTTGATGTTGGTAAACTTGCCGTTGCTATCATCAATTACTTACAAAATCACTATAGTCCTTGTCGCTTCTGCTCAATTGGCCTATTATAGCGGTTTACTAAAAATGTAAGCTTTGGAGTTAATAGAAACGGCAATAGGAGATTTCAGTAACTGGATTTGGGGCATTCCACTGCTTATTCTAGTCATGGGTGGAGGTTTATTCTTTATGATCTACTCCAGGTTTACGCCATTTCTTTATTTCAGGCATGCCATTCTGGTACTTGCTGGAAAATATCATGAAGAAGATAAAGAAGGCCAAATAAGTCATTATGAGGCGCTTTCAACGGCTTTAGCTGCTACTGTAGGTATGGGTAATATCTCTGGTGTGGCCGTGGCTATCACTATGGGTGGACCCGGAGCCATCTTCTGGATGTGGGTTTCAGCGTTCTTTGGTATCGCCACGAAATTCTACACTTGTACACTCGCAGTGATGTTCAGGGGGAAAGACTCTGAAGGAGAAGTAAGAGGTGGGCCAATGTATGTGATTACCGAAGGTTTAGGCCAAAAATGGAAGCCTCTAGCCGTGTTCTTCTGTGTTTTCGCTTTAATCGGGGCGCTACCTATTTTTCAAGCCAACCAACTTACTGCAGCCCTGAATGTTGTTTTAGGGCCTAGCTTAGGTTATGATCCTACAGATTCATTTCAACTCTTTGGTGCAGATATTTCATACGCTTCTTCAATAATTGGTATCATCTTAACGATTTTAGTATCGACAGTAATTTTCGGTGGTATTAAAAAAATTGCTAAAGTGGCTGCGCGCTTGGTGCCTTCTATGGTGGTGCTTTATTTTATTCTTGTGGTTTACATTTTGCTTCAAAACGTAGGTCAAATTCCTGGCATATTTGCTGAGATATTAGGTGAAGCATTTACAGGAAGTGCAGTGTTAGGTGGCGGACTCGGTGCTGTTATTATCATCGGTGCAAAGAGAGCTGCATTTTCCAACGAAGCTGGTATAGGTACAGCTCCTTTAGTTCACGGGGATTCTAAAACAGATGAGCCGGTTAGAGAAGGGCTTGTAGCAATGCTCGGTCCAGCAATTGATACGCTTGTGGTTTGTACTTTAACTGCCCTTGTCATATTAGGTACTGGGGTGCATGAAACCTACTTAGGTGCCCAAGACACCGGTTTACTTGGTGTAACTCTGACATTGGAAGCATTCAATACTGCTATTCCGGGTGCTGGTGGCTATTTACTTGGTTTGTGTATCCTAGTTTTTGCAGTAAGCTCATTGCTCTCATACTCTTACTACGGAGTAAAGTGTATGTCATTTATGTTTGGGGTGAAAAAAGGTAATCTATATAACTACATCTACATTGGAACAATCGTGGCTGGGGCTGTGACTTCTCTTGGCTTTGTTGTGAACCTGATAGATGGCAGTTTTGCCCTTATGGCCATACCAACAATGGTTTCGGCAGTACTCTTAGCTCCAAAAGTGGTAAAAGCCTCTAAGGTATATTTTGCCAAACTGAAAAGTGGAGCCTTTAATTAGGAACTGATACTTGTGCGGAAAGCTTACTCAGTAGTTTTCTAAACTTACGAGTGTCGTAATTAGCTAATCCGGTGTGTTTAACGACAATTTCACCATCAGGTGAGATGACGAAGGTAGATGGCACATAACCAGTTTCGTAGACATCAGGGAGAGGTGTCGAAGTCTGGTAGATCGGTAAATCAAATCCCTTCTTTTCTACCCAGTCAATAGCGGTTTTCAAATCTCTATCTTCAGAGATCATTAGGAAATGGACGTTAGGATCGTCTTTGAATTTGGCTCTTAATGCATTTATTCCCGGCATTTCTGCCACACAAGGTGGACACCAAGTGGCCCAAATATTAATGAATACCGTTTTGCCTTTGAGTGTCTTAACGTCAAGAATGTTGCCTTCCGTGTCTCTCAATTTAAAATTGAAATCTGCTTTTTCGTATGATTCAGTACTAAGTTCAGAAGCGTTCATTACGCCAGTCTTTAAAAAGACTTGCTGAACTTTGCCAAAGACTTCGGCCTGTGAGCCAGTGAGGTAAATTGTCGCGAAAATTCCAACAATAACCACCAACTCAATAATGTCTCTTTTTGTGACTTTAGCTTTTTTTGGCTTCTTCATATTCCCTAATTACAACAAAGCTATGGAACTAGTTCAGATTGAAAAGTGTAATGTGTCTTTGAGATAACCAAAATTATTCAAAACCTTAAGTACACAGTAGTGTTATTCTTAAAGATCGCTTTCTATTTTAGCGGCTTCAAACGAGACCTTAAACAAAATTTAATATGAAATTATTCAAAAGCCTTTCCCTGATTCTTGTTTTATCCATTACTGTAATGGCGTGTGGACAAAAGGAAGGGGTTTACTTTGAAAACCTTGAAGACGGTCAAGAGGTAGGTACCTCAGTACTTGTCAAGATGGGAGTGAGTGGCATGGAAATAAAGCCTGCTGGAGAAGTTGAGAAAGGATTTGGTCATCACCATATCATCATTGATGGATCATCAGTAGCGCTAGGTGAGATGGTTCCAGCAGATAAGACACACATACACTTCGGTAAAGGACAGACAGAGACTACCTTGGAGTTGACGCCTGGAGAGCATACGCTAACACTTCAGTTTGCCAATGGTGTTCATCAGTCATTCGGACCAGATTGGAGTAAGACGATTACGGTAACCGTAAAGTAATTGGAAAAGATAGTCGCTCAGAGCGCCCCGAAGGCCTTAGGGCCTTATGTTCCAGCAGTAAAGACGGGTAATCTGATCTTTTGCTCTGGGCAAACGGGTATCAATCCCGAGACTGGAAAAGTAGATAAAACGTGTGTAGAAGGGCAGACTAAGCAAGTCATGAAGAACTTGAAGTCTGTATTGGCAGCTCAAGGTTTGACGCTTCAGCATATTGTCAAATGCAATGTCTATCTAAGTGATATGGCTAACTTTGAGAAGATGAATGTGGTCTATGGCGAATTGCTTGAGGGACATACACCGGCACGCACTACAGTTGCCGTTTCAGGCCTTCCGCTGAATGCCTTAGTAGAAATTGAGTGTATTGCGGAGGCCAGTTAGTTATTGCAGAAGAATAAGTAAGAAATAAGCATAAAAAAAGCCACCCTTTTAGGATGACTTTTTTTATGCTTTTATGATCTATCAATTACCGTCAGGTAAACCAATTTCTACGTTGTTTCGGTAATCACCTAGCAAATGCTCAGCGAAGAAATACCACATCATTTGCTCGTAATAGTCACGCTTACTGCCATAGCCATGTCTAGAACCCGGAATTGGCATATATTCAAAGCGTTTACCTGCTTTCATTAGCTCATTCGCTAAACGTAAACTATTCGCAGGGTTCACATTGTTGTCACGCGTACCATGCGTGATTAACAAGTGACCTTTCAGATTCTTGGCGATAGAAGGGTTAGTTTTCACTTTCGCATCCCAAGTAGTCACAGTATACTCATTCCCATCTTCGTCTTTCTTCTTCTTGTCAATTCGTTTCACACCATTGTGTGTTTCTCCCCACCATTTGTTATACACGTTGTTGTCATGGTTACCGGCAGAAGACGCTGCAGCATGGTAGAAGTCTGGATACATCAGCATAGCTGCAGTAGACATAAAGCCACCACCTGAGTGTCCAAAGATACCTACGTTATCCAAGTCTATAAATGAGTGCCTATCTGCCAATATCTCAAGAGAGCGCTTGTCGTCTGCCAAAGCATAATCTCTTAAGTTTTCATAGCCATAGGTGTGATAGTACTTGTCTCGCATTGGGCTACCGCCTCTATGTCCCATACTTACCACAATGAATCCTAATTGGGCCATTGCCGTATTGTAGCCTGAAGTGGCACTAAAATCATTGCCAAACGATTCTACTTGAGGACCAGGGTATACATAAGAGATTACTGGATACTTTCTAGTGGAGTCAAAGTCAAAAGGCTTGAACATTACACCATAAAGGTCTGTAATACCATCATCAGCTTTCATTGTGAAACGTTCTGGCATTTTCCATCCTGCTTCATATAATAAAGAGAGATCAGCAGACTCTAGATCCATAATGATATTACCATTACTATCTTTTAAGACTGATCTAGGTGCCATATCCGTGGCTGAGTAGTTGTCTACATAATACTTAGATGACTCAGACATGTTCATTGAGTGATTAGCAGGTTCCAAACTAACAGGTTTGAATCCAGAACCATCTAAGTTTGCTTTGTACATCAACGCGTAGTAAGGATCAATGCCTTGCTCTCTTCCACGTCCTTCGAAATACACCTTTCTGCCGACCGTGTCGACCTGTGCGATCCTTCCAGTAACATAATAGCCACCATTGGTAACCTTATTCTTAAGTGCACCAGTATTTCCATCGTAAAGGTAAAGCTGACCCCAGCCATTTCTTTCAGACCACCAGATCAATTCTTCGCCTTCATTTAAGATGCTTAACTGTACACTGCCTGAGTAGAAGTAAGGATAATTGGCGTCCGTAAATAACTCTTTTACCTCACCTGTGGCAGTGTTAATAGACACCACATCAAGGGAATCACTTGTTCTGTTCATCCTTGTGGCAAACATTCGTTCTGAAGTTTTACCAGGTAGATAAGTAGAAACAGTTTGGTCTGTGTATTTATCAAGGTCTACATCAATCCGCTTTTTACTAGGTACTTCAAAGATTGAAAGGTATGCCTGCGGTACATCCTGATCACCAGGCATAGCGTACTTATAGATTTCAACTTCCGGCCTAGTACTAAGGTCATCAATTACAAAAAGCTCTTTGACTTTTCTAGAATCAGAACGATTGACGTAGAATTTAGATTCGTCTTCGAACCATCTTACATTCGCTCTAAATCTTTTGTCAGTAGTCGTGTCACCACGATCAGCACCATAGCTAAACCATCTTTCGCCATCATCGGCCAAAAGGATTTCAGTTGAATCGGCATCATCAGCCATCATCATGTACAAATCATAATTCTTTGCGAAAGTGATGTACGTACTATCAGGAGAGTAACGAGCCCAATTATTGCGCTTATCTGCTTTTTCAGTTGAATCGCCCTTTGTTATCCTTTTAGAATTAATGTCGAAGTGATAATCTACACTATCCACCATAAAAGTGAATTGCTTATTGTCATCCTCTAGCTTCCAGGCCTTTAAGTCCAGGTTTCTGTGGTCCCAAGGTTTACTGGTTAACTCACTTAGTTGTGCGGCAAAGTCTAGGTTGTCAAACAGCATCGTCTTGGATTTCTTCGCTGGGTCGACCATGTAAAACTTCTTTCCTTCAGTAGTGGTGTAGGTATACCAGAACTTGTCACTGTCTTTTAACCACCCGGGATTGACCCTTGTAGTCTTCAACATCTTCCTGATGTTGGTCGATTTGAATTTCTCAGCTGCCTTGAAGTTTGCCTTGTATTCCTGTGCTAACGCAGGCAAAGAAAACAACACAAGCATTGCTAGTAGTATAGTTTTTCTCATAGTATGGTTGATTTGATACATAAGTTTAGTCCCAGAATCTGGTTTTTGCAACCTGTTTCTGCCATACACGATATTACTGGGATAAACGGAAATAAAAAAGGCCCCAATCTCCATGGTGTAGGAGTGGGGCCTTAGTATTTGTGTTCTTTGTTACTAAAACTTGATCGGCATCTCAGCGATTGTGTTTTCCCAACCCACTACTAAATGTACGCCACCGTCAACTTCTTTGAACATCATTGACAAAGCTTCAATAGTTTCGTTTGATTTGCTTACTGGACCGTCTACTCTAGCCACTTCACTGCCACCATTCTTGAGCGTATACGCGCCCCAAGTGTTTAATTTAGAGTTCAAAACAAATGTCCATTTGTCTTGGGTTGGAATAGCTGCAATTGAATAAGTGCCAGCCGATACTTTAGTGCTACCAATCATAACGTCTTGGTAAAAAGTGATTTCACTTGCTTCGTTTGCTCCAAATCTCCAAAGTTTGTCCATTGGGACATCTTTCGAACCCATCATGACTCTGCCCTTTAATTGTGGGCGGCCATAGACTATTTTCATTTTAGCAGGAACATAGGCTCCATTAAAATCTGATTTAGGTACGTTAGTTGGAAAAAAAGCTGCATCCATTGGGCTTGGATCTAATGGCTCAAATTTCTGAGCTGTAGCACCAAATGCGATTAATGTAAATGCGAGACTAAATAGTAAAAATGATCTTTTCATGTTTCTGGTTAATGTTTAAGATGACTTCCTAACTGCGGAAGTGCAACAATAGTTCGAAGCTAACTAATAGAAGAAGATGTATGAGATAATAATAGCTGCTATTACGCCTGCAAAGTCAGCTATGAGACCAGCAGTAGCAGCATATCGTGAGTTTTTGATTTTTACCGCTCCAAAGTATACTGCTAAGACATAAAATGTAGTCTCCGTTGAGCCTTGCAACACACTGGCTACGCGACCAGGAAAAGAATCAACACCAAAGTTGGTATAAGTTTCTAGCATGGCTGCACGGGCACCAGAACCACTCAGTGGTTTCATCCATGCGACTGGCAAGGCGTCAACGAAGTCAGTGTTCATACCAAGGAACTCGAAGAAGAGCCTGAAACCGTCATTTATAAAGTCTAAAGCACCTGAGGCTCTGAAGACCCCAATGGCTACAAGAATACCAACGAGGTAAGGAATGATTTTGATTGCCACGTTAAACCCGTCTTTTCCGCCTTCAATCAGTGATTCGTAAACATTGACCTTATTCTTCATGGCCATCACAATAAAGATGGAAATGATACCTAGCAATATCACGGCAGCCACGGTATTAGAGATGGTCGTGACTTGTTCTTGTGGAATAGATTGAAAGTAGAATAGGGCGGCTAAGATGAGCAAGGTAAGGCTTCCAACATAGGCTAAAACTACCTTGTTGAATAAGTTAATTTTTTGAAAGATGGATACAGTAATCAAACCCACTAAAGTCGAGAAATAGGTCGCTAGGAGTATAGGGATGAATATATCGGCAGGATTAG
>Ga0075118_10000913_pt1 | contig 23851 bp, 16 predicted proteins | sample AntAceMetag02UKE_FD_69794 | JGI IMG/M metagenome (GOLD analysis project Ga0075118, IMG submission 69794) | Saline lake microbial communities from Ace Lake, Antarctica - Antarctic Ace Lake Metagenome 02UKE | ecosystem: Environmental > Aquatic > Non-marine Saline and Alkaline > Saline | place...
ACCCACGACAACCCGAGCAACACCTGCGTCGATAATGGCTTCGGTGCATGCCCCCGTGCGACCGTGAGTCGAACAGGGTTCCAAGGTGGTATAAAGTGTCGCCCCAGAACGTGGTGGCTTACCGCGTGCGAGCAGCGCCAATCTCTCGGCATGCGCTCCGCCGTCCGGTGCCGTGGCCCCTTCGCCCACAATTTTCCCCTCTTCGACCAACACGGAGCCCACCATCGGATTGGGGTGCGTGGTGCCCCAAACGCTTTGCGCTAATTCAAGCGCGCGTCGCATATATTTCTCGTGGTCAGGGGCGGACATGGGGGTTATTCGTTCGTTCTTCCTCGACCGTCGTCTCCGGACCATGTCCGGGATAAACGATCGTCTCTAAAGGTAATGTGTAGATTTGCTCGCGGATAGCACGCTCAAGTTGCTCAAAATCGCCCCCTGGCAGATCCGTGCGCCCAATACTTGCCTTAAAAAGTGCGTCCCCCACAAACGCCGATCCCGTTTCTAAGAAATAGAACAACACATTGCCCGGACAATGCCCCGGCACATGCCGCACCTCTACTTGCGCGCCGAGCGCCACCAGTTTGTCACCCTGCGTGATCCAGTGATCAACCGATACAGGCTCCAGTTTCAATTTTTCATCCATGAAGCGATTCATCACCTCAGGTGTTTCGATCAGCATCTTGTCATCCGCATGTGCAATAACCCGCGCTCCGCTCTCTCTGACCACCTCCGCCGCTCCCTGAGTATGATCCCAGTGGCCGTGCGTAATCCACAGTTCCTTTAACTGGCACTTCTCCGCCTCGAGGATCGGTTGCACCTTCGCCCAGACCTCTCCGGGAGCATCAATCAGCACGGCCTCACCACGATCAGGATCCGTCAATAAGTAGGCATTGGTCTGAATCAAACCCGAGGGACGCACATATAAATTCATCGTCAATGAGTCCAAACTACTCACGCCAATCCGCGCAATCGTGAAAATTGCCCTTCACCTTTACGCGCGCCCTTGGTAACTCGTTCTCCTTATGCCATCGCTCAAGTTCGCAGTTCTTGCCGGAGACTATATTGGTCCTGAAGTTATGCCCGCCGCGTTGCGGGTGCTTAAGCACGTCGCCAATCAAGAAAACATCTCACTCGATTACACCGAAGCTGATGTCGGGGGCTGCGCGATCGACCGCCATGGCGAGGCCCTTCCAGCCTCTACGATCAAAGTCTGCGAAGAGGCCGATGCGATTCTCTTCGGCTCCGTCGGCGGCCCGAAGTGGGAAAACCTGCCGACGAAGGAACAGCCCGAACGCGCCGCTCTTCTTCCTATCCGCAAACACTTCACCCTCTTTGCGAATATTCGCCCCGGATTACTCTATCCGGAGCTCACCGATGCCTCTCCGCTCAAAACCAATCGCATCCCCGACGGCATTGATATCGTCTGTATTCGCGAACTCACGGGCGGTATTTATTTTGGTCAGCCCAAGAGCACCACGATACTCGCCGACGGTGATATCGAAGCCATCGACACGATGGTTTACCGGAAAAGCGAAATCGAACGCATCACCGAAGTAGCTATCACTGCCGCTCGCGCACGTGGAAAAACACTTTGCTCCGTCGATAAAGCCAATGTGCTCGAAACATCCGTTCTCTGGCGCAAAACGGTGATCGATTACGTCGCGAAGCATGCTCCCGACATCGCATTGACCCACATGTATGTGGACAACGCCGCCATGCAGCTGGCACGCGACCCCAACCAATTCGATGTCTTCCTCACCGAAAACATGTTCGGCGATATTCTCTCCGACGAGATGGCCGTCATCTGCGGTTCACTTGGCATGCTCTCATCAGCCTCACTCGGCGCGAAGAGCAATTCGCTTGGCAATCCCTTCGGCCTTTACGAACCCGGTGGTGGCACCGCTCCCGATATCGCGGGTAAGAACCTCGCCAATCCCTGCGCCCAAATCCTGTCCGCCGCTCTCATGCTCCGCTACAGTTTTGGGTTAGACGCTATCGCGACACGCATCGAAGCCGCCGTGCGTAAAACGGTCACGTCCGGCACCCGCACCGGCGACATCGCCTTCGGACAAGCCTCCGTCGGCACCACCGAGATGACCGACGCCATCATCGCTAATTTATAAACACTGGCAGTTACTTCTGCCAATACGTGTTGTTTTCTACACACTACTAGCTACTCGATACTCACTACTTCCCGTCCATGACCTCCGCCGAGATCCGCCAGTCCTTCCTCGATTTCTTTGCTCAGCAAGGCCACTCCGTTGTGCCCTCTGCTCCGCTGCTACCGGATTCTCCGGGATTGCTGTTCACAAATGCAGGAATGAATCAGTTCGTCCCGATCTTTCTCGGCGACAAACAACCCGACCTCTCAAAATGGGCTGGTGCGATTCCAGCCCAGGATACCCGGGCCACCGATACGCAAAAATGCATTCGAGCCGGTGGTAAGCATAACGACCTCGAAGATGTTGGATTCGATACTTACCACCACACGTTTTTCGAGATGCTCGGTAATTGGTCCTTCGGCGATTACTTCAAAAAGGAATCCATCGTTTGGGGTTGGGAACTACTGACGAAGGTCTGGGGCATTCCTCCTAAACGACTTTTCGCGACCGTCTATTCTCCCGACAAAGCCTCGGGAGATCCTTCTGAATTCGATCAGGAAGCTTACGACATCTGGGTTGAGATCTTCAAAAAGGAAGGCCTCGATCCCGACGTTCATATCGTCAACGGCAACAAGGATGATAATTTTTGGATGATGGGTGATACCGGTCCTTGCGGCCCTTGCTCGGAAGTGCATTTCAATCTGCAACCCGATGACGAAGAAGGTCCGGGACGTGAGGCCGTCAATCAGGATAGCCCGCGCTGCATCGAAATCTGGAATCTCGTTTTCATCCAATACAACGCCAATGCTGACGGCACATTCTCCCCGCTCGCAGCTAAGCATGTGGACACGGGCATGGGATTCGAACGCGTCGCGGGCATTTATGCCACTACCCACGGTTTTAAAGACTTTAGTAAAGAGCCTTCCAACTACGCTGCTGATGTCTTCGCTCCAACCTTCGCGAAGATCACCGAACTCTCTGGCCAAACTTACACTGCCACCGTCCCAACCAAGCGCGAAGGACTAACTGAACAGGAAAACATCGACGTCGCATTTCGCGTGCTTGCTGACCACGCGCGCTGTGTTTCCTCGGCGATCGCCGATAGCATTATGCCGGGAAGCGATGGTCGTAATTACGTCATCCGTCGCATTCTACGTCGCGGTATTCTCTACGGAAACAAACTCGGGCTTAAGCCCGGTTTCTTCGAGCAACTCGTCGATCCCGTCGTTGAATCACTCGGGGCCGTTTTCCCCGAACTCGTCGCACAAAAGAAACTCATCAAGCGGGTCATCCACAGCGAAGAAGAGAGTTTTGGTCGGACGCTGGAAAACGGACTCAATCAGTTTCAATCGGCTGTGGATCAAAATGCAGAATCCAAGGTTGTCGCCGGCAGTCAGGCCTTCCTGCTCTACGACACCTTCGGCTTTCCCTTAGACATGACTCAGCTACTCGCGACTGAACGCGGACTTACCGTAGATGTTGTCGGCTTTGAAGCTGCCATGGAAAAGCAACGCGAGCGAGGTCGCGCGGCGCAAAAGAAAGAAATTCTCGTCGCGGCGAAAGAAGGTGAAACTAGCGATTTACAGCCCACCACGTTTGTCGGTTACACCGAGACCAACGCGCCGGCCGAACTGATCGATATCGTTTCAGCAGACGAAGACACCTTTCTGGTCTTCGATCAGACTCCTTTCTATGCAGAAATGGGTGGACAAGCTGGCGACATTGGCACCGCGCTGATCGATCACAAACTCGTGATGATCACCGATACGGTAAAAGACAAAGCAGGTCGCTTCCTGCATAAGATCGATACCGATTCGCCAACAGTTGAAACCGGCAGCAAAGCCGAACTCTCGGTAAACCTCGTGCGACGGCGTTCGATATCTCGGCACCATTCCGCTGCTCACTTGATTCACTGGGCCTTGCGTAAAGTGCTCGGCACCCATGTCCGGCAGGCCGGCACATCGAAAACCCCTGATCGGATGCGTTTCGATTTCTCTCACTTTGAAGCAGTCACTCACGCGCAACTGCAGGAAATCGAGCACCTCGTAAACGAGAAAGTAATCGATAACGTAGCCGTTGATACTTACGAAACCGAGTTCGATAAAAAACCGGAAGATACCCTCGCCTTCTTCGGTGATAAATACGGCAACATCGTGCGCGTAGTCGATATCGGCGGATACAGTCGCGAGCTCTGCGGCGGCACCCATGTGACAACGACGGGCGAAATCGGCCTCATCAAGATCGTGGCCGAGATGGCTATTGCCGCGGGCACACGCCGGATCGAAGCCGTCGCCGGACAGGCCGCCTACGATTTTGTTACACACCATGATGATGTGCTCAAAGCCATCGGCACGAAACTCAACGCAGGACCGCTCGATGTCGTGAAGAAATTCGACGCCCTCTTGGCCCATCAAAAAGATATCGAATCTAAGCTGAAGGCTTTCACGCAAAAAGCATCCGCTGGTCACGCTGATGAATTGATCGCTGCCGCAAAAGAAAAGGACGGGCTGAAGTTCATCTCAGCTGTGCTCGAAGTCGACTCTCCCAACGATCTACGTAAACTAGGTTCTCAAATCATCAGTAAACTTGGCGAAGGCGTGGTGACGCTCGGAGCTGCTTTTGATGATAAAGCTACTGTGGTCGCGTTCTGTTCTCCTGCCGCGATCCAAGCGGGCCATCAGGCCGGAAAGATCGTCTCAGAGGCAGCCTCGCAAATCGGCGGCAAAGGCGGCGGAAAACCTGACTTCGCGATGGGCGGAGGCAAAGAACCCGCTAGGCTCAAGAGCGCTCTGGGGATTGACTAAGCTTCGGTTCGATTAGTCGCCCAGCGCGCGATCACTCTTTCGAGTTCGGTTTTTCTCACGGGCTTACCCACAAAATCGACCATCCCCACTTCACTACAGTGCTGCTTATCATCGGGCGTTGTGTTCGCTGTGATGGCGATGATTGGTGGAGGCGAAGCAACTTTGCGTTTGATTTCCTGTGTCGCCATAAAGCCGTCCATAATCGGCATACGACAATCCATGAAAACAAGTGCGTAGTCGGTTAGGTTTACCTTCGCGACAGCCTCCGCACCGTTGACTGCCAGATCAACCTCACAGCCAAGTCGCGATAATTGCTTGCTCAGAACCAAACGGTTCACCGCATCGTCATCCGCCAGTAATACCTTGATCATTGATGGCGACTCCGCGGGGGCCACCTGATCTGGGACCGCAACTTCAGGTTCCACCTTCAGAGTCCCTTTGGTTTCGAGTGCACTCCAGAGCGCATCGCAACTCAGGATAGGCTTCCGGATCTGTGCGCTAATCGGTAAGCCAGCATCCCCAGGCTCTTTTAGATTCTTCAATCGGAGCATAACCAAACGCCATTCCCCCTGCTCCAGTATTTCTGCCAGTTCTTTCCGATTGTCGTCTGAAATGGCAATCGATTCATCGAGCAACAAAAGACGACGTAGCGCCCCTTTCCTGCGCGCCATTTTCATTTGAGGTAGAACTTCGATCAAACTCGACGCCGTCATGATACGATGACCTTCACGGGCAAAGACCATCTCAGCGGCTCTGCGCACCGGGCCATAGTCATCGACCAAGACAATCTCATCACCGTCAGTTTTTATCGCTACCTTCGGCGTTGCTTGACTCGGCACGGTGAGATCAAATTGGAAGTTCGCTCCTTTACCCTCTGTGCTTTTGACCGAAATGAAGCCCCCCATCAGTTCGACCAATCGCTTGCAGATCGCCAAACCGAGACCGGTGCCGCCGTATTTCCGAGTAGTCGAAGAATCGGCCTGAGTGAATCTCTCAAACAATTTTGCCTGAGCCTCCGGCGAAATCCCAATCCCCGTATCTTTCACTTGAAACCGAAGGTTGGATTCATGCGCCCCTTGTCCTGCCCGCTGGGGCAATGCCTCAACTTGAAGCACAACATTCCCTCCTTCGGTAAACTTTACGGCATTACCAATCAGATTAATCAGAACCTGTCGTAACCTTGCAGGGTCTGTGGTAACTCGATCATTAACTCCTTCACCGATCAGTAAAGTGAGCTCCACATTTTTGGCCATCGCACGCGGAGTCAGCACTTCGATCACTCCCCGTAGCGGTTCATGCAAATCGATCTCGACCTGCTCAATCACGATCCGGCCTGCTTCAATTTTAGAAAAATCCAGAATATCGTTCAACACCGAGAGCAGAGCTTCACCGGAAGCCTGGAGCGTGGACATATGTTCTCGTTGCTCGTGATTTAGCTCGGTATCCACCATCATTTCAGCGGAGCCAATCACCCCATTAAGAGGGGTGCGTATTTCATGGCTCATGGTCGCAAGGAAATCGCTTTTGGCGCGATTCGCGACGGTAGCCGCCACCATTTCTTTTTTCGCACGCGCGGTCGCTTCCTTCTCATGACGAAGCAACAGGTCGCTTTCCAAGAGTTCGTTTCTGCGATGATAAATCGCGCGGATACGGAACGAAACCCCTCCGGCCACTAATACGATTAACAGTCCAATGCCAGCAATGCGAACCGACCACAGCTGCCACCAAAACGGTTCAATTCTGAGAAGCACACTAGTCTCCTTGCCAATCTTTCCGTCAATGCTAACCGCACGGATTCGAAACAGATACTCTCCCGGTTGGAGGGAAGATAGTCGCGCGATGGGTTCAACTCCGGCATCCACCCAATCTTCGTCAACTCCCTCTAGGAGGTAACTAAAATGCGTATCTTCTCCATAACTAAGTCCCGTGCCGCCGTAGCGTATATTCACACGCTCTGTCCCCGCCGCGACGACCACCACATCCCCAGGTCTCACTCTTGAAGCGAGGGACCTGTTTCCATCCCGCACCTGCTCGATGTGCACCTGAGGTGTTTGCGGCGTTATCCTGATATTTTCTAAATCGATACTTACGATACCTTTCAGCGTGGTAAACCAGAGCTTTCCATCCGAAGCCCTCAAACCGGAATCAGGGAAATCCTGTCGGCCAGCCGAGGTCATCATGCCATCTCGTTTATCAAAAATCTGGCAATCCACCTCATCCGATTTTCCTGATGCCACCGCGAGTAACGACTGCCGCGTAATTCGGAGAATTCCTCTCTCAGAGATCAGCCAAAGATTCCCCCATTCATCAGCCACTGAGGGGCACCACTTTCCTTCCGGGATACCATGCTCAGGACCATAGCGGATCCATTGGTCATCCATCAGGTGAAACAATTCTCGGGACTGATTGCTGATCCAGAAACCTACCCTCTCATCATAATACATCCCCTTCACATGCCCAATTTCCAAGCCCGACAGGGTCTCCTGCCTCACAAAAGTATCCCCCGACTGTTTAAACAATACCCCTCGATTTGTGGCAGTCCAAATGACTCCATCTCCATCTTCGAGTATTTCAATAATTCGACCATCCTCCTTCGGTCGGATGTCAAACCAGCTAGCCATCGTCTTTCCATCTAAGCTCCCAATGCCTCTCTCGGAGCCTATCCAAAGGAGATCCCGTGAGTCCAAATATAGAGAATAGACATGCCGGGCAGGAATTTCCCTCCATCGTAAATTCTGATAGTCGTCCCCCTTCAAGTAAACGAGGCCATCTCCGTATGTTCCCAACCAAATGGCCCCGTCTGCGGCCACTTCGAGCGCTTGAACCCAACTCCGCTCATTCAGCACCCCCATTTTAAGCGGAGCACCAAACCGCTTTCCATCAAATGGAACCACCCCTCCTCCATGCGTGCCCACCAACATATTTCCCGGGCTTACTTCGACCATAGCATTAACCACCGCTTGGTCTAACCCAGCTTCATAGCCGTAGCTCATGAATGATCGAGGCCGAATACGCGCGAGTCCGCCTCCGTCTGATCCCAGCCATACGTTACCTTCATTATCAGGCAAAATCGCCAGCAACGCACTGTTTGCGAGTCCTTCATCACGCCCACAAACATAGTGATTATCATTCTTGGATTGATAGATCACCAGTCCATGTCGTTCGCCCGCGACCCAAATCGTCCCGTCTCGCCCATCCCAGATGGTTACCTCGTCATTTTGATGATCCTCAAGCCTAGGTATTGTTTTCACAACCTCTCCATCGCGCCAGAGATGTAATGCCAATTCATCGGCCCACCACACGCCGCCGTCGTCGTCCGCAGCGGCTCCCATCACACCTATCCCAGAGCCGTCCTCAGCCTTCCTGAAAACCTCCTGCCATTGTCCAGCCTCATAGTAAGCAAGCAGGCTGCTATTATTCACCCACAGCCTGTCTTGATCATCAAAGAAGCATCTCGTTTCCGAACGAAGGATACTTTTATACACCAATCGTGGAGTCACCTTTTCAAAGCGCTCTCCGTCCCAGCGCACCACGAATGAATCAGCGATCGCATAAACTTGCCCGTGCGAATCAATGGCCAACGAATATACGACCCCTGGGGGTAAGCCTTCCTCTTCGGTGATGTGCTGCCAGCCCCCACTCTGATTGTAAGTGTAAACTCCTTTCGATGTGCCGACCCACAGAGTGCCATCTGGCGCTACTTTCAAAGCCAGCACCAACATATCGGCCAAAGGTATTTCTGCGGTCTTCCCCACGGAAAACCGCAGGCCATCGAATCGCGCCAACCCATCATACGACCCCATCCACAAATAACCGTCCGGGGTCTGCGCCAAGGAAGTGACCGCGATATAAGGAGCCCCCTCGTCGTGCTCCCATGTTCGCACAACATAGTGCTCGCTGAAATTTCCAAGAGCCGCGACCTCACTCCCCAACGCCATAAGCACCGAAATAAGGGCAAAGATACGACAGGAGGTATTCGTCGGGAGGATTACTCGCACGCAGTGAGGCTAAAATCCATCCCTACCAACACAAGCTGTGTTACATAAGGGATTTACCCCTTTATTGAATAGAGACTTATCATCAGAATCTTTTCGTAGGTGGCTGTTGGATGATGCGAAAAACGTCGCCACAGTCTCTTCTTTGGTGATTTCCCTTTTCCGCCGAGCATGCCTCTGAATGTATTGCCGCGCACTGGAGGTTCGTTTTCTTTAACCAACATGTCGTCACTACCGGCTACACAACAAACTTTCACCTGCATCCTCGCGTTTAACAGTTCGAACCTGCTGGCTGTGCGACAGTTGGGGAGTAAAGCTGGCTTGGCTTTCATGGGCAACGATTTCGGCATGGCCTCCGAACGACTCACCGCAGCGTTTCCCACTCACACTTCACCTGCTAAGTATTTTCGGGCGACATCGCCCAACGGAACCTACGAAGTCTACTTCGCTCAAGTTCCGGATCATACGAGTGATCGCGAAATTCGACTTAGATCATTAGAAGAGCTGGCTATACCACCAAGCCAACTTTCGCCAGCTCTGGCTTCAATTCTTGAGCAACTTGATCCGTATTTGATAGATATCCCCTACCTTCATATCGGGGAGAATGATTTCATTTACAAATTCCGACCGGAGAAGGAGCGCAACGCCGCCATCTATGCCGAAGACTCCGTTTCCAGCGCGCTCTACCAATCAAAACTCTGCTCGGTCATAAAAACACTCGCGCGCACTCATGAGCGCACCGCGTCGCAGCCGGTCTCTTTAGACTTCGGACCAATCAGTTATCATATCCCGAGCCACTTCGGCTTTTGCCTTGGAGTCAAAAACGCCATCGAACGCGCCTACGAAACACTTGCCGCAAATCCAGATCGACGGGTCTTCATGTTGTCTGAACTGATTCACAATCCCTATGTGAACAAAGATTTGCTACGTCGCGGACTACGCTACTTGCAGACGGATAAAGGTGTGCCTTACAGCATCAACAGCGTCCCGACGCATCTCGCTCCTGATGACGAGCTACTGTGGGATACGCTTACTCCACAAGACATTGTCATCATACCCGCATTCGGAGCTACCGATGAGGATAAGCGTCGATTAGTCCGGAAGGGTATCGCTGTGTGCCAATACGACGCCACCTGTATGCTCGTGGAGAAAGTTTGGAAAGCCGCGCGCACCTACGGTCGCAAAGGCTACACGGTCATCATCCATGGCAAAGCTGAGCACGAAGAGACCAAGGCCACCTTCTCAAACACACGCCGATACGCACCCGCGATTATCGTTCGGGATCTCGAAGAAGCGCGCATGCTCGGTGAAATCATTGCCTCAAAAGATCCCGCTCAGCGAGCGACATTCTACGATACTTTCGAAGGTAAACACACACCGGACTTTGATGTAGAAAAACACTTCGAGCGCGTCGCGGTCGTCAATCAGACCACCCTCCTCGTCAACGAAACCCGGGGCATCATTGCTCATCTGCGTGATATCTACGCAAACATCCACGGTGCCGAGGATACTGAAAGAGTTGGGGGTAGCGGTCGCACGGATACCCTCTGTTACGCCACCCAAGTTAACCAAGACGCGTTGGCCAAAGCCCTGGATCAACCTCTGGACGCTGCTTTCGTGATTGGCGGCAAAAATTCATCCAATACCTACCAACTCTACCGACTATGTGAGCAAACTTTAGGGAAACAGGCATTTTTCATCCAATCCGAAGACAACATCATCTCAAGAGACCGGGTGCAGCACTACATATTCCCATCGGCACGTGAAGGAAGACCTCAAGGGAAAACAGTGGCACGACCACTCTGGAGTTCAACTAGCCCCGAGACCCCTAAACGTGTATTGATCACCGGTGGAGCCTCTTGCCCGGACGGCATTATTCAACAGGTAATCAGTCGGCTAAATACGCTATTTCCCGAGGAGTCTCTCCGCCCGCTTGATCTCATCATAGATGAGCTCTCCGAACTTATCCCCGAGTAAGGCTTTCACTTATCCACAAAAAAGCCCGCTCTCATGCGGGCTTTTCGAATAGTCCTAATCCGAGATTAGAACTTGTAGGTCAACCCACCGCGGAAGCCTTGAAGTCGGGACAAATCAATATCCAGTTCATAACTAGATGACTGCTCAGTGATATACTGTGTGTAGGAACCAGCCGTCTGGTAAAACGAGCCCAAGTAAAATCCTGCAAATTCCGAGAGTAAATACTCCAAGCCCACATCTGCATAGTAGCCGGTCATGTTTTCCGTCTTGGTGCTTGATACCTGATCTCTCACCGTCGCCGCCGTATCGACAGCGAAAGTGCGATCCACGGTGTAGGCTGAAGCCGAATGCACGAGAACCGGGCCACCACTCACAGTAAAACGTAGTTTATCAGTAATTTGCACCCGGAAAGTTGGACCTACTCGCATTGTCAGATAAGTGCCACGTAGTTTACGGTAGCTGGTGACCTGCGTGTCATTTGTCGCAGTCGTTACCGTGCGACTGTCCGGGCTCCGACCTAAGAAGATAGTGGTTTCAATAGTATCTCCATTACTATCTGCATCAAAACTAGGTGCCTCGTAAGGGCGTCTGGTCGATGGAATGGCCTGTCCATCCAGTGAATAGACATCTGTTATCGTCGTGATAATAGCCATCTCCTCCGCCTGTTCACTGGCCTGTAAGCCGTTTAAGCTGACACCCGCAGTAAGCATCCATTCGATACGATTACCAATTTTGCCCAGATCCCGAGAAACCACCAACTCGGCTCCTAAGCTGATTCCGTGATCATTACTCGTAGCAGAACCATCCGTCAGTTGCGCCGAATATGTGTGAAGCGCGAGATCTGCATTGTTGTTTATGAGCTGCCGATCATCGTCAAAAGCCCAGTTGTTAGTCTTGCCATCAGTGGCTCCTTCTCGTGCATCGAGAAAAACGCTACCATCATGATATCCCCGAACAACATCCGTGCTCGTCGCATCTTGTATTTGGGAGAACGATGCGACTAATCCCGTGCCGCTGAATGACGTTTTCGCACCAGTGATACCACGAAAGCCTACGTGCATGCTGAACTTTGGTTCAATGTAGTAATCGTCCAAATCGAAATTAGGAATTTCGTCCTCGGGGCTACCACGCCCAGCACCAAAACAAATTGAGGAAAGACCGAGGAATAAGAGTAAATAGCGATGCATTAGGTATAAGAGTATCACTTGTGTGACGGGCATTTTATAAAAAGGTTTCCCAGAATTTGAGGCCTGACCAAACGAGTCAATCGGATTGCAGGTAATTTTCGTAGGATCTGCCGCCTCAAATCAGTCGGTAAATTCATTAAATTCGGTCTTGGCTGCTTTTGCTGCCCACAAAGCCTTGGCCGCCTTCGGATCGATCTCCGCTTGTTTCTGCTTCAAGCGTTCTTCCAGCGCCGCCAATCCTTCCGCTTGGTGCTCCAGCTCCATCTCTTTCTCCTGCTGTGACTGCACTTTTTCAAAAAGTTTATTTTCACTCTCCTCCAGAAAAGTTTCGCGATCTCTCAGCTGTTGTTTCGATTCCTTGAGGGCTTCTTCTTGCTGATCCAATTCAGCCTTCAGTTTCGCCAAAGCCTCCTGCTCTTCTTTGCTGATCGGTGCTTTAGCCGGAGTTTGTTTTGAAGCCGCCTTCAGCATGTTCTCACGCGCCTGCAGAAGAGCCTCCCCTTCAGCCAGATCACGCTCCTTCTCGGTGATTCGATCTTCAGCCTCACTCACGATTCGCTCCCGCTCTGCGAGCATGGACTCAAGTTGACGCAAGTTTTTCTCCAATTCCTGCATCCCATCGCTATCGATCGACTTGGCTTCACCCCAAGGCGTCATCGTCGCCGATACGATTTCCTTGATCGATTGGCGCGCGGCAGTCGAGGCCTCGGAAACCTCAAACGGAGAATGCGTCTGCGAGCGTCTCCTCCGAAGCGTCAATGCGGGAGCAACTGGCGTTTTCGTAGGAAACTTGATCGGGCTAATCGGTTTCTCGGACATTCGCAGTTACTTTCCAAATAGGCGTAAAAGCGCCCCAAATAAACCGCCCTTCTTTCCGGACGCGGAATGGGTGGTTTTCACATTAGTGAGTGAACCGATAATTTCTGCAACCTGTGCCTCATCTTTTTCATTACCCAGCACTATCAGTTGGCGAGAAAGTGGAGTCCCTTCATTGATGCTTTCCTGCACCCTTTTCCACTCGTCAGAATAATACTCTAGTGCTGCCTGCCCCCGAACCACATCGCCCTTTGCCTGAGCCAGACATTCGAAAAGATGCAATCCCGTGTCACCGACTCGAAACGGCAAGACCTCGCGAAGCCCTTGCACGTCAACGTGCGATAGCGCGTTGAGGAGTTTCCGGAAATCACCTCCCACGATCACATTCTGAGACATGTTTTGCGCAAATCGGGCAAACTCTCCAATCGTCGTCAGCTTCTCCAAGTTACAAAACTCACGCGTATCGCTATCCAAAGCCGTCAGCGTAATCGGGAAATCCTCGGGGATTTCTAATTTCGCCATATTTTTAATCAGCTGATTATCTTTTTCCGCACTTTTCTCAGTGTTTTCGAGCATATCACCAAAAGGATCATCGAACGAAAGCGTATCCTCCAGAATGGAAATCAAGAGCCCTACTTTATCCGGATAGCCCTTCATCACGAGCAACTCCTTTACCTCATCGAGCGTGAGATCAATATACACGGACGGGCATTCCTCTTTCCCTTTGATGGGCCAGTCCGGCCCTTCTAAATTCTGGGCCAAGCTAGTCAAGGCCGTGTCCACCATGATGGACGTAGCAAAAGAAGTGCGCAACTCATCCCAATTTTGGGCAGTATAATTTTCGGTAGATTCGGACATCGGAATTCGGGGTGGTTTAGTCAGCGCCTTGGCGGATCAGTTCACTCGCCAAGCGGCGATAATCGGTCAGCACATTCTCTTGAGTGGACTCTGCTGAGTTCTGCGAGAGCAACACGACCGGCATACCAAGCGTCACGGCTCGACGCACGACCATGGCATCACGAATTTGAGTTTCGTAAATTTTCGCCGTGGGGGCAACTCGTTTGGCCGAGCGAAATTGATTCAAGCGAAGCTGCATTCTCATCTTGGGCACTTCGATATCCACCCCGGTTTTAATCGAGTTAAACACCACGCCTTGGACTTGAGCCGGCGCCCCCATCGATGATTGCCGAAAGCTGGCGGACAATTGGTGAAACTTACCCAATTTATCGATCAGCAAAGTAAACCCAATCAGACTCAAAGCATCGGGATTTGAGGGCACGATAATCTCGTGGCTAGAAAAAATACCGCATTGCGAAGCCCGCAAAATATTCGGCGGACAATCGAAAAAGATGAAATCGTATTCATCTTCGATCTCAGCCAATTGCTCTTGGAAATGGAGGTAATGTGGCCGCTTGGGGTCGCCTCGATATTCGGCTTCCAGGTCGACTAAATTAAAATCCGTTGGGACGAGATCCAAGCCCGGAAGCACCTTTTGCCCCGCCTTATCTTCAACCACATCGCGCCACACGATATCTTCGATACGAGCACTGCCGGGGTCGAAAATCGAATAAATCGCTCCCTCTCCCGAAGCGTTGATTTTATTCCACCGATCCAAGCGCAAGAGCCAGATACTCGCATTCGACTGGGTATCCAAATCGAAGAGCAATACCTTCTTGCCGAGCTTGGCCAGGCTGGCTGCAGTATTTACGATCAACGATGTCTTGCCGACACCTCCCTTGTAATTGATGAAACTAATTTTACGCGCCATGATAATTGGATCCAGGTAGGCAGTTTAGCCTGTAAGTAAAATATTTACTTCACCCCAGCTCGCGAGTCAAAAAAGAGTTTATTCATTTTTGACGCTTTCTTTGCACAGATTTTACTTATGACCAAGTCACACTTTCTCGATCAAATCCTCACTCAGCTCCAAGCGGAGTTCGCGATGCAAACCAAAGCCGCGCAACTCGCCCACGACGAAGCCACCAGCGAGGAAAGTCGAGCCGAGAGCAAATACGATACGCACGGCCAAGAAGCGGCCTACCTCGCAGAAGGCCAAGCCCGACTCGCAGGTGAAGCCGGCGAATCAATTAAAGCCTACCAAAGCTGCGATTTCCCTGACTACCAGCAGACCGACCCCATTTCCATCGGGGCGCTCGTGGCGATAAGTTCATCGGAGCAAACGACCCGTTTTATTCTTGGCCCCAAGGCTGGAGGATTGGAACTAATCGATCTGCAAAATAATCCCGTAAACCTGATCACCCCTCAATCACCACTCGGCAAACAACTGATCGGGAAGCGACTGGGGGACAGCGTCTCCCTCCCGGGCAAGGTGAGTAGCATCCAAACCATCACTGATGTGCAATAAAGGCATCAAGTCAGTATAATCACTTAAACGTTGGGTATTTGTTCTTAGGACATTTCCATCGCCACAATCTCCTGCGTGAGGAGGATCTAAATGATCCTTGATCTGTATGAGTTATTCTGCCCCTAATGCAAAGTCCTCCAATGAAGCTATGGACAATGACCAAACAACAAGCGATCAGAAGATACTCACCAGACTAGGTTTTGAGCTTCGCACGCCTTTAAATCATATCAAGGGTTACACCGAGTTACTCTCTGAAAGCGCGAATAAAGCTCCTGAGCATGCGGCCCTACGCCGCAACCTTCGATCTCTACAAAGTGCGGGGGAAGAAATTGTCGTCTATTTGGGCTATGCTCTGGTGCAGTGGAAAATTGATTTAGGACAAGTCGTGCTGGCCGAGTTCCGCGAACAGATGCATGGCATCCTCGCGAATCTTTCCGATCATCTCGAGACCTGCGAAGCGTGCGCTCAGAAACTCGACTCATCCATCACTCTTTCTGATCTCAGTAAAATCCGCCAGGCGACCAGTAACTTCTGCACCATCCTCGACCACGACCAATTCGATACGTTCGAGTCATGGACCACCCCACCAATCTCAAGGATTCAAGTCTCCCCACCGAGAAATGGAAATCCCTCTGCACCTGCAACCTCGAAGGCATATCGCAAACTGCTCATCGTCGACGATCAGGAGATGAACCGTGAATTTTTGCAAAGACTCCTCAAGCGGATGCACTACGAAGTCACCACCGTAGAAAATGGTCAGGAGGCTTTGGATATCATGACCACCCAATCCTTCGATTTGGTATTACTCGACATCATGATGCCCATCATGGATGGATTTGAAACTCTGAACCGCATCAAATCCGATTCCGTGTTGAAAGATATTCCCGTGATCATGCTGACTGCCGTAGACGATCCCAAGAGCACCGTGCGCTGCATCGAAGCAGGGGCCGAAGATTTCATCTCCAAACCCCACAACCCAGTTATTCTCCAAGCGCGCATCAATGCCTCCCTTGAACGCAAACGGCTTCGTGATGTCGAGCACGCTCATCTCGACGAAATCCAGAACGAGCGCGCTAAGACGGAACGTCTCCTTCTTAATATTCTCCCTAAGCCCATTAGCCAACGTTTGAAGCAAGGCGAACAGATCATCGTCGATCACATCCAGGAATCCACGGTCCTCTTTGCCGATATTGTCGGGTTCACACAGTTCGCGGTAAAAAATAGCCCCGTTAAAACCGTGAATCTTCTCAACGAAATTTTCTCCTCCTTCGATGAACTTTCACTGGAAACTGGAGTAGAAAAAATCAAAACGATTGGAGATGCCTACATGGTCGTGGCCGGTGTCCCCCTGCCTCAAAAAGATCACGCGCAACGCGTCGCTCGAACTGCCCTTGGCATCATCGAAAAGTTGGGAGAATTCAATCGGCGGCACGGATATAATTGGCAAGTCCGGATCGGCATTCATAGCGGTCCATTGGTCGCTGGTATTATCGGGTCGAATAAATTCTCTTACGATCTCTGGGGCGATACGGTTAACGTCGCGAGTCGACTGGAATCCCATGCGGAGACTGGATCGATCTTTGTATCCGACGAAACGGCCGAGCTCTTGGAGCCTCATTGTGATTTGACTCCCCGGGGTAAAATTGACCTCAAGAACCGGGGAGTGATGAACGTGCATCAATTGATTTCGTTTAAGTAACGCGGGTGCCTCCTCGCGGAGATCTCTGCTCAATCGTTGAGGCTAAAGATCATCGGCACGGCCATGCGGAAGCGCACCACCCGGCCATGACGACGCCCCGGCTCAAATCTCCACTTGGAAACCGCCCGCAGCGCTGCCTCTTCAAACCGACGATCCGTGCGATTGATCACATAAGGAGCGATCACGTGCCCCGATTCATCGACCATGAAACCTAACAACACCCGCCCTTCGATTCCATGAATCTTGGCTTCACCAGGATAAAGCGGCGAAGTCTGCACGATCACCCGCGGACTTGAATCAAGCATCCCTGAGGTAATGGAGTCTCCTGTTCTAAAGACTCCGTCCACCGCTCCATCAAGCGCACCACGGATACCTGATTTGATCTGAGTCATCCTCTCGTGCGAAACCGCTTCGAAGGGTTCGACTGGTATCGTAAATGATTTATCCGGTGCTGGCCGAGGAAAGTCGGGCAGCGACACATTCTGTGCATCCGGATCGCCTTTGATCTCTTCAGCGGGGTCCTCTCCCACTGCGGATTCAAGTGGCTCCGGAAAATCGACCATTTCGATCGTCGTCGGCATTTCATCAATGCTTCCGTAAGACACAAGTATGTCGCCACGTTGAACAGCTTCAGGTGTGCCTCCGAATCCAAACAATAACGCCGCGTGCAAGATCAACGCGACGGCAATGGGTAATGCGAATTTTCTCTTCATGTTGTGCTCCTATTTGAGGGTTCAACATGACTACGGCCCATCAGCCGTTTTCTTAGAAAATCAGTGTGCTTCTCTTAGCTAGCAGTCCACTTGAAAACCACGGTCGAATAAGGCGGCAGCACCAAATGAACCGATTGATCATGCCCATCGGCCGGGACCTGTTCGGCAGTCACTGCGCCTCCGTTGCCCAATCCACTGCCTCCATAATATTCGCTATTGGTATTCAGCAATTCCTGCCACTCACCAACCTGCGGCACCCCGATCCGATAATTTTTCCGAGAGATCGGGGTGAAGTGTCCCACGACGAGCAGAAGCTCTTTCGCCTCTTCGTCTTTGCGCAAATAAGCAATCACGCTCGCTTCGTTATCGTAACAAGCGATCCACTGAAATCCTTCCGGGTTCTGATCATTGCCACCCAGCACGGGTTCGTTGCGGTAAAGTCCATTCAGATCTTTCACCAACATCCTCACGCTTTCGTGATCCGGATACTGACACAAATGCCAATCGAGACTCTTCCGGTAATCCCACTCATGCGATTGTGCGAATTCGCAACCCATGAACAGTGACTTCTTGCCCGGCCACATCCACATGTGAGCGTAGAGCGCGCGTAGATTGGCCGCCTTTTCGGGCACATGCCACGCCCCCATTTTGAAGAGCATCGAGGCTTTTCCATGAACAACTTCGTCATGCGAAAACACCGTCACGAAATTTTCCGAATACTGGTAGAGCATCCCGAAAGTCAGTTCGCTCTGATGCCATTTCCGGTGCACGGATTCCTTGCCGAAGTAGCTCAACGTGTCGTGCATCCAGCCCATGTTCCATTTGAAATCGAAACCCAGTCCGCCCTCTTTCACTGGCTTCGAAACCCCGGGAAATGACGTCGATTCTTCAGCAATCGTCAGCACACCCGGATAGTAACGGTGCACCAGATCGTTCGTGTAGCGCAGAAACTCGATCGCCTCCAAGTTTTCACGACCTCCATATTCGTTCGGCACCCACTCACCTGCCTTGCGCGAATAATCCAAGTAGAGCATGGAAGCCACCGCATCCACCCGCAGACCGTCGAGATGGTATCGATCAAGCCACGCGAGCGCATTACCCGCCAAAAAGCTCCGCACCTCGCTGCGTCCGTAATTGAAGATCAACGTTCCCCAATCCATGTGCGCGCCCTTCCGGGGATCAGCATGTTCGTAGAGATGCGTGCCATCAAAACTCGCAAGTGCGAAATCATCACGGGGAAAATGGGCCGGCACCCAATCCAGGATCACGCCGATATCGTGTTGGTGCAGATAATCCACAAACCACGCGAAATCTTCCGGTGAACCAAACCGATGCGTCGGCGCGTAAAAGCCCGTAACTTGATAGCCCCATGAACCCTCAAATGGATATTCCGCGAGCGGCATCACTTCGATATGGGTAAACCCCATCTCGGTCACGTATTCAGCCAACTGCGGCGCGAGCTCGCGATAGGTCAGCATCCTTTCGCCGTTTTTTCCTCCTCGTTTCCACGAATTCAGGTGGACTTCGTAAATCGAAATAGGGCGATCTGGTTTTCCCGCGCCAGCTTCACGTCGCGCGAGCCAATCGGCGTCGTTCCAAACAAACCCTGTCGTGTCACACACAATCGAAGCATTGTGAGGCGGTGCTTCAAATGCCGTGCCATACGGATCTGTTTTCGCGTGAACATGGCCCGCTTGATCACGGATCAAAAATTTATAAAGCTCACCAATGGCCAAGCCCGGGATAAATAATTCCCACACGCCCGATACCCCGAGGGATCGCATCGGATGATAGCGCCCATCCCACTGATTAAAATTTCCGCCCACTGAAACCTGCGACGCGTTTGGGGCCCATACGGTAAAAGCGACGCCCGCTACTCCATTCATCGTGCGCTGGTGAGCGCCGAGTTTTTCGTAAACGCGGTGGGCCGTGCCCTCATTAAACAAATATAAATCCTGCTCACCGATGCTCGGTAAAAACGTATAAGGATCTTCGTAAAGTCGACTTTCACCATCGGCCGAGGTTACCTCGAAATCGTAATCGAAAATCTCTTTTACTCCCTCAACAAATACTTCAAACACACCAGCCTTATGCAGGCGGATCATGGGCCAGGATTGAGCACCATCGCGACTTCGGACCACGCATTCATTCGCGTTCTGGATGATACAACGCACTACCACTCCCTTTTTCTTCTTCTGAGTGCAGAGATGCATCCCCAGCACGTCGTGGGGCTGAGCAGCCTGAGCATGCAGCAAGGCGTTAAGTTCCAGTGGAGAAATGATCATAGATAAACAGAAAGTGAGCCCCGTTGGATTCAGCCCGACAGAGACACCCATGGGCGTCAATTCGACAACGTGCTCAATTGCACGCTGTCTTCATGCTGCGGATGCATAAAGTGACACTCAGCCACTCAAGGGCTTGCCTGAATGCCCTGCCCAGCCTTTGCTCCGCCTCGTGATTCGTTGTCTAAAAATTCTGTGTGGCTTTGCCCTGCTGATCCCTGCTTATGCGCAGGAAGACCCTCTCGCCACCGCCGAACTCTCCGCCCTCAACACCACGATTGATCCGGATACCAATGCCGTCACACTTACAGGTGATGCCCAACTGACAAATGGGAATGCGCTGCTTGAAGCCGACGAGATTCGATATCTCCAAGCCAGTAATCTGGCCATCTTTACCGGTAATGTGCGCATCACCGATGGCGCTGATCGCATCCTCGCGGATAAAATCACTTTCAATCGAGCCGATCAGTCCTTCACCGGCGAGAACGTGCGTGTGGGGCGTTATCCACTTTATATGTCCGGCGATAGCGTCGCGGGAAATCTCAGTGAGATCACCATCACGAACGCGTTAGTCAGTGGCCTCGAGCCTGCATTTTTCCACCCCTCCTTCAGCGCCAAGTCGCTCACCTACTTGATTGGCGAAGAAATCACTGCGGAATCACCTCGCGTCGGCTTCGGAGAGATTCGTCCGATCATCCTTCCCCAAATTTCACAACGAGTCGATATCCCCCTTGTCTCCTATATGTCGATGAGAGGTGGCTTCCGTTCTTCACTGGGAGCTTACGCCGAAGCCCAAGTGCACATCCCCGTAGCCGATGGGATCAAAGTCGGCGGTCTGCTGGGCGGCTACACCGCTCGAGGCATCACGGCGGGACCTTCCGGGGATTACGACATCACCAAAGACGATGGCCGCGAAATCGCCGGCAATCTGCAGGCCGGATTCATTAATGATCACGGTGATAAACTAACTGATCTCCTCGGCCGCCCCGTCCCCGAAAATCGCGGCTACGCACAATGGTGGCATGCGCAGGATCTCACGGATGATCTGCGCATCACCGCGAAGCTAAACTACTGGCGCGATTCCGAAATCCTTCGCGATTTTCGTCCGCAAGACTTCTTCGACGTCCAAGCTCCCGACAACTATCTGCAGGCCGTTTACACCGGATCAAACTACCTCGTCACCGCATTCACGCGCGTCGCGCCCAATGATTTCCATCGCGTGCAGGAACGCCTGCCAGAGATCCACTTCGATTTGCTCCCGCACGCCATGGGCCACGGATTCAATCAACGTTTCCACGCGAGCTACGCCGCACTGCGCGAAGAGTCTTTGGGAGGCATCGGCCCCACCACCCGTAGCGATCGACTCGACGCCTATTATGCCGTGAGCAAAACCATCTCTCATGAAGATTGGTTTAGTTTCACTCCGATGGCCGGAGCTCGCGTCACTCATTATCAGCGCGCGACTGGCGGCAAGGACACCTACACGCGGACCTTGGGCGAAGTAGGATTCGATCTTTCGGTGCGCACTTCATCGGTTTCCTCCTACCAAAACAAAACTTGGAAGATCGACGGTATCCGCCATCTCTTCACGCCACGACTCGCCTACCGTTACGTTCCCGAAGCAGACAAAGGTCGCGCCTACATCCCGTCGATTGATCGCCTCACCTTCCGCACCTACCTACCGCCCATCGGACTCGGCGACACCCGCAATATAGATGATCTGGGGCCGACCAATGTGCTGCGCCTCGGATTTGATAATACCTGGCAAACCCGTGATCTCGAATACGGCTCACGCGATCTCCTCGTCTTCAACGTCGCCACCGATTTTCGCTTTGATCGCCTCCCCGGCCAACGCACCGCTTCAGATATCCATAACTTCATCGCATTTACTCCCGCGCCTTGGTTGCAGTTCAATGTTTACCAGCGGGTGACTCCTGAAGATTTCACCATGCAGGAGATCAATACCAGCCTCTCCATTTTTGATGGCAGAGCGTGGTCAGTGCGTTTTTCCAGCCATTCGCTGCGGAATGAAATCGAAGAATACATTCTTCAAACCGACGTGCGGCTCAATGAAGCCTACGAAGTGCTCGCCAAGCTGCACTACGATACCCGCCGGAATCGCTTCAACGAACAAGCCTACGGCCTCCGCCAAAACCTCGGTAATCTCTGGAGCCTAGAATACCTCGTCACAATTTTCGACGGACCACGTCGCGAGAGCGATTTCGGGATTAGCATCTCCGTGGATGTAATTGGTTTCTGAACGCAGCTGCGATCAGAGAACCACTCCGGCGTAGAACTCGTTCAGCGCCGCTTCGACGATTTCCAAGGAGGCACCCTGACGGTGCGGCCCAAGGTGTCTCAAAAATGGCACGACATGATTCGAACCCGTCGCCACTTCGCGCAGGAAAAGACGTCCCATCGGCCCCGTGGTTTCCAAATAGCCGCTCTCAGTGAATCGCCGGATCGCGGCATCGACATCGTATTTGATCGCGCGGTGATCCACTCGCCAGTGCCCTTGGATATCTTGGGTGAGCACACAAAACTTTGCCTGCGGACACCCATCCAAGGCCAGACCAACCGCACCAGTCGTCACAATACGCTTCCCTCTCCAATCACGGGTGGAACAGATATGATTGTGCGACCGAATGATCAGTGAGTCGTCCACCCCCGCAAACATCTCATCCAGATCTTTGATCGGAGTGTGTGGCAGCACCGAATCAGAATCGCGACGAGCCGAGGCATGCACGATCAGCACTCCCGGTGCATCCGGCGACTGCCATGAAGTCGGTAAGGCCGCGATCTCCTTGATCTGCTCATCGCTCATCGAATTGCGCGTATATTGGAGCGGTCCAAACTGAGGCGTAGACCACAAAGGATCGGCGCGTTCCGTCCCGTAATCGAAAACGTAACGCTCATGATTCCCGCGCAATACCGGACAACCCATTTGCTTCACCCGCTCCCAGCAGGCGGCGGAATCAGGTCCGCCATCAACCACATCACCACTCACCACGATTTGATCCGGCTGCAAAGTATCGAGCGCCTCCAAGACCGCCTCAAGAGCGGGAAGGTTTCCGTGGATATCAGCTATGACTGCTATACGCATAAACCGATCTGAATAAATCTGCGGCGCGAATGCACGCCATTCGTCGAAATTTCTATCATTCCGTTCATAGCATCTGGCCGGCCATCGGATCGATCAGCCCCATGCGCGTGGCAAAAGTATGGGCGATACTCGCAGCGGCATTATTCGCACGCACAGCCCCCTCGCCCTCGAAGTTCTCACTCACCGTCTCTTTGAACAGCTCCAGCCAACGTTCAAAATGCTCCTTTCCCACCGGCAATACCGCATGCAGTGGAAACGGCCGACCATTGTAGCCCGCCTTCCCCAGAATCATCCCATTCCAAAACGCATACATCTTTGGCAGATGATGCTCCCAATCCACCTTGGCCACATCCGAGAATATCGGATCGAGCAACGCATCTTCGCGCACTTTGTTGTAAAAGGTATCCACTAACACACGGACATCGGCTTCGGTTGTAATATCTGGCATCACTCCAAGTGATCGCCACCGCCACGATTAGCAAGTGAGAGGAATCGCGAGAGCTTGACCCAGCTCAAGTTCAGCGACCTTTCTTTCGGCCACCGTTGGATTTCCCGTAAGTCGTCTTCGATTTGGGCTTGGCTGCTTTCTTATAATCGCCCGAGCGCAACGCCTCGACTTGGTCGCGCAAGACGGCGGCACGCTCGAATTCCAATTTGCCCGAAGCCGTGATCATCTCTGCTTCGAGTTCGGCAATAACTGCTTTCACATCCTCCGGTGATTCCTCGACCATTACTTCTTCTTTCTCCCCGGTGCCATCATAGACATGCAGACTCGCCTGCGCCGCCCGTTGCACGCTGCGCGGTGTGA
>Ga0075118_10000916_pt1 | contig 23797 bp, 20 predicted proteins | sample AntAceMetag02UKE_FD_69794 | JGI IMG/M metagenome (GOLD analysis project Ga0075118, IMG submission 69794) | Saline lake microbial communities from Ace Lake, Antarctica - Antarctic Ace Lake Metagenome 02UKE | ecosystem: Environmental > Aquatic > Non-marine Saline and Alkaline > Saline | place...
CGATGCGGTCAACGCGAAATACGTTAAAGAGAAGTGGGAACTGCTCGCCGATCACGGCCTGACGTGTTTCTCGATTTCCAACCACCTCGTCGGCCAAGCCATCTGCGACAACATCGACGCGCGCCACCAAGCCATCCTCTCCCCCGCCGTCTGGGGCGACGGCAAACCCGAGGGCGTGCGCAAGCGTGCCGCCAAACAACTCATTAAAACCGCCAAGGCGGGTCGTAAATTCTTCGACGCCAAACCCGGCGGGGAGAAGGGCGCGGCCTTCACCGTCAACGGCTTCACCGGCTCGTCGATCTGGCACTCTCTCTACGCCTTCCCGCCCACCTCGATGGAGTATTGGCAGGCGGGCTTCGACGACTTCGCCCAGCGTTTCGGTCCGATCATGGACGCGTTTGACGGCGTGAACGCCAACTTCGGCCTGGAAGTCCACCCCACGGAAATCGCCTTCGACATCGCCTCCTCCGCGCAGGCCCTCAAGGCGCTCAAAAACCACCCACGCTTTGGCTTCAACTACGACCCCTCTCACCTCGGCTACCAGGGCGTCGACTACGTGAAATTCATCCGCGAGTTCGGCAAGCGCATCTTCCACGTCCACATGAAGGACGTGTGGTGGGGCCACGGTAATGGTGACGTCGGCGTGTTCGGCGGCCACACCGGTTTCGGTGATGCCCGTCGCTTTTGGGACTTCCGGTCGGTCGGGCGCGGTGACATCAACTTCGAAGAGATCATCGTCGCCCTCAACGACGTCGGCTACAACGGCCCGCTCTCCGTCGAATGGGAGGACATCCGCATGGACCGCGTGCAAGGCGCGACGGAATCCGCCGCGTTCTGCCACGCCATCGACTTCGGCACCAGCGATGTCGCCTTCGACGCCGCGTTCGACAAAAAGAATCAATAACGGTCCCGCCCGGCGGGACCGAAGTAACCAGCGCTGAAGCGAAATTTCAAGTAACAGGTATCAAGATACAGCGATCGCTTCGCGCTATCCTTCTTCAAAAATTCATTCAAAATAAACCACCCGTGTCCGGGCTCCATCGCGTAGCGGTAGTCCCGCGACTGCAGGATGGTTAAAAACAAAGACCCCTTTATGAACAAAAAACTAGCCATCATCGGCGCGGGCGGCATGGCCGCCTATCACGTCAACGGCTTCCGCCAAGCCGGCGCTGAAGTCGTCGCCATCGCCGACGTCAATGCTGACGCCGCTGCTAAGGCCGCGGCTCAACACGACATCGCCCAATCCTTCGGCGACGTCGCCGAGATGTTCACTGCCCTCCCCGACCTGGACGGCGTCTCAATCATCGTCCCGAACAAGTTTCATGCCCCGCTGGCGCTCCAAGCCATGCAGGCAGGCAAACACGTATTCTGCGAAAAGCCCCCGGCGATCAACGCCGCTGAAATGGCCGAGCTCAAGACGACCGCGGAATCCACGGGCCGCACGTTGATGTTCAACTTCAACAACCGCGCCCGGCCCGAAAGCTACGCCATGCGCGGCTATGTCGCCGATGGCACCATCGGCACCATCAATACCTGCCAAGCCAAGTGGGTCCGGCGCGCTGGCATCCCCGGCTTCGGCGGTTGGTTCACCAACAAGGCGCTTTCCGGCGGCGGTCCGTTGATCGATCTGCTGCACATGATCGACCTCGGCATGCACTTCATGGGCTATCCTGAACCCGCGCATGTGCTCGCTCGGACTTACAACGACCACATCGACGACAAAGCTTTCAAAGGCCCGTGGGGTATTCCTGACAACGCCCAAGGCGTGATGGATGTGGAAGCCGCTGCCCATGGTTTTGTGACTTTCAAGACCGGCCAGTCGATGTCGTTCGCCATCTCTTGGGCCGAAATGAATGAGCGCGAAGAGTGCTCCTGTGTCTTCCAAGGATCCCAATCTGGCGGTATGGTCCGCCGTCTCTTTGGCACCGACGGCCTCGATGGTACCGCCCTCGACACCTGTCAGATCTACACCACCGAAAACGGCCTCCAAGTGAACCGCGACATCACGGTGAAGCAGGACGAGACGATGGGCCGTGAACGCTCCGCCGCGAACTTCGTCAAAACCCTTGAAGGCGAAGAGACCCCACTCAACACCCCCGCCGAAGCCCTCGCGCTCATGCAAGTGATCGACGCCGCCTACGCCTCCGCCGCAAGCGGCGCCCCGGTGGCATTGTAACCCCAATCTTTCTCTTACTCTTTCCCTCCATCAGCCTGCCCCGGGATCAGCGACCCCGGCTACAACTCAACCCGACCGAATCCCCACGGTAGCCGGGGTCGCTGATCTCGGGTTTCATTTTCGGGCACGAGTACGAGTAGGATTAAGATGTCATTTCTCTACCTCTGTGATCTCGGTGACAAAGCTTTACCCCCCTCCCTTCCCCCTTCCTCTAATATGAAACTTAATCGCAAACTCCGGATGGGCATGGTCGGCGGCGGCCGTGGTGCCTTCATCGGCACCGTGCATCGCATGGCCGCCAACCTCGACGGCCAGATTGAACTCGTAGCCGGTTGCTTCTCCTCCGATCCGAAGAAGTCCAAACTCTCGGGCAAGGACTTCTACCTCGATGCCAACCGCGTCTATGCGAGCTACGCCGAAATGGCGAAGGCCGAGGCCGCATTGCCCGACGATCAACGCATCGACTTCGTCTCCATCGTCACGCGCAACAACACCCACTTCGCCGTCGCCAAGACCTTCCTCGAAGCGGGCATCCACGTCATCTGCGACAAACCGCTTTGCCTCACCGCCAAGGAAGGGAAAGCGCTTAAGCAGATCGTCGAAAAATCCGGTCAGGTGTTCGCCCTCACGCACAACTACACCGGCTACCCGATGGTCAAAGAAGCCCGCGATTGGGTGAAGAAGGGCAAGATCGGCAAGATCCTCAAAATCGTCGCGGAGTATCCGCAGGGCTACGCCATCACCGCACTCGAAGAGCAAGACGACGGGGCCATCTCCAACTGGCGGATGGATCCCTCCGTCTCCGGTGTTTCCAACTGCATGGGCGACATCGGCACGCATGCGCACAACCTCGCGCGTTACATCACCGGGCTGGAAGTCGAAGAGATCTGCGCGGAGCTTTCTACCTTCATTCCCGGTCGCCTCCTCGACGACGATGGCAACTGCTTGGTCCGTTTCTCCGAAGGAGCCAAGGGCATCATCTACGCTTCGCAAATTTCCAACGGCGACGAGAACAACCTCAACATCCGCGTCTACGGCACCAAGGGCAGCCTAGAGTGGCATCAGGAAAACCCCAATGAGCTCGTGTTCAAACGCGCGGATGCCCCGCCCGTCACGCACCGCCGCGGCAACAGCTACCTGAGCGCCGCCGCGCAAGGCGCCAGCCGCACGCCCTTTGCTCACCCCGAGGGCTTCATCGAAGCCTTCGCCAATATCTATGGGGCCGCCGCCATCGCCATCGCCGATGCCGTGGCCGGACGCAAAGCGCCTAAAGCCGGTTACGACTTCCCCACCGTCGATGACGGCATCGCCGGCATGCACTTCATCGAAACGGTGGTGAAGAGCTCTCAGAAAGGCGCCCGCTGGACGAAATTTCCCGAACGCAGCGCCTAGCGCCGCAGCGCTGGCAGGAACAAGTTCCATCGCGCTAGGAGAGACGATTTCTAAGTCGTCTGCGGTGCCACCACGTCTCGCCGCCACCGCGGACCGGGCGGAACCGGTCCCTCCCACCAATCCACCGCTCCGGGGTGAAACGCTGTGACATTGATTCGTGGTTTCAGTATTTCCGCTTTCAGTATTTCCGCTTTTGCTCCCGTGATGGCTGCCCTTGGTAATGACTCGACCCGCGCATTAGCTTCCCGCCGTAAACTCCGCTTCAGCATGATCGGCGGAGGCCAAGGTGCCTTCCATCGGTGGGGTGCATCGCATCGCCGCGATCATGGACGGTCAGGCTGAACGCGTCGCCGGTGCGTTCTCCTCTGCCCCTGAAAAATCAAAGGCATCCGGCCGCGATCTCTTTATCGCACCGGATCGCGCCTACGGTTCCTACGTCGAAATGGTGCAAGCCGAGGCCGAACGACCGCCCCACGAACGCCTCGATTTCGTGGCCATCGTGACGCCCAACCACCAACATTTTCCACCTGCTAAACTATTCCTCGAAGCCAGCTTCAACGTGGTGTGCGACAAGCCCGTCACGTTCGACGTCAAGGAAGCCCGTGCACTCAAGAAGATCGTCGAAAAATCCGGCAAGGTCTTCGCGCTCACGCACAACTACACCGGCAACGTCATGGTCAAACAGGCCCGCGAACTCGTGCGCACCGGCAAGCTGGGACCTATCCGCAAAGTCATCGCCGAATATCCGCAGGGTTGGCTCTCGTCGGCCATTAAACAAAACGGCTCCAAGCAAGCCGACTGGCGCACCGACCCCAAACGCACCGGCGCGGCAGGTTGCATGGGCGATATCGGCACTCACGCCGAAAACCTGATCGCCTACATCACGGGGCTGCGCATCAAAGGACTCTGCGCCGACCTCACGACCTTCGTGCCCGGTCGGCGGGTTGATGACGACGGCAACGTGCTACTCCGCTTCGAGGGCGGCGCCAAAGGGATTCTGCACGCGTCACAGATCAGCATCGGCGATGAGAACAACGCCAACATTCGCGTCTACGGCACCAAGGCCTCGCTCGAATGGTATCAAGAACACCCGAACGAGTTGATCGTAAAATACCCCGATCAACCCCGCCAGATCTGGCGGCGCGGCAACGACTATGTGAACGTGCCGGGCCATTTCACACGTGTGCCCTTCGGCCACCCCGAGGGCTACCTCGAGGCCTTCGGCAACATTTACCAAGAGGTCTTCCGCGCCGTGCGCGCTGAAGTTGCCGGCAAGAAAATCCCCCAGAATATCGACTACCCCACCATCGACGACGGTCTCAAGGGCATGCTCTTCGTCGACGCTGTCGTGAAGTCAGCCAACAAAGGCGCGCGTTGGGTGAAGATGCCCAAGGCGTGAGCGAAGCTTCATTTCACCTGACGTTTTAACGTTTTAGCGCCGTATCAAGGTGATGAAACGAACTACCGTAAATTTCGACGATAACCTTCATCGCGCCCTCAAGCTGAAGGCTGCCGAAGTTTCGGTCCCCGTTTCGGAGTGGGTGAACGAAGCTGTGCGAGAGTCATTAGCCGAAGACGCCGAGGACCTAGCCGCATTTCGAGATCGCGAGAATGAGCCCGCTTTGGACTTTGAGACCTTCGTGCAGCAGCTCAAAGCCAATTGGGAAGTTATAATATCGTCATTCGGCGATCCGCCGCCAAGCAGCTCGGACGGATCAAACCGAAACGAGATCGGAATGCGGTTATTACCCGCATTCGAGGTCTCGCCGAAAATCCCCGCCCCGCCGGCAGTAACAAATTATCGGGACAGGAAAAATACCGTGTCCGGCAAAGCGACGATCAAATTCTTTCCGAGATTCGTGATCGGCAGCTCGTTGTTACGGTCGTAAAAATCGGTCACCGCCGCGACGTATACCAATGATCAATCACCATGACTGAGCACATTCATCACGATCAGGATAAGCACCAATTCGGAATCACGGTCGACGGTCACACCGGCATCGCGACTTACCTCGAACGCGAGGGCGTCTGGATTATGGATCACACCTATGTGCCGGACGCGCTGCGAGGCCAAGGCGTGGCGGCACAACTTGTCGAGGCGGCCTTCACCGCCGCCCGCAAGGCGGGCGTGAAGATTGTGCCGCAGTGCAGCTACGTCGCCCATTACATGGAGCGTCACGCTGAGACGACGGACTTGCGGGCGTGAGCAAGCGGGCGCATCTTCTGCTCCACTCGGCCTCCGCACGCGGCTACGCGAACGAATCGAAGTCTATCCCAAGTCGCCTCAAGCCTACCTCCGTGAGTGCTGCGGCGGAATCTTGACGCAGAGACAAGCATGGACATGATCCTGTCCATATGACTGCCATCACCTATACAGCTGCACGCGAAAACCTGGCGTCAACCATGGACAAAGTTTGTCGAGATCGTGCCCCCGTGATCATCACCCGTAAAAGAGATCAGTCGGTTGTGATGCTCTCCCTCGACGAGTTTGAAGCCTTGGAAGAGACCGCTCACTTACTACGCTCACCGGCGAACGCCAAACGGCTGATCGCATCGATCTCCGAGCTGGAGAGTGGCAGAGGAAAAATCAAGGCAATCGATATAGAATCGTGAAGCTGGTCTTCACCAAGACGAGCTGGAAGGACTACCGCCACTGGCAGGATACGGATCGAAAGATCCTGAAACGCATTAACCTCCTCATCAAAGACGCCGTCCGGCATCCGGATGAAGGACTAGGAAAGCCAGAACCCCTGCGACACGCGCTGACCGGGTATTGGTCACGGCGCATTACTGACGAACATCGGATGGTTTATCGAGCCGTGGACAATGAACTCCAGATCGTGCAATTGAGATATCACTACGAAGCCTAATCCTTGCGCTTGTCCGCCGCTTTGGTCGCATCCTCCGCTCCACTCGCTTCGCCGATCGCGGCTACCCGTGAGGGCTACAGAGAACCTCCCTTTCTAAGGTGGAGAGTGCTGGCCGCCGTGTCAGCCGAAATCCCGCAAAGCGCGACGAAGAAGGGAGCGCGTCGTTTCATCTGACCCACCCCAATCGGCGGTGGGCTACGCCATCTCAATTTCCCCAGGAAGGACTCTGTCGGCGAAACCGCCCTATCTTCGTATCGACGGGTTGAACGTATCGTAATGCGGTGAGTCCTCCAAAAAAACCGGCCGCGTGGTGCGACCGGCTTGGGGAAATCGAATCTTCGTCTCTGGCTTACGCGTCCGGCCGCAACACCGCCAGTAGTTCAAAGCTGCGCTGCGGATTGATCAGGTTGATCCGTCCGTCTTCACTGCGGTCGGCGGCGAGGGTGATCAGACTCACGACCTGACCAACGGTCAGGTCCGGCTTCACCGCGAGCAGCTTGGCTACCAGATTGGATACGTTGGGTGAGGCCATCGAGGTGCCAGAGAAGTTCATGATTTGGCCACCGGGCACGTAACTGGGCACTTCAAATCCGCTCGCGTGCACATCGACATTGGCGCCGAATGTAGAGAACGACGTCTCCTCGCCCGCCTGATCGACGGCCCCGACCGTGAGGATATTCGGTAGATCAATACCCGAAGGATACATGTCCGAAAATTCCGCATCGTTGTCACTGTTGCCCGAGGAGACCACGAACAGCACTTCCGGCGCGGCCTTGATCGCGGTGGTGATTGCCTCCAGCGCGATTTCAAAGATCTCGCGAGAAATCTTGCGGCGCTCTTCGGGGGTGCCGCCGGCCCCGTTGGCCTCAAAGGCCGCTTCGATGCCTCGGGGATTTCCACCCCAGCTCATGTTGACCACGCGAGCGCCGTGGGCGGCCACATAGCCGATGTATTGGGTCATGGCTGCTGCATCCTTGTGCGCCTGTTCAATCGTGGGGACATCAGGGATGGTGCGATAATCGAACGTGATGCGCGACGTCATCAGACGCACCGCCGGGTTGCCCGCGGCGGCGATGCCGGCCACGTGGGTGCCGTGAGTATAGTTGCCGACGAGGCCGAGGTCTTCGATGAATTGCTGCACTTCAACGGCTTCGAGGCTGCCCATGTATTTGCGCAGGTCCCCGGCTTCCGGGCTGTCGATGTTGGCTTGAAGATCGAGCAGTCCTTTGGTCATCGCCAACATGTCGGGATAGGCGGCCAGCTGCTCTTCGTTCATCGGATAGAGCATGTCGGTTGAAGGATTCGATTTCAGGTCAAAGGCGATGCCATGCACGTCGTCCACGAAGCCGTTGCCGTCGGTATCGGTGCCATCGAGTTTCTCGTTTTCGTTGCTCCAAACCTTACCCATCGGAGCGAAGATCGCGTTGTCGATGCCACTGTCCCAGATGGCTACCGTCACCGGGCTCAGGTTTTCCGCGTCGGTGAGATCTACGCTACGGGCGACCCAGATATCCTCCTTTTCGACATGATTCGCATCGATGAAAGCCTGCATGACCGCGACCCGCTCAGCAGCCAAAGGGAGGTAGGCGTCAACAAATGTGTAGCGCGACACCAACCCCTGCGCGACGTCGCCACTCACGGTGCCCGTCTTATCCAAACCGGGCTGAATTTGACTGTCCACCATCCCCATCAGTAGCGCCTTGGTCACGATCTCGGCGCTGCCTTTGGAGCTCTTGATGTTATCACCTACAATCTCGTAAGGCAGGGCGTTGATTTTAGTAGCGTAAATTTCCGCGAAGGCCGCCCGGTAAGCGTCGTCCGACGCGTAATCTTTTTGACGGGCTTCAATCACGCTGGCGAGGAGCTGACCCGTGGTGAGCTTGTTGGCCGGCTTGGCTTCTAGCTCCCGGATCTGCTCCAGCCGCTGGAGGGCGGCATCGTAGTCCCCGTTCTGGAAAGCTATATTCATCAAGGTACCCAAAATCCCCTGCAAGGTGGAGGCATCCTCGATGTCGTTTTCAGCGATGAGTTTTTCGAGGTCAGCCGCAACTCGGTTCGCGAGGTCTTGATAGGCAGCGGCGTCGATCAAGATGTCGGTGGCTTTACCTTCGAGCGCGTATTCGAAACGCGGCAGTTGGTCCTGCGACGTGATCTTGGGTTTCTCAGCGGATACTAGCGTCGCGCCAAGCAGAGTTATGACGGCACCGAGAGCAGGAAGTAAACGGGGACGATTTAACATGCTGACCAAATTGGAGATTGATCGGCACGGCGCAACCTCACTCCCACAAATGGTCCTACCGCCAGATGACCGGTTAAAGCGGACGGCAAGCTGGGCGATCCCGACCTTTTCCGATGCAGCCAGCCCGCCACAATCCGGGACGCGACCTGCCGAGCGCGCCGTTTCACCCATGCCACCGCGTCCGGCGATTTTGGCAAAACCGCCCTACCTTCAAAGCAGGATGCTCAGCAGCGCTACGGGGACGAAGCATCTTGGCCGGAAGGTTGAAACCTGTCGGGCGTAAAGCCCGACCCACGTCGGACCAAGCCACACCCTGCTGGGTGGGTCGGGCTTTATGCCCGACAAGTAACCGCTGCTTCATCCAGAAACCCGAAGATCGTTGGTAAAGCGGGGATGCGTTTTTCACCCATGCCACCGCGTTCGGCGGTTTTGGCAAAACCGCCCTACCTTCAAAGCAGGATGCTGCCGGCGAAGCCTCCCTCCCTGCGACTGACGTCCTAATCCCCTACACCGCCGCGAAGCGGAATTCGGTCTCGCTGAGGAACGGCCCACCCGGACGCAGTTCTGTGCTCGGAAACCCTGGGTGGTGCGGCGAATCCGGGAAGTGCTGGGTTTCAAGACAAAATCCGCCCCGTGGTTCATAGGTGGTGCCAGCCTTTCCCTTGGCCCCGTCAGGGAGGAAGTTGCCGGTGTAAAACTGCACCGCCGGCTCGGTGGTCCACACTTCCATCAATCGGCCGCTTTTTCGATGCAGCACCTGCGCGGCGATCCGTTTGCCCATGCTGTGATCGTCAAAAATGTAGGTGTGGTCGTAGCCGCCCGCGAGATCGAGTTGTTCGTGCTCCTCCGCTAGCTGACTGCCGATCGGCCGCGGGGCCACAAAATCGAACGGCGTGCCGACGACGCGCTCCATCTCGCCCAACGGAATCATGCCCGCATCGACGGGCAAGAATTTCGAGGCGGCCAACTGCAGGATGTGATCATCAATCTTCCCCTGCCCGGCTCCCGCCAAGTTGAAGTAAGCGTGTTGCGTGGGATTGAGCAGCGTCGGGGCATCGGTTTCGCCACGGTAAAAAACCTGCAGGCCGTTGTCTCCATTCAGTCGATACGTCACCGAGACGGTCAAATTTCCGGGATAGCCGGCATGACCGTCCGGACTGAAATGCGTCAGCTCCAGCACCGCCGCGTCGTCTTCCACTCGCGTCTCAGCGTTCCATACCTGCCGATCAAATCCGTCAGGGCCACCGTGCAGAGAACAGGGATGCCCGCCCGGCTCATTGTTGATCGGCAACGTGTAGTCCTTGCCGTCGAGCTGGAACGTCCCGCCAGCGATGCGGTTGCCGTAGCGCCCTACGACCGCGCCGTGAAACGCTGTGCCGTTTTCATACTCGGCTAAGGTATCGTAACCTAATATCACGTCGGCCAACGTTCCGGCACCATCCGGGACCCAGAGCCGCACAATGGTCGCCCCGAAATTGGTGATCTCGACCTGCAAGCCCCGCCTGTTGCTGAGCGTAAACAACTCCGCCTTGCGGCCATCGGCCAAGCAGCCAAACGGCTGACGTTCTACGGAGGGGGAAGTCGTTGAATCAGATGTCATAAGCGCGATACTGGAACTCCATCTGACGTTCAAAAATCCGCCAACTCAAGAATCGGATAACCCGCGCAGTTGGGCGGCGACCTCAGCCTGGAGCTCCGCCGCGAGGGTCTTGCGATCAATCGAGCTTGGCCGGGGTTTCCCAAACTCCACCCGGGCCTCCACCCAAGCGATCCCGACGAGATTCACCAGATGAGACCCCAACGGCATATCCCCCCACCAGGCCACTTCCACTGACGGGTCACGCGGGGGCGGGACGCGGTAGCTGATGGCGACCGGCGCGACTTGCGCACCGAGTTGCACGATCGGCTCCAGCAATCCCGGTCGGAACCTTTGAACCCCTTTCCCGTCGGTGCTCGTCCCTTCCAGGAACACCACTAGGTTCACTCCCGCCGCCAAAACCGGTGCCACCTGCTGCCCCACCCGCACGAGGTCAGACTTCTTTTCGCGCCGAATAAACAACGTGCCCGCCACCGCCGCGAACCACCCAAAGATCGGCCAACGCGCCACCTCCGCCTTGGCGACAAAGGTCGTGGGGGAGATCGATGCCAGCACCAGAATATCTAAATAACCGACGTGGTTGGGGGTGAGCATTACGCCATGGGGAACTACCCCCGACACCACGGGGCGCACGCGCAGGACGCGCAAGGCATGGTGGCACGTGCGACTCAACCAACGTGCTCGCCCTGCTACCGACGACCGATTTTGCGACTGCAACAGGTAGGCACACAGCCCCCCTAGAGCGACGAACGTCATGGCCAATAACCGCCAAAGCGCCCGCAGATTGAGGCGCCACGGCACGGGAGGGGATTCAGGCAAAGGAGGAGTCATCACGCCGTAACCGCAGAGCGACAGTCTGCGACTATGAGAGGTATTTGCGCAAGACCCGCAGTGGCAACGATTCCAAATCGAGCCACGTCAAAAAAAATCGGGCCAAATTCCCGATCCAAAGCGGGCTCGCCACAAATTATGGCGCCCAGCGCCAAGTAGGCCATCATCAGCTTGGACACCTTGAGCGGCTCGCTCGCGTTGGGCTCGCTGCGCCAACCTAGCAGGGGTAGCGTGCGCCAACTATCGGTCACCACGCAGCGTGAGGCTAACTTCTAAAACGTCGCCACTCCCCCAGCAGCATCTGGCGATGTGATCGAACTGCACCCGATCAAATACCGGAGTTGATGATGACGGGCATACGCCGCGATCCCTTGCCAAAGGAGTCTCAAAACGGTCTGGTTGCGGTGCCGCTCCGCCACGCAGGCCCGCCCTAATTCCAACAGCTGGTTTCGCACCGCTGCAAAGGGCGCAAAATCAAACTCGGTCGTGCTGTCGTAGCCCAGATTTCGTCCCGCGCTGGTCCCGGTCTGCATGCGGTAGGTGCCAATGATGTCGCCCGATGAGTTTTCGGTCACGATGAGATGAGCACAGACCGCATCAAACTGATCGACATCGCGCTCTAACGCACTGGACGCAGCGAGGCCTTCGTGGAGCTCGAGATTGAACACCTGAAACCGCAGTCGCTGCGCAGCCCACAACTCCGACTCCGCCTGCACGACGTCCAACGTGTAGCGGTCGGTCTCTTGATGTAGTGCTAAACCGGTGACAATCAGGCTCAGCGATGCTCCTGCCAAAGTTACCAGAGTTCCCAAGCCGACCATACCCGCGCCCCGCGATGGCGGTTAGCGGCGCCAATTTGAAAAGCGATCCGCCATTGGCGCGCGAATACCCGCCACCCGGGCCACACCGCGTATTGCGGATCGTAAATACTGGTCGCTTGGGAGCTCACCCCGTTCAGCTCGATCACCTTAAACTCCCCGCGCTGAAATGCCTCCACCGATTCCGCTCGGACATCATAGCGCCCAAAGTAGAAACCCGCATAAGCACGCGAGACGGCGTCAATCGCCTGACTCGCCCGCGCTGTCGCCCGACCCATGCCATCGAGACATAGCGCCCCCCGACAATGCGGGCCGAGCTCACTCAGCCGCACCCGCTGCCCCGTCACCGGCACCTCCGCCAAACGATCAGTGAATTCCCGCAAGAATTACGCGGCCATCCCCACCGCGCGGTCATCCGCCAAAATCAACGCCTCCAACGGACGCCGGCCATCCCCAACCACGAATACTTCTCGCTTCTCCGTGACGGAAAAGATCTCCCCCTCATCCCGATCCAGATCGCGAATGTAGAATACCCCAAACTCCACGCCCGGCACGTAGGCTTGAACCATAATCGCACCGACGGTTTCGCGCAGTGCGACTTCGATCTGCCCGGCACCCCGGGCAATGACCACCCTCTGCCCGCGCTCACCGCGGTCCGGTTTGAGCACGATGGGGTATCTCCGCCATGAAGAGACGCACCGCTGTATTGCGCGCGGCAAACGGTGCCGGCGGCACCAGCACCCAGCGGGCAGCGCGGTCTCCCGCCGAGGTGAGTCCGTCCAAAATCTCGGCTTTGGAAAATCCCCTCAGTCCGCTCGCCGCGGGCATCCCAGGATTGGCCGCCGTGAAGACCGTTAGACTGCGATGGCGCCACGCGAGCAGGAGGAGATAAGCCACCACTGGCGGATAGATCACCGCTGATGGCCAGTATTCCCACCGGATCAATCAGCGCCATTTCGAAAACCACAAGCGGCGGCGTCTCTAGGCGGCAGATACCGGTGACGAGATCGCAGTCGCGGGAGTCAATCGGTCACTGGTCGCGGAGTTCGGGCCCGTGGCCATCGGCTTTGCGGATGTTCTCGGCCATTTCCTGCTCCCAGTTAGCCTGCACCTCGAGATTGTAGTTCAGATAGAGTTTTCCCGCTACAATCTTCCAAGCCTCGGGATCAATCGGGGCGGTGTAGTTGTTACCCACGGCCCAGGCACAGAACCCGCCATACTGCGGCGCGTAACGTTCCGGATCGGCGGTAAATTTGGCGAGGTGAGCCGCGTTGGTAAAACGCCACGTCGCCCCATGCCACTCGAACTCGTGCTCAGACGAACCTTTGACCAACGCACCGATTTCGAAATACGCCACCGGATCGTAGCCTTTGATAGCGAGTCCACGCCAGTTAGCGTTCACCGGGTCGGTCGCACTCAGGCCGACGGTCAGAAAAAAAGCGGTCCGGGTCTTTGGTAAACTAGGCTACCAAATTGTGCGGCAAAGCGGACATTTGGTTATGAGCAACGGCAAGATCCGGTTGGTCATTCCTCGAAATAATTCAATCAACGCTATCACAATGGGCACGAGATGCGGGGCTCACTCCGGATCAGTTCCGCGAACTACTTTGAATCCGAGTCCTTCGGTCGCGGATGGCGGGAGCGGATCAAGTAGTATCCGCCCACCGTCAGGGCGAGGCAGAGGTAGAGGAACCAGTCGCCGTGCCGGACGTAAAAACTCTGCTGGCCAATCCAGCGATTGTCGCGGGTCACATCGACTACCGCCGCGCCGCGAAAGTAGATGGTGCCGTCCTCTTCACTCGCTTTGGTGGAGACAAAATCACGCACCACGCCATCGGCAGTGCGACGGGCCACTTTCTGCAAGACCGCGCGGATGCCGCCGAATTCATCGATCCAGCCACTCCAGCCGGCATTCCCAACCCGGAGGACCGGACGCCGCGTTTCGACGGCGCGCAAGACACTGTGGGCCGCGTGCTGTTCGGCCGCGCCGCCTTCGCCGAACCAGCCGTTGTTGGTCTGCACCACGAAGAGGTCGTTGCCCGCAAGCACGCTGGCTCGAGCCAAATGCGGGTAGGTATCTTCGTAACAAATCAGCGGACTCACCGCTAGAATCGCGTGGCGGGTCTCGACCCAGAGGGGCTCGGCCGAATTCCCGGGCATAAAATCTCCGCCAACGGGCACGACTTTTTCCAGCCACCCCAAAACGGGCCGCAGGGGCACGTATTCCCCGAACGGCACCAGGTGGCGTTTCACGTAATAGTCTGGTTCGAGTCCGGTTTCGGGATCGATTTTAAAGACGCCATTGATCCAGCGGGGTTCACCTTCGGCCGTATCGGGATTTTCGATACCGATTGATCCCACCAGCAACGGCGTGCGGGCGGTTTTGGCCGTGTGCTCGACAAAGTCCCGCACGGCGGGATCACCGCCGGTGATGACCCACGGGGTCACCGCTTCCGGCCAAAGAATGAGGTCGGGATTCCGGCTGGCGGCAATCGCAGTCGTTTGCTGCAACGCGCGCACGATATCGGGACCGCGGGCGGGGTCCCATTTGATTTCTTGCGGAACGTTGGGTTGCACGAAACCAAACCGGCCGACGGGCACGTTGAAATGGTGACGGTTGACCGACTCCTGCACGTGGATGCTCAGGCAGAGTAGGAGGCCGAACACCGCGAGCATGAACTCTTGGCTGCGCTTCTTGAGCCCTTTAAGTTCGGGCTCAAAAAACAGCCGATGGGCGTAAGCGGCGAAACCGAGATTGGCTAGAACGAGGAAGAAGGAAACTCCGCCCGCTCCCGTGTAAGATGCCACTTGCAGCACGGCTGAGCGCTCCCACTGGCTGGCGGCCAGCGGCAGCCACGGGAAGCCGGTGAACAACCAGGTCCGAGTCCATTCGATCAGCACCCAGGCCGCGGCCAATCCGGCGATGCCGAACAGTCGATTGAGGTTCGGTAGGCCCAACATCCGCGGCATCAACCAGCGGGCCAGTATAAACCAGCTCCCGACCCACAAGCCGATGAACGGAGCCAACAGTACATATCCCGCCCACGTCGCATGATGCAGCCAGAACAGCAGAATCGACCACGCCGCGACTTGAGAACCCAACGTCACGAGCGTGAATATTTTCCACCCCGGACTCCGATAGGCCCAAAGCAGTGCGGGGACCGCAAAAACATAGGCGGCTTCCGGCGCATCCATCGGCGGAAAGGCCACCACCATGAGCAAGATGGTGCTGAGAAATACAGCGAGCGGGGCTAACCAATGGCCGTTTTTCTCCCAATACGGGAGCTGCGGATTATCGTAGTCGGGGAACGACGGCAGGGGGTCTTCGGTCGCTGAACTCAAGAGAAAAGATAAATTGAGGAACTCGGAAACTCAGGAAAACCCTCATCGCGGCCGGCGATGAGCTGGTGCCCTATTTACCGTGGCACTGCTTGAATTTTTTACCGCTGCCGCACGGGCAGGGTTCGTTGCGGCCTACCTTCGGTAGTGCTTGCACCGGCGCCGGTTTGGGCATGGGCAGCTTGATGCCACTGCCGCCGGGAGCGCCCGCGGATCCTCCGCTCGTTTGCGTCGTGCGGATCGAGGGTCCGCCGAGAGCGCCGGTCGCGGGAGCGTTTTCTGGCCCCTGCGTTTTCGCGCCACGACTGAGCATGGCCAACATGTTTTCGAAGGACTGGATATTGGACGCACTACGGAACAGGCCGGTGCAGATCTGAAGCCGCACGCTGTTCATGAGCTCTTCAAAATACTTGTACGCCTCACCCTTGTATTCCACGAGCGGATCCTTCTGCCCATAACTGCGCAGTCCAATAGCGCGGCGCAGTTCTTCCATCTCGGTGAGGTGCTCCTGCCAGTGGCGATCAATCGAGTTGATGACGACGTAACGTTCCAACGCGCCGAGCGCTTCCGGCACTTCGGCTGATTCCTTGACGGAGTAGGCTTTTTTGACGCGAGCGACCATGTCGGCCTGCAAGGTGTCGAAGTCTTTGCCTTGTAAATCGGGCAACTTCACCCCGACGGGGAAGTGGGTATTGAGCCAACCGGCGAGGGATTGCATCGACGCTTCATCAGGGGTCGTCTTATCCGCAAAGCCTGCGGCTTCGAGGCGGATGGCGATCTCTTCCTCGACCTGATCGAAGATGATGTCTTTAGGTCGGTCAGAATGGATCGCCGCATTGCGAATACCGTAGATCACTTCGCGTTGCTGGTTCAGCACGTCGTCGTATTGGAGCAGGCGTTTTCGGATCGAAAAGTTCTGTTGCTCGACTTTTTTCTGCGCGCTCTCAATCGAACGATTGAGGAGTGAGTGCTCCAGCTCTTCGCCGTCGCGCATCGAACCCTCCATGAGTTTTGAAGCAAGATTTCCTTGGAGGAACAACCGCATGAGATTGTCTTCGAGGGAGAGGAAAAATTTGGTCGTACCGGGGTCGCCCTGACGCGAGCAACGGCCGCGCAACTGGCGATCAATACGGCGGGATTCGTGGCGTTCGGTGCCGACGACATAGAGTCCGCCGGCTTCGCGCACGCCCTCGCCGAGCTTAATGTCGGTGCCGCGACCAGCCATGTTGGTGGCGATGGTGACGGAGCCGCGATGACCCGCGCGGGCCACGATGTCGGCTTCTTGCTCGTGGAACTTCGCGTTGAGCACGGTGTGGGTGATGTTCGCGCGTTTGAGCATCCGCGAAAGCACTTCGGAAGACTCGACCGAAACCGTGCCGACGAGCACGGGTTGGCCCTGTTGATTGGCCTCGGTGATTTCGGAGACGACGGCGTTGAACTTGTCGCGGCGGGTTTTGAAAATGGAGTCGTTTTTGTCGTCCCGGATATTGGGCTTGTTGGTCGGGATGACCTGCACCCCGAGGCGATAGATTTCGCTGAACTCGGAGGCTTCGGTTTCGGCCGTTCCAGTCATACCGGCGAGTTTCTCATACATCCGGAAATAGTTCTGGATGGTGACGGTCGCGTAAGTGCGGGTCTCGCGCTCGATGTTGACGTCCTCTTTGGCCTCGATCGCTTGGTGCAGTCCATCGGACCAACGGCGGCCGGGCATGACGCGACCGGTATTCTCGTCGACGATGTTTACCTTGCCGTCTTGCACGACGTATTCGACGTCGCGCTCGTAGATACAATAGGCGCGCAGCAGCTGGGAGATAGAGTGGATTTGCTCCGAGACATTGGCGTAGGCCTCATGCGAAGCGTTCTTTTTTTCCTCCCGTTGTTCGGGGGTAAGGGAAGTGTCGCCGTCGATGGCGGAATGCTCGAGCGCCAGATCGGGGAGCACGAACCCATCGGGCTCGTCGGGTCGCAGGGTCATGCGGCCGATTTCGGTGAGGTCGGCTTGGTGCTGTTTCTCATCGATGACGAAGAAGAGCTCTTCCTTGAGCCGGAACATCTCCACCTTGCGCATATCCGAGCTCATCTCGGTCTCGAGCTTGTCGAGCGCCTTGTTGATCGCGGCGTTTTCCTTGGCGCGCAGCAGCTGCTTATTGTTGGGCTGGCCCGTCTTGACTTGGAGAAGTTTGCGCAGGGCCGTGTTTTTCGGATCTTCGTCGTAAAAAGGGAGCTGAATCGGCTCTTTCCCTGATTTAACTAATTCCGTATTTCTTTTCTTCGTTTCTTCATATTTTTCGCGAGCCTTAGTGACCTGCTCGGCGATCTCGTTATCTGACTGCTCGAGCACCGGGCGAGCTTCGCTCACGAGGCGATTGCAGAGCTTAAGCTGCATGTTGACGAGACCTTCGACCGAAGGTTTGAGCCGGGTGAAGGGTTGCTCACGCTCGACGGGGGCCGGACCGGAAATAATCAATGGGGTGCGAGCCTCATCGACCAAGATGGAGTCAATTTCGTCGACGATACAGAACCAGTGATCGCGTTGCACTTGGTCCTCCTTGCGCGTGGCCATACCGTTGTCGCGCAGGTAATCGAAGCCGAATTCGGAGGCGGTGCCGTAGGTGATGTCGCAGCCATACATCTCGCGGCGCACGTTCGGCCGCATCTGTTGTTGGATGCAACCCACGGTAAGACCCATATACTTCAAGAGATGCCCCATCCACTCGGAGTCACGACGAGCGAGGTAATCATTGACGGTGACGAGCTGGGAGTTCTGGCCGGTCAAGGCGTTAAGATAGAGCGGCAAGGTGGCGACGAGGGTCTTGCCCTCACCCGTGGCCATTTCGGAAATTTTGCCGCGATGCAGCGCGATGCCGCCGATGAGCTGCACATCAAAGTGGACCATATCCCATTTCTGCTCGTGCTCGTTGATTATCGCCGAGGTGCCGACGAGACGCCGGGCCCCATTTTTGACCGCCGCGAACGCTTCGGGGAGGATGTCGTCGAGGGTTTCGCCGTCCTTTAGGCGCTGCCGAAACTCGTCGGTCTTAGCCTTGAGCTGCTCTTCAGAGAGCGATTGATACGACTCCTCGATCTCGTTAATCTTAGCCACGAGGGGCTTAACGGATTCAAGAAACTTGCGGTAATGGCGACCGGCGAAACGTTTGAGCAAAAAGTCGAGCATGGAGAACCGGGCAGCGTAGGGGGTGCCATCTCCTTGGCAAATGACAAATACTGTTCCTTTTCAGAGGAGGAATTTACCGGCCGTAAACTCGGTCTCGCCGAGGGATTCGCCTCAATTCTGCGCCAACCTGTCTCTCAACTGGGTCATCACGGCTGAATCGTGCGCCATCTGCACCAGCTGCATCTCGTAAATCGTGTCCGTCGTCTCGTCAGGAGCGGCCTTCCCGCGGGCCGTTTGGATCGCGACCCGGCGCTCCTTCTCCACGGTCGCGATCGGTGCCGCGATCGTCTCAATCTTGCCGGTAGCCAACGACACTTTCATGAAGTGCCCCCGCTTGGTGAGGCTCGCGGCCATCGGCGGGAGTCACATCCGGTAACATGCCTACGTCAGCGGATGTATGGGGCGCAAAATAGAGGGCGCCAGCTTGGGCCGATTAGAAGAAAGCGGTAGGCGGACATTGAGGTGCGAGTATTCACGTTCTATTTCTTTTGGTCTGATTGCGCGAAACTCGCTGCGATTCGGAGTTGTCGCCGGGTCCGCTGGGCCCGGTGCGGTGGAGTGGATCTCCGATTACCGCAGACACCCCGAGGGCACCGCTACGCTAATTCGCTGCGAAAATAGTCGGCGGTCCGTTTCAGTCCCTCGGACAAATCGACGGTGGGTTCCCAGTTGAGATGCTTCTTCGCTAAGCTGATATCGGGCTGGCGCTGCCGAGGGTCATCGGCGGGCAGCGGCTCGTGGACGATCTTGGAACGACCACCCACTACTTCGAGCGTCTTTTCCGCCAGTTCCAACATCGTGAACTCGCCGGGGTTGCCGATATTGATCGGGCCCGTGACCGCGTCCTGATTCATGAGGCGGAGGAATCCCTCGATGAGGTCATCCACGTAACAGAAGGAACGCGTTTGATTGCCATCGCCATAAACGGTGAGGTTCTCCCCTTTCAGCGCTTGCACGATAAAATTGGAAACCACTCGCCCGTCGTTGGGGTGCATGCGGGGACCGTAAGTGTTAAAGATGCGGACGACCCGGATATCGACATTGTTCTCCCGATGGTAGTCGAAGAACAACGTTTCGGCGCAGCGTTTGCCTTCGTCGTAACACGAGCGGGGACCGATCGGGTTGACGTTGCCCCAATATGATTCGGGCTGTGGGTGCACGGAGGGATCACCGTAAACTTCACTCGTGCTCGCTTGAAACACCCGGGCTCGCACGCGCTTGGCAAGACCGAGACAATTGATCGCCCCCATCACGGAAGTCTTGGTAGTTTTGATCGGGTTCAACTGGTAGTGCGGCGGGGAGGCGGGACAGGCGAGATTGTAGATTTGATCGACCTCGTATTTGAACGGATCGATCACGTCGTGACGCACTAATTCAAAATCCGGATTGGTCAGCAAATGGCGGATGTTAAGCTTCCGGCCCGTGAAGAAATTATCCAAACAAACGACCTCGTGCCCCTGATTGAGCAACCGATCGCAAAGATGAGATCCTAAGAAGCCGGCTCCACCGGTGACGAGAACACGCATAGACCTGACATTTCGCCACATGGGCAGAGATTGTCGAGCCTCGCGCTTGGCGCTGCCGATAACAGGTTGCCCCTGCCAATTAAATTTCACTTCAGCTTGTGAAATTCCCGGCTAACTCAAAATCTGGGCCGTTCTAACCGACTCACGTTTACTTTTGAAAATCTCAAGAATCTCCACCCTCTCCCTGATCACTGTCATCGCGTTGGGACTGGTCGGCTGCGCCACCAAACCGGCAAAAGTGAACACCGAGTTCGACTCCCAAGCTGACTTCGCAAGCGCCAAGACGTTTGTCCTCCTCCCGCTGCCGAAAGACGTCCCCGGCGCCGATCCCGGACTCGCCATGCGCGTGAATCACACCGTTGAGACGACCGTCCGCAACGCGATGACGGCCAAAGGCTATCGCGAAGTGGCTAGAGAAGAGGCCGATATTGCGGTGTTGATTCACGGCAAACTCGTGCCGAAGACTGCTTTCGCGGACTGGGGATTCTCCCCCTCCTACGGCGCCTACGGCTGGAATCGCGGCTACCGCGGCTACTACGGTGGCATATCGATGGGCAGCAACGTGATCGTAGATCAATACAATGAAGGCACCCTCATCGGCGAAGTCTACGATGTGGAGTCCAAGAGCATGATTTGGGTCGGCTGGATGTCCACCCGCACCAACACCAAGCGAGAAGGTGAAGTGGAACGCATCACGGCGGCGGTTGATCGTCTGCTGGCCCTCTACCCGGCGGCAGGCGCCCAGCCCGAGGGCGAAACGATGGAGTAGGTGCTGCTTCAGCGCAGTTATCGCATTCCACCAAAAGGCACCTCATCGAGGTGCCTTTTTTTATTTTCGCATCGCTCCCCGTCGACCGACCCACCGGTCGCAAATACCCGCTCTGACCATTCACCCTGTTAACTCTGCGGCTCATTGCCTATCCTTCCGGTCCGCTGATGCCAACACCCCGTCCAACGCTCTTGCTATTGTTGAGTGCTGCCTTTGGTCACCGCAGACGACAAACCTTGGCCCGTGGTGATTTACTCGCGGGTGGCACCCGATTATGAGCGCGTCACCCAACCGGACGATCGCCCCACCAAAGAATACTATACCATCGCCTCGGGCGGACGGGCCGATGGCACCATCTGGGATGAAACCCAAAGTAAAGCAGACTTCCCGGAAATCGCTGGCAGCATTGCTCAGGAGCTGGCGAAACAGAACCACTCCTTCGCTCAAGGGATTGAGGATGCCGTCCTCCTTATCGCCATTTACTGGGAGCGGACCGACCCTCACGACCCGGCCGAGATACCGCAACGGAGAGGATATCTTCCGCGCAGCGCAACGGGCGATAGACGCAGCGCTCAACCCGCAGTATCAAGGTTCTCGAAACCTCGGTAAACGGGGTGCCGTGACCGACGCCCAAGGGCAACTCAAGAGCGCGATAGCTTTGGTCCGGTTGGAGAATCGAATGAGTGAACAACGTGACGAAGAAACGGCCCGCGTGCTCGGATACACGGGCGAGCTCAGCCGCCTGTCGCGGGCCGCGGCAAACGATTCGTTCGCGATGCTATTCAACGAAGTGCGTGATCCCCGCTACTATGTTTTGTTGGTGGCTTATGACTTGGCCCAGATAAAGCAGAGCACCAAGAAGAAGAAACCCAAACCACATTGGGTTACCCGCTTCAGTATTCGAACTCGCGGGATCGATTTCATGGAGAGTCTCGGGGCCATGGCCCTGCGCGCCGGCAAGTATTTCGGCCGAGACTCGGAGCGGCTCATCCGGGACTACCAAGGCAAGATTTACTTCGGGGATATGCAGGAAAGTGCCCCTATCGCCCGCGGAATCGCCAACACCCGGTAGCAGCCCGTGAGGACCGTCCCCTAGGATACTCTCCGGCTGCTCAACGGTAGCAAAAGCAAGGCGAGGGCGTCCCTTGCCGATTGCCGTTAAGTGGCCGTAGATTCGTATCTGCTCGCCTACTCCGAGCGCATTTAAGCATGCGATCCTTCCTTTCTCTATTCATCTTGCTGGCGGCGATTTCCCTGGCGGCGAAGACCGACACCTTGCCGGTCGCAATCTACTCGCGCGTATCGCCCAACTACGAGCGGCAGATCCAAGCCGATGGGAAACCCGCTCGCCAATATTATGCCATCGGCTACGGCGGGCGCATCGATGGCACGTTGTGGGACGAAACCCAGCAGAAAGAAGACTTCCCCGAAATCGCGGGACTCATCGCCCAAGCACTCGCCAAGCAAAACTACTATTTCTCGCCCAACAAAGACACGGCCGACCTGCTCGTAGTGATTCACTGGGGACGCACGAATCCCTTCAATCTCAACAATTTCTCGGATGGCGTAAACGTAGCGGGAGAAGCCTTTCGCGCCATTAACGACGCCCAAACGACTCAAATTACGATGGACTCTAGTTCTGCCGACAGCGCGGCCCAAGGCGTCAGTTTGATCTCGGCCCAGAACCAAGCGATCCAGCAAGCCAACGCGGCCCTAGACGGCGCCCTCACCATGATCCAAATGGAGAGCCGCGAACAAACTCGGCGCGACGAGGCGACCGCGCGCGTCATCGGCTACACCGACGAGCTCAGTCGCAACAACGACATCGCGCGCTTTGCCGGCAGTGGCCGCTTCGATACCTTGATCCAGGAGGTGCAAGATCCCCGCTACTACGTGATCGTGACCGCCTACAATTTCGACAAAGTCACCGAGCCTGATCGAAAACGGAGACCCGATCCCGAATGGGTGACTCGCTTCAGTATCCGGACCCGCGGCCACAACTTCATGGACGAAATCGACCAGATGGCGCTCCGCGCCGGGAACTATTTTGGTCGCGACTCCGGGCGCTTGATTCGCGACTATCGTGGAGAGGTCGAGATCGGCGAAATACAGGTCGTCGGCACCAGCGCAGAGTCCGCTCCCGCCGACGAAGACTAAGCAGGCTCGATCCCACTAACGCGCGGCCATGCCCGTCTCGTAACGCTCAATCCAGGCCCGGTGCCACGGTCCGAAATCGCCGACCTCCAAATGCGCCCGAACCTGCGCCATCAAATCCAGATAGAAGTGCAGGTTGTGCAACGTCAGCAGCGTGCCCGCGAGCATCTCTTCGGCGAGCACTAGGTGACGGAGATAAGCGCGCGTGAATTTCTGGCAGGTGTAATTGGCCAGCCCTTCCACGATCGGATTCTGGTCCGCGCGAAAACGGCCGTTACGCAAATTCAGCGGGCCATCCGGCGTGAAGACGAGACCATTGCGCGCCACCCGCGACGGCAATACGCAGTCGAACATATCCACTCCCAGCGCGATCATTTTGAGCAACTGCGGCGGCGTGCCGAGGCCCATGGTATAGCGCGGTTTGTCGGCCGGCAGGTGCGGCGTGGTCGCGCCGACTTGCTTGAGCATCTCGGGTTCGGGCTCACCCACGCTCACCCCACCCACCGCATAGCCCGGCAGGTCCAGCGCGCCCAAGGCCTCGGCCGCTTCTTGGCGCAGATCATCGAAGGTGGAGCCCTGCACGATACCAAACAGGTGATGCCCCCGATCCAAGAATCCCGTGGCGACCGCGATGTCGCGGCACTGGGCAGCCCAGCGTTCGGAGCGCGCCACGGCTGCCGCGCAGGCATCGCGGTCGCACGGCCACGGCGGGCACTCGTCGATCACCATGGCGATGTCGCTGCCTAAGTTGGCTTGGATCGCCATGACTTCTTTCGGCCCCAGGAAACAGGTTCGCCCGTCTAGGTGGCTCTGAAACTCGATGCCGTTGTCTTTGAGTTTCCGCAGCTTCGCCAAGGAAAAAACCTGAAAGCCTCCGCTGTCGGTCAGGATGGGTTTATCCCAACCCATAA
>Ga0075118_10000924_pt1 | contig 23576 bp, 19 predicted proteins | sample AntAceMetag02UKE_FD_69794 | JGI IMG/M metagenome (GOLD analysis project Ga0075118, IMG submission 69794) | Saline lake microbial communities from Ace Lake, Antarctica - Antarctic Ace Lake Metagenome 02UKE | ecosystem: Environmental > Aquatic > Non-marine Saline and Alkaline > Saline | place...
TTCAATCAAGGGAGCCAACCTCTCTTCCTGCCTGATGGCTCCTTGGTGGTGTTCTACGTTACCTTCACCAATCCGGCACTGGCCTTCCGCGTCGAAGCAAAACGGTCGCCGGACGGGGGACTCACTTGGCCCGATCCCGCCGTAATCATCGGGGACGTGCCTAATCCCTGGGACGATCCTGACACCCGCGATGGCACCGCGTTGGTCTCCGCAGCCATCGCGCGGGACACGGGCACGCTTTTCGTTTCGTGGACCTTTGCCTCCGGTGGACTGCCCCGGATTGCCACCGCGCGCTCAAATGACGGCGGACTTACTTGGGGTGCCGCTACCATCGCTAACGAAATCGTGGCCGGTCGCTCCGCGTTCAACCCGACCGTTGCATGTTCCCGCGACGGTGAAGTAGTAACCGTAACGTGGATGGATACCCGGAATGCGCCGCCCGAGGGCAGTCACGTCGATATGTATGCGGCCACGAGCACGGATGGGGGCGCGGCGTGGTCGCCGAATTTTCGCATCTCGGACCGCACTACCGACGTGAGGCTGGCTCAGCGGACCGGACGCGGCTTCATGCTCGGCGATTATTATGGCTTGGCCGCCGCGCCCGATCCCAGCGATCCCACGGTGGCGGTTTGGGTGGATACGCGTAGTGGCGAGGCCGATCCCGTTGCTACTCGATTCTCTCCCCTCCCCGTCGACAGCTACGAAAACTGGGGAGTCGCGCACCTCAGCGTGCCCGCCGTCGATAACGCTCCGGCCGCCGATCCCGACGGCGACGCTTACCCAAATTTCATCGAATACCTTTACGGGCTCGATCCGTTGGCGGCGGATTTCGGCACTGCGATAAGCTACCGCCAACATCCCAATGCCCGTATCTTCAGCGAGCCTCTTTCCGGAGATCGTAGCGACTACACGGATCGGGCATGGGAATACTCGTTCGACGGGATCAACTGGCAGCCGGCTGATCCCGTCAATTTCACGCCCCCGCTCTTGTTTCCCCATGCCGCTGTGCAGATTTACGATACGGCTACGACCGCCGCTTGGTATCGCCCGGTTTACACCCATGCGGGCCAACGCATCGCGGCCGAGGTTCCGCTGACGCTGGGCGGAGCGACTCGTCTCACCAATTTGTCTGCCCGCGGACTCAGTGGCTCGGGCGAGGATCTCCTGATCCCTGGTTTCGTGGTGCGGGAAGGCGCATTATCCATTATTCTCCGCGCCGTCGGGCCTACCCTAGCGGACTTCAGCGTCGACAACCCGATGAGCGATCCCTCGTTGCGGTTAGTCCCGGTGCCCTTGATGGGCAGCGGCACCAACGACAACTGGCAGGATGCCGATGGCGTTAGCGCTGCCGACATGGCTCGCGTCGGTGCCTTCCCCTTGCTCGCTGGCAGCACCGACGCCGCGCTGCGAGCCACCGTCAATGCCACCGTCAATGCCCCCATCACTGCGCCAATCGGTTCGATCGACGCGGAAAATCGCGTTGTCTTGGCGGAGCTCTACCTCGACGAAAACACCGCAGGCGGAAAACTTGTGAACCTATCAACCCGCGCTCCAGTGGGCATAGGTTCCGGCAATTTGATCGGTGGATTTGTGTTAACGGGCGACACGCCTCGCCGTTGCCTCATTCGCGCCGCTGGGCCGTGGCTAGGCCCGTTTGGCGTGAAGGGATTCCTAGACGACCCGGTCCTAGAATTATTCCTATTCCGCGGTGGCGAACCCGTGGCCTTCGCTCGCAACGACGACTGGAGCGTATCGCCCTCGGCCGATGCGATCTCCCTCGCTGCGGTTCAGGCCGGCGCAGTCGCCTTTCCGACGAATTCACGCGATGCGGCGATGATTGTTACGCTCGAACCGGGCGCCTACACCGCCGTGGTATCCGGATTGGAAGCGACCATAGGAATCGCGTTGGTTGAAATCTACCTCCTAGACTGATCGCGCCTTGAAACTAACGGGGGGCGCGCGTTGCCTGTCAGCGAATGTCGTTTTGTAGACAAATACTCGTCGGTGCCATCGGCTTGATCGGTGCCTCTTCCTTACTCGCACAACCCTCGGCGGAGCTTATCGAAGCCCTCCGAGATTTTCGCACCGAAGGTCCCAAAGGCTGGTCGTTTACGCAGACCTCCCATTCTCCGGAACGCTCCCGGGTAGAAACGTTCGACCCGCTCAAGGCCGCGCATCTGCGCTGGGATCTCATAACCGAAGATGGCGCGCCCCCGCCCGCCCGGGTGCTCGAAGCTTACCGGCAGCAACAAACGCGCCGCACGGGCGGACACAATGCCCCCAACGTAAAGGATCAACTGGACATGGCCTCGGCCGAGCTGCTGGCGGACGACGGCGAGCGTCAGCGCTGGCGCTTCTTGCTCACGCCGGGAGCGGCCGACGACAGTTCCGCCGAGCACATGGAATCCACGATCACCTTCCATCTCGCGACCGGCACGATCATAGAAATCGCTTTAGCCAGCTTCGAAGCCTTCTCGCCGGTTTTCGGCGTCACCGTGGAATCCGCCCGGACTACCATTCAATACTCCCTGCCCACCGCCACTAACCCGACGTTACTGCAACACATCGAAGTCTCGATTCGAGGGCGCGCCTTCTATTTCAAATCCCTAGATTCGGATATGACGGTTTCGTATTCGGACTACGAGTACGCTGGCAAGAAGCCGATTTTCCCCTAGGTTTCATTTGAGCGCACCCTCTCCAACTTCATCAGTTACCTCCGATTGCGTGGGCTGGGATCACTACCCGACCACTCGTTTCGGTGATCGCGTCGATGGGTTGGCCGTGTTGCCCATTTACGGGTTGTCCGCCCACGGATTGGGGTTGGGCTGGAACATTGAAGAAATCGTTGCCTCCACCCTATTGGCGCGCAGCGCGACCCAATTAAATGCGGGCGTAAAACTCACCGTTTTGCCGCCGCTGAGAATGAGCCTAGCTCCTTACCAAGCTTCCTTAACCGGTACCGACCCCGAAACGTTTTATGCCGTCGTCAAAGAGCTGGCCGTGGGGATCAAAGCGACCGGATTCCAGAAACTCGTTTTGTGGAGCAGTCATCCTTGGAACACCGAAATCATCGACGTCATTTCCCGGGACATTCGGATCGAGCTCAATTTACAAACCTTCGTGGTCGAGCTGGGCGGATTGGGACTTTCTTTGCATCCCCGCTATCCGGCCGAGTGCGCTCGCGTGCAGGCCTTGGGCGCGTTGCTGACGGGGATGAAGCCAATCAGCGAACCCGCCGGTGAACCGACCGACCCCCATTTCCGACCTGGTAATTGGTCCGCTCTGCCAGCGGTTGAGGCGGTGGTCGAGACCGAGTCGCCGGCCGCTATGCTCGATGCTGCCGCGCAGCGATTGGCTCGCTTGTGGTCGGAAATCAACGCCCGCCCTGCACTCCAAACCGAGTCTGCGCGACCGGCTGAAAACTCGCCTCCCTCGCCTTTCACTACTGAGATTTCTCCGCCGCTCGAAACGCATCTCGAAACCGACGACCATCTAGGATCATTTACCGGCGCGGAGATTTCACGGATCGCCCGCGAAGAAAACCCTCTCGTGATTTTGCCGATCGGGGCGATTGAACAGCACGGCCCGCATCTGCCGGTCGGAGTGGATACGTTTATCGCGTCGGCCGCCGCCGCTGGGCTCAAAGCTCGCCTCGGTGCGGCGGTGTTAATCGCGCCCACCATGGCTTACGGGAAAAGCAATGAGCACGCAGATTTCGCGGGGACCGTCGGAATGAGCGCTACGTCGCTGCGCCGGGTGCTGAAAAGTAGAATCAAGAACCTACAGCAACTCGGTTTCAGGCAATTTGCGGTCCTCAACACTCATGGTGGCAACAGCTCGGTGCTCGTTTATACGCTGCGAGAAATCCAGACCGAACTGGGGGTTCGAGGCGGCATCCTCCGCCTGCCGACCAGCGTAGAACTCAGTGAGCAAGAAAGCACCTGGGGTTTTCATGCGGGCGAGTGGGAAACCGCCCTGATGTTGGCCATTGCGCCCGGGACCGTGCAGATGGATCAAGCACTTTGCCACTATCCTGCCACCCTCGAAGATACCGGGGAGCTACGCCCGGAAAATGCTCCGGCAATCTTCTCGTGGCAGACCCGCGACATCGCGCCAGACGGGGTGATGGGCGATGCCACGAAAGCGACGACCGCCAAGGGGCACCGCTGGCTCCAAGAGGCGCTAGATACCGTAGCCGAGCAGGTGCGAAAGCTGATCGCGGAGTAGAGCGGGCTGACGCTTTCCGTCACGCTGGCATGTCCGCCGAGTGATCTACGCCATCGCATCGGGCTGAACGAGCCCGGCTAAAACCAAGCCCATTCGAGCCGTCCGGGTCCGCTGTAGCCGGGGGCGTTGCCCCCGAAATCCGGCCTCTACGATCATGCTGATCTTACTCCACCGCTCAGCGCGAGTGCTCCAGCGCGACTCGGGCCGCTTCGCGATATTGGCGCCGGAAATGATTGCCGAGATCCTTGGCCAGCTCGAGCTCGCGCACTTTGTTGCGGGCGCCAATCACGTCTTTCACGAGTCCTTTGGCGGCATCATAGTCGACCGCCGACATGTCTTGTAAAATCGCCATCGCTTCCGGGGGTTGGCCAGCCGCGATGATAGTTTTCCAAGAGTCCACCAGCTCCAAATGGGTATCGAAACCCATGACGCGGATGATCAGGGACATTTCCCGAAACAAAAAGCCGGTCCATTGAGCTCGGTAGATTAATTGCTCCCCGGCCGCATAGGGCTCGTCGTCGGGATCTGACCGGAAGGGCCGGTGAGCTTCCGTATAAAAATCACGCCGCACCGGCAGTCGTCGCAGCGCAAAATGCTGCGGGCCACCTGCGGTGCCGGGCTTAAAATTCCAGATCCGCTGACCTTCGATCGACATCACGAACTCGATAAACATCTCCGCTACTTCGTGGTTGGGGGCTCCCCGCAAAATCCCAATAGGATCCACCGAGCTCACGCTACCGCCCGGAGGCGATACATAGTCGACGCGGTCACTGCCCCCGCGACGACGGACGGCCTCAACTTGTTGGCGACCGTAAAAATCAATACACAAGCCCACCGCGCAATTCCCCGCCGCCACATCAATCGGTGGTTTTTGCGAAGAGTCGGTAAAGTAGCGACTGTTCGCCGCCGCCAACTGGAGCAGCTGCAAGCCGCGAACCCAACCGGCTCGCACCGCCCGATCTTCATCGTCCGGCGTGAGCTCTAGCTCTTCCTGCATCTGCTGCTGAATCACGTTTTCAAAGGCCTTGGCAATCGATCCACTTTTGGTCGGGTCGGTCAGCGCCACTGATCCGATTAGTCGGGGGTCTTTGAGGTCGTCCCAACGGCTGGGCGGATGCTCTATTCCGCGCAAACGGAGGACGTCCCGATTGAATATCATACCGTAACTACTGAGCACCGTTCCTGTCCAAAGATGCTCGGGGTCCCAATAGCCTTCGCCGGCGAACTCCAACGGTATGATGTCATCCTCAAACCATTCGGGATGCTTTTCAAAAATCCGCGTCTTCACCAATTGTCCCATGCTGGCTTGGCGAATAAAATCATACGGTCCACCGCCAAAAAACAGGTCGATGCCGGAACTGACATTGGAGGCCATGAAAGCCTCCCGCGCTTCCCGTTCCCGCAGACTGGCATCACCGCCCAAACCGCCCTCATTGAAGGCCGACTGCACTTCAAAATCCCAACGCTGGCCGAGCTCATTTTGCCAATAATTTCGAAATGAAGCGGTGAATTCCGAAGCAAGAAACCGGGCGATTTCGCTGGTGCCGCCGATCACCCGCCAGTCCATCGCGACGGACCGACCGGTGCGCTTCTCATACCACTCGGCAAACGCGAGGCCAAATTCGTGCCGGATCGCTTCGTTGTGAGGCGTGATGAGCACTAAAACGTCGTCGGCCGTCTCCGTGGATTCCGAATCGGGGCGGAACACAAACGGCACTAAAATCACCAGGGCGAGCGCACCTATAATAATCCACCGTTTCATCGTGATGCGGTCGGGATCAGTAGGTCAGCACCACGACGTCTTGCGGATCGACCGTCGCAAAAAGCGTTTCGTCGCTCCCAGCTCCGAGGTGGCGAGGATTCAGTTCGTAGATCTTTAGGTTTAAGTCCCCGGCGAGAAATTCATATTGAGCTACCTCGCCGAGATAAACCGCGCCACCGATACGGCCGGTCACCGTATTGGTCTCCCCCGCTTTCTCCTCCAAGGTCCAGCACTCGGGCCGGATCGACAGGGTGACTTCGCTGCCAATCGCCGGATTACTGGCCGCGTCTCCGAGTAAGCCGTGGAACCGTCCGACCCCGGTATCTACGGTAGCTTTATCGCCATCACGTGCCCGGATGGTGCCGGGGATAAAGTCCGTCTCGCCAATGAAGTGAGCCACGGTGCGGCTATGCGGGCGGCGATAGACATCGGCCGGCGCGCCCACTTGCAAAATATGCCCGTCTTCCAAAATCGCCATGCGGTCCGAGATGGAGAGGGCCTCCTTTTGGTCGTGCGTCACGTAAACCGTGGTCAGCTTAAACTCCTTACAAACCCGCCGAATCTCCGCGCGCATTTCCAATCTGAGCTTCGCGTCTAGATTAGAAAGGGGCTCGTCTAATAGCAGACAACGGGGACGGATTACCAAGGCACGCGCCAATGCGACTCGCTGTTGTTGTCCCCCGGACAATTGGTTCGGCGAACGTTTGGCATAGGGTTCCATGCGCACCGATTCGAGAGCCTCGCCGACCCGGCGCGTGATTTCACTCTTGGAGACTTTTCGCTCTTCCAGCCCAAAGGCCACGTTCTGCTCGACCGTCATGTGCGGCCAAAGTGCATAACTTTGGAACATCATCCCGGTATTGCGGCGGTGCGGCTCCAGCTTCGTGACATCTTCATCGCCGAAGCGAATTCGGCCTTCTTCGGGGATGTAGAAACCCGCCAGACTGCGGAGCAGGGTCGTCTTACCGCAACCGCTGGGGCCCAGCAAAAAGAACAGTTCTCCCGGCTCGATGCGCAGGTCCAATTGGTGGAGGGCTACCGTTTCGCCGAAGCGTTTGGTGAGTTGGTCAACTTGGATCGAAATCATGCGCCGGTCTTATAGTCTAAGCAGCGGAAGATTCGGGTTCCGAACCGCCGAAAGTCAACCTCCTCGCCATAAAGTCGGTCCTGACTTGCCCCCCTCGCACCATTCCTGCTCGTATGGCCGTGATGTCGAACACGCTGAAGCTCCACCCTTCCCATACCGATCTGGAGGCCATCCTGGTCTCCGAGACCGCGATTAAGCGTCGCATCAAACGACTGGGTAAACAGATCGCCGAAACCTACGGCGACGAGGAGATCACGGTCGTCTCCATTATCAACGGGGCGATCCTATTCACGGCGGACTTGCTGCGAGCCATCCCCAATCCTGTGCGTCTTGATTGCATCCGAATTTCAAGCTATCGCAACGAGACCAAATCCATCGGGAAGCCTCAACTGCTGCACAGTATGACCCTCGATGTGACCAACCGTCATGTGCTCCTGATGGACGATATCCTCGATACCGGTAAGACCCTCGCCATGGTCACCAAAACCATTGCGAAGATGAAACCCGCCAGCCTTAAAACCTGTGTCCTTTTGGATAAGCAGGGTCGCCGCGAAGTGCCGTTCGACGCGGAATTTGTGGGCTTTGAAATTCCGGACAAATTTGTCGTCGGCTACGGATTAGATTTCGCCGAGCGCTATCGGAACCTCCCTTGCATCGGAGTCTTAAAACCTGAACTGCAGAATCCGCCAGAATGGGCCTAGGTCTCAATGGGCCGCCGGCACGAGGAAGCATGTCGTCATCTCGATGCCGCAGAAGTGACCAAGTTGTCCTTCGCTGACGGGCAGTTTCGGCCTCGTCAGATAGTGATGATCCGATTTTCGGCTCATTTTTTTGAATATCTCGGAGGACAGTGTCGTCCCACCGGGTATGAAAACGGCAACCCTCTCCCCTCTGCTCGTTAGCATGGCTCTACTAACCACCTCGCTGACGACGGCCCAATCTCGCATCCCGGAGACTCCCGCCACGGTCCAGCTCTTTTCTCAGTCTCACTTCCGGGGCGAGTCCATCACTCTGCGGGCTGGTGAGAAGCTCGATGATTTCAATCACGTCCGCTTCCCGAGTGGCCGGAACGCGAACAATCGAGTTTCCTCCATTCGCATCCATGGTCAGGCCCACGTCACCCTTTTCGACTACCGCAGTTTTGAGGGAGAATCGATTACGCTACGTGAGTCAGTTGCTCGGCTCGATGATGTGCCTCAAAGGAGTCACGGCGACTGGGACAACGAGCTATCGTCGATTGTCACTCGGCCGCAAATTGTCGCGGTGACTGGTTGCCCGCATCGGTCTCCGAACTTCGGTTCTCATCGGCTCTCCGCCACGGTCCGCCACGGCAAACCTCATCCCTCGGACCGCGAACGGAGCCGCGACAATCGCCCCATCCAATTCCACGGGGATCGCCAAACGGCGTTGGTAGTGCAGCGCGCCTACGAGGATGTATTGGGTCGTCAGCCTGACGCCAACGGTCTGGCGAACTACGTGAAGGTTTTGCAGACCCGGGGTTGGAGCGAAAGTCAGCTCCGACGGGAGCTGCGGCGCAGCCCAGAATACCGCAGCCACGTGGTGCCCCGTAAGGTCACCGCGGCGTATCGAGCGATTTTGGCCCGCGAACCCGATCCCGCAGGTTTTCAATTCTACACCGGGAAAATGATTCGGGATCACTGGACCGTTTCCCGCGTGCGCGATGCGCTCAAACGCAGCCCCGAGTATGCGGCCCGCCTGCGGGAAAAGGACCGCCACACAAAGCCCGAAAAGTGGGGATGATTCCGAAAACTCGCAGCTGCGATCGCGCTGATCCCACTCCACCGCACCAAACCCGTGCTTGGTGAGGTTAGACGTGCCCGTTGACCTTTCGCCAAAAAAAAACGCCCCGCGAGCGCGCATGGACGTTTGTTGTATTGGACTCCGAAACGGGTTTAGGAGTTCACTTCGGAATCAGCTGGCGGTGAAGCGGGCTCGGCAGGCTCGATCTGTTCGAACTCGAGCTTGTCATCATTGATGACGACCCGGACCTTTTCTCCGTCTTTCACGGTACCGCGAATGATGGCCTCCGCGAGAGGATCCTCAAGGTAGTGCTCAACTGCGCGCCGGAGCGGACGGGCACCATACTTCTCATCGTAGCCTTTATCGATGAGCAGCGTCTTGGCTTCATCCGTAAACTCTAGGGTGATGTTACGGTCGACGAGTCGCTCGCTAAATTTGGCGACCTCGATTTCCACAATCTTAACCAAATCGGTCTTGGTCAAGGGACGGAAGAAGACGATGTCCGAGATACGATTCAAGAACTCGGGCTTGAAGACGCGCTTGGCTTCTTCGAGCACCTTTTCTCGCATCGCTTCCCGATCACTGAAAGTGCCGGTAGCAGCCGTGAAGCCCATCGAAGTCTGCCGCTGCAGCAAGGACGCGCCCACGTTCGAGGTCATGATGATGATCGTGTTGCGGAAATCGACTCGCCGACCTAGCGAATCGGTCAGGCGACCATCTTCGAGAATCTGTAGCAAAAGTTGGAGGACATCGGGGTGAGCCTTTTCCACCTCATCGAAGAGGATAACGGAGTAAGGCTTGCGGCGCACGGCTTCGGTGAGCTGACCGCCCTCCTCATAACCGACGTAACCGGGAGGCGAGCCGACCAAACGCGAGACGGCAAATTTCTCCATGTATTCACTCATGTCGATTTGCAGGAGCGCGTCTTGGTTGCCGAACATCTGAGCGGCGAGCTGCTTCGCTGTCTCGGTCTTGCCGACCCCGGTGGGGCCCACAAACATGAACGAGCCAATCGGGCGCCGGGGATCTTTCAAATCGGCGCGAGAACGACGGAGGGCTCGGGCGATTGCGATCGATGCGACCTCTTGGCCAATCACCACTTTCTGGATCTCATTTTCGAGATTGAGGAGACGTGCGGTCTCTTTCTTTTCCATCCGGTTCAACGGAATACCGGTCCAGTCGGACACGACCTTCATCATGAGCTCGTCATCGATTTCGATCTTGGATTCGTCGCGATCCTTTTTCCACTGCGCGGTGACTTCTTCCAGTTTGGTGCGAAGTTGTTTTTCGGTGTCGCGGAATTGGGCGGCCTCTTCGAAGTGCTGCTTGGAGATGGCGTCCTCCTTTTTCTTGCAGACCTCTTCGATTTCTTTCGTGAGATTCTCGATTTCGGGCGGCCGGTTCAACGATGAAATCCGAGCGCGGGCTCCCGCCTCGTCCATCACGTCGATGGCTTTGTCCGGCAAGAAACGACCAGTGATGTAGCGGTCCGAAAGTTTGACGGCAGTTTCGAGGGCGGCGTCGGTGAAGATCGCCTTGTGATGTTCCTCATACTTGCCGCGGATGCCTTTGAGGATCGTGAACGTATCCTCGACGGACGGCGGCTCCACCTTGACCGACTGGAAACGACGATCGAGGGCGCTATCCTTTTCGATATACTTTCGGTATTCGTTAAGGGTGGTCGCACCGATGCATTGGAGCTCTCCCCGGGAAAGGGCTGGCTTGAAGATATTGGAGGCATCCATGGCGCCTTCGGCGGCACCCGCTCCGACGATCGTGTGCATCTCATCGATGAAGAGGATGACGTTCTTGGCGCGCTTGATTTCATCCATCACCGCCTTGATCCGTTCTTCGAATTGGCCACGGTATTTGGTGCCGGCTACCATCAGGGCGAGATCGAGGGTGATGACTTTTTTATCAAAAAGAATCTCGGGGACGATGCCATTGACGACCTCTTGGGCGAGGCCCTCAATGATGGCGGTTTTGCCAACTCCCGCCTCACCGATCAGCACCGGGTTGTTTTTGGTGCGGCGGCAGAGAATTTGAATGACTCGGCGAATTTCCTTTTTGCGTCCGACCACGGGGTCGAGCTCGCCCTTGCGGGCCAACTCGGTGAGATCGCGACCGAAGGCTTTGAGCGCAGGAGTTTTGACTTCCTTTTTATCCCCGTCGCTACCCCCGCGACCCGAAGGAGTCCCGGCCTCTTCGGCACCGGTTTCGGCCTCGCCGCCGGAAAATTGAGGATCCAGTTCCCGTAAGATTTCGTTGCGGGTGCGCTCGATATCGATGTCGAGGGATTTGAGGACGCGGGCCGCTACCCCTTCGCCCTCGCGCAGGAGGCCGAGCAGAATATGTTCGGTGCCGACGTAGGAATGATTGAGGGCTTGCGCCTCCTTACCGGCGAGCGCCAAAACTTTTTTTACCCGCGGCGTGTAGGGGATGCTACCCTGAGTCTTGGACTCGGCACCGGTGCCTACTTGTTTTTCAACGGCTCCTCGAACTGTCTCCAAATCGAGGCCCATTTTCTGCAAGACACTGACCGCCACACCCTGCCCAAGCTTGATCAGCCCCAGCAGAAGATGCTCGGTGCCGACGTAGTTGTGATTGAAACGATCTGCCTCCTTGCGAGCCAAAGCGAGGACCTGTTGAGCGCGTGGTGTGAAGTTATTCATGAAAATTCGTGAGTAGAGTGGGAAAAAGTATTAGGCGTCTGCTAGGTTGTTGTAGCCGGGAGAAGAGAATTTCGCAAATTCGCAACGAAGTTGCTCGGCTCTCAGCCGATCTCGCTCATCGGAGTCGATTTCGGATCGACCGGCCCGGCGCCGAATGTGCCCAGGCTGAGCCTCAATGAATAGGCGATCAACGCCGACGCGGTGATCTTCCGGGAAGTAGCCCAGATCGACGCCCAACCGCACCAAAGAAAGCAAGTTCATGGCCTCGGATGAGCTGATCAGGTGGGCGTTTCTGAGAACACCAAAAGCACGGCCAATTTTATCGGGCAGCTTAGCAGGATCATTTTCCAGCAGACGATCCCGAGCATTGAGCTCATGCTCGACGATAGATTTGAGCACGTTCTGCAGGCGTTTGACGATGACCGCCTCGGCTTCGCCCAAGGTGGTTTGATTGGATATCTGGAAGATACTGCCGCTGGCATCGGAGCCCTCGCCGAATAGTCCTCGCACCACGATACCGAGTTGGTTGACTGCGCGCACGACCTTCTCCATCTGCCCCGCGATGACTAGCGCCGGCAGATGCATCATGGCCGATGCCCGCATGCCGGTGCCGAGGTTCGTCGGGCACGCGGTCAGGTAACCCAATTTCGGCGAAAACGCATAGTCCAACGACTGCTCCAAGGCGGTATCGAGCGAATCGATCAAGGCCCAAGCTTTGCGAAATTGGAAACCGGTGCGCAGGACCTGAATCCGCAAGTGGTCCTCTTCGTTGACCATGACCGAGACGCTCTGATCGCGATTGATCACCACCCCACCGCCGACGGTCGAGCCGCTTAGCTCACGACTGATCAAATGCCGCTCAACCAGCAGCTGTCTTTCCTGGGGATTAAGATCCTCAATTCGCACGCTCGTGCTGCGTTTGAGTCCTGGAGTTCCCGCGAGGGATTCTTGGCAACGTTGCAAAATCTCTTCTCGTTCAGCCGGATCAGCTCTCCCCGGAAATCGGTGGTTGGCTAGATTGCGGGCCAAGCGGATCCGGGTCATCAATACGACCGGGCACTTGGAGTCGCGGTTGTCCGTCAGCTCGGCCGGAGCCGCGATTATTTTTTCGAAGGCGGTAGACATCAGCTTGAGCTTACGGGTAAACCGGCGGCTTCGCGCACTTGCACGATTTCGTCGCGGAACTTCGCCGCATCTTCATACTGCTCCGCATCGATGGCGGATTTGAGATTGGTCTCAAGGGCATTAAGTCGGTCGTGCAGGGATTTGCGCTCAATGGCGCGTTCGGGCATTTTACCCACGTGGTGGGTGCCTTTGTGCATGTTTTCGAGCATCGGATCCACCAACCCAGTCAGGGATTCGTAACACTGGGGACAGCCCAACCGGCCAGTCTTCTTAAAGTCTTCAGGGACGAAGCCACATTGTTCACAACGCAGGCCCGCCGCGGCGCTTGGCTCAGGATTGAGGGAAGCCTTCAACAACAAGTCGGCGAGGGAAAATCCACTCGGATCGGTGACCCCCTTAGCCTGAGCGCATGACTCACACAGGTCTACTTTGTGCACCTTGTGATTCACGATCTGGGTGAGGTGCACCGTCGCTTGGTTGTCGCATAAGTCGCATTTGAGAGGGCTTGCCATGATAAGATAAGAAAAACGGTCGCAGACCGGAAAAGATCAGGCCGGCAGGAGTCGTTCTCCGTATGCATACACTATGCCAGCAGAGGTCATACTGGCAAGAGCGAGCGAGTCCTTATTTGCGGCAGCGCTACTCGAGCCGAAACGCCAACTTACTGCGTCGCCACTGTGACGCTTTGGCACCCGGTGTCACACCTGCCACTCCTTTTGGTATCAGATGCGCGTGCCCTCGCTGCGGACGCGACGGCGGAATGCTTCGAGCACGCGTCGGAAAACGGGTCCTGGTTTTCCGTCGCTGATTTGACGGCTATCCAGCGCCACCACCGGGATCACTTCCGCTCCCGTTCCCGTGAGGAAACATTCATCTGCATTCCAGATGTCGTAGCGGGTCATCTCATGCTCCTCGATCGGGATCTCTAAGTCGGCGGCGATGTCAAAAATGGAATCTCGGGTGATCCCCTTCAGCGCGCCTTGTTGAGCGGCCGGCGTGTAGAGACGACCTTTCCGTACGATGAATACGTTATCCCCGGTACACTCCGCGACCAGCCCTTGGTCGTTTAACATGATCGCCTCTAGGGCCCCGAATTGCTCGGCCTCCATCTTGGCCATGATATTGTTAAGATAGTTGAGCGACTTGATCGCCGGGCTCAGGGCCGCAGGATTCATCCGACGCGTAGGCACCGTCACGATCTTCAGGCCGACCGCGTAGTGCTCGGGCGGGTAGAGCGCGATCTTATCGGCGATCACGATTATGGTCGGCTTCGGACAACTCCGGGGCGATAGCCCCAGGTCGCCTACGCCGCGCGTCACGATCAACCGGATGTAGCCATTCTCGAGGTTGTTGGCGCGGCAGGTGTCGCAGACGGCCTTGGCGATTTCCTCTCGGGTCCACGGCAGTCGGATCATCAGTGACTTGGCTGAGAACTCGAAGCGCTCCAGATGCTCGTCCAAGCGGAAGATATTTCGGTCGTAAATCCGAATGCCCTCAAAGATACCGTCGCCGTAGAGCAACCCGTGATCGAACACGGAGATCTTCGCATCTGCTTTATCGACTAATTGGCCATCGAGGAAAATTTTCATAATCGAGCGAATCTATACGGAGCTGAGCGGCAGGTTGTCCAGCTTGAGGGGGGACTTTCTGCTTGAATCAGCCGCGCGCTCGAAGGCAGTGTTCCTGCACCACGCCGATGAAAAAACTACCCCGTCCTCTCGCCGGTTTTTCGCTCATTGAGCTACTGACCGTGATCGCCATTATCGGCATTTTGGCGGCGATCATTATCCCTACCGTCGGCAAAGCGCGCGAAACCGCGCAGCGGGCCGTAGATGCCAACAACCTCCGCGAGTTGGGCAAAGCCGCCTTGATCTACGCGGCTGACAATCGCGACGCCCTCCCCAATCCCCAGCAAACCAGTCGGCCCATCGCCGGCTCGAACGAACGCTACTGGCAGTGGTTCGGCCAGCTCGCCCGCTACGGCGGGTTCAACGACCCTACCCTGCTCGTATCCAAACTCGATGCGGCCGTTGATCAAACCGCCTTGCCGCTCCTCGTGCTCGATCCGGGAGTGAGCACGCCCCCCACTCTGGAAACGGAATTCACCTCCCTCGGCACGGGCTCGTTCAACGTGGTTGCCGGACTGCGGCTCACCGATAAACCCTACACCCCCCTCGCCTTCACGCGGGGACTTACCGCCGGCGGCACATGGAATGAATCCGGCTCCTCCGAGGACGATCCGAATCGCGGCGTCTATGGCGATGTCGGGGGCCACATTGTGTTCCTCGGCGGGAACGTCGAGTTCTATGCGGCGGTCGAAGATAGACTCATCAGCAACAGCGGCCGCCCGACTTCCAATATTCGCCAAGCAGTGCCCAACCGAGCCAGCGGCACCGGCGCGGTACAGATTCTCGGGCAAGATTCCGCTAATGGCGTCGCCAGCCCCAATGGCACCAGCGCCCAAGCGGGCCCCTGATTAACTTCGCTAATCGATGCCTTGTATTTGCTGCCCCGACTTTTCGGGGCTTTTTCACATCAATTTGGTTTTACTGGCACCCCCACTCGGACTAACGGTCTGCCGCTTACACCCTTCATGACCACTGCCGCCACTGCCCACGAGACCTACATTATCGGTCACCGAAATCCTGATGCGGATGCCGTTTGTTCGGCCATCGCCTACGCGGAGCTCAAGAAAGCTCAAGGCTTCGAAGGCTTTGTGGCGGCGCGGTGTGGCAACACGAACGCCCGCATCGATACGATTCTAGCGAAGTTCAAAACTCCGGCGCCCATCTACATCAGCGACGTCGCCCCGCGGGTGCGCGATGTTATGATGCAAGACGTGGTGACCATCGGAGAGGAGGCCACCTGCGCCGACGCCTTGGAGCTCATTGATCGGCACGATGTGCGCGTGTTACCGGTTGTGACATCGGAACGTTACGTGATGGGGCAGGTTTCTATTTTTGATCTGGGCGGATCGTTCGTGCCCCGCGTTAGTGAGCCGCGGGAGATGCGTCGGGTCACCACCTGCATCAAACAAATTGCCCGTGCCCTCCAAGCGAAGGTGCTCGCTGCAACTGATGACGAGAAGGTCGAGGACTTGTTTGTGCGCATCGGCGCGATGGACGTGCGATCGTTCTGGAGGGTATCGGCGGACGAGAACATCCCCTCCGAACGCTCGATTGTCGTGGTCGGCGATCGATGGGATATTCAGCAGCGATCAATCCAAAATGGGGTCCGCGTGCTCATCATCACGGGGAATCTGCCCATCGACGATGATGTAGTCGCGCAAGCCGCTGAAGCTGGGGTCTCCGTGCTCAGCACCCCCTACGATACGGCCACCACGGCTTGGGCGATTAGATCGGCTTCGAGCATCCTCCCGCTCATGCAATCGAAGTTCGCCTCGCTCAGCCCGGAGACGCGAATTTCCGACCTGAGACGCAAACTTGCAGTCTCCGCCGCCGCGGCCTTTATGGTTTTGAGTGACGATGGACGTTTGGTCGGAATCCTGACCAAGACAGACGTCTTAAAGCCGATCAAACGGCGGCTGGTGCTCGTCGATCACAACGAGCTGAGCCAGGCCGTCGCCGGGGCCGATCAAGTCGATATCATCGAGATCATTGATCACCACCGTTTGGGGGCTTTGCATACGTCGCAACCGATCCTGTTTTTGAACGAACCCGTGGGATCGACCTGCACCATTGTCGCCGACCAATTTCGGCGCTGTAACCTCACGCCTTCCCCGCAAATCGCGGGCATTATGATGAGCGGTATCATTTCCGACACGCTGCATCTGAACAGCCCCACCACTACGGATCGCGACGGCGAGATCTTGCATTGGTTGAGCGAAATCGCGGGCGTGGACGCCAAGGAATTAGCCACCGAAATCTTCGCCTCCGGTTCGATTATCCTCAGCAATAAGCCGCAGGAAGTGATCAACTCGGATCGTAAAATTTACGAAGAAGACGGGATTAAGTTTGGGGTCTCCCAAGTTGAAGAACTCGGCTTTGGTAATTTCTGGCCGCACGCCGACAAGCTCGCGGCGGCCCTCGATAAGCAACGCCGCGATGAGCAGCTGGTCTTCGCCTGTTTACTCGTCACGGATATCAATACCCAGAACTCGCTCCTCCTCGCCAAGGGCGATCCGGAAATCCTCGCTCGAATTACCTACCCCTCGGTCGAGCACGACGAGATCTTTGACCTGCCGGGCGTAGTGAGTCGCAAGAAGCAATTGATTCCCTATCTCGGCGGTGTTTTTAAAGAAATGCAGGCGGAGGGCATCGTGCCTCGGGTCGGCGCCGAAACTTCTCCGCCATTTACTCCGGCGGCTTCCTAATCTTTGTCCGTGATCTCCCTGCTATGAGCGTCTCACTTGAGTCATCCGACTCGCCAAAACCTTCGGACTTCATCCGAGACATTGTGGCTGCCGATTTTACGTCGGGGCGCACCCCGCAGATCGTGACCCGATTTCCGCCGGAGCCCAATGGCTACCTCCACCTCGGGCACGCGAAATCAATCTGCCTGAACTTTGGCATCGCGGTGGAAAATGCCGGACGCTGCAACCTGCGTTTCGACGATACCAATCCGGCCAAAGAAGAAACCCACTTCGTCGATTCGATTCAGGAAGACATTCGCTGGTTGGTCGCCGGATGGGCCGACCAATGCTTGGGCGAGCGCCCCGTCGGGGCCGCCCCGATCACGCAAACGATCAACGGTCGCGAGGATTTTTATGCACCACCCGCTGAGTCCGATCCCCGCGCGCCATTCTTCGCGAGCAGCTATTTTGAACAATTCTACGGCTACGCGGAGCAATTGATTAAGAAGGGCTTGGCTTACGTCGATGACCTCTCCGCCGCCGAGGCCGAGGCCTATCGTGGATCCACCACCGAACCCGGCCGTAACAGTCCGTTTCGCGAGCGGTCCGTCGATGAGAATCTGGATCTGTTTCGCCGGATGCGCCGAGGTGAGTTTCCCGATGGAGCCCGCACGCTTCGCGCCAAAATCGACATGGCCGCGCCCAACGTTTGGCTGCGCGACCCCCTGCTCTACCGCATCCGCCATATCGCCCATCACCAGACGGGAGACGCCTGGTGTATCTATCCGCTCTACGACTTCGCCCACTGCTTGAGCGACTACTTGGAGGGGATCACGCACTCCCTCTGCACGATCGAATTCGAGGTGCACCGGCCGCTCTACAACTGGATCCTCGAGTCCCTGGAATTGCCCCGGGCCTTGCCGCACCAATACGAATTCGCGCCCTTAAATTTGGCCTACACCTTGTTCAGTAAAAGGCGGGTTTTGAAGCTGGTGGCCGAGAACGCCGTTGCCGGCTGGGACGATCCGCGCCTCCCCACCTTGGCGGGCCTGCGGCGCCGAGGTATTCCGGCCGCGTCGATTCGGAAATTCGCCTACCACATCGGTATCACGAAATTCGATAGCTTGACCGAGGCCGCCGTATTTGAAGGCATTGTGCGCGACGACTTGAACACCAACGCGCCGCGACGCATGGGCGTGCTCAATCCGCTCAAGCTGGTGCTCACCAATCTCGACACCGAGGAAGTCTACGAGGGCGAGGCCCCCAACCATCCCCAGGACGAAAGTCAGGGCTCTCGCCCGGTCCGCCTAACCCGCGAAGTCTACATCGAAGCGGACGACTTCGCCGAAGTGCCGCCCCCAAAGTTCCGCCGCCTGAAACCCGGCGGTAAGGTGCGGCTCAAATACGGTTGCATCATCACCTACAAAGGCGTCGTGAAAGATGACGACGGCAACGTCCTAGAGGTTCACGCGACCGCCGATCTCACCACGCGGCGAGGCCACCCTAATGCCGATGAGAAAGTCAAAGGCACGATCCACTGGGTGAGCTCAACCGATGCGGTTGATGCCGAGGTTCGCCTTTATGATCGGCTGTTCAAGGTCGCCGAACCCGGAGCAGAAGAGGACTTCATGACCTGCCTCAATCCCGATTCGTTGAGCACGGTGAAGGCGAAGCTAGAACCCGCGCTGATGGCAGCCCAGACCGGCGAAGTATTCCAGTTCGAGAGGCTCGGCTATTTCACGCCCGATAGCGCGGCAGCATTAGGCGAAAGCCCCGTTTTTAATCGGACGATAACGTTACGCGATACCTGGGCGAAGTAAGTATATTCCGGCGTCGCAATACGCCTGCATTGGGATTGACGATTCGGCTTAGCCTACGTTTCCCATGTCCAAATTCCTGCTAGTCGAAGACAATGAAGAGCTCCTTGAAGTTCAGGCAGCTTACCTAGAAGCACACGGTCACGAAGTGCGGTTGGCTCGTCACGGTCGCGAAGCTCTGCGCGTGCTGCACCGGGAAACCGTGGATATTATCGTTACCGATGTGATCATGCCGGAGATGGACGGTTTTGAAACCATTATGGAGGTCCGACGGCTTCGACCCCAGCTGCCCATTATCGTGGTTTCCGGCGGCGGTCGCGTGGGGGCCACGGACTATCTGAACATGGCTAAAAGCATGGGCGCAAATGCCGCGATGATCAAACCCGTCGCTCCCGCTGCCTTGCTCGCCGAGGCTCGATTTTTGATCGAGCAGCAAGCAACTCTCGCCGAGAGTTGAGCGAACGAATGTTGGTTCCGGGACGGGTTCACTTAGCGTCCCTCCGAAGCCTTAAATGACTTCGGACTGCCCCTCCGCTGATCGCCAGCGATCCAGCCGTTCTCGATCTACGATTCGACTGCCGGCGGGTTCGCCAAAAAGCGCTCCATCCGGGCAATCACTCGATCCCGACCGAGCACGCGAAAGATCTGAGTTAGGCCCGGCCCCGCATTGGTTCCGGTTACCGCCAGACGCGCGACCGCTTGGTAGTCGCCAAAATTATTTCCATTGGCTTCTGCCATGGTCTTGATCGCATCTTCGATTCCGGTTTCGTCATCGCAAGCGTCCATCGTGGAAAGCAGGTCTTTCAACTCGGCCAAGCGCGCTAACGGTTCGCCCTTTTTAAACGTCTTTTTGATCGCTTGAGCATTCCACGGGAAGTCTTCCGAGAAAAAGTAAATCGTGTAGTCCGGCAGCTCTGCGATGGCCTTCACCTTGGGCTGACTGATGGCGATTACCTCGGAAAAATAGGCGTCATCAGCCGCCGCCATCACCGCGCGATGCGACGCGTTGCGCCGGAAGAACGCGCGGGCTTGAGCCAGAAAATCGGCGGGCGCCAATTCCAGCAGATAGGACATGTTCATGTGCGCCATCTTACGGTCATCAAACCGCGCGTTGCTTTGATTCACGCCCGTAAAATCAAACAGTTTGATCACCTCTGTGATAGCCATTTTCTCGCGATCATCCTTCGGATTCCAGCCCAGCAGACATAGGAAGTTTACCACCGCTTCCGGCAGGTATCCGCTATCCTGATACTCACTAATCAAAGCACCTTGATCACGTTTGGACATTTTGCCCGCGCCGTGCTGACTCAGAATCAAGGGGATGTGGGCAAAGACCGGCAAGGGCGCCCCCAACGCTTTGAACAGTTCCGTGTGCTTGCTCGTGTTGGATAAGTGATCTTCGCCCCGGATGACATGAGTGATGCCCATGGTGATGTCGTCGACCACGTTAACGAGGTGAAATACCGGGCTGCCATCGGATCGGACCACGACAAAGTCTTTATCCTCCGTGCGCTCCACCCGCCCCCGAATGGCGTCTGCAATAACCTGAGGCTCCCCTGAGATTTTAAACCACTGGGCACCTTCCTTTTCGTAGAGTCGGCCACTCTCCTGCAATTTTTTGATGTAGGTTTGGTAAAGCTCTCCGCGCTCGCTTTGACGATAAGGGCCATAATCGCCGCCGACCCGGGGTCCCTCGTCCCAATCGAGTCCGAGCCACTGCAAGCTCGCGTAGATCACCTCGAGGAACTCATCGCTGTTACGCTGTTTATCCGTGTCCTCAATCCGCAGGACAAATTTGCCGCCGGTGTGGCGGGCATACAGCCAATTGAACAACGCCGTGCGGGCACTGCCGATATGAAAGAACCCCGTGGGGCTGGGAGCGAAACGGACGCGAACTACAGACATGGTAGAAAAATTAACGCGGCCTTGTGTGAGGCCGGATCAGCCAACAAGAACGGACCTATGCCCGCTGTCAAAACCTGTCCGCTGGACCCCGCCGATCTGGTGACGCGATTCCACGCCGAAGCCATCCGCCAGGGGTTTCGCGTCGAGCCGTTCGGCGAACGGGACGGCGTTGAGCTCTCCGCCTACACGAAGCGGGCCTTGGGCGCAAAACCACGGATCTATGTGACAGCCGGCGTACACGGCGATGAACCCGCGCCTCCTCAAGCCCTGTTGGAGGCGCTCGCCGAGGGGCTCTTCGACGACCGGGCGACTTGGTTTCTGATCCCCATGGTGAATCCCGCCGGGTATCGTCTGAACCACCGCGAAAACGACCAAGGGATCGACCTCAATCGTGACTACCTCACGCCTCTATCTCCCGAGGTGCGCGGACAAGTGGCATGGCTTCAACGCCAACCGCGATTCGATCTCGCCTTGTGCTTACACGAGGATTGGGAGGCCACGGGTTTTTACCTCTACGAATTGGCTCGGACTGCTCCCCTTACGTTTGCTCAACACGTCCGCGAGGCCGTAGCCTCGACGTTACCGATTGAGCCGGGAGATATCATTGATGGGCGGCCGATTGATGAACCAGGAATCATTCGCCCGGAGAATGATCCGGCCCTCCGAGAGCAATGGCCAGAAGCCATTTATCTGTTCAAGCATCACACCCATCACTCGCTCACTTTCGAAACGCCGACTGCTCTGCCCCTAGCCGGTCGGATCACCGCTCACGTCGCGGCGATCCGCGTCGCTATTAAACTTACCGTCGCCTCCTACCCCTGATATGAAACTCCGTCTCTGTTTGCTTAGCCTCCTCCTTTCCGCGTTCGGCCGGGCTCAAGAATCCTCGGTTTGGATTGCTGGTAGTGGCGGTCTCTACCACGCCGAGTTCGATAGCACCTCGGGTTCAATTAGACTGCCCACCCTCGCCGTAGCCTACGGGTCCGGGAGCTGGCTCGAGTATCACCCTCGCCTGCCCATCATCTACAGTTCTTGGCGAGAGACCGAGGGCGCTGGATTGATTGCCCTCCAGATTGGCGAGACGGGAGCGGCCACCATAATCGATCGGCTCGCTCTCCCCCAATCTGCGCCCGCTCACTTTGGCTTGAGCCCCGATGGCACCATGCTCGCCGCCGCCCATTACGGCGGACAGACCACCACCCTGGTGACGCTCAACCCCGATGGTTCGTTTGGCGAAGTCGCTCAAGAATTTCAGCACGAAGGCTCGGGCCCGCATTCGGTTCAAACGCAAGCGCGGCCTCATTGGGCTGGATTCAACGACGCCGGCACGGTGCTGCATGTCACGGATCTAGGCTCCGACAAGATATGGTCTTTCGACGTAACCGGCGGACCTAACGCCGCCCTCAGTCTGCGGGCTAAAACTCAACTCCCTCCCGGCTCGGGGCCGCGACATCTGGCGTTCAGTCACGATCGCCGATTTGCCTATGTTAGCGACGAGTTATCTCACCACGTGTCGGTTTTTTCCTACGAAGATGCCACGGCGGTCTTCACTCCGATTCAGCACATCGACGCCGCGCCGGCTGACCTCGATGAAATGACCAACAACGTTTCCGAAATCCTCGTCCATCCGTCGGGCCGTTTTGTTTACACCGGCAACCGCGGCCACGATTCCATCGCAGTCTTCGCGGTCGATGCCACGACCGGTCGTTTGACGGCCGTGGAGCGCGAACCCTCCCGCGGAGTTTGGCCGCGCAACTTCAATTTCAGTCCGGATGGCCAATGGATGTTAGTCGCCGGACAAGTCTCGGGCACGGTAGCGGTTTTCGCCATCGATTCAGCGACCGGCGCGCTGCGCTACAACCGGCAGATCATCAACGTGCCCAACCCCGTGCGCGTATTGCTCCCATCACCCTGAGAAATGCTGAGATGCAGGGAACTAGCACCGTGTCGCCCGATAGAGCGCACAAACCACGAAAGAGCGGCGGATCACAAAAAAGACAGGGCGTGCTCGTCGCAGCGCGCCGAACCCAGCGGAGTGGATCGAGGGATGGACGGCTGGGTGGAATAGCGCCCAACCACCTGCGCCCCGGCTTGCGGGACTTCGGCGGACAAAGCGGCGGGCCCGCCCAACATCGGACGCCTAAGGAGGGGCGTTGCTAGACGACGCCCGTTTCAACCGCTCAGGCGACCCACCCGGGCGACCTCGCTAGGCCACTCTTTAGAAAATCATGAATCAATGAACTGACGACTCTTTGTTCGGACTCCTGAAACCACTGAACTTTCTGAACGCAAACAGCGGAATCAGACTATCCGCTTAAATGGACGAGTTTGGGTAATCTGATCACCTTATTTCGTTGATAGAGATGTGCTTATTTTGGAGTATTCTCTCAATGGCCGTAATTTATCCGGTCGGAAAATTCCCCTGATTACACTTAGTCTTCGGAGGTATTTTGCAATCAATTGGAAATTCAGTTTGAGCATTCCTCACCTCGACTGCAGGAGGGTTACAATCCCAACCGCCGAGGCCGCAACAGCCATCATCCGCTCATGGCCTTCGTCAGCCAGACGCGCATGGTGGCCAACGCCTGGCTTCGTCCCGGCAACACCGCAGCGTGCAGCAACGCCGAAGCGTTCATGGCGGAGACGTTCGATATCCTGCGCGACCAACGCATTGGGCTGGTTCGCGGTGACAGCGGGTTCAACAGCGAGGCGATCCAGTCCTATCTGGAAGGGCTCGAACTGGACTACATCATCGCGGTTCGTGCGATCCCCTGCATCAAGCATGATATCTACGCTCTGGAGCAGTGGGTGCAAATCTGCGAAGGCATCGAAGCCGCCGAGTTCGAGTATGGCCCGCTCCATGGGCGCCGCCGTCGTCACATCGTCGTGCGCAAGCAGATCGCGCGGC
>Ga0075118_10000928_pt1 | contig 23540 bp, 30 predicted proteins | sample AntAceMetag02UKE_FD_69794 | JGI IMG/M metagenome (GOLD analysis project Ga0075118, IMG submission 69794) | Saline lake microbial communities from Ace Lake, Antarctica - Antarctic Ace Lake Metagenome 02UKE | ecosystem: Environmental > Aquatic > Non-marine Saline and Alkaline > Saline | place...
AATCGTTTGTTGGTATTTTACCTCCTTTTGATCGAGTATTAATTGAGGGCCAAAAAGGACTCGCCATTTGGTCCATCGTCTTCAATTAACGCTGGAACTAGAGCACCTGGTAAGACAGCCTCGACTGGATTATCTGCAAATTCGCCTCCCAAATCTGTTCTACACCAGCCCGGATCGAGTGCATTAATTCTTACTCCTGTACCCGTTAATTTTACTGCAATTTCTTCGGTCATTTTAATTAATGCCCACTTAGAAGATCCATAAGGCAATAATTCAGGTTCATTTTTTATTCCAGAGATCAGATTAATTACTCGTCCAAAACCGTTTTCTATCATTGCCGGAATAAACGCAGCACTCAAACTATACACTGAAAATACATTAGTCTTCATACTGGTCATCCAATCTTCCCAGCTGTGTTTCCAATAATCAGGTTTGCTCGGCGTCATTACTGCAGCATTATTGTATAAAATATCAAGACGAATACCTAAGCTTTCGACCTGGTTGATTACGCGATTAACGCTCTCTTCATCAGATAATTCTCCGAAAACACAATACGTTTTAATGCTATAACTGGAAAGCAGTTCAAGTGTTTTTGCGCAACTTTCTTTGGTTCTTCCGTGTACAATTACGTTAGCACCTAATTTGGCTACTCCCTGAGCTATTTGTTGACCAATTCCTCTGCTGGATCCAGTTATAAACGTGTTTTTTCCTTTTATATCAATCATAGAGTTTGAAGTTTATTTTCGTTCAGCTAGACTATATTTTGATCGAATTTAGGTTTTGTTTTGCACGCTTTATAGCTGTCGGTATATTGTAAATTTTTTAAAATCATGGAGTCAGTTAAACCTCTTGTTAAATTAACTGCAGTTCTAAACGTTTCCCAAATGCGGTAGATCCCTATTGTAACAATAAGGCTATCAATAGTATTCCTTACTTCTAGGTTTCTCACAATTCAATTAATAACCATCCAAACTTAATCTGATCTTAGATGAACTACTTGTTTCCGTTTTCAGCTAGTTTTTTAGTTTTAGAATGCATTAAATACTATCAACAAAATCTGAAAAGACTTTTTTGTGCAGTTCTAAATCCATAGTTGGAGAAAGCGCTACGCGAGCAATGTAATCTTTATCGCCTTCTTTAGTCGTTCCTTGAGTTGATGTTGCAGGTATAGTCCAATAACATCCTTTTAGCTGTCCATAGCTAACACAGTACTTGCTTTCATCGGGAATTCTAGTAATCATTAAATCAATTAATTTAAGATTCAAATCCCTTTTATATGCTTCTCTTTCTTCATCAGTATTCCCTTTAGTAGGCAAGTCCAATGAAAAGACGGAAGGAGTAAATCCTTGTTCCGCCAATTCTTCTGAAACAAAATTGATTTTCGCAGCTGGTAAAGTAGCGTTGATGAAATTTACAAATTCACGTGTGTTTTTATAGGCATCGTGAATCCTTTGTTTCATTGACGGCAATTGTTTTGCCAACAGTTCATACTGAAGTTCAGTAGCCTCATTATCGCACAGCAGGAGATGCAATTCTATCTTGTCCATTAACGCTTCCGTTTTCTTATTTCCGACACAATAACCGGCAGTGCATCGCCCGCCACTCGGAAATTTTGACCCACTAACATAGGAAATAGTTCGAACGGTTGAGAGTATTTCACCTTCACCTAAAAAATGTACGTTAGGACAAAAAGTTTGGTCTAAAATAAAGACTGGATCGACAGCAGTTGTTCCATTAGCAGTTTTACGTTCTTTACTTAAAACGGCTTTTAATTGAATCAAATCTGGAACTTCAACCCTAGGGTTTGTAGGAATTTCTGCGATTATGTAAGGAACGGCATCTTCGTTTGCAATTTTAGCTAAAACGGTATCGATACTTTGAACCATATCATTATCACCATCAACTGCTAAATCGACAACTTCAACATTGTCAATGCAAGCAGCAACGCGTCTTGCTTGGTCATTGGTTCCACCATAACAATTTGTAGGAACAATAAACTTAATGGCTTTTCCTTCATAATTTTCCAGTGCATCGTGCACTAAACCCATCATTATCGCATATTGAATTGATAATCCGCTAGAACCAACAGCAGCCTTAGTATTAGAACCGGTAACGGTTTTAATTGAATCCAAAACAAGCGCTTTGTTTGTCTCGATAGCGCTGTTCTTTTGTTCTGGAGAAGATTGTCCGATTAGGGATTGTAAGGCAACTAGAGAGTTGGCTGGCGTCATAGCAATAGTCTCTCGTCTTCGTACATGTTGAATTTCAGAGATATAACTTTCGTTTTTTGTGCCATTCACTAATAAAATACTTCCCAAGTGAGCATCTGTATGGATGAAAAAGTCAATTTCGGAAATTATTGGTAAAGTGAGTCCAGTATATGAAAATTCATTCAGTTCTGAAATGAAGACGGTACTTCCTTCGTAAAAAGAGAGATCCTCTATGTTTTCAATATGTTTTAGCTCAAATCTATACCCATAAACCCGCTTTACTAATTCAGCATCAAAAAAGGAAGGAGCCGCACCTGTATAAATGATTTGTGTGTTTTTATTATCCAGTAAATTCTTTCTAAGAACAGCTAAAATCGGAGTTGTCTTTGATGAAAAACTGATTGCGTTTTCTGGTTTTAACTCATTCAAATTGGCAATTGCCCACTCTAGTATACAAGAAAGTGGGTGACCTAATCTGATGTAGTCGTAAGAAGTAGGCAATTCATGGAGTGCTGATGCGTCATAATTATTGCTTTTGAACAAGGTTTCAAACTGTTCTAAAAATTGAGTTTTAGCCAATTTTTCATCGTAAACATCTAGTCTATGCGTGGTTAGATTTAACCAGCCAGATGGCATATTCTTCAATACAGCGTTAATAAAATCTTGTACAGTACTTGCTTCCATAATTTCCAACTTTAGATAGGTGGGCAATAATACATTAATTCGTTTTTTTGTAAGTGTTGTGGAGCGTTTTGTTGCTTTGTGATTAACAGTTAAATTAAACGTTTAAATCTAGGATTAGATCCTCTAATGAAAGACCCAACTTAAGAAATTAAAGATTCTTGGAATAGTTTAACAATAACTGATTTAGCAACATCTTAAATTTAGCCAATCAAAATGCGATTACTCTTCATACTATTATTCCTTTTAAACTTCGCGTTCAATTTATACGCTCAGTCCAAGCTCATCTATACTTGGGAGGATGAGTTTACCGAAGAAGAAAAAGAAAAGGTTCAAATCTGGTTAGGGACAACTTATAAGGCGGTTCAAGCAAAGATAGGAGCGTACCCATTCGATGTGTATTTGCACATTCTCCTTAAAAAAGGTAAAGGTGAACCCTGTCCTTGGGCTAATACTTGGCGGTATCCAAAACAGCAGATCTTCTTTCACATTGATCCTTCTTATGCACTAGAAGATTTTTTGAACGATTGGACAGCACCACACGAAATGAGTCATTTGGCAATTCCTTATATCGGAGAAAAAGAAGCGTGGTTTGCTGAAGGATTTGCGTCATTTATGCAATATCAAGTTATGATGGAAATGGGTGTTATGACAAAAGTCGAGGCTGATAGTGCTTATCATTCAAAGTTTTCGGGTGTAGCAGAATATTTTCAGAATAAAAACTCGATTGGACCTATTGCAGTCGAGAAACGGGAAGAGCATAATTACAAAGCAATGTATTGGGGCGGTGCTAATTTGTTTTTTCAATGGAACGAACAGTTGAAAGAAAACCAACATCAAGACTTTTGTTCTTTGTTTCCAGCGTATTTAGAGTGTTGCCGAAAAAAAACTAGGGGAGTGGATGGCGTTACAAATGCTTTAGATAAAGTTCTGGGAAGCAGCATAGGATTAGATTTGTTGCAACAATTTAGAGCAGGGCACAGTAAATCAACGTTCCTGCTCCCTAGTGCTCCTTAAAAAACTCAATAGCAGTTGTATTAAAAATTTCAGGCTGATCAATATTGCAAATATGTCCTGCGTTTGGAATTATTTTAAGTGTGGCTTTTGGTTGAATTTTCTCAAATCGTTTGGCACCCGTTGCAAAGACATAATCTTGATCACCCATAATTACCATGGTTGGAAAAGAAACTTTCCAGTTTCTAAACTGGTCCAGCGTACTAAAAAAGTCATCGTATAGTGCCACCCATTTCAAGTATTCTTCTGGACTTAGTTTGTGTGCCTGAATTTTATACAACCTTCTTGCTAATTGGTGGTTTTTTCGAGGCATTAGAATCCAAGAGAATATGGTATACATCTGCTGATAGGTGAATAATTGATTGAATATCAGCGCTATTCTAGTAAACCAACGCAATTGCCAAGTGCCGGCAAATACAGCTCCAGCAAGGATACATTTTTCGATGAGTTGTGGTCGTTGTAATGCCAAACTTTGCATTAGAAATGAACCCATGGATAATGAAATAAAGGATGCTTTGTCAATGCCTAATTGATCCAGAAGATTCAAAATATCTTGGGTTACAATCGTTAAGTTGTATTTGGGATATTCTGGGATAATATTTTTTGAGTTTCCATGATCTCTTAAGTCCATATTTAGCACATTGAACTGCGCTTTAAAATCCGTTAATTGACGGTCCCAAGTTTTGCTGCTTCCTCCTGCACCATGTAAAAACACCACCCAATGAGTCGAAGTAGGATGTTTGTGAATGTCGTGATTTAATAGTTTCATTTATGAGGACAACAATGTGTGTGTTAAATAGTTCTTAAACATAAACTTTATCCTAAATAATTCGTCTTTATAACATGGCAAAGAAACAGGTAACATCAGACAGTATCCTAACAGCGTATATGCAGCATATACTTGAACATGGGAAACGCCCGAAGAATGTATTTCTATTCGCAAAAGAGCTTAAAATTTCAGAACAAGAATTTTATCAGTATTACGCGAATTTCGAAATTTTAGAGCAGGAAGTATTCACTACTTTTTTTACGAATACACTCGAGCTTCTCCACAAGAATAAAGATTACGAAGCATTTGATGCAAAAAACAAATTGTTGAGTTTCTATTTCACCTTTTTCGAAATAATGAATAGAAACAGAAGCTACATCATTCATGAGTTAGGCAAAGAGAAAATGGAGTCTATGAAAACGATAGCTCCGTTGAGAAAACATTTTAAAGACTTTATTGATGATTTAGAAATCGATAGTGTTGATTTGGTTCAAGAAAATTTGAATAGAATTAAAGCCAAAAGTCTTTCAGAAATTGCATGGGCTCAGCTTTTATTTACAATCAAATTTTGGAAAGAAGACACATCCCCAGGTTTTGAGAAAACAGACGTGTTTATCGAAAAGTCTATAAACACCACAGTAGACCTAGTGGCAAGCAAACCATTTGAAGGATTGATTGACCTAGGAAAATTTTTATTCAAAGAAAAAATGTCAATGTAATTCATGGAAACAATTGATAACATTCCAATTTCAAAAATCCAACGTGCTACTAAAATCGTCAAAACAGGAGCAAAAGTTGGTGTTAACTACCTGAAATACTATGGTGACAAAATCACCAAAACAGAATTAGAGGCAAAAGCTCGTCTTGACGAAAACAATGCAGAGGATATTTATGATGGTTTAAAGAAACTGAAAGGAAGTGCTTTAAAGGTTGCTCAAATGCTGAGTATGGATAAGAATATCCTCCCAAAAGCATACTCAGATAAATTTAGTCTTTCTCAATTTTCTGTTCCTCCGCTTTCACCGGCCTTGGTGCTAAAAACGTTTACCAAGTATTTTGGGAAAGCTCCAAGCGAATTGTACGATAGTTTCAATTTATCATCTGAAAATGCAGCGAGTATTGGTCAGGTGCATCGAGCTGAATTGAATGGAAAAAAATTGGCTGTCAAAATTCAGTATCCGGGAGTAGCTGAAAGTATTAGCAGTGATTTGGCTATGGTGAAGCCCATTGCTATACAAATGTTCAATATTAAGGGTAAGGATTCAGACCAATATTTTAAAGAAGTAGAGGATAAGCTGATTGACGAAACCAATTACAAATTAGAGTTAAAGCAAAGTCAAGAAATAGCGGAAGCCTGTAAGCATTTGGAGAACTTGCGTTTTCCTGCATATTATCCAGAGCTATCATCAGAGCGCATTATTTCAATGGATTGGATGGAAGGTGAGCATCTGTCTGAATTTACAGGAAAATCTTTTGACCCTGCAATTGGAAACAATCTAGGGCAAACTATGTGGGACTTTTTTATGTATCAAATTCATATTTTGAAGAAGGTACATGCAGATCCGCATCCGGGAAATTTCTTGGTGAACGACAAAGCAGAGTTAATTGTTTTGGATTTTGGGTGTATGAAAGTAATTCCAGATGATTTCTATCTGCCTTACTTCGATATGGCGAAAGCGGAAAACTTTAATGATCCTGAAATATTCCAGAAAAAAATGTTTGAATTAGAAATCTTAAAACCGACGGATTCAAAGCAGGAGTTAGAGTTTTTTACAGAGATGTTTCATGAGCTACTGAGTTTATTTACAAGACCATTTAATGCAGAGACGTTTGATTTTGCTGATCCTAAATTCTTTGGAGAAATGTTGGAATTGGGCGAACGCTTCTCAAAAAGCACAGAATTTCGCAAAATGAATGGAAACAGAGGCTCAAAGCATTTTATTTATATCAATAGAACCTTCTTCGGCTTATATAATCTATTACACGATCTAAAGGCATCAGATATTAAAGTTAACAATTACATCAAATACATTAAATAAGAAATTATGTTCGGTAACTTATTCAAGTCCAAAACTGAAAAGGAAAAGCTCATTGAAAAGCGAAATGAATTACTTAAACAAGCTTACATGTTAAGTAAAACTGATCGTGTAGCGAGTGACAGAAAGACTGCTGAAGCCGAGGAACTTGTTGCTAAGATTGACCTCGCGGAAGGTTAAAACTCGTTTTTACAATAAACCTCATAACTTTATCGTTAGTCGGTAAAGTCTGAATAAGGAGGTTGTGCTTTACTTCGATTATCTTCTTTTTGTCTTTTACTGAATTGTATTGGGATCAAAGTAATATGTATGTAGGTGGTTAAGGTGGTTTATATTTTGACCAATGGATACTTGATAAACCCGATTGTCTTATTGCTCAAAAACCTGCATTGTCTAACTCCTTATGGAGTTCTATTGGGTAGACAATTCCACAAGAATTTTGCAATAGAATCTGGATCAATAAGGAATATTACAATCAAGGTTAGGGTGTTTTACCGTTAAAGGCTTTTAAAAATAAAGAGTCAAGTCCAGAGAAAACCGACGCACTGTAGTACTATTTCAACAACATCTGTAAATGTGCATTTAGGTTAGCAGGAGTAATGTTTTGCTTTAGTATTCCACTTTTTGTAGTGCCTATTCTGCCAGTTTCTTCAGATACCGTAATGGCAATTGCCGAAGTCTCTTCAGATACTCCTAAAGCAGCTCTGTGACGTGTTCCGAGATCAGAAGGAAGGTCTTCTTTGTCAGATACAGGCAATACGCAACTCGCAGCTAAAACAGTATTATTTCGGATTAAAACAGCCCCATCGTGCATAGGTGCATTTTTAAAGAAGATACTTTCCAACAATGAAGAACTCAAACGAGCATTCAAAATTTCGCCGCTGCCGATATAAAAATCGATATCTGGTGAATGGCTAATTACGATAAGCGCACCCGTTTTTGTCTTAGCCATATTTATGCAGGCTTCAGCGATGATTTTAGTGTTTATAGTCAGCTCATTTTGTTCTCTTGCTCCAAAATGAAAGAGGTTTTGTTTAAAGATTCTATTATTGATAAAGTCTGTATTTCCCAGCATGAGTAAGAACTTTCGCAGTTCCTGCTGAAAAACGATGATTAATAGAATAACTCCAACACCAATAAATTGCCCAAGTATTTCAGAAAGCAACTCCATATTTAATGCTTCAACAATCTTCCAGAAAAGATAGATACCAAACAATCCCATGAAAATACGAATGGCCAGCGTGCCTTTTACAATATGGTACAATTGATAAAGCAGCCATGCAACTAGAAATATATCTAGAATATCAAGGAAGTCAATATGTATGAAAGCTAGCACCTGTGCAATATTAATTGAATTCACCATTATATGCCGCATGCAATTGAATTGCTTGTGTTGCTTCTTTAACGTCGTGTACTCTTAAGATACTGGCTCCGTTTTCCAGTGCCTTCATGTGTAAAGCAGTAGTTCCGTTAAGCGACTCTTTTTGATTGATTTTCAGCACTTTATTTATCATTGATTTTCGGGATATGCCAACTAATATTGGACAATTCAAAATATTCAAATGATCCAATTCTCTAAGTAACTGGTAATTGTCTTCAACGGTTTTACCGAATCCAAAACCAGGATCAAGAATAATATCGTTTACACCCAATATGTTTAAATCGCTTACCACCTTAGAAAGCTCCTTAACTACCTGAACGGTTACACCTTGTTCTGTATAAGTTGGATTGTGTTGCATCGTCTCTGGGTTTCCTTGCATGTGCATTGCAATGTAGGGCACCTGCAAATCAGCAACTGTTGCAAACATCTCCTTATCAAGGTTTCCTGCCGAAATATCATTTACAATGCAAGCACCGTTTTCAACAGCAAATCGAGCCACATTGCTCCTAAAAGTGTCAATGGATACTGCGACTTCCGGAAATCGCTTCGTAATTTCCCTTAATACAGACAGTCGATTAATCTCTTCTTCCTCTGAAATATGTGTAGCGCCTGGACGAGATGAATAAGCTCCTATATCAATAAAATTGGCACCCTCATTGAGCATTTGCTCGGTTTTCTCTAAGGCTAAATCGTTTGAGTTGTGTTTGCCTCCGTCAAAAAATGAATCGGGAGTAACATTCAAGATCCCCATTACCTTGGGTTTTGACAAATCGATCAGATTTCCTTTACAATTAATGGTCATTGTTTAAAACATTCTTTTTGAGCAATTATCGAATTGAATTACTTTGCAAAAGTAGAAGGAATCATTCATGGCAAATACATCAGAACAATACAACAAGGCAATTGGGTCTTGTAGAGACATTTTTCAAAAGAAAATGGCCGATTACGGCAGCGCTTGGCGCATTCTTAGAACCACTTCGCTTACCGATCAAATCTTTATCAAAGCCAATAGAATCAAGACATTGGAAGATAAAGGTGTGAGTAAAGTAGGAGAGGGGATTCTACCAGAATACATTGGAATCGTCAATTACTGCATTATGGCTTTAATTCAGTTGGAACTGGGCGAAGCGGCTGATACCGATATGCAGCTTGAAAAAGCTATGGCGAGTTACGACCGTTGGTCAAAAGAAGCCAAGTCGCTAATGGAAAACAAAAATCACGATTACGGCGAAGCTTGGAGAGATATGCGGATTAGTTCGCTTACAGACCTTATTCTCATGAAAATCTTGCGTATCAAACAAATCGAAGACAACAAAGGCAAAACCTTGATTTCTGAAGGTATTGACGCTAACTACTTGGATATGTTGAATTATTCGGTATTTGCATTGATTAAGTTGGATGAGGGGAATTGAATTTCTGAATTCTTAATGAATTACCGTCATTCTGGAAGCGTAATTGAACCAATGCCGCTGCAGCGGATTGTGTGAAATAGCTGTTCAGAATCTCGCTAATATTAACGGCGAGATGCTGAACTAAATTCAGCATGACCTCCTTGGTTTTACCACGACCATCACCAAACTTCGCGCAGAATGACGGCCAGAAATATGAATATTGAAAATTGTTAACTTCTAATAAACCCTCTGCCAACCGATAGTTACCGTCATTCTGGAAGCGTAACTGAACCAATGCCGCAGCAGCGGATTGTGTGAAATAGCTGTTCAGAATCTCGCTAATATTAACGGCGAGATGCTGAAATAAATTCAGCATGACCTCCTTGGTTTTACCACCACCATCACCAAACTTCGTGCGGAATGACGACCAGAAATATGAATATTGAAATTGTCAACTTCTAATAAACCCTCTGCCATCCAATAGTTACCGTCATTCTGGAAGCGTAATTGAACCAATGCCGTTGTAGCGGATTGTGTGAAATAGCTGTTCAGAATCTCGCTAATATTAACGGCGATATGCTGAACTAAATTCAGCATGACCTCCTTGGTCAATACTATAATAGGACCGCGCAGGGAAGAACGAAAAAGGAATCTATTCCTGCTCCAAAAATGAAACGCGACTAATCTTTCCATTATTACCAGCCAAATACGCATACTTGCCACTAGGAGTGAATCCAATAGCATTAAAACCATCTTTACTAAAGCTCTTCCAGGTTAGGCCCTCATCAAAACTTATGTCGGTTCCATTGCTACCGGTACAAATAGCAAGGTTTTTATCTGGAGCAAAATCAACAGCTGATCGATATCCTTTTGGAGCATTTTCCGCAATTATTGTCCAATCTTTTCCCTCATTTTCAGAACGAGATAAAATCAAATTATGATTGTCTGGTTCTTCCCAAGATCCTCCGACAGCGAGTCCAATCATGGTTTTGGATTCATTTGAGCTTTTCTTGAAAGCCATGGAGTAAACTCCTCTAGAATTTTCTTTGTTTCCTAAATGCGAAAGGTAGAATTCCCAAGTCAAACCTCTGTCTTTTGAGCGTAAAACACGACCACTTGGATATCCCATTCCAATAACTAAAGTGCTGTCGTTAAGTGTTCTGATACTCGTCCCACTGGCTGCAAAGCCGCCTTCTTTAGGTAAGGCACGAGGTAAATCCATTTCGTCAAGCATTTCCCAGCTATTTCCTCCATTTATAGTGCGAATGATTGGAATACGCGTCCCAATAGCATCGCCAAAAGCAACTCCGATTTCATCGTTTAGGAAAGTCATTCCGTCCAAGAAAATATCTGGATCTTCATTGAAATAAGTCAACCACCAAGATTTCCCTCCGTTTTTAGTTCTAAAGATTTTTGCAGGACTTCCAATGGACATTACAATTGCCTTTTTCTTACCAAACAATTGTAAGTCTCTAAAGTCTGAAGATTCATGACCTGGAATGGTCATTACATCCCAACTTTCGCCAGCATCAAAAGACTTTAGAATGGTGCCACTGTTTCCCGTTGCCCAAATCGTACTGTCATCAAAAGCTTGAATAGAACGAATGCTAATTTGCGTGTTGCTTTGCAATGGTCTGTTTATGAGTGTATAAGGGTCTTTTTTTTCGAATGTACAACTAGAAACTACTGCACTTAACAAGATAAGATGAAGGAACTTTTTCATTTGTGAAAATTAAAGGAAAACCTAAATAAAAAAACAAATTGGAATCGGCAATCAAATATATTTGCAGACCTACGAAAAAATAGCACATGATTAAAGCAGGAGTTATAGGATACGGGTACTGGGGACCAAATATTGTTAGAAATTTCAATAACCACCCAGAGATAGAAGTAACAAAGGTTTGTGACAAATCGCCAGATCGACTTACAGCACTTGCGGGTGCTTTTAAAGGAATTGAAGGTGTAACGGACGCAGACGAAATATTAAAAGATACTTCGATAGATGCAGTTGCGATTGTAACTCCGGTATTTGCACATTTTCCTTTGGCGAAAAAAGCGTTGGAAAATGGTAAACATGTTTTCTTAGAAAAACCGTTTACTGCAACTTCGGATCAAGCAAAAGAATTGATTGATTTAGCTGCCCAGAAAGGGTTAGTTATTATGGTTGATCACACTTTCTTGTTTACAGGCGCTGTTCGCAAGATGAAAGAACTGGTAGACAACGGCACTATGGGTGATTTGTATTATTACGATTCTATGCGTGTAAATTTAGGTTTGTTCCAGCATGACGTAAATGTAATTTGGGATTTAGTACCACACGATATTTCTATCATGCAGTATTTGATTCCGAACTTAAAACCAGTTTCGTTGAATGCTACAGGTTCTTCTCACTTCGGAAGAGGATTAGAAGATGTAGCATACTTAACGGTACAATACGAAAACAACTTTATAGCACACTTTAATGCAAACTGGATGTCTCCGGTTAAAATCCGTCAGACTTTATTGGCAGGAAGCAACAAGATGCTGGTTTGGGACGATGTTGAACCGGATTACAAACTAAAGGTGTACGACAAAGGAGTAGAGGTGAACGATAAAAGTGATATCTACAATTTGTTGATTTCTTACCGTTCTGGAGATATGCAAAGTCCTAAGGTTGCTGCTTTAGAAGCATTGAAATTGGAGACTGAGCACTTTTACGATGCCATTACCAAAGGTATCAAACCAATTAATGGTGGTGAAGAAGGTTTGAAAGTTGTTGAAATTTTAGAAGCTTCTGATCAATCGATTAAGAATGGTGGAGCTGAAGTGAAGTTTTCATAATGAAAAACCTCTCAGAAGATTCTCCAAAACGCTCGTTGAACAATGTTCAAGTAGGCGAGGACGTAAAGATTTACGACTTTGTAAATGCTTACGGTTGCGAAATCGGTGATCGTTCTAAGATCGGAACCTTTGTAGAAATTCAAAAAGGTGCAACGATAGGAAAAGATTGTAAAATCTCATCACATACCTTCATTTGTGAAGGTGTGCACATTGGAGACGGAGTTTTTGTTGGTCACAATGTTTCTTTTATCAACGATATGTTTCCTAGAGCAGTAAATGCTGATGGAAGTATGCAAACCGATGAGGATTGGGAATTAGTAATTACTAAAATTGGAAACCGAGTAAGCATTGGAACCAGTGCAACTATACTTGGAGGAATTACGATTGGCGATAACGCCATAGTAGGTGCAGGATCAGTTGTGACCAAAGATATACCGGAAAATGCAATTGTAGCGGGCAACCCAGCTCGTATTAAACGATATTTAAACGAAGAAAAGTAATGGAACCAGTACCGTTTATGAATCTATCTCGTCAGTACGAGTCGATCAAAGAAGAAGTTAAAAGTGCAATGGATGACGTAATGAAAATTACAGCCTTCAGTGGAGGTCCATTTGTACAGAAATTTGAAGAAAGCTTTGCAGATTGGTGCGACACCAAATACGCAAGTGCAGTAAGCAACGGAACCGAGGCTTTGCACATGGCTATGGTTGCTATGGACATCAAGGAAGGCGACGAGGTTATTCTACCTGCAAATACGTTTATCGCTACCGTTTGGGGTCCTATGTATATGAAAGCAACTCCAGTTTTTGTGGATTGTGATCCAGATACTTGGGAAATTGACGTTACAAAAGTAGAAGAGAAGATTACTCCAAAGACCAAAGTGATTATTGGTGTGCATTTGTATGGTCAACCCTGCGATATGGATGCGTTGATAGCAATAGGCGAAAAGCACGGAATTCCAGTATTGGAAGACTCTGCTCAAGCTCATGGTGCTACTTATAAAGGTCGTAAAGCGGGTTCTTTAGGCGAAATGGCTTGCTTTAGCTTTTATCCAGGAAAGAATTTAGGAACCTTTGGTGAAGGTGGAGGTGTTACTACCAATAACAAGACATATTACGACAGGATTCAGCTCGTAAAGAACCACGCAAGCGAAGAAAAGTATTTTCACCAAGAATTGGGTTTTAACTGCCGAATGGGTGGGCTGGAAGGCGCTGTATTGAGCGTAAAGTTGAAGCATATTGACAAATGGAACAACCGAAGAAGAGAAATTGCGAAAGCATATCAAACGCAGGTTACCAACGATAAAGTAAAAATGCAGGCGCAACCTGAATGGTCAAATTCGGTATACCATTTATTCGTAGTTACGGTTGATGACAGAGAACACTTTATGAATTACTTAAAAGAGAACGGTGTATATAGTGGAATGCATTATCCAATCTCTTGTCACCTGCAAAAAGCATGTGCTTATTTAGGACATAAAGAAGGCGATTTTCCAAATGCAGAGTATTTAGCTGCACATTGTGTGAGTTTGCCCATGTTTCCTGAATTGAGAGACGATGAATTGGCTAAAGCCATTGAGGTAATAAACGCCTATTAAGCGTATGTCGGTTCCACTGCAAACTTGGTCCATAGTAGTGCTTTGTTACAACGAAGCGGCTACCATAAAAAAGGTAATTGCTAAGGTGGAGTCTACCCTAAAACAAATTGCGCAAGACTATGAGATTGTTGTTGTTAACGACGGCAGCAAGGATAATTCTGCTAAAATTGTAAGTGCAATAGCTGCTCATAACCCTAGAGTAAAGTTTATAAATCAAGTGCACAATATGGGCATAGGTCCTTCTTTGCATAATGGCTATTCAAATGCCAGTTTAGAGAACGTTTGTTTTGTTCCTGGTGATGGTCAATTTGATTTGGATGAATTGGTTCCACACATGAATATAAACCCAAAAGAAATCATCTCGTTTTATCGAGTAGAGAATACCTCTTATTCATTATTCCGAAACGTTCTTTCCTTAGCTAATCGAATGGTTAATAAGGTTTTAATCGGTATTAACATGCACGATGTAAACTGGGTTAAGATCTACAAAAATGATGGATTAAAGAGTTTGGATCTGCGCATTAAGAGCAGTTTGGTGGAAAGTGAAATTTGCGCTAAGATGCTATTAGAAGGTTACACGATTAAAGAATACAAATCCAAATACTTAGACCGTGAAGGCGGAAAGAGTAAAGGTGCTTCACTCAAAATAGTAGTGCAAGCAGCGACTGAAGTATTGAAGCTGGTAGGAGAAATGCGGCGATATCGTAAAACAAAGAATCGATAATTATGGAAAATTTACCAATATCCATGATGCAATTATTTGAAAAAAAATTGCAGGAAGAATTAGAGCATAAAGCTCAAATGCGTAACTATAATGAAGGAGATGTCATTATTGAAATTGATCACTACATCAAAAGCATTCCAATTGTAGTTAGTGGAACAGTTAAAGTAATTCGTGAAGATGAAGAAGGTAACGAGTTGTTTCTGTATTATGTAAATGCTGGTTCTACTTGCGCCATGAGTCTTACATGCTGCATGCGTGATCAAAAAAGCCAAGTTCGAGCAATTGCAGAAGAGCCTGTTCAATTGATGGCTATTCCCGTTAAAGAGATGGATCAATGGATGATGGAGTACAGAAGTTGGAAAGACTTTGTTATGCGCTCTTATTCTAGTCGATTTGAGGAGTTACTAAACACTATTGACCTTATTGCTTTCCATAATATGGATGATAGATTGATTGCCTACTTAGAGAAGAAGGCTTCGGTTCATCATTCCAAAACGATAAACGTTAAACATCAAGAAATTGCTATTGAATTGAATTCGAGTAGAGAAGCGGTAAGTCGGCTCTTGAAAAAATTGGAGACTATGGGCAAACTTAAATTGTATCGAAACCGAATTGAATTATTGAATATCTAATCAACCGAACGTTATTCTACAATGAAAACCTTCAAACCAATCAGCCTCTCACTCTTATTTATTACACTCTGCTTTAATTCTAAGGCTCAATACGATTCAGTTAAAACAACCCGTCCGAATCAAATTAACTACCGTTTTTATTATGGAGGTATAAAGGCAGATTCCAAAATGTTAAAGGTTTTAGTAAAGCCTAATAAAAAAGCATTAAAATGGGTAAGAAGAGGTAGGCGAAAGAAGTGCCTTGCCAACTGTTTTGGTTTTTTTGGTGGATATGTAATTGCCTGGCAATTGGTTGACGGAATTTTTTTGGATGGAGATAATCCTAGGATTGGCAGTAATCCATTAAGTGTGTGAATAGGAGCGGGTTCCTTGGTTCTCTCTTTTGGGATAAAAAGGTGGTCAAATCAAAATTTGTATAAAGGTGTTCAAATTTGGAATAAGGAAATTAAAGAAAACCTTATTGCAGTTGTAGTCAATGATGACCAGTCAATTAGGATTGATTCGTTGGCTCAAGTAAAAATGAAACCGAAAAAACAGATCATTTCGAATGAGGAAAAAATATTAGTTGAATTGGCCTCAAAAAAAGAACTCAAGATATCAACCTACGCTAAACTAGAAGATGTTGAAATAGGGGATTATGTCGTTTTCGCTTCACCTTTTGGAGAACAAATCTTTGGAATAGTAGATTCAATAGGTAAATCGAACGCTATAGAAATAAAGACATTTCCGTCTATAGGAAACGCTTTAATTCAGAAGGTGATTTGGTCTGAATTGAGAAAAGTAGAAATGACGATTGAGGCACCTGAACTTGAAAAATAAAACATGAAAATAGTAAAATTGGCGCTAGTTTTATTTGTCTTAGTCATGAGTTTTAACGCTCAAAGTCAAGTAGATAATAATAATAATAAACTGCGTGTTGAGAAGAAATTTATGGGTACCCATTTTTTCCTTGGTCCCCAGCTTCTTTCAAAGGCTGAAGCAAAAGACTTTCTAAAAGAAGATAGAGTAGCGCTTCTATTATTTAAACGTGGAAGAAGAGCTGGTTTTTTCTCAAGTTTATTAGCTATTACGGCTACTAGTGCTCTTGGTACACAAACCCTATATGCTATTGCTACTGAACAATTTTATCCAATTGGTGTTTTTGGTGGGATTGCCGATATGCTGGCTTCTGTTCTGTTAAGGTCATATAGCTATAAAAGCATGAAAAATGCAGTCCTTATTAGAAATATGCACGCTGAACGGAGTGGGATAATTATGAATAATGCTAAAGAATATTCGGGTAAATATTCTTTTTTGATTCACACAAAATCTGATACAACACTTGAATTTAGTCCATTTATAACTACATCTCAATTAGAAATTGGAGATGTAGTTCGGTATAAGCAGATTAATGGTTCTTGGAAGTATGGATATATTGCTAAATATTACAATCAACAAAGTATTGGTGTTAGCATTTATAATGACCCGGATTACGTGTTTATTAAAACCATAAACCCGTCTCTGCTGGAAAGGATAAAAGATAAACAGGGGAATTCAGTAAATCTAAATAATGAAACGATCAGATAGAAGTCTTCTCAATAATGTGCATTAAAAATTTAAACATTTCGAAGTTGATTATTTCGAAAGTAAAGCGGTAGTATGAAAATCTTCCTGATTTCTTTTAGTTTCTTTCTTTTCTTAAGTTCAACGCTGGCAAGCTATGCGCAGGTTGATACCATTCAATACAAAAAAGGAGTATTTAATTATAAATATTCATTAGGCGGAGAATTACTTAGTAACCCAAAGTTTAAGCGTCTTCTTAGAAGTGATCAAGCTGCTTGGGAAATGTTTAAAAAAGCGAATAGGGCAAAGGCTTGGTGTTTCATTTTTGCTTTTTCTAGTGGTGCTATAATTGGATCTCAATATGCCAAAAATGGAACTGTTGAACCAACCTATATAATTGGTTCTTCCTTTTTATCTATTTCCGCATTAGGGATTGGAGCTCTCGCAAAAAATATAGTGTTGAAAGCAGTCAAACTTAAAAATCAATCCCTAATAGTACCCAATGTGAAACCAATTGAAAAACCGGTTTTTATTGATTTTGAAGCTTTGCCGAAAGAAAAACAATTTTTGTTTTTACTCAAAAAAGAAGATTTATGGCAAAGGGAAAAGTACAATTCCGTAAGTGAAATTGAAATTGGAGATTACGTAAAAGCCACCTCTGATTTTGGAGAAGTAAGATATGGAAAGGTTTCCAACTATTTAAATCAATTTCTAGTAGGGGTAACCGTCTACAACGAAAATAAGGGTGAAAAAAATATTGAAGCAAAATTTAGTGGGATAGAAAAAATCTATGTTCCTAGTGATTCGACAGAAATATCAAGATTAATCCTAATTGAAATTAGGCTCCAAAAGGAGATAAAGACTCCTATTAAATAAACTGAAAAAGATAAATTAGAAATAATATGAGTTACTCAGATAACGAAACTTTCAAAGAATTAAAAGAACTAGAAATTGGCGAATTTGTCAATTGCACTTTCCAGTCTTGCGACTTTACTAATTTCGATTTTAAGAAGTTTGAATTTGAGGATTGCAAATTCATCGATTGCAATCTATCAAATGCAAAATGGGCCAATGCTAAGTTGCAAAACATATCCTTTACGGATTGTAAAATGATAGGAAATTCTTTCGAAAATGTAGGTACATTTTTATTGGAATTACACTTTAAAACCTGTGCTTTAAACATGAGTTCGTTTTATAATCTGGTGCTCAAAGAAAGTTCGTTTATCAATTCGAATTTATCAGAATGCGAGTTCTCTGAAACGGATTTACAATCTTGTCAATTTAATGATAGTCAGTTTCTTGGAGCTGTATTCGAAAACTCAAACCTTCAGAAATCCGATTTCAGAAATGCAATAGGATATTCGATTAATCCAGTTCAAAACAATATGAAAAATGCCCAATTCAGTGCAGACGGAATTAAGGGTCTTTTAGATAGTTTCAATATCAAAATCGAATAATTTAACCTGGATCCTCTTCACTATCAATTTCGGAATAATTGACTTCATAGATCTGATCATACATTTCGAAATAGACAATATACATAACTGGAAACCCTAGTAATAGCCCCAATCCACAAGTAACCACAGTAGCAACTGAAATTCCTAATCCAAGAAGGAGCAACATTCCTAAAGCAGGCATAAAATTCTTTGCTATAGTTCTCCTTGAAACCTCCATAGCAGGCCAAAAGTCTAGTTTTCCTACTACGATTAGTGGTACAGAAAGTATGTAAGAAACCGATATATAAAGGAAGTAAATCATTGCAAGCAAAGAAGAAATAAGACCCGAAGTACTTGTAGCATTGGTATACAGCGATTTTACTAATTCTTTTACTATTTCAGGATCATCTCCTCCACCGGAAGCAAGCGTAAGAAAGTCTTCTATTGGAAATGACAATCCAAAAAGTAGGAGAAAACCAGGAATTAGAAGCACTAGATAAGCGATTGAAAAAAGCAACAAAGGGAGTATGAAAGAAAATCCGCCAAAAAAATCTTTGAATTCTGCAGTTCCTTCTTTCTGTTTGGCGGCGTAAATAAAAAAACCTGCAATCAATAGCGTTTGGACAAAACTGCTTATAAAATTAAGCAGAGGAACCAAACTAACAACTATACTGATTATAAAAAACAACAAAGTAAAACTCACATAAGTTCCCATTTCATTATTTACTCTGGTCCAAGCTGATTTTATATAATTGCTCATGTCAAAGTCGTACCCTTCATTAATGGCTTTGTTGAAATTTTTCATGGTGTTGAGTTTTTGAGTTTTCCTTTTGTAAATGAATAAATATCGATTGCTAGTAATACGCTCAGAGAAAGAGCGGCAAATATTGGTTTAAAATGATCTTTGTTCGCGCTGTCAAAACCCCCTTTAAAAATATCAATAGAAGCAGTAGTAGAGCCACAGGCAAGACAGTGAAAACCGGTGTAATGCTCAACGATACAAGCGGGTAACATGTTGAGCTGTCCCGATAGGTTTAATGCAAAAAGAAACAGAGCTGTGAGACCGATGACCAACAACGATTTTCGGAAAAAAATGTATTCACGGAGTGTTTCCAGCATGGGTATAAAACTAAAGAATCTATGATAGTGGAACGACGGAGTTCATAAATTGAATATTACCTTTGAAAATCAATGAGTAAACGAGCACTAAAGAAGTATTTACAAGAACTGACCAAAGAGCAGCTGGAAGAGCAATGCATGGATTTGTACCTAAAGTTTAAAGAGGTAAAAACCTACTATAATTTTGTATTTAATCCAGATGAAAAGAAACTACTGGAAGAAGCCAAGGTCAAAATAAGTCAGGAATATTACCCTACAGGAAAACGGCGTCGACCTAAAATGCGAAGAACGATTGCCCAAAAATTCATTAAACATTTCGTTCTTTTAGGAGTAGATCCAATGATAATTGGCGATCTTATGTTCTACAATATCGAAATTGCCCAAACCTATCGCTCTCATAGAACGGTGCACCAAGATTCATTTTATACCAGTATGTTGCGTTCGTTTGAGCAAGCGCTGGCTTATACTAAGGAACAAGACGTCTATTTTGATTTTAAAGAACGTGCTGAATTAATTTGCAAAACCACCGAAGAACAAGAATGGTTTAATCAAGAGGCTTTTTGGGCAGTAAAAGGGGAGTAGTGCTATAGCTGCAATGGCATTTATGAGTGTAGGTTTAAAACGAACATTTGTCTGCCGTTTTAATTTCATAGTGAACTCCAATTATTCATCATACGGTTTTTAAATTGAAAAATGGATTAAAATGAAAATTATACTAACTAATCTAGTTTTTAGCGGTTAGTAATTAATTCTGCAATGACCTGTGCATTCATAGAAATTGGAGTAACTTTTTGCCTCCACATTATTGACCGAAACGCAAGGCATTAATTTATAAAAACGAGTACTATGGACGCAATTGAATCACTTGAAGAACTTATCGAAAAGCTGGATCATTCAGATGCTTCTAATCAAGGAGAAATCTTTAAAAAAATGAACATTCCATTGAGTGATTTTGAACCATACGCTTCATGGGATAAAGATACTTACACTCGGAATTGCATTTATCGGACTGATGAATATGAGATGATTTTACTCTGCTGGAAAAAAGGGGATGAAACACCAATACATGGTCATGATGATCAAAATTGTTGGCTTTATCAATTAGAAGGTAAGTTGACTGAAATTCGATATGAAAAAATTGAGTCAGGTGATCTTACCGAGGCAAATCGTTTACAGTTAGTTCCTGGTAAACTGACTTTTATGAATGCTGCAATGGGATATCATAAATTGAATAACGATAATGACCTTCGTGCAATGACGCTGCATGTGTATGTATCTCCAATTCTTTCTTGTGAAGTTTTTAACGATGCAAAATCGGCTTTTGAGGTAAAAGAAATGAAATACGATACCATAAACGGAATGGCTTTTTCGGGAGCGAATTAAATTGGGATTGTAATTATTCTAATTTAGAAAACAGCCAGCACTCAGCCAAAAACTCCTTTAGTTTGAATTAAAATAAATGGGGCTGTTTTTTTGGTTTGCATGTTAAATAAGAGGTTTACCGCTAGCACTTCGCCGCTTTGGCAAGTGCTACTAAAACCAACACCAAAAACATTCATTAGACTAAATATGGTTTTCATACTATCGGTTGTTCGTGGCATATAGTTTCAAGTTTAAACTATCCTAGTATTTTCGTTTTAGTGGCTGTTAACTATTGGCGGTTGAGTTTTTTAATTAGATTCAACAACAACTTTTGTTTTCTTGAATCGAAGGACATGAAACTGACCCATATGAACAGTAGACACAACAATCTCCTTCTTTTGGTTTTAGAATCTTATGACAGTTTTCACATTCATAAAAGAATTGGCAAGCATCGGTAGGCATAATTTCTTCTTTTTTATGTCCGCATTCAGGGCAAGTAATTTGAGATTTCAATTGAACTTCCATTAGTTGTCTAATTTATCAACGACTTCATAGCCGGTAGAGTTAATTGCAGTTTGAATTGCGGCCCAGCTCGTTTTAGTTTTATCAAATTCAACAACTGCATTTCCTTTTTCATAAGACGCTTGTGAATTAAGGATTCCGTCGATTTTACCTACTTCATGGTCTATATGTTCTTCACAACTATTGCAGGTCATTCCGCTAATATTAATCTCAATTTTTTCAATCTTCGATTGTTCAACGGTAGTAATATGCTCAACATTAGATAGAGAAAAAAGACTAGAAAAATAAGGAAAAGCAAGCATAACCAAAGCAAACACTGTAACCACTCCTAAGAAGGATTTTGATTGAAGAAAATTTGGTTGTTCATCTGCATCGCAATCGCAGTCCATATCCTTCTTGGGTTGCATTATTTGATACCACGCAAAGCTAAGAACCAAAATTGTCAATCCTATTAAATAGGGTCGAAACGGCTCAATCCACGAGAAAGTTGAAGCCATTCCGCTTGTCCCAGCTAATAATGCTAGAATAGGAGTAATGCAGCACAAAGAAGCTGAAATCGAAGTTAATAAACCTGCACCTATAATCTTTCCGTTATTCCTCATTCTGAGTTTATGTCAAACGTGCCGCGGCTAAGGAAAAGGGCAGAAGTAAAGAGTTTAACTTGGGTTTTATATTCTGTCTTCCTTCGTGGTATGTCGTTTCAAATTTACACTATCGTGCCATCTTTTATTTTGTGCAGTTTTAGTATTTCTCCAAGGTGTAAAAAATGCCTTTTTCAACTTCAATAACGTTCTTATTTTTAATTAAACCTTTCGATGATCTTTTATATATGCAAACATTGTAATGATAGAAATCGCTGTTTCTTAATATGATTTTTATATAGTTTTTAGCAACCAAAACTGAAGTTACATTGGAACTTTTAAACAAATTAAAAGTCATTTCAGTGGCGTATTCGGATAATTGGTTTTGAATTAAAAAGCCAGTTTTTCGCTGAACTATAGTATCAAATAGATAGACTTTACTTGCTCCTAGATTTTTGGCATAGACTATTTTTATTTTTGCTTCCGAATCGAAATGCTTTTCTTTTACTATTTCCGAATTTCTTATCAGTTTATTTAAGGATAGCCTTCTTTCTTTGAAATCCTTGCTTGCAAATTCATTCAAATCTTCTAACCCAAGACAAGAGATAAGACCGAAAGCGCAAATTATGAGTCCAAATGGTTTAATCATGGGTTTTATAAAATAAACAATAACGTTTTCGCCACTTAATAAAGGACGGAGTTTAAGGGTTTAACTTGGGTATTCATTATTTGCTTCATTACTTGCATGCTAGTTTCAAATTTAAACTATTCTAGCATTTGCATTTTAGTGGCAGTTACCTGCCGTAGAAAAATCAATTAAAAGGGTATTTAATTCCTAAATGAACAATATTGACGCACTATATTAAATATTACACATTTTTTATTTATAGTTAAATACGGTCTCACGCTTCGCAATCAATACACGGGGTTAATATTAGTATTTTATAAATGTGAGTTACTGCATTCTGTCTGTTCTGATTATTATTTAGGCAAAGCTTGTGTCTTAATCTTGATTCAATAGCTATCGATTGAAGTAAGAGTGGAAGCCACAATCATCTTACTTTTGCAATCAAATAAAACAAAACATGAAACGAATTCTTTATACAGCAGGTTTAGGTCTTTCTTTATTTATTTCTGGAGCGGCTATTACTGCTTGCGGTGGAGCAACTGAAACAAATCAAACGGTAGAAGTTGCTACTTATCAATGTCCTATGGATTGCGAAAAAGGTACAACTTTCGATAAAGCGGGCTCTTGCTCAGTTTGCGGAATGGAATTAAAGGTTGTCGAGGTGAGTGCGGAAGTTGAGCATGGTGAGGGAGAAACGACTGAAGAGCACGGACATTCTCATTAGAATCTGGAGAAGAAATTAATGAACTATTCATTCCGGAAATCGAGATTACTGATTTTGTGGAGGCTTGTAAAAGATAAATTCCTGCTTAATCGGTTACGACGATGCTTAGCATACTTCTAATTACTCTGTATTCATCCAACGCCAAATCTTTCCGATAAGCGTTTTTGGCTCATTTTTAGGCATATTTGGGGTATTTACAACTTGGTGTCCAAGTGAGGTTTTACTTGCAGCCGTTTTTAACTCTTCAATTGCAGCAATCTTAGGGTTTTTCTTTGATTTAGCTTTTGGTTTTTGAACCGTATCATAGCTTTTTACCAAATCCAAATGCTTTTTGCGTGCTGCTGCTTTTTTAGCTTTTTTCATAGCTAAAC
>Ga0075118_10000929_pt1 | contig 23533 bp, 11 predicted proteins | sample AntAceMetag02UKE_FD_69794 | JGI IMG/M metagenome (GOLD analysis project Ga0075118, IMG submission 69794) | Saline lake microbial communities from Ace Lake, Antarctica - Antarctic Ace Lake Metagenome 02UKE | ecosystem: Environmental > Aquatic > Non-marine Saline and Alkaline > Saline | place...
GGTATTACTACGATCTGTCCGCTATTATCCCCAAAACAATTTACATCAGTTACCAAACTATTTCCAAAATTGACTCCGCTTGCTGGTTCCGTAATTTCAAATAAGGTATCACCTGTACAGGTTTTACTATCTGTTACAGTTAATCTATAAGTATTAGCCGCTAAACCGGTTAATGTTGTTGTTTGTCCCGTCTGGGCTGGATTCCATAAATATGTTGTATACACTCCTGAACCGCCACTTGGGGTTACAGTTATTGCTCCGGTACTTGCTCCTTTACACAATACATTTTGTAAAGTGAAATTGCCAAAAGTGATCGTATCTGCTGGTTCTCCTACCGTAAATAAAGTATCCTTCGGACAGGTTTTACTATCTGTAACCGTTAATCTATAAGTGCCTGCTGTTAATCCAGTGATATTTGTAGAAGAACCCGTCTGGGCTGGATTCCATAAATAATTTGCTGCCGGGAATACTCCTGAACCACCACTTGGGGTTACATTGATACTTCCATCATTACCGCCTTTACAAGATACATCGCCGATACTAAAGTTGTTGAAGAAAATGTCAGCAGGCTCATTCAATAAAATAGTAATCGTATCCTCACAACCTTTTGAATCTGTAACGGTTACCCTGTATTTTATACCTCCAGAAAGGTTTGTAGCAATACTATCCACTCCTGCTTGTTTGATTACACCAACTGGCCAATCAAATGTGAATCCTGGAGTTCCCCCAACTACTGAAACACTTGCAATTCCGATGGTATCGCCTGCGCAATCAATAGCATCAACAATTGCAGTATTTAAGGTAAGGCCTAAAAGTGGCTCTGTAAGTGTTACCGTATCTTTATCGGAGCAAGCACCTAGTGTGCTAGCCGTAACTATATATCGACCCGCTGGTAAATTTATTGCATTACTATCAGTTTGCACTGGTGAGCTATTCCAAGAATATGACAAGCCTGCATCACAATACAAAATATCAAGATTTGGTCTGTTTTTAATAATCACAGTTGCAGAGTCCTTTAAACAAGCATTTTCAGTTTTTGAAGCAAAATAAGCAACAGAATTAAAGGTTGTTGTTGTGTATTTGACTGTTGCATTAGAGGGGAAGCCTGCTGATTCATTATCATAACATATCTGCACAACAATATTGGAATTACCATCCCAAACAAATTCCTGACCAAATGAAATTGTGACTTTGGTAATGAAAGGATTAAATGTAAAACTTGAAGCGCTAAATACTTCAAATAGTCCACCAACAAATCCGCTATCTAAGTTTGATGAATCCGTACAGCCAATATTTACTGAATAATTCTTTACTGAAGAAAAAGCTGAAGTTGTTGTCTTGTCAAATGCTATTTTAGAAATTCTACCTGCCGCAAATCCTTGTGCTTTCAATTCAGTTGCCAAGTAAAGGTATTGTTGCTTAGCGTTATCTACTTGTCCTAAGGGAGCCGGATACCCGTTAAATACATTCACACTTGTGCCGGCTCCTATTGAAGCGGTTGAAGTAGTTGCACATTTAGCTGTGGTTGACGAATATACTCCGCAAGAAGTAATTACGGCAATTGAAACTGCCTCCCCATCTGACCCACCTTTACACGATATATTTGTAGAATCAATAATAGAGACGCCCACTTTGGGATCCTGATCAACACTAAAACTATAAACGCTATCGCAGCCGTTATCGTCGCTAATTGTTACAAGTTGTTGACCTGCACAAAGACCCGTAGGATTTGATATGGTATCACCACTTGGTGACCACTTATATTTATAAGCTCCATTTCCACCAGTAACCGATGATATATTTACGGCACCCGTGCATCCACCCAAACAGCCAATATTTGTAGTTGTAGCTACTGCAACAGATACTGGGAGAGTTACGGCTAAATTAAACCCTGCTGACTTTAACGTTTTCATATCGAAAGAGTCAACAACGGTAACAGCATACGAAATGTTAGAAGGAATATTTACTAATGTTTTAGTAATTGCAGAAATTCGGACACCCGCACTGTCCCATAAATATCCAAATGGCCCTATTCCGCCCTGATGAGTTACCAATAGCGATCCATCACTTTCCTTAAAACACGTTTCTTTTGTTCCACTAACCACCGCTGAAGTAAGGTCACCGACGATTTCAATGACTATAGTTGCTGAAACACTTGCGTTAATTGGACAATTATTATCTCTTGCTTCAAAGGTTAAATTGAAAGACCCTGTAGTTCCAGCAGGAACATTCCACTGTACTTTTCTATTGGCCGGATTAATTCCGATCTGACTGGTTATTACCGTACCCGATAATGCAGTTGAAGCATTCGTAAGAGTAGTAATTGTATCCGTTGAATTTCCATCAGTAAATGGAACTTCAAATATCAAATTTGAACTTGCTTTAGTTATTATTTTCAATGAATCGGTTGCAGCGCCTTTAACCACATTAGTAATCCCACCTAAAGCGATTACAGGAGTCGAATTTCCAAGGCATCCAGATGATGTTGAAGCCACTTGAATATCCCTCATAACAGTACCCAATAGCTTACCACTTCCTTTCTCATATTCGGAGATTAAAATTGCCAAAGTGTAAGTTCCAGAATTAGGGCCAGTAAAAGCCAAATCTCCAGTTTTAAAATTTATACTAATACCCGAAATTGGTTGCAGTCTAGAAAATCCTGTTGAGAAACTAGCTAAAGTGGTAGGTCCAGTTTTAGGGTGTTCAAGAGAAAAAACTAAAGAGTCTCCATCAGCGTCGATCGCCCCATAACTATAATTTACTTTTTGGCCAATACAAAAATAAGGCGCAGGTGCACTGGTAAATGTAGGACTTGTATTACACCTCTTTGTAGTACTAAATATGGTAGTTTCTACATATAATTGCGGTGATCCCTGAAGATTTGACGACGAATTTCTAGCGTTAACACGAACTCCAACAGTCCAATTATTACACTGGGGATTTAGAACGATTGTATCCATGAATATGTATTCCTCAATACCAGGCACTGTTCCACCATCACATTCGCTACTTGATCCAGAGCAAATTGGTGTTACATCATTAGTATCAGTGGCAGTCCAAGAAGGCGTTTTTGAACCTCCAGCAGTGCACGTAATGAACGTTCTATTACCGCCCCCAGTCGTACGGTTTAATTGACCAACGGAAGGTGGGCTAACGCCCCCGCAATCACGATAAAAATGATAAGTTAACTGAAAAGTATCTCCACCTAAACACCGGTAGGTAATTTCTGCTCCAGCCGCATGAGTTGCTTGAGCTTGATTCGAAATCCCTCCCAAGGCCAATATAACAAGAAGAATTTTAAGGTTGCGTAGTATTGAATTCATATAAAAAATCTTTGTTTCTATTATTCAAGTTTAAGACGCAATAAATACCCATAAGTTGGGCACAACAACGCTAACATAACCCGTAAAAGTACAACCTTTTTGAATGCTGTAATTAACATCCGTTAAGAATTGTGTATGAGTAGGTTACACGTGTATCAATTCATAAATATAATTTGTGAACAACCGTTTCTAATTGTTTGAAAATCAATTATTCAAGAAGCTACCTTTGATAACTTACAAAAACCACAATGAAAAACGTTGTCTTTAAGTTTGGAGGAGCAGCATTACAATCTGCCGAATCGATAAAAAATGTCGAGCAAATTATTGATGAATTTAAACCCCGTTTAGTCGTTGTTTCGGCTATAGCGAAAACAACCAACGCTTTTGAAAATTTAGTGGACGCTCATCTAAATGATCAAAATATTGAAAATCATTTAGACAAAATTCGAAAATTTCACCAAGAAATAATTAGTGAACTTTTTGAGGAAGAAAAAAATGAAGTATTAGAAAACTTAAATAAAGTCCTAGCCTATTGCAAGACATACTTGGAGTATTCAAAAGACACTCCCTTTGATGAGGTTTACGACCAAATAGTTCCATCTGGCGAATTACTTTCTTCCAAAATTCTAGGTGCATACCTGCAAAAGAAAGGTCATAACCTGAATTGGATGGATGCTCGAAAAGTTCTCAAAACAGATAATCGATTTAGAAAAGCTACTCCATATCTAAAGCATTCAAAAGATGAATTAGTGTCTCAAATAAGAGCATCTTCAACTAACCTGATCCAAGGATTTATTGGTGGAACCGAAAACAATTTAATGACCACGGTAGGACGTGAAGGTTCAGATTATTCAGCTGCGCTTTTCGCGAATTTTATTGAAGCTGAAGAATTAGTTGTATGGAAAGATGTAGATGGTGTTTTGAATGCGGATCCTAGGTACTTTAATACGCCTGAATTGATACCCAACCTATCCTATAAAGAAGCAATTGAATTGAGCTATTATGGAGCAACCATTATTCACCCTAAAACAATTCAACCTTTAGCTGAAAAAAACATTCCACTAAGAGTACGTTCATTTGAAAATACTGAAAATGAAGGAACTACTATCAATTCTACTGCAGAATTCGATGGTGGTAAATCAATTTATATTTACAAACCCAATCAACTATTAATCACCTTAGAATCGGAGGATTTATCCTTTTTTGGAGAATCAAAAATGAGCGAAATTTATCACTCCTTGTTTGAGCACAAATTAGAGGTAAATTTGATTCAAAATTCAGCCGTAAATTGTTCAATTTGCGTGGATAATGACCCTCATAAAACATCAACACTAATTGAAGAGTTCGCGAAAAAATTCAAAGTTAAATACAATGAAAATTTAGAGCTACTAACCATTCGCCATTACCAAACCAAATTACTGGAAGAGTTGTTGATGAACAAAGACTTAATTATTGAACAAAAAACAAGGAGTACGCTTAAATTGTTATTTAAGTAAGGTATAACACTTATTCAGATTCATGGGAATTCTTGACTCATTTAAGGGTGTAAATTTGACTTCATGAAATCAGTGTCCTTAATTTTCTTACTGAGCCTTTTCCTTAAGACCGCATTGTGCCAAATAGTGCAACTCAATAATTATAGATTATATGATTCAGTTATTGTAAAACAAGGTGCAGATACCCTTTCCATTCCATGGTCTGGTGGATTTTTACAACCCATGTTTTCAGAAATAAACTTGAACCGAGATGGTCTTTCTGATATAATTGTTTTTGACAAAGGCTCTTTTCACCACAGAACATTTATTCGCACTAAACCAGGGTCAAACTTTAGGATTGCGAGAGGATATTCTTCACAGTTAGGATATAGTAGGTTTTTTAGCATGTTTGCCGACTATAATCAAGATGGTCTCGAGGATCAGTATTTTAATGAAGATGGTATCATTGGAATAAACAAAAACATATCGACTAATCCTGATGAATTAAAATTTGAACGTGTTCTTTTTAAAGATCCAAACAATAAAAACCGAAAATCAATTAAGGGTAGTTTTTTCTATAGCAACAACACCTTCCAATTTAGTGTTGGAGCAACAGAAGTTCCCGCAATAGGAGATTTTGACGGAGACGGGGATATTGATTTTGCAAATCTAGCGGTTGGATTAGGGTCCGTTTATCTTTATGAAAATATAGGCCCAAATACACACTCTAGTCAGGATAGTATAGAGTTTGCCCTCACCAATTTTTGTTGGGGTGGATTTGTAGACAACCCAAATAGCTTTTCTGTAAATATGGGCAGTTGTGCTGGAAAATTCCTGCCATCAGGAGCAAGACACGGTGGCGCAAATTTATCCACAACAGACTTAGATTGTAACGGATTACCTGATTTAATAATAGGATTTGCAGGTGAGGAAAGAGTAATTGGATTATATAACAATGGCACGGCGGCGGCAGCCGTAATAACGGAACAAGACACATCTTTTCCAGTAAACACGACTCCAATTCGAAATCCAATATTTCCTTATGTGAGTACCATTAAAATTAACGGCGATACCATTGATGATTTCTTAATAGCGCCTATGGATGGTATTAGTAGCGCTAACCATAAACAAGTACAGTATTACGAATCTTTACCTGATACAGGTTGCAAAATAAAGCATGTACCTGCTAAAGATTTTATGTCTGCGCAACATATAGATTTAGGTGAACAATCTCGATTTGTTCTGATTGATATAAACGGTGATAGTTTATTAGACATTTTAGGCTCAAGTTTAAACTTAAATAATGGCGACACTATCTGGAATTCAATTTTCTACTGGAAAAACAATGGGACAAAAAACCAACCTTTATTTGAGTTGATTTCGGAAAACTTCCTATCCCTGCCTTTCAATAATAATTACGACATAAACATTCAACCCATCGACTTCGATGCTGATGGGGCCATGGACATTGTATTAACCAACGAAGATGGAAGATTGAAATGGCTAAAGAACATCTCTTTGCCTGGAGATTCGTGCCGTTTTGTTGTTACCCCTTCCACATTAGATTCATTAAAAATTGTCTCCTTTCCAAAGGTTACCTTTTTTGATTTTAATCGCGATTCATTACCCGATCTTTTAACGGGTTCTTATGAGACAAAGCTGAACTATTATGAAAATGTCGGATCTAAAGGAAGCCCAGAATTCAATAAGAGGATTACTAAAAAAGATTTTGCTGGAATAAAACTGTCTGATGAATTTGGAAATGGGTACTTGCAACCAGCGGTTATTGTATCTGATTCTAATGGCATTAACTCTGATACACTTGATCAAAAAACCTATCTATATATTGGTACCGCTGGTGGTTGGCTGTATCAATTTACTAATGATAGTTCAGATGCTTTTGACGACTACAAACTTCGAGATAGTTTATTTCTTTACAACAGACATATAGCCCCATATCCCGGCGACTTGAACAGTGATGGCAAGCCAGATATGATATTTGGTATGAATACTGGAGGTGCTTCTTTATTGATGAAAGACATTGGGTTTATTGTTCCAAAACCAAAGGATAAAGATAAAGATCCTGTGATCGTTGACACAACATCAATTCAAGCGTTAAGCATTCAGGAAAGAGTGTTTTGGAATGTTTATCCAAACCCTGCAAATCATAAAATCACGATTGAATCAGTGGATAAATCAGAAATGATAAACACTCACTTTACTGTTCAGAATATAAATGGCCAGACTGTTCTAGAAATTCAAAATTTAAACCCAATAAATAAAATTGATATTACTAATTTGTCAAATGGAGTTTACTTTTTACAAATAAGAAATACCACTCAAAATCAATTGATTAGACTAATTAAGTACTAAATACCTAATTTTTTTCGTATTGCTTTTGGGATAGCGTCTTTATGAACCATAATCGCAATAGTTTTTAGCTTGAAGTAGGATTCAGAAGTATAAAGAAAACCACCACAACTATTTTTAGTTGTTCCCCAACTGTTCTTGGTATAATAAAAATTATTACCATTCTGGTCTTTGCATTTTCCAGTAATGTGCATGAGGTGATCATCAGTCGTTTCAAAGTTTTCAAACAATATTTGACGCATTTCTGATGTCACTTCAGCTTCCTTTATAGTTGAATTAAAAATAGTGTCTCGCTGCACCTTTGACATTTGACCCCAAGGCGCAGTTGGCGCAATTGCTAATCCATTTTTAAAAGAAAAGCCATTATCACTTACATCTGCATCCCACGCAACTGTATAGCCCTTATTCAATGCATTATTCAATACACTCAACAAGTCTTGCAATGGTAAATTGTAATAACCAGACATTGTCCAGTTATCAGGAATAAATAGAATGTTCTTTTTATAATCCTCTAAATGAGTAAAAGAGGTTAGTTCTATGTAATCATCTAAGTTTAATCCAGTTGACTTTAACATTTCCATTCCTTTTTTATCAGTATCCTCATTAACCTCACCGAGGTAACTATTGAGCGTTGAATTGTAAGCTGGCCACCAACTTTCAGAAAGCGTTTTATTTGGTCTTTTAACTGCAACAGAAACCATTGATTTTGTAATGGCATCCAATTCAGCATGCACGGGCAAACCATAGGAAACTGGTTTCCCATTGTAATCTGCTTCACTCATAAATCCGTGCAATTTTGCAACTTCAATAATATCGTGAAACTGTCCCCCAGGGCCAAATTGAAATTTTCCTTGCATTCTTAGATAGCGCTGAGCTTTCATTTCGTATGCATGGCGAACTATGTACATTTCTGAAAGATTAATAGCAGGCATACCGATTCTTATCATCTCTGATTCAAAAAAACTAAGTCCTCCAAAACTCCAACAAGTTCCTGATTTAAATTGATTGGAAACTGGCAATGCCTCAAGCTTGGTGCAATTAGTAAACTCATAACCACCTACTTTATCTGTTTTAACTTCTTGGGCAGATAAAAATTGCATTGTTAAAAGCGTACCTAAAATTAATCCTAAATTTTTCATATTTCTTTCTATTTAATTTCTTCCAATCTTAGCGTCTCTATTTAAGAGCCAACGTGTGGGTAACCAAGAACACACAAAACCAATAATTACAACCAGAAGCACAACGGATATAATATCTGAAACCTGTATTTCTATTGGATAGTAAGGTGAAACACCACCTTCTTGCAGTTTGAGTAATCCCACATTTTGCTGTAAAATACAAAGAGCAAGTCCAAGCAGAATTCCGCCTCCTCCACCTATAATGGAAATAAGTAACCCTTCTATTAAAAAAGTTTTTTTCATTTGTGCACGAGTAAACCCCATTGCATTCAAAGTATATAAATCCTTTTTCTTTTCTAAAATCAAAACCGTTAGTGATCCAAGCATATTAAATGATGCTATTCCTAAGATAAAAGTGAGTATGAAAAAGGTAATCCACTTTTCAGTTTGATTGGTTTTATACAAAAGTTCATTGAGCTGATATCGCGTTTTCACAATGTAGTTCGATGGTATTTTAGATCGAATTAATTCTGCCGTTGTTTCTGCATCAACTTCTTCATCAACTCCTATTTCGTATGATGAAACTCGATTTTTTTGCTGTAACAATTTAGAAGTATACTCATAAGGCATAACAGCATATTGATAATCAAACTCTGGATTTATGCTAAAAATAGCTGACGGAAAAATAACATCGGTATTAAAAGCCTCGTGAATTTGTGTACCGACCTTTGCATCTCGTTTTGCCGCATATGTTTTTATTGGTTCAAATACATGATTTAAAAAAACATTGAGTTGATCAGCTACTCCATACCCCAGCACAATAAAGTTTACTCCATCCTCTTGTATTTTTAGTGTTCCATCATAAATCATGGAATCTAGACCACTCATGTCCAAAAACTCATCGGTAACTCCTTTCGCAGTAACAAAAAACTGAGCTTCTTTATACTTCAGTAAAATGGTTTCCTCAATGCTTGGTGAAAGGTATTTAATGCCCTCTATGACTCGAATTTTCGATTCAGGTAGGCTATCAATGTGAAACGTTTTTCCTTCTCTTAGTTCTATCCTAATATCCGGTTGAAAACTGGAGTACATCCCTCCAACTAACCTTTCTAAACCATTAAATGCAGACAACACAACGACCAGAGCCATTGCACCTATTCCAACACCCAGCATAGAAATACCAGTAATAACATTGATAATATTATGCGATTTTTTCGCGAAAAAATACCTTCTAGCTATTAAAAAAGGAAGATTCACTATTACTTTTTAAGCAATTCTTCTATTCGTTCTGTATAATCCAAACTGTCGTCTACATAAAAGGCCAGCTCTGGTATAATACGAACTTGTTTTCCAATTTTATTACCTAAAATACCTCGGATTTGAGATCCATGTTTTTTTACAATTTCAATGACCATGCTAGCATTTGTACTAGGGAAAATGCTCAAATAAACTTTAGCAAAAGATAAATCTGGACTAATACGAATAACAGTTACAGAAACCATTTCATTGATTCCCATTCCTTTAGTTTCCAATTGAAAAATTGAACTTAAGTCTCTTTTCAAAAGACTTTCAACCTTGTTTTGTCTAAATCCGCTCATGGCACAAAGTTAATGTTCTTCTTGGTGTCTTCATGGTTCAAACGGAATGGTGTTAGTTATTAAATATCAATAACTTTTGCTCGTAAAGTGTTTGATTAATTTTGCTCTCTTGAAGAATTTAATAAAAATACTAAGTCTCATAAAGAATTATAAGCGATTTGCTTATATGAACCTGTTTTTCAACTTATTAGCGGTAGTTTTTTCGCTTTTCTCAATGACCTTATTAATTCCATTCTTGGATTTAATATTTGTAAAAGGTGACGATGAGTTTAAGGCATATTATGAAAAGGGTGCTGGCAATTTTGAATTTTCTATCGAAAGTGCAATCGATATGTTCAATTATCATCTAAGCAAACTCATTATGGAAGCGCCTTCTATTCCCGATGGAAAAGCAAGTGCATTATTGTTTTTGTGTATTGTAATTGTCTTTTCCTTTTTCTTTAAAAACCTATTTGGGTATCTAGCCCTTTTTGTAATGGCCAAGGTTCGAAACGGGGTTCTGAAGGATTTACGAGAAAATACTTATAAGAAATTATTGGTTTTACCACTTTCATATTACAGTGAAGAAAAGAAGGGAGACATTATTTCTAAAATGAGTAATGATGTTGTAGAAATTGAATGGTCGGTTTTATTGGGAATAGAATTGGTGTTTCGCGAACCATTAAGCATCATATTATTTCTAAGCACCATGGTTTATATGAGCCCCAAGCTCACAATTTTCGTGTTTCTAATGCTTCCACTTACAGCCCTTGTTATTGGGCAGGTCGGAAATTCACTTAAAAAGACATCTAGCTTAGGACAGCAAATGGCAGGTGATATTATAGCTTCCATAGAAGAAACATTAGGAGGTCTAAGAATAATAAAAGCATTTAATGCTGAAGATAGTAGTATCAGAAAATTTGAGGGACTTAATCTAAAGTACTTCAATTTAATGGTGAGGATGTATCGAAAAAGAGACCTTGCTTCTCCTATGAGTGAGTTTTTGGGCGTTGGAATTTTAGTGGTTATTCTTTGGTTTGGCGGTCAAATTGTTTTGGATGGAGAAATGGATTCTTCCGTCTTTATTGCATTTATCATGCTGTTTTCCCAAATTATTTCACCAGCAAAATCCTTAGCTAAAGCTTGGTACAATGTACAAAAGGGAGCTGCTAGTGCAGATAGATTAGGAGAGTTAGTAAATGCCAAAAATGTTATTGAAGATATTCCGAAAGCTAAAATACTTATTGGGTTTGACGACGCAATTGAATACAAAAATGTAAGCTTCAAATACGATAAAGACCTTGTTCTTAGAAATGTTTCGTTCAAAATAGAAAAAGGAAAAACCATTGCATTAGTTGGTGCTAGTGGTGGTGGTAAATCTACTTTGGCCGATTTGCTGCCAAGATTTTACGATCCCATTAGTGGTTCTATAACAATTGATGGGGTTGCCATAAATATGGCAACGGTAAAAAGCGTTCGTAATTTGATGGGCATTGTAACTCAGCAATCTATTCTCTTCAATGATACCATCTATAAAAACATTGCTTTTGGAGCTGAAAATGCAACCGAAGCTGAAGTCATAGAGGCGGCTAAAATTGCCAATGCTCATGATTTTATTTCTCAATTTCCAGATGGATATCAGAGCAATATTGGTGATGGTGGTGGTAAACTATCAGGCGGGCAAAAGCAAAGACTTAGTATTGCTCGAGCTATTTTAAAAAACCCACCAATATTGATTTTAGATGAAGCTACATCTGCCTTAGATACTGAATCTGAACAACTGGTGCAAACAGCTTTAAACAACCTCATGAAAAACAGGACCTCTCTAGTAATAGCGCATCGTCTATCAACTATTCAATTGGCTGATACAATTTTAGTAATGGACAAAGGAGAAATTGCTGAACAGGGAACTCATTCTGAATTGTTGGAACTCAAGGGAATATATTTCAACCTTTGCCAACTTCAAAGCTTCGCATAACGTCTTACAAGTATAAAATCAAATTATGAAAACAAATCACTACTTAACTTTAATAGCTGTTATCCTATTTGGGGCTGTAACTCAAGCACAAATCACAATTGATAGTTCTGACATGTATGTTTCTCCAGATACTTTCAATATTGTAAAAACAACTAACGCGGGGTCTTTAGATATCAAAACTGCAGGAATGCAAACATGGGATTTTCGTTCCATGAAAGCAGACTCGGTTCAGCAGGTTTATCTTAGAAATTTGAGCAGCAGTAACCCTGTTGACAACAAGTTTAAAGATGCCGAAATGGTGCTTGAACGTCCGGGAGAAGGTAATGCCTATCTAATACTCACGAAAGATTCATTAACAGTGGATGGTATCGCTGACTTTAACTTTGATGCAAATATTAAAGCTGATGTTAATCTTGACCCAGATCTGAAATTAATGGAATTTCCTATTAATTACCAAAACACATTCAATACTAAAGCCGTAATCGACTCAACTATTGATACAACCATCTTAGTATTCGGAATCCCCGCTTTTAATAAACTAAGGGTTGTCGCCGAGTTGGAACAAAACACAACTTGTGATGCTTATGGTGATCTTAAAACTGTTCAAACAACATTCAACACTATTCGACTTAGAACCGTCGAGAAACAAACAGTTACCGCATTTGGACGTCAAATTACTACAGGAACTTGGACCCAAGTTCAACAAACAATTACTGTTACTAACCGATATACATGGTTGGCAAAAAACAGAGGTTATCAGGTTGCTGAAGTTACAACCGATAGTATGGATCAAAATATTTTAACTGCCCAGTTCTTGTTAGTAGATTCTCTGTACGGTTATATTAACGATGAAAAAAATCCTAATTGCTTTGGAGAGTCTAATGGTTCAGCAAGCTTTAAAACTATAATTGGATCAAAAAATTACACCTATGACTGGGGTGCTAGTGCAAATAATCAGCAAACGTCTACAGCAACAAACCTAAAAGCGGGAACTCATATTTTAACGGTTACTGATGTGAGGACAACAGAGACTTTTATTGATACTGTAGTCTTAACAAACCCGGATTCACTGCTAGCCTCAATAGTCTTTGATTCTTCTGAAACATCAGCAGGAAAAGATGGTAAAATTGAGGTCTTTGCTAGTGGAGGAACTCCTCCGTACACATATTCTTGGGATAGGTCTTCTAGCACCGGAGTATTGGCGGATGATTTAGAAGGTGGTGTGCACACAATAACAATTAAGGATGTGAAGGGGTGTGCCAAAGTATTAACTAAGGAAATCAGCACTACCGTCGGTATTGAAGCTCTTGAGCTGAACAAAGAACTTTCGATCTATCCTAACCCTTCAAATGGTTTGATAACGGTAAATGGAATCTTAGAGATTGCGAAAATTTCTATTGTTGATATTACAGGAGCAGAAGTACTTAATGCTTATTTTGCCCCAAATGAAGATTTGGATGTTTCAATTCTAAAACCTGGAATTTATTTCTTAAGAGTAAATGACAACATTAAGACCACACTAAAACTATTAGTTCAATAAGCATTAGAACAAACGCTATGAAAAGTTCTTTCATTAATTTGGAAGGACTTTTTTTTGGTAAAATTTGGTTAAAAAAAAACCTCATTCATTACGAATAAGGCTCTATTTTTTGATTTTCGATTTGGGACCTGAGGTTCCCTCTGCTTGTGCAAGCACAAACCCTATACAGAGGGAGGTCCCAACCAACCAATCTTATATATCTTAAAAGTAGTTTTCTGCTTGTAGGACCTTGAGCCCCCTCAGTAATAGGGTGTACCGAAGGGAGGTCCCAACCAACCAATCTTTGAAAACTACTGTTTTCTGCTTTGTTTAAAGAACGAGATACAAAGATAGATATTTATTTATACTAAACCTACATTTAATATTCATTTAATTTCTTTTTTTAATTCGGAACAAATAACGGGTAGCTGTTCATTCAACAATTCAAGCAACGCCGGTATCTTTTCTAAGTTAATTTGCTTTCCTGAAAACTCATTTAAATCTAAAATTGGTTGTTTTAATCCTACAGCGTGTATCACCAAAATTGAGGGCTTTATTTTATGTGCAAAAAACTTAACCTGAACCCAATCTTTTTGCTCATACGCAATATTGATTTCTTGAAGGTATTCAATATTATTTTTTACGAAAAGCTGAATCAGTTCTTTAATGAAGTCCTGATCATTGCCACTCATTTCCCTTATTTCTGCTAAATCGTACATAATTGTCCATAATTACAACAATTTAATTTCTCAATTAAATATCATTCTATAAATAATTGATTTATCTGAATCTTTTTCACTGGCATCATCTATTCGCGTTCAGCTTATCCCTTCAAGTACTTAGCACTAGCAGTGTTCGTGGATTCTTTTATGTTTTTGTCATAATCAATTGAACGCGTGGCCTCTTAATCCAGTTACTAATTCCACATCAATTTCAACTGCTCAATAGTGTACCAAAGTATTTTCTGAAACAATCAGGGCCTCCTAAATATAGGCAACGTTCATTGTAACAGTTTTTCCAAAAAAAACACATTCAAGATTGCCTAAAATACCGACCACTCATTTAACCCTATTTTCAATTTTTGGAGCTTGATTATCGGTAAATTTGCTTTTGTGAGAAACTTTTGGCTACTATCCGCTATTGCATTGTTGTTTTCCTTATTCGGAGAAGTAACTGTGGCTAATGCGACTCACAACAAAGCCGGGGAAATCACTTACCGTAAACTCAATGGGTTTACTTACGAAATAACAATTACAACTTACACTGATCCTAGATCGAGCCAAGCTGATAGATGTGAGTTGGGAATATTCTTTGGCGATGGAGACAGCGACACAATTCCTAGAATAAATAGTTCCGCTCCATGTGACCCTAATATTAGCTGCAACTGTGCAGGAGAAGTTCTTGTTCCCGGAAGTATTCAAAAAAACGTTTACCGAACCAAGCATACTTATCCAGGGCCATCAACTTATATCATAACGATGGAAGACCCCAACCGGGTTGATCAAGTAGTGAATATTCCTAAATCTGTAAGTATTCCGTTTTTTATTCGATCAACCCTTGTCATTAATCCATTGATTGGTTCTAATAACTCGCCCATACTCACCTTTCCGCCTGTAGATGACGCTTGTATTTGTAATCCTTTTTATCATAATCCTGGTGCAGTAGACCCCGATGGTGATTCTCTCGCTTATAGTCTTTCAGTGTGCTACGGATTAAATGGAGCCCCAATTCCAGGATATACTTATCCGCAAGCTCTTTGTCCAAGAAGAACCTTTGAAATTGACCCTCTTACAGGAACTTTGACTTGGGAGGGCCCTCTTATTGAAGGTGTATATAATGCGTGTATCCTTATTTCAGAATACAGGAAAGATAGCAGAGGAAATTGGCTTATGATTGGAGATGTGCTTAGGGATATGCAAATAAACGTACTGAAATGCAACAATGCGCCTCCTCAATTTAAGGAAACCGATAATATTTGCATTGAAGCTGGAATGCGAATAAATAGAGATATTGTTGCCACAGATTCAATTTTCCAAAGCGTTACTCTAACAGGAACCGGAGAACCGCTCTTTCTAAACTCATCCCCAGCTTTATTTAACCAAGCCATTGGTCAAAACGGAAAAGTAACATCTCCATTTGTATGGGAAACCACTTGTGAGCACATTCGCTCCTCAAATTACCAAATGAATTTTAAGGCGGAAGACAACGGGACCCCTGTGCGATTAGTGAACTTTATGAACTTGGGAATTAAGGTAGTAGGGCCTGCCCCAAAAAATGTGAGAAGCGCAGCCGGAAAAAACCGATTCATTATTTCTTGGGATGCATCTAGTTGCAGTAATGCTATTGGATATGATGTTTACAGAAAAATTGACTCTACAGATTGGACACCCGACAGTTGTGAAATTGGAATTCCTAGTTACTTAGATTATGAGTATATCGGAAGCACTAGTAATTGGAACTCCACAACTTATACCGATGACAACGGAGGAATAGGGCTTTTTCATGGTCAAATTTACTGCTATAGAGTCGTTGCAATTTACCCAGGGAAAACACCCGGCTATGGCTCGAATGAAACATGCAATGAATTGCCATTTGATGTACCGATAATCAATAGAAATTCGGTGGCAGAAACAGGTGTAACAAATGGCATTGATAGCATCGCATTCGCAAAGCCGCAAGACATTTCTCTACTGCAATATATTGCTCCGTATTCTTACAATGTTTATAGATCTAAGGGGATTTCATCTGCGACTGAATTAATCTTTACTTCAAATGATTTTCCGGATTTTTATGAAATTGATACTCTATTAAAGTTTGAACGGATAAACACTCAAACAACCCCACAAACCTATCTTGTTGAGCTCTTTAGCAAAGACTCATTGATAGGAACTACGCACACCGCTAGCTCTCCTTTTCTCAAAATTTCACCGGATGATAGAAAGCTTCATCTAAGTCTTGATCTTCAAGTTCCTTGGGACAATTTCTTATTTGAAATTTATCGAGAGATAGAAGGCGAATTTGTACTTATTGATACTTCAGAGTCCTCAAATTATATTGACTCGAACCTTATTAACGATAGAGAATACAGGTACAAAATGAAAACTATTGGCAGGTATAGTATAGAAGAATTACCTGATACAATTTTTAATTTTTCTCAAATTGCAGATGGCATTCCTAAAGACACCATTCCACCTTGTGTTCCTGAAAAACCTGAAATAGAAAGTGAGTGCGAGCTTTTTGTGAATGAACTCAGCTGGAACAACGTAAATAACACGTGTAATTACAAAGACGTAGTAGGATATAATGTTTATTATTCACCCGCAGTTGGTAATAATTATGATTTAATTGCATCTCTTAATAGCCAATTTGATACTGTAATTCGATTTGAGGAATTAATCTCAGTTGCTGGGTGCTATGCCATTTCTGCAATTGATAGTTTCAATAACGAATCTGGATTGAGTCCAAGAGTGTGTGTTGATAATTGCCCTATATATGAGTTACCGAATGTATTTACTCCAGGAGGAGATGGGTCAAATGATATCTTCCATCCTATTTATCCTTGGAGATATGTAAAAAACGTTGACATGGTGATTTTTAATCGGTGGGGGCAAGTTGTATTTGAAACTGATAACCCTGAGATCAACTGGAATGGAATCAATCAAACCACAAACAAAACCTGCCCTACAGGTGTCTATTTCTATGTATGTGTTGTTAATGAAATAAGGCTTGCGGGAATAATACCTAAAGAGCTTAAAGGATCAATTACACTAATGAATCAATCGGATTACAAACCCGTAAATGCAAAATAAATGTTCACAGGAATTATTGAAGATCTTGGAGTAATTAAGGCAATTTCCAAAGAAGGTACCAATATTCATTTTACAATTGAAAGTAAAGTTTCAAATGAGCTAAAAATAGATCAGAGTATTTCTCATAATGGCGTATGTCTTACCGTGGTTCAACTTCCCGAATTAAATAGTCATGTTGTAACGGCTATTGAAGAAACCTTGGTAAAAAGTAATCTAATAGTCTTAAATATAGGTGATGTGGTAAACTTAGAGCGATGTATGCAAATGAATGGTCGCCTTGACGGACATATAGTTCAAGGACACGTGGATCAAATTGGTAGCATTAAAAATATTTCGGTGAAAGATGGAAGTTGGTTTTATGACATTGAATACGATGGTTCAAAAACAGGAAACATCACGGTTGAAAAGGGGTCTATTTGTGTCAATGGGGTAAGCCTCACCGCTTTCAACTCTTCTAAGTCAGGGTTTACAGTAGCAATAATTCCTTTTACGCATGAACACACTTGCTTTAAGAGTTTTAAAATTGGATCTTCAGTAAACTTAGAATTTGATATTCTAGGTAAATACATAAAAAGTTACATGGACCAAGTAAGCCTATAAAGGAATATTCCCATGCTTTTTCTTTGGCAACGTATCAACTTTATTAGATAGCATTCTAAACGCTTTTATAAGCTTATAACGCGTGTCTTTTGGCTCAATAACTTCATCTACATAACCTCTTGCAGCAGCGTTATATGGGTTTGCGAATAATTCCGCATACTCAGCTTCTTTTTCTTTCAATTTTACCTCAGGATTTTCAGATGACTTAATCTCATTTTTAAAGATAATTTCCGCGGCTCCCTTCGCTCCCATTACAGCAATCTCTGCTGTTGGCCAAGCAAAGTTCATATCTGCACCAATGTGTTTTGAATTCATTACATCATAAGCACCACCATATGCTTTTCTCGTAATAACAGTAATACGTGGAACCGTAGCTTCACAAAATGCATATAATAGCTTTGCTCCATTTGTAATTATACCGTTCCACTCTTGATCTGTTCCAGGTAAGAACCCCGGTACATCTTCAAAAACAAGTAATGGAATATTAAAGCTATCGCAAAAACGAACAAATCGTCCAGCTTTTCTACTTGATTGAATGTCTAATACACCAGCCAAAACAGCCGGTTGATTTGCAACAATACCTATAGACTTGCCTCCCAATTTTGCGAACCCAACAACAATATTTTCAGCAAAATTTTTGTGTACTTCCATGAAACTTTCTGAGTCAATCGTTAAGTCAATTACATCTCGAATATCATAAGGTTGATTTGGATTATCAGGAATTACATTGTTTAAACCTTCTCGCTCCTCAGATGCTTTTAATTCGTAGTCGTCAGCTGGTGCTTGATCCTCACAGTTTTGTGGAAGATAAGTTAGCAATTGCTTAATATTATTAATCGCTACAATTTCATTAGCACAGCTAAAGTGGGTTACTCCAGATTTTGTAGAATGCGCATAGGCTCCTCCTAAATCTTCAGCACTCACTTCTTCATGAGTAACCGTTTTAACCACATTTGGACCCGTTACAAACATGTATGAGGTATTTTCAACCATAAACACAAAGTCCGTTAAAGCAGGCGAATAAACCGCACCTCCAGCACAGGGTCCCATGATAGCAGAAATTTGTGGTACAACACCACTGGCTCTGGTATTGCGATAAAAAATATCTGCATAACCACCTAATGAAACTACCCCTTCTTGAATTCGCGCACCTCCACTATCATTTAGGCCAATAACTGGCGCTCCATTTTTAACCGCAAGATCCATGATTTTACAAATCTTCTCTGCGTGCGCTTCTGCAAGCGAACCTCCTAAAACAGTGAAATCTTGAGAAAAGACATAAACAAGTCTACCATTTACTGTCCCATAACCTGTTACCACACCATCTCCTAAAAACTTTTGATTTTCTAGACCAAAATTAGAACTGCGATGTGTCATCAGCATTCCTATTTCCTCAAAGGAACCTTCATCCAATAAAAAATGTAGTCTTTCGCGAGCAGTTAACTTAGATTTTTTATGCTGAGACTCAATTCTTTTAGTGCCTCCACCAAGTTTTGCTTCTTCTTTTCTAGCATTAAGATCGCGAATTTTTTCTTGCATAATTAGTTTTTAAAGGATATTGAAAATTTCAAAAATAAAAAAGACCGCTCTGATAAGAGCAGTCTTTTTAATTAAAGTATTGAGTATTGAAAACTACTCCTGTTTTGCAGAATAAACAATCGTAACTGTTCCTCTATATTCATGTCTTTCTTTGTCATTGAACGTGTCGCCAATTAAGAAACGAAATGGATAAACACCAGCCTTCATTACTTCACCGCTTCTGCTATCTGTTCCATCCCACCCTTCAGAAGGATCATTTGACTTGAATAGTAATTCTCCCCATCGATTGTAAACAAACATTTGAAACTCTTCGGGGTCGATACCTTTTCCTACTGGAATAAAAACATCATTGATCCCGTCTCCATTTGGAGAGAATGCTTTTGGAATATACAAGGAAAACTCAGGTCCAATTTCTATTATGTAAACTGTATCTGTTGCACAACCATTTTCCCCCTTAACTGAAAGCTTTACAGGATATCTATCCTCATGAGTTTCAGGGAAACTTACTTTTGGATGTTGCTCATTGCTAGTTCCAAAAGACCCAAACGTCCATTCCCATTCAACAATATCCAATACCGATAGATCGCTAAACTGAACATCTGGATTTTGTGTTGTAGGCTTTTTAGGCTCCCAATCAAACAAAGGAAGTGGTGATCTCAGAACATTTACAAAAGACCCCTTGGTCAGACTATCTCTACATCCAAATTCATCACTTATAGATAAAGTAACGTTATAAGTTCCTGGTCTATTATATATAGTTGGTGCCTCAAGACAGCTATTAAATTGAATACCATTTCCAAAATCCCAAACACAATCTAAACCTTGATTCGGACTTGTATTTCTATAGATAATTTTAGCTGGATGGCATGCCTCGGTAACATCTGCAGTGAAATCAATCATTGGCAAAAGTCTTACTTCAACTCTAACAGTATTAGAAACGCTTGGTGAGCCACACAAGTCCGTTAGAATTACTGTGTAAGTAGTTGCACTATCTGGACTCGCTATAGGATTCGGTAGGTTTGGATTATTGAGTCCAATTTGAGGAAACCATTGATATACAAAACCTCTTCCATCACCTCCACTAGCCACTACTGGAAGTTCTGTGTTTTGATACAAGCAAATTTCGCGGTTTTCTGAGGTTTCAACTTTTAGAGAATCGAATAATTCTACTCTAATCTTTTTAGTCAAACTGATACAACCAGCAGTGTCTTTAGCATAAACCCAATAAGTCGAGCTCTCATCTGGGCAAACTCTCTGAACTTGCAGCGTACTTGAAATCCCTGGTGTCCAATGATACGAATACTTAGATATGTTTCCTCCTGAGCCATTTACTACCATATCTGCACATGAACTTACGCAAATTCTTGTAGAATCAAATGCTGCTGTTAACCTAACCTCTGGTGGTTCTATAGTTTTTATAGTATCGTAAGCAGCACAGTTATTTATATCACGCACACTTAGATAATATATCTCTGGCTCAAGCTTACTAAAGATATTAAATTGAGTATAAGTTCCACCTTGGTTTTTGCTATAAAAAAGAGCCTGTTTTCCACCTCTAGCAAACATTTCAATTTTCCCGTCGTTGTATTCATTACAGCTGCTATTTGTATAATCAACACTGTCTAAAACTACCTCAGGAAACTCTAATATATTTATGGTTTTAGAGTATCTACAGCTATTTACATCGGTTAATACCAATGAATCTAATCCTCCAGATAAATTAAGCGCAGAATCTTGTATGGATCCATTACCCCAGTTATAGTTATAGGGTGTTGTTCCTCCAAAAGCGACTCCATGAGCCCAAGCATCAGCATCTCCATTACAAGTGACTTCAGAATAATACAATTTTGCAAATAAAGAATCGGGCTGAGCTAAGGTAATGTCAATCGGCTTCGTAGTGCACAGATCATTAGACATTACAATTACTGAGTATTTTCCTGCTTCAAGAGTTGAGAAACTTTTAGCTGTAAGATAGTTTGCTCCGCCATCTATAGAATACGCCAATGGAGGAATACCTTCAGAAGCAAAAATATCAATCTCGCCATCTAGTTGTTTATAACAAGTTAAATTTTCGGATGTTATACTATCAATTATGGGAGCGGTATTAGTAAACGTATCAACAAACTCAGTAAAGCATTTTCCAGCATCAGTTACTCTTAGTGTGTAATAACCATTGTTTAATGTGTTGAATACACCATTAGAGTTGGCCAAATTCTTACCACCACCAGCTAACGTATAGCTATAAGGTGAAAGACCACCATTTCCAATAATTTGAAGGATCCCATTGTCTTTGCCGCAATTCGGTGGAGTCCTATTGATTGTAGGCGGAGCAAGTTTCCTAATATCAATTCTGAACGTATCTTTTATGGTACAACCACAAGTATCACTAAAGGATAAATAGAACTCGGTATTGACCTGAGCCATTACTTGTGGATTAGAAACCGTATCATTAGAAATATATGATGATGTATCGCTTGCTGTCCACTTATAAGTTCTAATACCTGAACAGGTAGTTCTTGGCTTAGCGTCAATTCCTATGGTATCTAATGGACAAAGAATCGTGTCTTTTGAAAGATCCAATGCTATTAAATCGATATGGATTTTTGTTGAAACCCCTGAACACTTCTTAAAAGTATCTTCAATAAAAGCGTAATAAGTAATTGAGTCGCCAATGGTAGCGAGAGGACTCTTAATAGTGTCATGGTTTAAGTACGTGCTCGGTGTCCATTTGTATGTAAATGCACCTGGATCCGGAGCCTGGCATACAGAAAACTGAATATTTGGTCTATTTACGTAAGAACTTAGACTAATAAATTGTGTTGCACACATTCCTGAAGAACCATAAGCTACAACACACGAGTGAAAAGAAGTCGTTGTATATCTTACTTCACTATTCACCGAGGTTCCACTATTTTCATAGCATATTTCCACAAGTAAATTTGAGCTGCCATCGTAATCATAGCCCGTATTAAAAGCATGATAATTCCACCCTTTTTGAATAGTAACAGTTTTTGGAGTAAATACCTGCACTGCACCTGTCTCAAATGCTGGCGATAAAGCACTTTTGCTGGTACACTTCAATTTTATAGAATATTTTGAATATATACTGGTACCTTTAATTTCTTCCACATAAAAACCAATACCTTGTATTATTCCGTTACTAACACCTGAAGCAGCAAGTTCTCCAGAACGATATAGAAATTGCTGTCTTGAGCTTTCTTTATCATTACCATAAGGACAAGGCCACATTGTGGTATCAACTCCACCTGTAGATGCATTCTTAGTCGTTCCGTTTCCTAGATCAAGCTTCTGAACAGCACCAATACATATTCCTTTTGTTAAACCACAAGCTGTTGGTCTGTAGCCCATTTCTAGGTCCAAAGTAGTTTTTGTTCCCTGACAAACATCTGTGTCTGAAGCCGTAGCTGTAATCTTTGATGGAAACGGTGGGGTCACATTCAGTTTCATCGAATCCGTCCTTACACACCCAGAGTCTGAAGTAACCGTTACATAATACGGTTTACTTAGAATTGGTGTCGCGTTAGGGTTTCTAACAGTATCGTAATCAACATATCCTGAAGGACTCCATTTATAATTATAAGTGGAGGTTGTTCTGTCCGGTTTTACAAAAATTGGAATCGTTGAATCGTTAAAACAGATTAACGTATCCATATGCATACTAACGTTAAAAGTATCAGCAACGACAATCTTAACCGTATCTCTTACACTACATGCTTGCGCTGCTATGCAACCTTCTTGCAAATCTGACCAGACTTCCAACAAGGTTGTTTTTGAAGGCAAAAACTTCATTGTTCTGTTAGTATCGGCTATCGTAGTATCAGACCATATATTTTGCTTTGGCCCGCTATAGTGCAATGAATCTCCGTAAACACTTTTCCATTGATATAGCTTACCTCCAGATGCATTGAGATGAACAGTATCTCCTCGACAAACTGCCGTATCTCGACCTCCATTGGTACTATTCCTTACATTTAATTCAAATACAGAGAATCCGTTACCTGGATAATCACAGAAATCGTCATTAAATACCAAATAAAATATTTTTACTGGATTTATACCAATTGATGCTCTCCAGCTCCACTTAACAACTGCTTTGGTTTTAGTAATGTAATTTATCGTCATTGTCGCACCCGTTAATACTTTATCGTAATTCGAGCTAAAAAGTAATGTGTCTGGTGTACCCGCAGCGGAGTCAATATCTACG
>Ga0075118_10000932_pt1 | contig 23473 bp, 21 predicted proteins | sample AntAceMetag02UKE_FD_69794 | JGI IMG/M metagenome (GOLD analysis project Ga0075118, IMG submission 69794) | Saline lake microbial communities from Ace Lake, Antarctica - Antarctic Ace Lake Metagenome 02UKE | ecosystem: Environmental > Aquatic > Non-marine Saline and Alkaline > Saline | place...
GAAACTCCTTCTTGATGCATTTCAGTAGGGATGCCGCGGCCATTGTCTGAAACTGTTATCGTCTCGCCAATGTGTATGGTCACTTTCACCTCATCACAATGTCCGGCTAGCGCTTCATCAATAGAATTATCTACCAGCTCGAAAACCATATGGTGGAGACCTGTGCCATCATCGGTATCTCCAATATACATTCCTGGCCTTTTTCTTACCGCATCGAGGCCTTTAAGGACTTTTATACTGTCAGAATTGTATTCAGATAGGTTTTCTTCAGTCATTTCTTACTCCGTTAGTGCACGCTTTTATTATGCGTGAGCACAAATGATTCTTATCTATGGATATCGGGTAGATCCGTTGTTAAATCAAGTCTTTATTATACCACGTTCCACGTGGAACGTAGTTGGCGAAGCCGTATCTGGCAGACAAGTCTCAATATCAGCTCGCTCAACAGCTGTGAGAAACACCTGGCCCTGCATTGCGTGCAAGAGCTGTAGAACCGCCGAGCGGTTAATAGGGTCAAGCTCAGCAGCTAGATCGTCAACTAGAAACGAACACCGCCGACTCGAAAGGGTGTTAAGGAGCTGGCCCTGAGCGATCTTCATAGCGATCACTAACACTTTTAATTGGCCACGAGACAATACATCGATCGCTTTGTCTTTTCCGAACTTGAGTAGAATTTCTGCTCGATGTGGCCCAGCTTGAGTGGCACCATATTTGAAGTCAAGCTTTTGGTTTTCTAACAAAACCTCTTCTAAATGCTTACTTTCGTCCCAACCTCTCACATAAGAAAAAGAGAGCTTCTCCGCTAAAGCCGGGGCCAGTGACGAGTAGATATTTGTAAATAACGGAGCGAAACGAGAAATGTATTTTTTACGGGATGTATCGACGAAATCCGAACACAGGGCGAAGTGTAAATCCCAAGCAGACATTTGCTCAGAATCAAAAGTACGCCCCCGCAACAAGAGATTACGCTGCACTATGCACCTTTTAACATCTCTCCAGTTCGACAGGAAACCAGGTTCCACGTGGAACACTCCCCAATCAAGAAATGCTCTTCTTACTTGCGGGCCACCGTCAGCTAACTGGAAAGTGTTTGAATCCAAAACCAGCAAAGGTAAAAGCAGGGCAACTGATTCCCAGTTTTTGACGCGGTCACCGTCAAGCTTTAGCTGCGGGGGTTCCTTAAATAACTTAGAGAAGCCAAATTTGTGGCCACTCGCTAACTCCGCAAAAACCAATGTTTTGTCCGAACCATGCTGCACCAACAAGTCTAGCTTGCCACTGCGAAACGACTTGCCTGATGCAAGCGCGTGAATCGCTTCCAGAATACTCGTTTTACCGCTACCATTGCTCCCGAACAGCAGGTTGAAACCTGTCGCTGGGCCAATCGACACATCGGCGATATTCCTGACAGCCCTAACATGTAGCTTGCTAATGGCCGTCATTTGATGAGTCTATCCACACAAATCCTAAATTAGAGGCGCATCGGCATAACAACATAAACGGCGTCGCTGCCGGATTCCGCTTCAATGAGCGCACTGCTATTGGGGTCTGAGAGGGTAATCTTGGCATTAGAACAAGAGATCGTCGATAGCACATCTATTAGGTAGCTAACGTTAAATCCTATTTCCAGAGACTCCCCATCATAATTCAAGCCTATTACTTCTTCAGCTTCCTCTTGCTCTGGATTATTGGCCAGAATCTTAAGCTCACCGTTAGAAAGGATCACGCGCACCCCTCGATATTTTTCATTCGACAAAATAGACGCCCGCGTAAACGCGTGCTTAAGCTCTTGGCAATTACCAATAAGAACCTTGTTGCCACCTTTAGGCAGCACACGGTTATAGTCGGGAAATTTGCCATCGACCAGCTTCGAGGTGAAAGTAGTCTCCGTAACCTTTGCCCTTATATGGTTCTGGCCGAAGGTGAGCGTAATCTCTCCCTCATCACCCAATAACCGACCGAGCTCAATAATCCCTTTTCTAGGAACAATTAGCTGCTGAGTCGCCGCTGTTCCATCATCGATGGACATTGTCTCCATCGCCAAACGATGACCATCTGTCGCAACAACACGCAAATAGTCATTACCAACTTCGAACAGCATCCCGTTCAAATAATACCGAACATCCTGCTGCGCCATCGCAAAGCTAGTACTATCAAGCAACTCTTTAAGCCGAGTTTGCGACAGGGATACCGAAAACGTATCTGGCTCCTCTTCCACACTTGGGTATTCAGTCGCCGGCAGGGTAGTTAGAGTAAACCGACTTCGGCCAGATTTGACCGTTAGTTTATCGCTGTCGGACATGCTCAGTTCAATAATTGAGTCATCTGCCAAAGATTTGCATATATCCAACAACTTGCGCGCAGGAACAGTGATCGCACCGGATTGTTTAGACTCGCCAACGGTCACTCTGCCAATCAGCTCTACCTCGAGATCAGTCCCGGTTAAGGACAATTGATCGCCCTCTAGAACCAAAAGTACATTCGACAAAACAGGCAAGGTCTGCCTGCGTTCGACAACACCACTGACCATCTGAAGCGGTTTTAAAAAAGACTCACGGGATATTGTAAAATGCATTTTTTTACTCTTATTGCATAATTAGCGACAACTAACTGGACAAAGACCGCAGGAGATTATTGTAATCTTCTTGAATGTCCATCGAGCTATGCCTAAGTTTATTGATTTGTTTACACGCGTGAAGAACCGTTGTGTGATCTCGACCACCAAACGCGTCCCCAATTTCGGGTAGACTGTGATTTGTTAGTTCCTTGGAGAGTGTCATCGCAACCTGACGCGGCCTGGCTATTGATCTATTACGGCGCTTTGACAGCATATCCGCCATCTTTATTTTGTAATACTCAGCCACGGATCTTTGTATGTTATCAATGCTTACCAACTTATCCTGGATGGCGAAAAGATCCCTTAGGGCCTCTTTTATTAGGTCTAAAGTAATCGGCTCACCTAAAAAATCCGAATGCGCTATGACGCGTTTCAACGCACCTTCTAACTCTCGAACGTTTGAGCGAAGTCTCTGAGCTACAAACAACGCGGCCTCATAGGGCAACGCAACATTACTCAACTCAGCCTTGTTCATCAAAATAGCTGCGCGAGTTTCCAGCTCAGGGGGCTCGACGGCAACAGTCAACCCCCATCCGAATCGAGATTTCAACCGCTCCTCGAGCCCGTTTATTTCTTTATGATAACGATCACTAGTTAAAATTATCTGTTGGCCCCCTTCTAACAGGGCATTGAAGGTATGGAAGAACTCCTCTTGTGAGCGCTCTTTACCCGCGAAAAACTGAATATCATCAATCAACAACGCGTCCACCGAACGATAAAAACGTTTAAACTCATTAATTGCATTAAGCTGCAGTGCGGTGACCATGGTTGCTACGAAAGTCTCCGAGTGTAAGTAAACCACTTTAGCGTTTGGCTTTTTGGCTACCAGATAGTTCCCTATGGCGTGCATCAGGTGTGTTTTTCCCAGACCGACACCCCCATATATAAAAAGCGGGTTGTAAGCGTATCCTGGGTTTTCCGCTACCTGCTGGGCCGCGGCTCTGGCTAGTTGGTTAGACTTCCCGACAACGAAATTATCGAACGTATTATCTCTATTTAAGGCCCCTCGATGCCGTAACTTGCCTTCGATAATTGTATCTACGGTTCTTGAATTAGCGCTGGATGGGTTCCTACTTCTAAGTGAAGCCGAAATAAGCTCTGCCTTACTGGCAGTAAAACCATTAGTGCTGGGTGTAATCATTTCAGAGTGCTGCTGTACCGCTTTTTGCGGCGAGGGACGCTCATGCCGCGCACTGGCCATCAGCTTAGGAGTTTCGCGGGCGGAAGGAGAGTCAACATCGAGGATGAGGTTCTTTGAACTTTCTCCATCTTGTTGAAACAGATCTGATATCCGCTCCAAAAACTTACTTTTAACCCAGTCTCTAATAAATCGGTTAGGCGCTAAAATGACAACATCGTTGTCGTTTTCTTCAACACGTAAGGGCCGAATCCAAGTATTGAATTGCTGTGTTGGTAATTCACTCTTTAGTGCATCAACACAATCTTGCCAGTTCCCTATTGCCACTATTTTAGACCCACAGCTGTTATTCAATCTTTTTGAGGACGTAGAATTCTAACGATTCACCTAAAAGTTATCCACTCCTAGAAGCAAAAACTCCCGTATTTTTCGCCCTGCATAATATCGTTTAATTTCAGATACTTATACTATATTTGCTGATAAAAACCGGTTGCATAAACTGCAGGTCTTGGCAAAAAAACAACAACCTGTTGATAATTATACTGTGGATAACTTGTGAATAACTAGGGGGTTACCCATTCCCCTTCTCAATTACCGAAGCAACCGAAAAAAGATAAGCAACAGGCGCCTTTAAATGTATTTGTTGATTGCAATAAGGCAATAAAAACACTAGAATTCGCGCTCATTTTTGCAAACCAAGTACAAATGGTTTGTTAGTACTATGAATAAATAGTCGAAAATATTGTTGAACAAATTGTCGGAAATACTGTTATGAAAAGAACATTTCAACCCAGCGTATTAAAACGAGCACGTACTCACGGATTTAGAGCACGCATGGCTACTAAGAGTGGCCGACTAGTGATTAAAAGACGCAGAGCCAAGGGCCGCGTCCGCTTGTCTGCTTAACACTCTATTTACTCTATTCCTCCTGTAAAAGAGTTCTAGCTGTGGCAGACAACGCCTTCTCACAATCGTGCCGGCTTCTTACTGCTTCAGACTACAAAAACGTATTTGATAAGTCACAGTTGAAAGTATCAAGTCGATATTTTCTTGTGCTCGCAACAACCAATAGTTTGCCGACTCCTAGGGTAGGGTTAGTCATCGCTAAAAAAAGTGTTGGCAAAGCGGTTCACAGAAACCGAATAAAACGATTAATACGGCAATCTTTCAGAACCCAGAAATCCACGTTGAATAATCTTGATTTAGTTGTGCTAGCACGAAAAGATGCTGATAAACTTGAGAATCAAGCGATTGTAGACCAGCTCAGCCAGCTTTGGCAGGACCTAGCTAAGAAGCTAGCTCGTGTGTCATCTACCGCTAAACACTAATCAACGATCTACTGATGCTTAAAGCCTTACTAATAAGACTTATCTCGCTATATCAGGTGACTCTGAGCCTTCTTATTGGCCGACAGTGCCGCTTCTATCCAAGCTGCTCCCAGTATACGAAGGAAGCAATCGAGGTTCACGGGCCTCTAAGAGGCAGCTACCTTGGTGTCCGCAGGATTTGTAGCTGCCACCCATGGCATGAAGGCGGCGTTGACCTCGTTCCTGCTCCGAAAATCAATCTAGATAACTAAGTAATCAGCCAATATGGATTTACCTAAATTTGCTCTATACACCGCACTAGCTGTCGTCACCTATTTAATGCTTCTGGCTTGGCAGGATGACTACCCTCCTACAGTAGGAAGTAATAACGGTTCAACGCCGATAGCCGAATTTTCCGCTTCCGGTGTTAGCGATGTTGCATCTGGTGGTATTCCCCGCGATCTATCCACCGACCTACCATCAGATTTGCCTAGCGCGGCACCGGCTGCTAATGAACAAGCTCTAAACACCAACACGACCCTTCCGAGCACCGCTGTTTCCAACTCAGCAACTCGCGACCAACTAATAAACGTAACGACTGATACCTTCAACATCACAATTGACCCTGTCGGCGGCGATATCGTTTATCTAGCTCTGCCGAAATTTCTGAAACAATTAGAAGTAGCCGGCGACCCTTTTGTTATTCTTGAACGAACCGCAGGTCGAGAATACGTTGCTCAAAGTGGACTAATTGGAACCAACGGCGTTGATTCAAACGGCCGCGCAAAGTATCAGGTAAACAGCAATTCATTTGAAATGACAGAACTGCAAAATACTCTGAACGTCGATTTATTCTTAACAACAGAAGAAGGGGTGGAGGTAACAAAACGCTTCACTTTTACTAGAAACAGCTACCTTTTTGACATAAGTTTTATTGTTAACAACCGCTCAAGTGACTTATGGCAAGCAAATCCGTTTGGGCAAATAAAACGGGATGCGTTCGATGACCCAAGCGACGCTGGGGGTTTCGGACGAACTTACCTTGGCTTTGTTAGCACCGCTGCAGAAGAGGACCCATATATAGAATATGAATTTGACGACATAGATGACGGTAGCTCAACAGTCGATGTTACTGGTGGGTGGATGGCATTTAGTCAGCATTACTTCCTCACCGCCTGGATTCCAGATCCAGCTACTCTCAATAGATTTAGTACGCGAAAAAACAATGTCAATCAATACTACGGCGAGTTTACCGCGGCAGCATTTAATGTCGAACCAGGTTCAACTTCAACTGCTAATATGCAGTATTACGCCGGCCCAAAAGATCAATATGTACTTGCAGAGATATCAGAAAATCTCGATCTAACTATCGACTATAGCTTCTTATGGTTTCTTGCCGCTCCAATCTATTGGCTGCTGCGTCAAATTGAATCGGTGATTGGTAACTACGGCTTCTCAATAATACTCCTTACGGTCGTTGTTAAATCATTGTTCTATAAACTATCAGAGACTCAGTACAAATCTATGGCAGGCATGCGTCGTTTAATGCCCAAAGTACAGCAACTGAAAGAGGCTTATGGCGACGATAAGATGAAATTGCAACAAGCGTCTATGGAGCTTTATAAGAAAGAAAAAATAAATCCTTTCGGCGGTTGCCTGCCAATGTTAGTACAAATGCCGGTATTCATAGCTCTATATTGGGTGCTTCTTGAAAGCGTAGAGTTGAGACATGCTCCGTTTATTTTTTGGCTGAATGATTTATCTGTACGCGACCCGTTCTTCATTCTTCCCTTAATGATGGGCGCAACAATGTATTTACAAACTACTTTGAGCCCTGCACCAGCTGATCCTATGCAAGCCCAGGTTATGAAATTAATGCCGATTATGATGACAGTGTTGTTTCTTTGGTTTCCTGCCGGACTGGTCCTTTATTGGTTCACCAACGGCGCTCTAGGTATTCTGCAGCAGTGGTACATCACTAAAAAGATCGAGGCTGCCTATGAAGCTAAGAAAGGCTCATAGTTTAAACCAGGTAAGCACCGCTGATAAAAAAGATGAAGTGACCTGCTTGAATGATCTAACTTTAGCGACAAACGGCTACTAGCTAGCAAATGTCATTTCTCGACAGCGATACAATCTGCGCGATCGCAACGCCACCGGGTCAAGGGGGAATAGGCATCGTTCGCCTATCTGGACCTGCCTGTCTGGACATAGCCAAATCCATCCTCGGCTTTGTGCCCACACCAAGACATGCCCATTATAGTCCTTTCCTAAACGCCTCCGGCGCACCGATAGAACAAGGTATTGCTCTTTATTTTTCTTCCCCAAATTCGTTTACCGGCGAAGATATATTAGAGCTGCAAGGTCACGGCGGTAGTCAGATTATTCAAGAAGTTTTGAAATCGACTTTAGCGGCTGGGGCCCGCTTAGCTAGACCCGGAGAGTTCTCAGAACGTGCGTTTCTAAATGGGAAAATTGACTTACTACAGGCTGAAGCAATCGCTGATTTAATCGAAGCGAGCTCTGAACAAGCCGCAAAATCTGCTATGAGAACGCTGCAAGGTGTTTTTTCTGCACGCATTCATGAAATCGTCGCTAACCTCATTAGTCTTCGCGTTCAAGTTGAAGCCAGCATAGATTTCTCCGATGAAGAGCTAGATTTAGAATCAGCGGCAAATATTCAGCAAGGACTAATACACACTAAAGATCAGGTAAACACTATACTAGAGGGTGCCCAACAGGGCGTTCTATTGAAGATGGGCTTGTCTATTGCTATTGCAGGTAAGCCAAATGCTGGAAAAAGCAGTTTACTAAACGCACTGGCTGAAGTCGAGCGCGCTATCGTCACTGACATACCTGGAACTACGCGAGATATTCTACAAGAACAGATTAGCATCGATGGCTTACCTTTAAATATAATCGATACGGCAGGCCTAAGAGAGAGCCTTGATATTGTTGAGCGCGAAGGCGTAAGAAGAGCGAAGGTTGCTATAAAAAGTGCAGATCAGCTTCTTCTCGTCCTTGATACAACTGAAATAGGAGACTCGCTAGAAGCCGCGACCCTTGAGGTCTTAGCTTTATTGAGCGATGAAGGTGATTTTAGTGAAATGGTAAATCACAGCTCTGTTATTTTAAATAAAATAGATTTAGCTCAAGACATTTGGACAGGCACTAACTCGATAAGTATTCAAAATGTTAGTGTTCCCGTTATCGCGGTTTCAGCCAAAAAACACCTAGGAATGGATTCTCTTCGCCAACATCTGAAAGAATGTGTCAACTACACTGCCGCGGGTGAAAATAGCTTTATCGCCCGAGAGCGTCATCTGATTTCGCTCCGAGATGCTTTAAAACACATAGAAATAGCGATAGAGAGGGTGAGTGACCACTCACACTGGGAATTGCTAGCGGAAGAGCTAAGAATCTCTCAACAGGAACTGAACAAGATAACCGGAGACTTTTCCAGCGACGACTTATTAGGGGAAATATTCTCTAACTTTTGTGTGGGCAAGTAATCACTCGAACTAAGCTGTGTATAACTTGAAAAATTATAGGAAGAAACACTTAGTAAAAAAAGTGAACTATCGGTTGTCTAAAATAGGTTGTTTTTTCTTCACAGGTAAAACACTACTTAAGTACCGATAACCCTTAGCTTGCTAAGTACTTTATACTTGTTTTAATTTATTGATTTAAAAGGTTAATAATGAGTTTTCAACAGAAATTGAATTCACTATCAGTATCTACATCTATACCCTTATCTTCATATCTATTTAATACTCTACTAGTATTATTTAAATAAACTATGTAAATCTTTTTTGTTTTCAAGCGATTATAATTCTCAGCCGTTTTAATAGTGTGACTGGTTTAACTCTATGGAATATCCAACCCGATTTGATGTGATTGTTATTGGTGGCGGACACGCTGGCACAGAAGCTGCGCTGGCCGCCGCAAGACAAGGCGTAAGTACATTGCTGATTACCCATAGCATTGAAACAATCGGTCAGATGTCCTGTAACCCAGCGATAGGTGGTATTGGCAAAAGCCATTTAGTTAAAGAGATCGATGCTTTAGGTGGAGCAATGGCTAAAGCAATTGATCGAGCCGGTATTCAATTTAGAATTCTCAATGCATCAAAAGGGCCCGCGGTTAGAGCAACACGAGCACAGGCGGACCGTGTGCTTTATAAATCGGCCATTAGAGAGTTACTCGAAGCAGAACCTAATTTAGTCTTGTTTCAGCAGGGCGTGGATGACTTAGTAATAAATAATGGCTGTGTCGAAGGCGTCATAACTCAAATGGGTATGACAATTCGAGCTAAACAAGTGGTTTTAACCACAGGAACTTTTTTAGGCGGAAAAATACACATCGGGTTGGAAAACAGCTCTGGCGGCAGAGCGGGCGATCAACCGTCTATAGCGCTTGCTCAGCGTCTGCGAGAAATGCCTTTCCGAGTAGGCAGATTGAAAACAGGTACGCCGCCGCGCATAGATGCTAGAACTGTTGATTTTAGCGTTATGCAAGAACAGCCTGGCGATACACCGCTGCCAGTTATGTCTTACTTGGGTGACGTCTCAGAGCACCCAAGGCAGGTTAACTGCTTCATCACCAAAACCAACGCCGCTTGCCATGACATTATCAGAGGAAGCCTGAATAGGTCTCCTATGTTTACAGGGGCCATAGAGGGCACCGGCCCACGCTACTGCCCATCTATTGAGGACAAAGTTGTTCGTTTTGCCGATAGAGATTCGCACCAAATATTTGTTGAACCCGAGGGGCTAAATACTAATGAGCTTTATCCCAATGGCATTTCTACAAGTTTGCCGTTTGACGTTCAAGTGCAAATGGTTAGGGAGATAAAAGGCTTTGAATCAGCCCATATAACTCGGCCAGGTTACGCCATAGAATACGACTATTTTGATCCCCGTGACCTTCAATTCTCCTTGGAGACAAAGTTTATAGAAGGGCTCTATTTTGCGGGTCAAATAAATGGCACGACCGGTTATGAAGAGGCGGCGGCGCAAGGATTATTAGCTGGACTAAACGCGGGCCTGAAAGCGAGAGATCAGGAAAGCTGGTGCCCGCGCAGAGACCAAGCATACATAGGCGTTTTAGTTGACGACTTAATTACGCTAGGTACCAATGAGCCCTACCGCATGTTTACAAGTCGCGCCGAATACCGCTTAACTCTAAGGGAGGATAACGCAGATAAGCGACTCACTGGAAAAGGCAGAGAGTTAAAATTGGTAGATGATGAACGGTGGGCCTTTTTTAATAAAAAAATGGAAGCGGTAGACGCTGAGTCAACACGCTTAACTAGTGTCTGGGTTCGACCGGGCAGTGGCAGCGCTGATGCAGTAAACGCTCTGCTAGAAACGCCCATGGCTCGCGAGTACAACCTGGCAGATTTACTGTCTCGCCCGAGAATTACTTACAATGCGCTAGTGGAAGCCGCCGATTCTAAACCACTTTTACAACAGGGTTACTCTGAAACGATGCGAGAACAGATATCTCAGCAGGTTGAGATTCAAATTAAGTACCAGGGCTACATTGACCGCCAATATGATGAGATTGAAAGACTCAAACGACAAGAAAACACGAAGCTACCGGCGGATCTGGACTATAACTCTATGCAAGGGCTGTCAAACGAGCTTAAACAGAAACTCTCTGAAAGATGTCCTGAAAATATAGGACGCGCTTCACGTATTCCTGGTATAACCCCCGCGGCAATTTCCCTGTTGCTAATATATTTGAAGAAATATCAATCAGTTCAACGCAAAGCGAGTTAGCAATTTACGTGTCAAATTCAGCTGTCATAAAAGAACTAAGAGAGGGTGCAGGCGCGCTTGGCTTGTCATTCGCTGACCATGTATTTGCCGCTTTAGACGTTTATCTGCAACTATTAATAAAATGGAATAGCAGTTTTAACCTATCCGGCATCTCAGACCCAGGGGAGATGGTTTCTAGGCATTTGTTAGACAGCTTAGCAATATCTCCTTATATTACCGGTAACCTCATAGCAGACATCGGCACTGGCGCGGGCCTGCCTGGGATACCTCTTGCGATAGCGAACCCAGACAAGCACTTCATATTGATAGACAGTAATGGCAAAAAGACCCGCTTTCTATTTCAGGTAAAGCTTGCATTAAAACTCAGCAATATTACGATCGAAAATTCTCGAATAGAGCACTATCAAAGTAATCAGCAAATTGATATTGTCATGAGCAGAGCGTTCTCGTCTCTCAGTGATATGGCTGCTAAATCGGCTCATTTACTCGCGCAGGATGGTTTTTTATTGGCAATGAAAGGCCGATATCCAGAACAAGAAATAGACGAATTAATAGATGGTTTTGTGGTTGCTAAAGTCTCAAAACTAGAAATACCTGGCGAGGATGGTGAGCGACACTTAATCGAAATAAGGCGTGCTACTTAGCACTGAATAAGGCTGAGCACTAACCTGTCTATACTGGTAAATTCATACCAGATATTAGACACCAGAGATGATTTCATCTCATTAAAGAGGTTTGAAAAAAAACGTGGGTAAAGTATTAGCCATAGCCAATCAAAAAGGCGGCGTCGGTAAAACCACGACATCGGTAAACCTTGCAGCATCATTGAAAGTGACTCGGAAAAAGGTGTTACTTGTTGATTTAGATCCGCAGGGTAACGCGACAATGGGCAGCGGCGTAGACAAGTCTACACTTGAATACACTGTATGTGATCTGCTCACCGATACCGCTGTAATAGCTGACGTTCTTCAGACTCTAGATGAGGCAGATTACGATATTCTTCCATCAAACGGAGATCTTGTCGCCGCTGAAATTGAGCTAATGGGGGTTGAAAATAGAGAATTTAAACTTCGCACAGTAATAGACTCTGTGCGCGACAAGTACGATTTTATTGTGATTGACTGTCCGCCATCTTTGAATATGCTAACGATTAACGCGTTGGTTGCCGCAGACGGTGTTGTTATTCCAATGCAGTGTGAATACTACGCACTAGAAGGATTGTCTGCGCTTATGGATACTATTGGGGCGATTAAAGACCGTCTCAATCCAGACTTAAAAATTGAAGGCATACTGCGCACGATGTATGACCCGCGTAACAAGCTGACCACCGAGGTAAATGGCCAACTTTTTAGCCACTTCGGCGATGCGGTTTACAGAACTGTCGTACCTAGAAATATTCGATTAGCCGAAGCCCCAAGCTACGGAAAGCCGGTGATTAAATACGATAGAAAGTCCCGAGGTGCTATTGCATATCTGGCTTTAGCGGGCGAAATGCTGCGTCGTCATGACGAAGCTGCTGCAGCTTTGCCAAGTTAGGCAGATAACACTAGTTAGCTGGCAGGTGGGTTACAAAGCGGTAGGCTAGATGGTCAGCACCCACCCTATTAACCCTATTAGACACAAGCGTTAGGTTTGTCACTAACTATCGGAATAGCAATGACTGAGAAGAGAAAGCTCGGCAGAGGATTAGATGCACTTTTGTCATCTAATAGTACCGAGACCATGGCGAGCCTGTTAGGCAAGCCCAGAGATAGGTCAGTCCTAGAGTCGCCACGTCCAGAGCAAAAGGAAAGCGAGCTCAAACATGTCCCAATTGAACTAATTCAGCGCGGTAAATATCAGCCTCGCACTGATATGCATGAAGAAGCCCTTGTCGAGTTGGCAAACTCGATAAAGAAGCAAGGCATCATGCAACCTATCGTTATTCGTCCAATTTCTGCTGATAGATATGAAATTATAGCCGGTGAGCGACGCTGGAGAGCCTGTCAAATCGCGGGCTTGGACACCATTCCGGCACTGATTAAGCCGGTTGGAGATGAAGCGGCAATTGCGATGTCGCTTATTGAGAATATTCAACGGGAAAACCTTAATCCTATTGAGGAAGCGATGGCGCTTAAGCGCCTGCAAGATGAGTTTGAATTAACCCAACAAGAAGTTGCTGATGCTGTGGGCAAGTCTAGAGCAACAGTGACCAACCTTATCAGGCTTATAGGGCTATCTATTGATGTTCGTAAGATGCTCGAACACGGTGATCTTGAGATGGGCCACGCTAGAGCTCTTTTATCTCTCGATGATACTCGGCAGTCTGAAGCGGCTAAATCCGTGGTGGGTCGTGGCCTTTCTGTCAGGCAAACAGAAGCCCTCGTCAGACGATTAATGGCCGGGCCTCAGGATGAGAGTAACCCTACTGTTATGGATCCTGATATTAAAAACCTCGAAGAAAGCCTAGAAGAAAAGCTTGGCGCAAAGGTTCTTATTCAGCATACAGCCAAGGGTAAAGGTAAATTGATACTCAAATATAACAGCCTTGATGAGCTTGATGGCATCCTCTCTCATATAAATTGACTCTAAACGTAGTTGATAAGGGGCTCTAAAGCCCCTATAATGCGCGTGGTTTGGACAACCGCTGGTCAGCTAAAGCGGCCCAAATTGGTGTAATAGTGCTGTACGAGGTGTAGGACCGCAGCTTAATAGCTCAGGTTTGTGACTAATTTAAAACCCCCACCAGTATATAAAGTGATAGTTGCTCAAGCAGCAGCTAGTGTCTTGATCGCCGCGGTTTCTCTGCTATTGGTAGGGATAGTGACAGCATATTCGGGACTGCTTGGTGGAATAATTAGTACATTGTCGAACAGCTTCTTTGCATCTCAGGCTTTTCGTTATAGCGGTGCACGAAACGCTAAGAAGATTGTTCAGAGTTTTATGGCTGGAGAAATCGGCAAATTAATCATTGTTATTGGTTCATTTGCTTTAAGCTTCGGTTTGATTACGAATTTGAATGCCTATGCTCTTATTTTAGGATTTATAGTTGTTCAGTTTGTTGGCGTAATTGCCTCAGTAAGGCTAAATTACAGCCCGTCAAATAAATAAATTAGCACAAACGGACCAGAGAAATTAAATGGCAGAAGCAGCCCACGTCGCCGGAGAACACGGCGTAAACCAGACAGTGCAAGAGTATATTACTCACCACCTGTCCTATCTAACTTTTGGGAAAAACCCAGAAAGTGGACATTGGGAATTTGCAAAGACAATGGAAGAAGCCACTGAAATGGGTTTCATGTCATTCCATGTTGATTCTTTGTTTTGGTCATTTTTATTAGGCGGAGGAGCACTGTTGTTCTTCCGTTATATTGGTAAGAAAGCGACTAGCGACACACCTAACGGTATCCAAAACTTTGTTGAAATGATTTTTGAGTTTGTTGGCAATCAAGTTAACGAAAGTTTCAACCACAAAAACGCTCATATCGCCCCACTGGCGCTAACTATTTTTGTTTGGATTGTGTTGATGAATCTTATGGATCTGGTGCCAGTTGACTGGATCCCTATGATTGCCGCCTGGTTTGGTCAGGGTTTTGGTCAAGAACATATGTCTTTTAAGGTTGTGCCGACGACAGACCCAAATATTACATTGGGCATGTCGATCAGCGTGTTCATTCTGATTATTTATTACAGTATTAAGAATAAAGGTCTGGGTGGGTTTTTGGCAGAGCTAGCTTTTCACCCATTTGGTAAGTGGATGATGCCATTTAATCTGATGATTGAAATTCCTACTTTGTTGGCGAAGCCGATATCTCTTGGTCTGCGACTTTTCGGTAATTTGTACGCCGGCGAACTCTTATTTTTAGTCATTGCAGGCCTGTTGGGCGCAGTGCAACTACCAGCACACTTTATTTGGGCGGTATTCCATATTTTGGTTGTCCCCCTGCAAGCATTTGTATTCATGATGTTAACTATTGTGTATTTAAATGCAGCTCACGATTCACCAGAACACTAACACTTACTTTTAAAGAAAATTTTCTGAACTACAGAAAATCCAGGAGGAAATGATGGAAATTATATTGGCTTCTACAGTCATAGGCGTATTTTGGTTGCTTGGTATGGGCGCCCTCGGTACAGCAATTGGATTCGGTATCTTAGGCGGCAAGTTCCTAGAAGGATCTGCACGTCAGCCAGAAATGGCACCTAAGTTACAGGGCAGCATGTTCCTGGTTGCTGGACTAATCGATGCGATCACAATGATCGGTATCGGTATTGGTATGTGGTTTACATTTGCAAACCCATTCCTGAGCCAGTTGGGTTAAACCTAACCAGTTCTTAATTTGCGGGAGTCATTGCTGTGGATATAACCCTAACTCTATTTGGACAATCGTTCGCGTTTTTCGTGTTTTGGTGGTTCTGTAGCTCTAAGGTCTGGCCTTTGTTTTCCAATGTATTGGAAGAACGAAAGCAACGCATCGCTGACGGCTTAGAAGCAGCAGCACGTGCGGAGAAAGATTTAGAGCTAGCGCAGGCTCGTTCTACTGATCAAATGAAAGACGCTAAGGTTCAGGCGGCCGGTATTATCGATTTGGCTAACAAACGTGCAGCTCAAATCGTAGAAGAAGGTAAAGAGAAAGCCGTCGAAGAAGCACAGCGTATTATCATTGGCGCCAATGCAGAGATTGAACAAGAAATAAATCGGGCTAAAGAAGCTTTGCGAATGAAAGTGTCCGCAATTGCTATCGCAGGTGCCGAGAAGATTCTTGAGAGATCAATTGACCAAGCCGCTAACGAAGATTTATTAGAGAAACTAGCTTCAGAGCTATAGAAAAGTTATCAAATGGCAGAGATAAGCACATTAGCAAGACCGTACGCAAAAGCTGCTTTTCAAGTGGCTTTGCAAGACAGTTCGCTTGACGCATGGTCAAAAATGTTGGTCATGTCAGCCGCTATAACGGTAAATGAAAAAGTAGGTGCATTACTGACCGACCCTTCATTATCTTCAGAGCGATTGGCTGCAATTTTTATCGAATTATGCGGTGATGAGCTCAATGATAAAGGTAAAAACTTTATTAATTTGCTCGCTGAGAATAAGCGCCTTGTACTTTTATCAGCGATTTCTGATCAATTTGATGCCCTGAAAGCGAATCAGGAAAAAACCCTGAATGTCGAAGTGACAAGTGCTTATGAGCTCAGTTCAGAAACTTTAGACAAGTTAGCGAACAGTCTAAAAACAAGACTGCAAAGAGACGTTATTTTGAATACGAATGTTGATCAGAGCCTACTCGGCGGCGCTGTTATTCGCACGGACGATACTGTTATTGATAGTTCTGTCCGCGGAAAACTGGTCAAGTTAGCTGAATCAATGAATTCCTGATCAGGTCAGGAACAAAGGAAACAAGCATGCAACAACTGAATCCATCTGAAATCAGTGAGATTATTAAAAAGAGAATCGATAACCTCGATGTCTCTGTTCAGGCCAAAAACGAAGGCACGATCGTTAGTGTATCCGACGGTATCATCCGCATCCACGGCCTTACTGCTGTCATGTATGGCGAAATGATCGAGTTCGAAGGTGGCCTTTATGGCATGGCCTTGAACTTAGAGCGAGATTCAGTCGGCGCCATCGTTTTGGGTGATTATTTAACGCTAAAAGAAGGTCAGTCTTGCAAATGTACTGGTCGGATTTTGGAAGTGCCTATTGGACCAGAGTTGGAAGGCCGTGTGGTAGACGCGCTTGGTAGACCAATTGATGGCAAGGGACCAGTTAATACTAAACTGACAGATGCTGTTGAGAAAATAGCCCCTGGAGTTATTGCAAGGCAGTCGGTTTCAGAACCAGTACAAACAGGCTTGAAGTCTATTGATGCAATGGTTCCTGTTGGCCGTGGCCAGCGTGAATTAATTATTGGCGATCGCGAGGTCGGAAAAACGGCGGTTGCGCTTGATACAATTATTAATCAGAAAGGTAAAAATGTTAAATGTATTTATGTTGCCATAGGCCAAAAAGCCTCATCAGTTTCTAACGTTGTTAAGAAGTTAGAAGAAAATGGCGCCATGGAGTACACCATTGTTGTGGTTGCGAGTGCATCCGATGCTGCATCTATGCAATATATCGCACCCTACTCAGGATGCACAATGGGCGAGTATTACCGTGACCGCGGTGAAGACGCGCTAATAATTTACGATGACTTAACTAAGCAGGCAATTGCATATCGTCAAATTTCCTTGCTGCTCAGAAGACCTCCAGGTCGTGAGGCTTATCCAGGTGATGTGTTTTATTTACACTCTCGTCTTTTAGAGCGCGCATCGAGAGTGAATATTGATTACGTTGAAAAGTTTACCAACGGCGAAGTTAAAGGCAAAACTGGCTCATTGACCGCGTTGCCAATTATTGAAACCCAAGCTGGTGACGTTTCAGCGTTTGTACCAACCAATGTAATATCAATTACTGATGGTCAGATATTCCTAGAAACAGATTTGTTTAACTCAGGAGTTCGTCCAGCGATGAACCCGGGTGTTTCTGTATCTCGTGTTGGTGGTGCAGCACAAACTAAGATTATTAAGAAACTTGGCGGTGGTATTCGTATTGCTTTAGCTCAATATCGCGAACTAGCAGCCTTTGCCGCGTTTGCGTCTGACCTAGACGATGCAACTCGAGCTCAATTGGAGCACGGTCAGCGAGTTACTGAACTAATGAAGCAAAAGCAATATTCGCCACTTTCAGTAGCTGAAATGGCTATTTCTATTTTTGCTGCCAACAATAAGTATTTGGAAGATATTGAACTCGATAAAATCCTAGACTTTGAAGCGTCACTACTTTCATACATGAACAGCGAGCACACTGAGTTGCTAGCTGAGATTAATGAAAAGGGTGATTATAACGATGACATCGCGGCTCAGTTTAAAGCGGCCTTGGATAAGTTTAAGTCAACCCAAACTTGGTAAAGTAAGTACACACTTAACCAAAAATGCTTGTATAGCGTGAGGTTTCACAAAAATGGCTGGTGGCAAAGAAATACGCACTAAGATCTCGAGTATTAAAAACACTCAGAAGATTACCAAGGCTATGGAAATGGTCTCGGCAAGTAAAATGCGTAAGGCTCAAGATCGAATGCGCCTAGGTAAGCCCTATGCCCATAGAATTCGTTCTGTTATAGGTCATATAGCAAACGCGAAACCTGAGTATCGACATACTTACTTTGATACTCGCGAAGTCAAAAAAGTCGGCTATATCGTGGTTTCTACTGACCGCGGCCTGTGCGGAGGATTAAACATCAACGCGTTTAAGGCCACTGTTGCTTCAATGAAGCAGTGGGCAGACCAGGGTGTTGATATCGAAATTTGCACAGTTGGCGGGCGAGCCGCGACGTTCTTCAATAACTATGGCGGCAAAGTAGTTGCCTCTGTTAGAGATTTGGGAGACACACCTGAAATTTCGGATGTGATTGGCTCAGTTAAGGTTTTGTTAGACAAGTATGATAACGGCGAAATCGATCAGATTAACCTCGTTAGCAATGACTTTGTTAATACAATGACTCATAAACCCATAGTTAATCAACTGGTACCTTTGCTGCCTTCAGATGATGAAGACTTGAAGCGTCACTGGGATTATCTATATGAGCCCGACGCGAAAGAACTTTTAGACGGTCTTATGCTTCGTTTTATTGAGTCGCAAGTTTACCAAGCAGTGGTAGAGAACAACGCCTGCGAGCAAGCATCCAGAATGGTCGCAATGAAGAGCGCATCAGATAACGCATCCGACTTAATTGAAGATCTAGGGCTTGTTTACAACAAAGCAAGACAAGCCGCAATTACTCAGGAGCTTTCTGAGATTTCTGGCGGCGCAGCAGCAGTCTAGAGCGTCAATTCACACAAACACATTAAGTTTAGTTAAAGACAAGCAGGATTGAGAGGAACCGGACATGAGCAGCGGTCGAATCGTACAAATTATCGGGGCGGTTATAGACGTGGAGTTTACGCGTGATAGCGTGCCAAAGATTTATGATGCCCTTATCGTTGACGGCAAGGACATTACTCTAGAGGTACAGCAGCAGCTTGGCGACGGAATCGTTCGCACAATTGCTCTTGGCAGTACTGAAGGGTTGAGTCGCGGTCTAAATGTTGAAGACACAGGTAACCCTGTTTCTGTTCCCGTTGGTGTTGAAACCCTCGGGCGTATTATGGATGTATTGGGTCGCCCGATTGACGAGCGTGGTCCAATCGGTGAAAAAGCGCGCATGCCTATTCACCGTAAAGCTCCAACCTATGAAGAGCTTGCATCAACCAACGAATTACTAGAAACAGGAATCAAAGTAATCGATTTAATTTGCCCGTTCGCTAAGGGCAGTAAAGTCGGTTTATTTGGTGGTGCCGGGGTGGGCAAGACTGTAAACATGCTTGAATTGATTAATAACATCGCAACTGAGCACAGTGGACTTTCAGTATTTGCCGGAGTTGGTGAGCGTACTCGTGAAGGTAATGACTTTTATCACGAAATGCAGGAATCCAAAGTAATTGATCTAGAAGGTGAATCTAAAGTGGCCATGGTATATGGCCAGATGAATGAGCCTCCTGGCAACAGATTACGAGTAGCACTTAGTGGGCTAACAATGGCGGAGAATTTCCGTGATGAAGGCCGTGATGTATTGTTTTTCGTAGATAACATCTATCGCTATACATTGGCAGGTACTGAGGTATCAGCACTACTTGGTCGTATGCCATCAGCGGTGGGATATCAGCCAACACTGGCTGAAGAAATGGGTGCCTTGCAAGAGCGAATTACCTCTACCAAAGACGGCTCTATTACTTCTATTCAAGCCGTATACGTACCAGCAGATGATTTGACAGACCCCTCGCCAGCAACAACATTTGCTCACTTGGATGCTAAGGTTGTACTGTCTCGTGAGATTGCCTCACTAGGCATTTATCCAGCGGTGGATCCGCTTGATTCATCATCACGTCAGCTTGATCCTCTAATTATCGGTCAAGAGCATTATGATATAGCGACTGGTGTGCAGACCGTTCTGCAGCGCTATAAAGAGTTAAAAGACATCATTGCTATTTTGGGTATGGATGAATTGTCTGATGATGATAAGCAAACCGTAAACAGAGCGCGTCGGGTTTCCCAGTTCTTGTCTCAACCATTCACCGTTGCTGAGGTTTTCACTAACTCACCGGGCAAGTACGTTTCTCTTAAAGACACAATTGCTGGCTTTAAAGGTATTCTTTCGGGGGATTACGATCATTTGCCAGAGCAAGCATTCAGCATGGTAGGTTCTATCGAAGACGCTGTAGAAAAAGCAAAAAGCCTTTAAATTAGGTTTTTCTGAAAATAAGGGAACGAGGTTATAAACCATGGCAATGACAATGCATTGCGACATAGTAAGCGCAGAGAAAAGCATCTTCTCTGGGCTTGTTGAAATGGTTATCGCAGCAGGTTCCGTAGGTGATCTGGGGATAGCTCCGGGCCACGCGCCATTACTTACTGGCTTAAAGCCGGGCATAGTTAGGCTGATTATGGCCGATGGCGAGGAAGAAGTGTTTTACGTATCCGGCGGCTATCTTGAAGTGCAGCGCGGGATCGTAACTTTGCTAACCGATACGGCTACACGTGCAGACGATGTAGACGAGGCTGCCGCTATCAAAGCCAAAGAAGATGCTGAGAACGCGATTGCCAACCAGGGCGCTGAATTTGATTATACGACGGCCGCAGTGCAACTTGCTGAAGCTGCCGCCCAGTTAAGAGCGCTACGTCAGATCAGAAAGTGATAAAATAGTCGCTTTCAAGAATAAAAAGGTGGCTTTGGCTGCCTTTTTTTTTATATTCTTAAAACCTACCCACGAATCTGGAACATATTATGGAAGTTGTCATTCTGGCTGCTGGTAAAGGTACCAGGATGAATTCCAGTACCCCAAAAGTCCTTCACACTATCGGTGGCAAGCCAATGCTAGCTCATGCTATCGAAGCTGCAATTGAACTGGATAGCAATTTAATCCATGTTGTTGTTGGCTTCGGCGCTGACAAAATAGAAAGGTACTGCGAGACCAACATGGCTGACGCCCCGTTAAATTTCGTTATACAAGCAGAACAGCTTGGTACCGGGCACGCAGTCCAGCGGGTAATTCCTTCTTTAACGAGTATTGAAGATAACAATATTGTACTGATTTTGTATGGGGACGTTCCTCTAATTCAGGCAGATACTTTAGAGCAGCTTCTTAACAAAGCCAGTGCAAACAGTGTAGCGGTGTTAACCGGGTTTACTCAAGACCCGACTGGGCTAGGTAGAATAATCCGTGACGAAGATGGTGAGCTTATTGCTATCGTTGAAGAAAAGGATGCCTGCGACGAGCAGCGTGGAATCAAAGAGTTCAATACAGGAATCATGGCTTTACCTGCCGGGAAACTATCCTCTTGGCTAGAGAAACTAGGCAACGATAACGAACAGAGTGAATATTACTTAACAGATGTGATTGAAGCGGCGGTGCGAGATGGTTGCGCTGTAAATTCTCTTGTCCTGAAAGACGAAATTGAGGCTCAAGGTGTTAACGATAAGATGCAATTAGCACTTCTCGAACGTTACTATCAAAACCGCATCGTCGGCTATATGCTCAAATCCGGGGTAACTCTGCGTGACCCAAATAGGGTTGATGTGCGCGGAGAAATAGCCTTTGGCTCTGATGTCGAAATTGATATCAACGTCATATTCGAAGGCACGGTTCGGCTTGGAAACAAGGTTAGAATTGATGCTAACGTCATAATTAAAGACTCTATCATTAGCGATGGTGTACACATTTTAGCTGGCAGCAATATTGATGGAGCTGAAATAAGTTCAGGTTGTAAAATAGGCCCGTCGGCTAGATTAAGGCCAGGTACCAAACTTGGCAAGGATGTAAAGATTGGAAATTTCGTAGAAACAAAAAATGCTAGCTTTGGTGACGGATCTAAAGCAAACCATCTCGCGTACATTGGCGATGCAATAATTGGCCGCAAGGTGAACATTGGTGCTGGTACTATTTTCTGTAATTACGATGGTGCAAATAAACATAAAAGCACGCTTGGTGATAATGTGTTCGTCGGTTCAAATAGCGTATTGATCGCCCCGGTAAATCTAGGTGACAATAGTTTTGTGGCAGCCGGCTCTGCTATTAATGTGGACGTCAATAAGGAGCAGCTGGCAGTTAGCAGGGCTAAGCAAAGAAATATAGATGGATGGGGGCGACCTAAGAAAAGATAATCTCGGTAGCCTGAATTTGACTCAGAAAATACACTAGCTGGATTGATGAAAACCGGCTCAATCTAGCGCATAAGGAAATTAAGAATGTGTGGAATAGTTGGTGCGATCGCAGAACGCGATGTGACTAAGATACTATTAGAGGGCTTACGGCGATTAGAGTATCGCGGTTATGACTCCGCTGGTCTCGCTATGCTGACCGGCGATAAGCTGCAGTTAAAAATCGTCAAAGCTGTCGGTAAAGTTGAAAAACTTATAGCAGCCACCAATACATCAAAAGTCAGCGGATCCCTCGGTATCGCTCATACTCGTTGGGCAACACACGGCAAGCCAACCCTTCATAACGCCCATCCGCACACTTCACACAATCGGATCGCCATCGTCCACAATGGAATAATTGAGAATTTTGAAGATCTTCGTGCCGTACTACAACAATCAGGTTACGAATTTAGCACTGATACAGACACTGAAACGATTGCGCACCTGATTCACCAAGCCAGAGATGAGATGGGATTAAGTTTAGTAGAGGCTGTTAAAAACATCACCAAGAAATTAAAAGGTGCCTATGGCCTTTGCGTGGTTGATGAGTCCGAGCCAGGCACTATAGTTGCTGCCCGAAGTGGAAGCCCGTTAGTAATAGGGGTAGGTATAGGAGAAAACTTTGTTGCCTCAGACACGCTGGCACTCGGCCAAGTGACAGACCGATTTATCTATCTAGAAGAAGGCGATATTGCAGAAATAAAGCTAGATAGCTTTACTATTTGGCATGGCTCGAAAAAAGTTCAGCGCGAGATTACGACTTTATCTGATCGAACCGCAGATGCAGAAAAAGGGCCTTATCAGCACTTTATGTTGAAAGAGATACATGAACAGGCACAGGTTATACAAGACACATTGGACGGCCGTATTAGTAAAGTTCATGTACTAGAAGAAGCTTTTGGTGTTAAAGCAAAATCGATATTTGATAGGGTGAAAAGTGTTCAAATCGTTGCCTGTGGTACGAGCTTTCATGCCGGTCAGGTCGCAAAATATTGGTTTGAGTCGATAGCAAAAATTCCTTGCCAAGTCGACATAGCAAGTGATTATCGTTATAGAGATATCATTGCCCAACCAGGAACTTTGTTGTTAACGATTTCTCAATCAGGAGAAACTGCCGATACGTTAGCGGCGTTACGTTATGCCAAGACACTCAGCTATGTGGCAAGCCTCGCCATCTGTAATGTTGCAACTAGTTCCTTGGTGCGAGAATCTGATTTTTGTTTGTTAACTATGGCGGGTCAAGAAATTGGGGTAGCATCTACAAAAGCGTTCACAACACAGCTCACCGTACTAATCATTCTAGCAATTGTGCTGGCGCGTCGAACCGGGCTGACTGAAGCTGATGAGAAAAAACTAGTAAAGCAGTTAGTTAAGCT
>Ga0075118_10000947_pt1 | contig 23276 bp, 19 predicted proteins | sample AntAceMetag02UKE_FD_69794 | JGI IMG/M metagenome (GOLD analysis project Ga0075118, IMG submission 69794) | Saline lake microbial communities from Ace Lake, Antarctica - Antarctic Ace Lake Metagenome 02UKE | ecosystem: Environmental > Aquatic > Non-marine Saline and Alkaline > Saline | place...
AGTAGCTACGGCATCAACTGAACGATGTACCCCATTCGTATCCGGTTTAGGTCCATCTGGATGAAACTTCATGCCCGCACCGTAACCAAAATACCAGTGGTTAGCTTCTAGGGCTTGACCAAAAGTGCTGCTTGAAAGCAACAAAAGCGATGCCCAAAACAGACATCGCTTTAATTTATCTTGAAGAAAGGACATGTTCAACTATTTAGAAACAACCATAGTTTTAGTTTCTACAGTCGTGCCGTCCACAACTATGGTGTAAGCATAGATTCCTGGTTCTAAAAAGTGACCTTCAATAACTAAGCTAGCGTTATTCTCTAAAAGAGTTCTTGTAACTCGACGCTCGCCAGACATATTATATATATGCAATTCTGCATGCGAGAATTGACCATATATTTCATAGTCAATTGTAGTAAAAGCAGAAAACGGGTTTGGGTTATTTTGAGTCAAAATGCCAGTAGGTTTCACCGAATTCAACTTCTCGTTTTTTTCAACCCCCTGGCGCTTTTTAAGTAACTCTATTTCCTTCTGTTGTGACTTAATGCCTTCTAACAAAAGCGGAATGATTTGAGCATAATCAACACCATAATATCCATTTGCACCTTTTTTTAAAGGATATGGGAATGACTCTGCAAACTCTTGAGCCATTACTCCCGCCTTTCTATCTTGTGATAGATATAACGACACTTCATTTGAATCTTTATAATTAAATGTGTATCCATGAAGGCTTTCTATTATCTTCATAGGTTCTTCTATTACTTCAATATTTTTTTTCAGTCTTCGATCGGACGTTAACATGGTTCCATTAGCCCATACGCTGCCATTTATAACTTCCAAGTCGCCAATTCCACCAAAAGAAGCTTGACAACCACCTACAACAACCACCTCATTTGAACCACTTGTGCCGCTCCCAATCACAATCGTATTCGGTGCACATGCTACTGAATTTACACCAATAGCGGTAGAGTTACTCCCTGCAGTTACTGACGCACCGCTACCTATGGCAGTAGAAAAATCGAAACCAGTTGTGATGCCTGCTCCCTGTCCAACAGCAACATTACCTTGGTTTGCAGCGCCGCTATTTACTCCGGTTCCTAAAAGCGTATTTCCATAACCTGTAGTTATATTTGACCCAGCCGAAGATCCTACACATGTATTTGCGCTGGCTAGTTGAATGCCAACTCCAGCATGAAATCCAATTAATGTGTTTTCGTTTGCAAAGGGCTGCATTGTACTAGCAGCCTGATACCCAATGATGGTATTAGCAGAACTACCTCCATTACTCGATGCTGCTTGATACCCTATAATCACACTTGAAGAGGTGGTATTGCCACCAGTAGCGTCGTACCCAGCATCTGTTCCTATCAAAATACTTTCGTATATCTGAGCTAAATTTCCGCCTGCATTGCCCCCTAGCAGTGTTGAATTCATAGAGGTTGTTAGCACGGCTCCACTTCCAAAACCTACAAATGTATTGTTATCTGCGGTAGTTAAACTATAACCGCTCTGGTAGCCAATAAACACATTATCGCTACCTGTGGTATTGTTGTATCCTGATTCAAACCCAAAAAAAGAATTCCTGTTTCCTGTAGTATTACTAAGCCCTGAAGTAGTACCATTAAAACAATTCGATGTGCCTATTGTGTTATTTACACCAGTTCTATCACCCACAAAGGTGTTTTCTGTGCCTGTTGTATTCGACAAACCACTTGAATAGCCAAGAAAAGTATTTTGAATGCCTATTGTATTTGACGAACCTGCATTATCTCCAACAAATAAATTGTTTGCTCCTAAATTACTTAATACTGGAGTACAAGCAATACGCAAAGCTGAAGTTGCTGGATTCATATTTACATCACCATTTATTTCTAAGGGTGCACACCAACCCGGAGCGGCTGTAAAGCCTATTCCAATATTTCCCGATCTATACAAACTGGTTCCTGTTCCTGTGGTTCCATTCCAGTTTTGTGCAGTTAGCATTTGCGGGGCAGTGATTATACTCATAATACTAAGTAAGAGTATTCTACCCAATGCACTGTGCCGTGCTTTGTTTGTTTGTTTGTTTGTTTGTTTGTTTGTTTGTTTGTTTGTCATAATGAATTAATTGATTATCAATGCCTAAAATTAGTTATTTTTTTTGGGTTAGTCGAGATTATTCCAGAAAAACTTTTGCAGCGCATTGAACAAAAACCAGCGTTCAAGTACTATTTTGCTTTTATTTAAGGAACTTGCAGTAGGCTGGTCCAAGGAGCCCTTGTTCGACAAAAGATAATATATTATTTGGCGTATTTGTACCAAAATAGATAACTACATAGGTATTAATGGAAAAGTTGAGTCGCATTATACTTTGCGCTTAATCTCAATCACATCCAATTCCTTAATCTGGGTGCCGTCAATAGTAAAACGCAGCATCGTTTTTACTTGATGAAATCCATGATTTCCGATGGCTCCTGGATTCATATGCAATAATCCAGATCGTTTATCGGGCATTACTTTCAAAATATGAGAGTGACCGCAAATAAACAGTTTCGGTTTATGTTCCTCAATTAAGGCTCGAACTCTAGGATTGTATTTTCCCGGATAACCGGCAATGTGAGTAATAAGAACTTTAACTCCCTCGCATTCAAAAATTAAGTTCTCAGGATAACTCAATCTTATTTTATGGTCATCGATGTTTCCATAAACTGCCCGCAACGGTTTAAAGTCTTGCAGTTGTCGCATAACATCCATAGCACCTATATCTCCGGCATGCCAAATTTCATCACATTCTTTAAAATGTTTAAAAATTGCGGGATCTACAAAACTGTGAGTATCAGAGAGTAGACCAATTTTTTTCATTAAGCAATTACTTCAATAATCTCAGCACCATTGATTTCGCTGTGTGTAGCGATATGAACAACCTCCTTGTTTTGAACCAAAATAACTTGAGGAGATTGGTGCGTTACGTTCAACGTATTTGCCAACCAATCGCTAACGTCTCGGTATGCTATCAAATCCAGATACTTCAAATTTACATTGGAGGTCAATTCTGGCGCATCCGTTTCTAATCTGCGGTAAGCCATTGTGCTAATAGGACATCTGGTACTGTGTTTAAAAAACAAAACCGGATGTTCAGTAGAATTAGCAATTGCTTCCTTAGCCTGTTCAACTGAAGTTAGCTCCACCCATCCTTCGGGTAATGCAGATGATTTAGAATTTCCGAAAAGGTTACCAAACATTAAGCGTCTATTTGAATTGAAAAATTATTTGTATTTATGGACCAATCGTACTTCAAAAATTCAATTTTAGGAAACACATCAGGTGCTACAATATTATAACGTTTCAACATTCTTTGAATCCCTTTAAACCCTCCAAAATCACAAAAATACCAAAGGCACAATCGTGGCACTTTCAGCACATTTTCGTTTTGTTTAAAGCAAATTGAATCCAGCAAATAGTTTTGTGTAACCAAATCTAGATCGTCGTCCAATTTCTCTTTTGAAAATACAAATATTGGAGGGCAACTATTTGCACCACAATTTAATGCGAAGTGTACCCTATAATCTGTTGAATTTACTCTGGCTAGCTTTTCAAAAGAAGAAACATTCCATTTACGGAAATATCCTAGCCCTGATTTAGATTTAGAACCACGCAATATTCCATGTTCAATTTCATCTAAAGACAGACTAATACCCTGAAAATAAGCCACCTTGGTATCGTAATTCAATTTACTCTTATTTCTAAATTCAATTAGAACAAAAGCATTGTAGAGGTTTATCCAAAAGACTTTTTTAGAAATATCTTCTTCTAATTCCTTGAGGATTTTAGCTTCACTAATCCCCAATAGCTCTGTTAAAAATGGATCTATTGAATTGCCATTTTTTGCTGCTCTTAAAAAACCTCTTGTAAAATTGATTAAATCCACTTTACAAAGGTGTTTACAAGACTCTAGAGATGAAGTATCCCTCGCGACAAATAGGTAGTTTGATTAAAGATTTTCTAGTTCTTCAACCGAAGGTAAGTCGTTGTAATGCCACTTTTTTACAACCGTACCATTCTCTAAATAGACCAAACCTGGATTTGACCGAATGACGGTTTTCAGCATAATAGCATCACCATTCCAAAAGTCAAATGCCAACTGGTGCTTGTGTCTAAGTGCATTGATTTCAGTATAACTAGAAGCCGTAAGCCCAACAAACATTACACTATTAGCTTGAGCTGCCGACGCAAGATCAGCCAATTCCTTAAGTGGTGCTTCACTTGTTTTAGAAATATCATAGGCTACTAGCACAAAGGCTTTCGGCGCGTTTAATAATTCAGGAGTTTTGTCATTTCCTTCTTCATCCATTATAAAGAAATCATGAATTGGTGGTTCATATCCATCCTTAAGCTTCACTTGGTTCGTCAAATCAGAATTCATTTCGTAGGCTTTATTCTCCCACCATTTCCCATCAATATATTCCTTATCGGTCATTTCTTTTTGTTCGCCCGATTCTATATTTACCAAGGTGTATATGTAGCCGTACTTTGGACCTTCTAATCCTAGCTCATCAGCAGATTTCATTCCTTCTGAAATACTTTTACCCTCAGCATAAGGACGATAGTCTTTTACAGGAAGATGAGAAATACACCAATATGCAAAAGCCAAAGCAATTACAAATACCCATGTTGCAGTGGGCCATTCGGATTTTTCCAAGGTCAATAATTGTCGAGCGGCTAAAAATCCGCCGTAACCAATAACAGCGAATACTATAGGAAAATACCAGCCAAAAATCCAGCTAAAGAAGGCTATAAACAATAGTGTAAGAGGAAAGAATAATTTGTCTTGATTGAATGTATTGGGCTTAATTTTTCGTTGAAAAAAGAATATTGGAAGAATAAAAACCAATAAAATCATATCCTTTGAAAAAGACTCCCACGGAGTTAAGCTTCTGCCAATACTGCCTTTCATTGCATCTCCAAAACATCCACAATCAGTTACGCAGGTTACCGATTTTACAACCTCTACTCCATTTTCTATTATAGTATAGGTTCCACTGGTATCGCAAGTAGCAGTGTAGGCTGTAAGCCAACCAAAAAACAAGGTTAAAATCAAAAGAGACCAAGTGGCCAAAGGAATTTTGGCTCCGAATAAAACAGCAAACCCCAGTACTATTTCGGCTAAGCAAGCTGCAACGGCTAAAGCTAATGCCCAAGGCTCAAGAAACGGCAGGTTCAAAGCACTTTCTGCAAAGTATTCTCCTAGTTTGTATGAGAACCCCAGAGGGTCATTCGCTTTTATAAGTCCACTAACAATGAATAATGAGCCCACAAAAAGACGAGAAAATCCTAATAAATATTTCATATCGATAAGCAATTGAACGTGTAAAATTAGCTAAGCTTTCTTACAAGAAAATATGTTTAACAAAGCTTTATGAATTCAGTTACTATTCGTAGGTAACTCCAACAAACTTTATATTCTTGGCCAAGTTAGTCTGAATAGTTCTAGAAAACTCCAATTGTTCAGCACCACTAGTATGCGTTTGACCTTGTTTGGTCGCAATATCTAAACCATCAAATACTTTTACTATATCAAGCTCAAGCTCAATAAAAGTAGTTACACCTTCCTTTACTTCAATTTCGCTTCCAGCTTGAACAATGGCTTGACGATACAAATCGCTAAAGCCGGTGTGCATAAAGAAAGCTCTATCGTAACGACCATCAGCATCGCTATCAATATTACCTTCAATACTGGTAAACTTATATTTCGTCTGCCACGTCCAATCCATATTGGTGTAAGTTGCATTCAAAGGATGCTCTGAAGGATAGTCATTTGGAGAATACTCTTCGTTCCAAATAGGATCAACTCCACAGCCTATAAAAATTCGATTGTACATTCCTGCCTTAACTTCACCTTCGATTATATGATCGTAAATAGGTCTTGTAGCACTTAAAAAAGTTGAAGTGTCGTAGTCGATTAATTCAATATCAGCTACATCGACTTTGGTAATGCTTCTGTCTCCCAGCTTTATATTGGAAACAAAATATTTAAAAAAAGTAATTTGGAAGTCGCGCTGTTGCTCGTCTTTATAATTCGTTCCAAAGTAAAATCGTTTTCCATTGACCATTGGAGTTATACTGATTTTTATCTTCTGAAGTTTATTAGTATCAGAGGGGACAATTGGAGTGTCAATAGGAATTACCACAGGTTTTTCACCGTAAATACAAATGGAATTGTAGGACGCAGTTGCGTCGTAATTAGTCGCCAATGGATCCAAGCAACCTTCTTTTGGTTTTTTACAACTTCCTAAGACTAGAAGCGATATAAATACGAGTAATCCTATTTTATGTAATTTCATTTTGCGCTTATTTCATTGTTTAACTAACAAACTATATGCTCTTTTGGTTGGCTTTTGACTAGCGATAAAGTTGCAGACTTGATTGCATTCAGGTTGTAACTCAAATCACATTTGATTAAAACTATAATTGTTTTTCTAGTTCTTGCAAATGGTGAATCGTTAAAACCTTGTCAATTTTATCAAACTCATGATCAGGGTCAAAGTGAATTACTTTCCAACCTGCCGCTAATCCTCCTTTAATATCTGCTTCTATATCATCGCCTATAATCAGGCACTCCTCCTTGTTAGCATGAGTTTGGTTTTCAGCGTATTCAAATATCTTAGGATCTGGTTTTTTGGCAGAAGCAGCTTCACTTGTAATGATCTTATCAAAATAATCCAACAGTTTTGATTCTCGGAGCTTCACATGTTGCACCTCTTCAAAGCCATTTGTAATAATATGAAGTTCATATTTATTTTTCAGAAAAGCTAAAATTTCATGCGTATGATCAAATAAACCCACTTTATTAGGACTGTGCTTAATGTAGTAGTCTCCAATTTCCTGACCTATCACATCTTCCTTAATACCAAAAAGTAACAATGCTTTTTGGAACCTTCCATATCTCAATTTTTCTTTAGAAAGCTCACCAATACGATACAAATCCCACATTTGCTCATTAATTTTTTCATACGTTTTAATGAAATCCATTGCAGTGCGTATTCCTTTTTCCAGGAGATTAAACTCAATATAAATTTCAGAAAGTGTTGCTCGGCTATTCGCTTTAAAATCCCACAATGTGCGATCTAGATCAAAAAAAACATGTTTAATATTCGTGAACAAAATCTTATTTTTAAAGGTTTTCGTTATCTTCTGTTGGCAAATTAAATCAATAGATTTGAATCCATGGTAAATCAATTTGATATCCGGTTCATGAAACGGTGTTTTCAACTTGCTGAAAAAGGCATCGGTAATGTTGCGCCTAATCCATTGGTTGGAGCCGTAATTGTGCATGATAACAAAATTATTGGTGAAGGTTACCACAAAAAATATGGAGCATCACATGCTGAACCGATTGCAATAAATAGTGTAGAGAACAAATCCTTACTTACTGATAGCACTTTATATGTAAGTCTTGAGCCTTGTAATCATTTCGGAAATACACCTCCTTGCGCTGATCTAATTCTTAAGACGAAATTTAAAAGAGTTGTAATTGCCAACACAGATCCTAATCCAAAAGTGAATGGTTCTGGAATTCAAAAATTAAAAGAAGCGGGAATTGAAATAACTACAGGAATTCTAGAGAATGAAGGAAGAGTGCTCAATCGCAGGTTCTTTAAAACTCAAATTGAAAAACGGCCTTACATTATTCTAAAGTGGGCACAAACGATTAATGGTTTTATTGATTCATTGGATAAGACTCCATTGCAAATTAGTAATGACCAAAACAAACAATTGGGGCACAACTGGCGCGCTCAGGAAGATGGAATTCTAATTGGTGCTCAGACGTTCATCAACGACTTGCCTAGTTTAAATACACGCCATTTCGAGGGAAAATCGCCTACTCCTATTCTATTGTTAACTAAGGATTTAGAATTAGATTACACAATGTGGAAAGACAAAAAACACTTCATTATTATTGCTCCAGAAAAGCCACGTATCCTACCAAAAAATGCAAAGTGGATCAAATTACAACCTTTGTTTTCTGATTCCATTTCAGAATTATTGAACTACAATATCACTTCAATTCTTGTTGAGGGTGGAAGCAAGACTCACCAGCGTTTTATAGCTAAAAACCTATGGGACGAAATGAGAATTACCGAGGGTAAGCTTTCAATTAAATCAGGTATAAAATCAGCTCAAGGGGGATTAAAAACACCTAATTTTGAGCTCTATCAAAAAGATAATATTGTGAGATATTTTTTGAATAATAGTCTGAATCAACAAGTGTGAAAAGTCTATTGATTTACTTGTTTCTTTTGTTATCCATGACGCTTCAATTAGATGGTCAGACTCCTAACGAGCAGTTTCTAGAGCAGATTGAAAAAGGTATTGATCTTTCTGCATTAGAAGAAAATCCAATTTTAGATTATGCTCAATCAGATAGTGTCATAAGATCTTTTAATCAAGAATCTGACAGTTCGTTTAAAGCCAGATTCTATAATCTGTTAGGGCAACTAAACTTTAAAAAAGGCAATTACGCGATAGCACTAGAATATTTCCTTACTGCTAAAGATTATGTTGTTACTTCACATTCGAAGAAAAAATTGGGAGCGCTAATTTTTATAAATATTGGTAATGTTTACTATCGAAATGAAGATATAGCAGGTGCCAAAAATCAATATGAAAAAGGAAGAACTCTAGCTTTAGAAACCGACCAAGTTGGATTAGCGGCAAAGGCTTCAAACAATATTGGGTTGATGTATTTAAAAGAGGGAAAAACTAAAACTGCTGAATTTTATTTCAATGAAGCACTCACACTTCGAAAAAGCCTATCAGATAATTATTTAATTGCAAATAGTTTGCAATATCTGGGCATGCTCAAATATCATGAGCAAAAAATAGACTCCGCATCCTATTACTATGCGAAAGCAATTCAACTTGGTAAAACATTAAATGATGGCCCAAAAGAGAAGCAATTATTGGTTTCACTCTCTAACAATCTATCCTTATGTTATTTAGAAATGGAAAACATTGATAAGGCATTATCTGTTGCAAATAATGTTACGGAGTTGCTGAAAGAGATTGAGGATCAGGATTTCTATTGTACTTCCATGAATCAAACCGCCAACGTTTACTTAAAATGTAAGGATTTAAAGAATGCCGAAAAATTGGCTTCTGAGATTATCCAGACAGCTGGCCTAGAAAATTATTTTGATTTGCAACAAAAAGCTTATTACTTACTTTCTAAAGTAAAGGAGCAGCAAGGAGACTTCAAAACTGCGATCATATTATCGAGAAAAAGCCAAGTACTTAAAAATAAAATACGCCATAAGTTTGCCAATAACAAACTAGCAAATGAACGTTTTGGGCAGCAATTGGTTGGAAATAAGAAGCTCCTAAATGTTGCCCAAAGAGAAGCAAAGTTAAAAACAAGAGAACTAAATACTCAAGAAATTGTATCGGAAATACTTATTCTATTAGTGGTCATAATTCTTACTGCGTTAGTCAGTTTATTTTATTCGAATCGTGAAAAACAAAAATCAAATAAACAACTTATCGTAACAAATAAATTGATTGAAAAACAAAATGAGGCCAATCGAAAACAGCAATTAGAATTAAAGCTTGCAAAATCTCAGTTAGAACTAAAAGTAAACGAATTAGAGCAACTTACAAAAAACAATAACCACCTATTAGGCATAGTTGCTCACGATTTACGTACTCCGCTAAATTCAATACTAGGGTTGTGTGAACTACTTGATTTAGAGGTTAGTGATCTTCCAGAAGAAAAAATTGAGGAGACCGTCGAATACGTAGCTTTAATGACTGAATCAGTAGGAAAAATGCTGGATATGATTAATCAAATTTTATCCAAACAAAGCTTTGAGCAAAAGGAAATAGAACTCAAAAAGAAAGAGATTAATATTTCAAAAATGTTGAATCAATTATTACTGGATCACAAAAAATGGGCTGATGGGAAAGAAATTTCAATTGAGATTAAAGGAAATATCAATCAAACTAAATTGTATTCAGATGAAATGCTCATTCTCCAAGTTTTATCCAATTTATTGAGCAATGCAATAAAGTATTCAAACCCTAAAACCGTTGTAATCATTAACGTTTCTGAACAATACGATTGGGTGCTTTTTTCAGTAAAAGATAACGGACCAGGATTCAATGAAAAAGATAAAAATGATTTGTTTCATCCCTATAGAAAGCTGACGGCTTCTCCTACTGCTGAAGAATCTAGCCATGGATTAGGATTATCAAGTGCAAAAAAAATCACAGAAGCTTTGCACGGCAAACTATGGTTAGAGAGTGAATTGAATATTGGCTCTACCTTCTTTTTTGAATTAGAAAATGGCTACAGTTGATTTGGATTCTACTAAGCGTTCTTTCAGCTTCTTCCCTCTTTATAATTTTTAAGCAATTTGACCGGTTTGATGTAGATCGTTTTACAGCTGTACTATTCAATTATCTGTTTGCTGGAGCTACGGGTTTAATATTATTTGATGTTCAAGTTACAACAGCCTTGGAATGTCAAAGTTGTTTGATATTCACGTTCAGTCTAGGGTTCATATTTGTGACGCTGTTTAATTTACTCGCTTTTGTTACTTCAGAAAATGGAGCATCAACATCTGTACTAGCCAACAAAATGGCCTTCGTTATTCCTGTCTTACTCTCGGTATTTGTATTTGGAGAAGCGCTGAATTGGCAGCTAATAATTGCTTTATTAATTGGTCTTACTGGTTTATACCTCGCAGTAAAACCAGCAGTTGAGCAACAGAATAAAAATTCTCTTTTTTGGCCATTTATTCTTTTCATCGGCAGTGGATTATTAGATTTTCTTTTAAAAATTGGTGAGCGCTATGTTCTATCAGATTGGTCTTCCTCCATGCTAACCGTCGCTATTTTTACAAGTGCATTTGTTTGGGGAGTATTCTATGGTGTCCTAAAAAAGAAAATAGTATTCACAAAAAAGAATCTTCTATGGTCTGCCATATTGGGGATACCAAACTTCTTTTCGATTTATTTTCTCTTTAAAGCACTTAGCGCATTTTCTGAGCAGTCTGTTATTCTTTTTCCGATCAATAATGTTGGAATTATTTTATGCACAACCCTGCTTGCAATTGTGATATTTAGGGAAAAACTTTCTAAGCTAAATCTAATGGGTTTATTTTTCTGTGTGCTTTCAATTGCTATTCTCGCATATAATGCTTGATTTTACTGAGTTTTTAACCATAAAACGCAATAGCGAATCCTTGTTTAAGGATAAAGGATCTAAACATTTCGGATATAGTTTTAGAATAAATTCTAAAGAAGAAGCAAAGAGTATAATAGATCGATTAAGAATCGAAAATCCCAAGTGTAACCACGTTTGTTATGCTTATCGTCTCATCGAAAACGAACAACTGCTAGAATTCAGCACTGATGATGGTGAGCCTAGCAATACTGCTGGAGCACCTATTTTAGGTCAACTAAAATCTAAGGAACTTTTTAATACGTTGGTTGCAGTCGTTCGCTACTTTGGAGGAACTAAATTGGGTGTTTCTGGTTTGATAAACGCCTATAAAACATCAGCAGCAGATGTTTTAGAACTTTCAGAACCTGTGACTTATTCTGTCACTTATCTCGTTACTATTTCTTTAGACTCGAAGGTGCTTGGTACTATATTGAGTTTTCTGTCACGCCAAGATATTTCAATTATAAACCAAACCTACTCAAACCTTCATGAGATAACCGTTCATACAAATAGTTCCGAACTGGAGAGAATAAAAACTAAATTTGAAACTGTTGTTCAAATAGAATGGGAAAAAAATTAATACTTGTACTTTGCTCCCTTATTATTCAAGTAGGTTTAATTGCTCAGTCTAATTACTCCAACTTTAAAACAACCAAAAGTCAACTCCGTAAAGTGCCTGACACTTCCCCTACTTTCCCATTCGCTTATCAACAGGGAATTGCTTATCGACTGGCTTATGAACGATCTAGCCTAACAGGAACTCACGAATTTTATCAACAATACATTAACGGCTCAAAGGTTTTAGGCAGTGGATTAAAGGTGCATTACCGACACAATGGAGAAATAATAGTGCAAACTGATAATTGTATTGCTCCAAACTTCAAAACCACTAATAACGCGCTGGAAGACTCAAATTTAGTTTTGATAAATAGCAATTCAGGACTCATATTAACGGAATTATCTGAAGTTCAATCAGAAGATTTAACTGAAAATAATGAGATTTATAGAGATGAAAGCGGTACTGTAATTTTCGAACGATCGATGAATCGCCTATTTCATGCACCAGATAGTATTGCTGCATTCCATGTCTTTTTTCCAGACCCAATTACGTCTTCAAAATCAAGCTATGGAGGAGGTTTTGTAGACAATAATGACCAAAACAATATCAGCCTGCAAAATGAAATTTATTTAAAAAGTATTGAGGCGAAATTTGAAAACGATACGTTTTGGCTAGAAAACGATTACATAAAAATGGTGCAACTTGGTTCAACAGTAAAACCAGCAGCACATTCTAAAAATGGAACTTTTTTCTACAACCGAAGTGAACTTGGATTTGAGGATGCCAATGTCTATTACCACATAACACGTTTGAGAGCTCACATGGATTCTATTGGACATTCCAAGTTAGGTAAACGTCAAATATGGTCTGATGCGCATGGTTTGGCCGGAAGTGACAATTCCTTGTATGCCTCTAATACAAATCCACCGCGGATCTTATTCGGAACCGGTGGTGTTGACGATGCAGAAGATGTGACTGTAGTTGTGCATGAATATGGCCATGCGCTTACTGACTTTGCTGCTCCTAAAAGCAATATTGGACTAGAACGTGGTGCATTAGATGAAGGTTTATGTGATTATTTGGCCACTTCTTACAAAACCCAAATCTCTAACTACAATTGGGAAAATGTATTTCCTTGGGATGGTCATAATGAATTCAACACAGGTCGACTTGCAAATTCGAAAAGAATATATGTTGAAGGTGAAGTGCTTGATCCGCACTCTAGAGGAGAGATTATTTCTAGTGCATTGATGGAAGTCTATTTTGATATTGGAAAAAATTTAACAGACCAGTTAATTTACGAGTCTTTCTACTTTTTGGACAATGGCATGACTTTACCTCAATATGGAAATATCCTGCTCACCGTTGAAGAGGAATTGTATGAAGGATTGTACAAAGAAGACCTCTGCAATGCGCTAAAAAACCATGGTTTAGTAACCAGCTGTTTTGTTAGCCTAGCAGAATCCTCAGCTGAAATTACTGATTTTAAAATAATTAATTCTGAGGGCTTCGCGAATAGCAATGGTGCATTGTCCTTTAAAAGCACTTCAAAAATAGAATCTGTAACCGTATACAACAGCTTAGGAAAAATAGTTGCCAGATATATTGCAAATGAAGGTCCTATTAAAATTCCATCTCAATCATTGTCTACCGGTTTGTATATATTGGAGGTTAAAACCCCCAATGCAATATATCGCCCTAAAGTAGTTAAGCGTTTTTAGCCGCCTTTAATCTCGCTAAAAAATCATCTGGAGCAGTTATTGGTTTTCCTGTTTTTGTATCCACAAAAACTAGCGTGGTAAATGCTGAATTTAAATGCTCACCTTTTGTATTGTATGTTTCGTAATCAAATCGAATTCTAACTGCCGGATCTTTCTCAATTCTAGTTTCAATAATAAGTTCGTCGTCATAAAAAGCTGGCTTAAAATATTTGATATTGTATTCGAGTACAGGCATCATAATTCCGCTGTCTTCTAACTCCTTGTAGCTCATACCAATTCCCTTCATTGACTCGACCCTAGCCACCTCAAAGTAGATTGCATAATTCCCATAGTAGACGTAGGACATTCTGTCGGTTTCTGCATAACGTACCCTCAGGTTTGTTTTTGTTTTGTACATTTATAAACTCTTTTTTTGTTAGAAAACTACAACTTGTTAGGCTGTGAAAATATTTGTCAAAATAACCTAAAATATCATAGTAAAATGAAAATCAGGCAGATAGCAATTTTGTGTTAAGTGAAGGTTAAGAGCAGTGTCAAATAAATTTAATAATCAAGGGTGAATTCATTTTTTTATTTACTTTTTTTAGAGAACATTTGTTTTGTAATCGAGGGAGGTGATATTGTGATCACCAAAATAGATTTTCTTCCATAGAAAAACAGCATTAGGAATAAATAATTTATAAGTATCATTAGGGGTAATTGGATGGATAAAAATGAGCACTAAAAACCATGAAGAAATTTGGAGTCGTTGTTTAGCGATTATCAAAGACAACGTTAATTTACAGAGTTACAAAACTTGGTTCGAACCGATCAAACCGTTAAGAATTAAAGACGATGTACTAACAATTCAAGTACCTAGTCAATTCTTTTACGAGTGGCTGGAAGAACACTACATTACATTACTGAAGAAGACAGTAAAAAAGGAAATAGGAACAGAAGGAAAGCTGGAGTACAGTATCATTATGGACAACAACTTCAATTCGTCCAAACCATACACTGTTAGAATACCTACTAGCAATCGAAAAGAAACTAAAAACCCTGCTGTGTCAATGCCATTGGACGTTGGTTCAGGGACGACCATCAGAAACCCATTTATTATTCCTGGGTTAAAGAAAGTTGTAGTGGATTCACAATTAAATCCAAACTATTCTTTTGACACCTACATTGAAGGAGATTCAAATCGATTGGCACGCTCTGCAGGATTTGCAGTTGCGAATAAGCCAGGTGGTACTGCTTTTAACCCACTTCTTATCTATGGTGGAACTGGTTTAGGTAAAACACACCTTTCTCACGCTATTGGTATTGAGATCAAAAAGAACCACCCTAACAAAACAGTACTTTACGTTTCCTCTGAAAAGTTTACTCAACAATTCATTGAATCGGTAAGAAACAATACTCAAAACGATTTTATGCACTTCTATCAAATGATTGACGTGCTCATTATTGACGATGTTCAGTTTCTCTCCGGAAAAGAGCGTACGCAAGATGTATTCTTCCACGTATTCAATCATTTGCACCAAAATGGTAAGCAGCTTATTCTTACTTCAGATAAGCCACCAGTAGAAATGCAAGGAATGGAGCAAAGATTGCTTTCAAGATTTAAATGGGGGCTTTCTGCCGATCTTCAGATTCCATCAACCGAAACTAGAATCGCTATTCTAGAAATGAAGATGTATCAGGAGGGTATTGAATTACCTAAAGAAGTAATTGAATACTTGGCGTACAGCATTACAACAAACGTTAGAGAACTAGAAGGAGCATTGATTTCATTAATTGCTCAGTCTTCTCTAAACAAAAAATCAATCACCTTAGATTTAGCTAAGAAAATGATTGACAAATTTGTTAAGAACACTGCACGTGAAGTGAGTATCGATTATATCCAAAAAGTAGTTTGTGATTATTTCGATTTGAATATCGAATTATTGAAAAGTAAAACAAGAAAAAGAGAAGTTGTACAAGCACGTCAAATTGCAATGTTCTTCTCTAAAAAACTTACAAAAAGTTCGTTAGCAAACATTGGCGCCCATTGTGGCGGTAAAGATCACGCAACGGTACTTCATGCTTGCAAGACAGTAAATAACTTAATGGAAACCGATAAAACGTTTAGAGGTTACATTGATGAGTTGGACAAAAAGATTGCTTTGCAATAAGTTTAGTCAACAAGATGAATTAGATTTTTTTTTTTAGTTTTTTTTTAAAGAGGGTTTTTTAACCCTCTTTTTTTTTACTCTAATTTGAACAAATAGTAGGTGTCCTTTGCGTTTAATAAACCCATATTTACTGCAATGCTTCCTAATATTTCAGGTTTACTGCTTTTAACTAACTTCGATGGCACAGCTAATTGCTTAATGGTAATTCCCAAATAATCTAGGTCGGCTTGTCGAAATATCAAATAATTTTCTTTTCCTGAATTTAACTCAATAGCACTTAAATTTTCGAGTGATTCAAGTTTTCGTGTTTCAATATTTCTCCTTGCAGAATGATACCAGTTTGCATGATTCCCCCCTTCCCAAGGTTCATAGGGGTTACCATATTGCATATGATAAATGAGTATGGGTATAGTCGGATGTCGGTTATGTAGTTCCTGCATTAATCCTGTGCTTCCTGTTCCAGCTGACAGTTGAGCCACCTGAATCATCACAATGGTATTTACCGAACACAGCAAAACTATAACTGCATAGTACCATTTAGAGCTGCCTATTTGCTTTTCTAATCTTGTAAAAAGGTCAAACAAAAGCACAGGGAACACAAATACTATGGGAAACAAAAATCGAAACTCCTTATGCCCTATCATACTATGCACTAATAGAAAGGGAATCAAAATCCATAAAAATGGAGATTTTTTAAAATGGTAAATCCAGACTGAGAAACCTAGTAAACTCAATATAGATCCTACAGGAGTTAAGTAAACCCATAACTCTTCAAAATACATATACCAAGGATCAATACCGAAGCTTGCTGCCTTACCCTCTATTAAATTTGATGAAAGATAATTCCAAGGAGAAAAAACAAATGCACCGTAAAACCAATAATCACAGATGAGCAAAACAATTAATCCAATTAGACCACCAACCGATATCAGTACTATTTTGGAAACCTTGACGCGTTCAGCAATTACCAGCCAAGCAACAAAACCAGCAACAGCTATTCCCATTTGGAATCGAAATGCAAAACTTAACCCTAACAATAAACCAACAAAAACGAGCTGTTTTTTTTCTCGATTGGAAAAATAGTGAGCCAATCCCCAAAGAAAAAATAGAGACGATAGATTCTCTGATGAAAAGCGCACTAATAGATACGGCATAAACCATAAAAAGAAAGCACTCAACGCCAATAGAATTGGAATTCCCTTGGCTTCCCTTTCCCTATTCACCCAAGCTTTTATGAACTTAATATATACCCAAATCCCAAATAATCCTGTTGAAATGCGCAAAAGCATAGCCAGTAGAAAGGGGTCATTTAATCCAAATAGATAAATAACTTTAAAGAATCCTGCTGCAATTAATGGCTGAATACTTGGCCGGATTTGCGCTTTGAATTCCCAAGGCAATTGATCAGAGCCAGTATTTCCCAAAAAATAATTGGCAAATTCTATTATCTGATAATGCTCATCAGCATGGTGATAGCCAACACTGTTGATGGCGGTAATAATAACTACAACCGTCACTAACCCTACTGTAAAAGCACCTAATTGGTTATATTTGACTAGTGCTAGAATTCTTTGAACCATCGTTCGAAAATAGGAGAATAATTAAACCCTATGTTTTTCATTTTTAAACGAAAAAAAGAGACTGTTGATTGGCTTGGTTATCAGAGAAATAACATTAATTTTGCAGCCCGAAATTAAAGTCAGAAAGCGGAATCTGACATAAAAAACACTCTCCTTCTTTCCGCAGTTGGAGATACAAATCAGAATTTATGTCTGAAGAAAATACAAAAGCTACCGAAGATAAGGTAGAAGAAAAAGCAGCTGAGACTAAAGCCACTGCCAAAACCGAAACGGCTGAAAAAAAGCCAGCAGCAAAAAAAGAACCTAAAGTAGCAAAAGAAGAAACTAAGACTGAAGAAGCTCCTGTAGCTGAAAAAGTTGAAGTTAAAGAAGTTGTTGCTGCTGAAGAAGCAAAGGCTCCTAAAGCTGAACCTAGAGTTATTGAACCTGTTGATTATACTAAAGTTAAGCCTTTAGATGAATTTGATTGGGATTCTTATGCAGACTCTGACGAGATGTATACGAAAGAAGAAAAAGCACAATTAGCAGTAGTTTATGGTGATACCCTTACCTCTATTAGCGATAATGAAGTGTTAGATGGTATTGTTTCTTCTATTACTAAAAAAGAAGTTGTAATCAACATTGGCTATAAGTCTGATGGTGTTATTACTGCTAACGAATTTAGATACAAGCAAGATTTAAAAATTGGTGATTCAGTTGAAGTTTACGTTGAAAAAACGGAAGACAAAACTGGACAATTGGTGCTTTCTCATAAAAAAGCAAGAACAACTAGAGCTTGGGAACATGTTAATAGTGCTCTTGAAACTGAAGAAGTTGTTACTGGTTTTATCAAATGCAGAACTAAAGGTGGTTTAATTGCCGATGTATTCGGTATTGAAGCATTCTTACCAGGTTCTCAGATTGATGTTAAGCCAATTAGAGATTACGATCAGTACGTTGGAAAAGAAATGGACTTTAGAGTTGTTAAAATCAACCAAGAGTTTAGAAACGTAGTTGTATCTCATAAAGCGCTTATAGAAGCTGAACTTGAAGAACAAAAAGTTGTAATCATGTCTAAACTTGAGAAAGGTCAAGTATTAGAAGGTGTGGTTAAAAATATTACTTCTTATGGAGTGTTTATTGATTTAGGTGGTGTTGACGGTTTAGTTCACATTACTGACCTATCATGGGGAAGAATCAATCACCCAGAAGAAATGTTGGAATTGGATGAAAAAATCAACGTGGTTATTTTGGATTTCGATGACGACAAGAAAAGAATTGCTCTTGGTGTGAAACAATTACAACCACATCCATGGGATTCTTTAGCTGAAACTGTAAACGTTGGTGATAAGGTGAAAGGTAAAGTTGTAGTTCTTGCAGATTACGGTGCATTTGTAGAAATTGCTCCAGGTGTAGAAGGATTGATTCACGTATCAGAAATGAGCTGGAGTCAACACTTAAGAACTGCTCAAGATTTCTTTAAAGTAGGTGACGAAGTTGAAGCAACGATCATGACATTAGATCGTGAAGAGCGCAAAATGTCATTATCTACACGTCAATTGACTCAAGATCCATGGGAAGGTATCGAATCTAAATTCCCTGTAGACAGCAAAGTTCAAGGTAAGGTTACTAACCTATCTAACTTTGGTGTATTCGTAGAGTTAGAAGAAGGCGTTGATGGATTAGTTCATATCTCTGACCTTTCTTGGTCTAAGAAAGTGAATCACCCATCTGAATTTTGTAAAGCTGGTGAGCAAATCGAAGCTATTGTTTTAGAAATAGATAAGGACAACAGAAGATTAAGCTTAGGTCACAAACAATTGGAAGAAAACCCATGGGAAGTATTCCAAAGTGTATTTACTGAAGGATCAATTCACCAAGGAACATTATTGTCATTGACTGACAAAGGTGGTTTAGTTGGATTACCATACGGTGTTGAAGGGTTTGCTCCTGGACGTCACTTGGTAAAAGAAGATGGTTCTAAAGTAAAGGTTGAAGATCAAATTGACTTTGTAGTTCTTGAATTTAGTAAAGACGCTAAGAAAATTATTGTTTCTCACTCTAGAATTCACGAAAGTGCAGCTGAAGGTGTTAAAGCGGTAGAAACTGGCGAAAGAAAAGCTCGTGGAACTGCAACTAGAAAAGCAGTTAAAAAATTGTCTGACAACGTAGAGAAATCTACTCTTGGCGATTTGGATGCTTTAAGTGCATTAAAAGCAAGTATGGAAAAAGCTGAAAAGAAGAAGTAAGTAACTTCACTTTCTCAAAATAGTAAAAGCCCTGTTGATTTAGTTCAATGGGGCTTTTTTTGTTCAAATAAATCTGTGTCTTTAGTTGTAAAACTTTCTTTAAATTAGCTGTTCTTATGAAAACAACCATTAACCTCCTAAACGGAAATTATCGCAACAGACGTGCTTTTCTGCTTCATTTTCAATACAATACTGAATTTATAGCTATTTGTAAGCGTTTGAATTGATTTACATTATATTCAAAAATTACTCGGAAATCAAAGCAGCAGAACAATAGAAATTTATACCCATGTTAATATCGCGAAATGGGAAAAGCATACCGTCATTATTAGGTTTTTTAAATTTAAATGAAAACTAAATCAACAACAAAGTTTGTCTTAGCGCATCAAATCGGGTGTTATACACAAGAAAGGTTGTCATATATATAAATTACTAGCAAATAGAAGAAAATGAAAAATACAATTACCATTATTTTATTTCTGTTTTTCATAAACAATTGTTTTTCTCAATCTGAAGATTCTATAGTGCATCAATCTGAAAATATTTTACTAACTCAGAACCTTGAAACAACAAACTATAGACTTGTAGCAAATGAAACTTATGATGAATTGATATTTGTAAAGCGGATCTATTCCTACTTCCAAATTCTAGATGGAAACAATCATGTTTTTTACATTGGAGAAGATGGGAAAAAGAAAGACGAAGTAAAAGATTACATTGGAGTTTGCGGAACAGTCCCACATTATTCCTTGTCAATTAAGAGCTCCAAATCGAACATTGAAGTTTTCGAGGATGAAACATTTTACGACTATAATAACGAAATACCAGCTGAGAGAAAACATCAGATTAGCAATCAAGAAGTTGACTCTGTTTTATTTATAAATGGAAAGAATAAATTTGAATTTACATCAAACTTTAATGTTGGTATCGGGGCTACAGACCCTAGAATGTTGATACTTGTAAAAGACGGACAATATTTTTCTAAGGATAATCCAGATTTAAAATATGATGCGATTGATTTTACTAATTATTATCATTCTCTGAAAACAAAGAAGAATAATTTTTATGGTTTATTAGGAATTGTAGAGCCGAGATATAAAAGTATAGAGCAATTCAATTACTATTTGGCTAAAGCGGTAACCGAAAATGGTGAAGTAGTTTTTATTGATATTGAAGGGAATGAATATAAATCAGTTGCTAACAAAAAATAAACCCCATTAAAACGAGGGTTTATTCAAACCGTTAGCTATAATTGCCTCTGACAAAAAATGAGATTGTTACTTCCCATATTATTCCTTTTTACTAGCTGTTCTTCTAAGACTGACAAATTTCATATTTGGAATGAATTGAGTTCTGCCGAGGCAAGACCCATAATTGAAAAGAGTCTTTACCTTTTTGAGAACAACCTTCCGATAGATGTGGAAAATGTTGTAGATGAAATTTACAAAAACTGCCATTTGGTTGATTTTGACAATGACAAAGATCTAGATATTATTTACACGGGCTGGAGTGGGGCTGAAGGTGATTGCATAAGAATTTTTATAAATCGAAATGGCAAATATCTCCTTCAAAGTTTTCTTTGGGGTAAATTGACTAACATCAGATTGGACAAAGGAGTCGGTTACAAATTTTACATTTACTCAGTTGGCTGCTGTGCCGACCCTATTTCACTAGAGTATCAGGTCTCAATTCAAACTTTGAATGATTCATTAGAAACTGAATTTAACTCAATGATTCTGCACAATGAAAATACTCTCGGACCAATTTTGGAGCTAGATAAATATATCAAATTCCAAATAACTAAAGATTCTTACAATCTTAGGTTTGAGCCTAAAATCGACACTTCAAGCATTTATAGCCCAGGTGACCAAATTGGTAATATTTACGCCACATATAAAAAGGGAGATTCAGGGATTGCCGCTGGGTCTGAAGAAGATGAAACTGGAAGATTATGGTGGTATGTTAAAATGAACCCACTGAAGAACGACACCTTAAACAATATTTACAGAGAGTATGGAGTTATACCGAGGTATGCTGGTTGGATGAGTAGTCGGTATTTGGAAGAATTTCGCCAACAATAGCTGAAATCGCGCTAAAAAGCAACTGCTAGGATAGTGTAAATTTGAATCGAAATGGCACGAACAATCGATGGAATGAAACCTAAAGTCAAACCCTTGAACGCCAACCTTTCTTTAGAGTCCGAGCGTTAGCAAAAATTGAATTCAATGAAAAAAAGTAGTGTCATAATTCTGATTTTATCCTCTCTATTTCATAGTTGTAGTCCGCAATTCGGAGGGGTTGCTACTAAAGAACAACGAACAGAATATGAAAAATCATCCAATTATAGCGATGGAAAATTCATCAATCAAAAAAAAGTCGATGAATCCTTGAGTTTTAAAGAGCTTCGAAAAGGGCTTTGGGAGTATCTATTCACTCCATCTGAAGCTAAACCTCAAAACGATATTCTAGTTGAAAAAATTGATTCTTTGAATATCGCTCAATTTAAAGACAGCACTCGACTAATTTGGTTTGGTCATTCAACGTTTTTGTTACAGCTCGAAAATCAGAATATATTAATAGACCCTATGTTCAGTAAAGTCGCAGCGCCCTATACATGGTTAGGAAGTAATCGTTTTAGTAAAGAGCTCCCAATCGAAATCGAAAAAATGCCTAGTATTGATGCCGTAATTCTATCACACGACCACTATGATCATTTGGATTATAAATCAATACTAAAGTTAAAAAACAAAGTAAAAATGTTTTATGCGCCTCTAGGTGTTGGGGTTCATTTAGTGAAATGGGGTATCGAAAAAGAACGTATTGTGGAATTAGATTGGTGGCAAGAAATAAGTTCTAAAGGGCTAACTTTTAAATGTACTCCATCCCAGCATTTTTCAGGAAGAAAGTTTAAAACAAGGGGAAGTACTCTTTGGAGTTCATGGATTATTCAATCTCCAACAGAAAATATTTTCTTCAGCGGAGATGGAGGTTATGGCGACCATTTCAAGGAAATTGGGGAAAGGTATGGCCCTTTCGATTTTGCTATGATGGAATGTGGACAATACGATGAAAAGTGGTCTAACATTCATATGTTTCCTGAACAAACAGCTCAGGCGGCCTTGGACATAAGAGCAAAGCATATGATGCCTATCCATTGGGGGGCTTTTAAATTGGCACCACATTCGTGGTCAGAACCGGTTGAAAGAGTTATTGCTGCTGCTAAAAAACTGAATCTTCCTGTGATCATACCCAGAATAGGAGAACCCATTACTTTACAAAAGACTATAGACTACTCTCAAGATGCATGGTGGTTAAAGTATTGATAACAAATAATAGAATATTAAATTCCCTCAAAATATTTACAGACACAAATGCTGATATTTTAAGTTTAGTTACAGAGCAACGCGTGCTCGATTCTTTGGAAATTTTCGGCTTATATATCTTACATCTAAGTTACTAACGGTAGATTTTAAAGAAACAAAATCACAAGTTTCAACTTTCTAGGTTTCAGCTTCATAATTAGATACTTAAATCAGGTGTAAATTAAGTGAGAACTTGACTCGAGTATTTAACTGTGAGCACAATAATTGTTGTTGATTTATTTATAAAAGACTTTACTTCTAATTCTTTTTGGTCTGTGACAAAAGATGAGCCCCACAGATTGAGTAAATAACTAGTGACATTTAAAGAAATAGCCCCTCCTAATCTTTTACAAAACGACTTTGAAAAACGGTAGAACCGTTCTCATTAATCACTGCAACGTAGCTTCCTGAAGGCAATTGAGAGATGTCCAATTCATTTGAATTAAGATCAGTACTAATCATCAATTTTCCAATGGAAT